>Ga0310811_10000125_pt1 | contig 114138 bp, 90 predicted proteins | sample YCmetagenome_FD_207642 | JGI IMG/M metagenome (GOLD analysis project Ga0310811, IMG submission 207642) | Soil microbial communities from experimental microcosm in Duke University, North Carolina, United States - YC | ecosystem: Engineered > Artificial ecosystem > Soil microcosm > Unclassified ... | reverse complement strand
TATTAGGCCACTACAGCACCTACTTTTCTTTGCCTGCCGCAAAGAAAAGTAGGCAAAAGAAAGCGGCTCAAACCGCCAGCTCATAAGCGGGTCCCCCGCGCAGCCACGGTAGTGGTGCATCTGGAATTCGTGCCCCCGCACACTCCGCGCCGTTGACAAAGCACTCATCAGCTCCCACTCCGCACTACGTGCGTCGCGGACGGGTCTGCCTGGGAAACCAGGAGGGGTTGCTCCGCGCAGCAGGGGCCATCGGCTTCGCCTCGGCGAAGCGCCGGATGCGGAGTGCGGAGTGCGGAGTGCGGAGTGCGGAGTGCGGAGTGCGGAGTGCGGAGTGCGGACAATACAGCCTGAGCCACTGCGCCGGCTGACGCGTGGGCGGAAAAATTAGCCGACGGTTTTATGAACTGGGCATCGGCGCGCGCAGCGCCGCCGGAGGTATGACGCCTTTGTCACCAGCGCCGAATGTGCGAGGACACAGATTCCAGATGCACCACTACCCCCTCCAAGCCAGGGGACCCACTTATGAGCTGGCGGTTTGAGCCGCTTTCTTTTGCCTACTTTTCTTTGCGGCAGGCAAAGAAAAGTAGGTGCCGCCCCGCACAGGGGCAACGCTAATAGACCACTAACACAGCAAGGAAAGGCCAAAGAATCCGACCAACAACGAAAAAGCGCCGCGATGCCCCCCTGCCGGGCAGGCAAAACCAAAACCCCACCCTCATACCATCTCAGCACGAGCCGCCCCAGCGGCTCTCCCCCGATACCAGACAAAATAAACCACCAGCAACGCAACAACAAACGGCACCCCAATCACAAGCGTCATCCGAAACTCGCGAGTAAACCACGTAGTCACCAACGCACTCACCATCAACCCGGCGCCAAGCAGAGAAGTAACCGGATACCCCCACATCCTGAACGCCAACGGCACACCCTTATGCCGATGGCGAAAAAAGAAGTGCGTAACAAAAATCATCAACCACGTAAACATTGCCCCAAACATCGACACGGACATCATCAACACAAACGAAGCATCCGGATAAATCACATTCAACACAGTAGCCAACGCAATCCCGATCGTCGACAGCCAAAGCGCTGCAACCGGCACGCCCTTGCTATTCAAAGCCCCCAGACGCCTCGGCGCATACCCCGCCCGTGACAAACTGAACATCATCCGCGTCGTGATATAGAGCTGGCTATTCATCGCCGACAACGCCGCCACCAGAATCACAAAATTAATCACGCCCGCCGCGCCAGGCACATGCGTCGCCGCCATCACCCGCACAAACGGGCTCTCATCCGTACCCGCCGCACTCCATGGCACGATCGCCAGCATCAGCGCCAACGTCAGCAAATAGAAAAACACCAGCCGGAACATCGTCGCGCGAAACGCCCGTGTAATGGCCTTCTGTGGATCGCGTGCCTCGCCCGCCGCCACCGCGATCATCTCGATGCTCAGATAGCTGAAAATCGATACGATCACCGCCACCCACATGCCCCACACGCCCTTCGGAAAGAAGCCGCCGTGCGACGTGTAATTACCAAACCCGATCCCCGAATTCGCCGGCGCGCCAAACACGACATATGCACCCAGCAGGATGAAGCCGACAATCGCCACGATCTTCAACATCGAAAACACATACTCGACCGCGCCGAATACTTTCACGCTCACCGAGTTAATGCCGATCAGCGCCGCGGAGAACCCCACAATCCAGTACCAGCCCGGCACCGCCGGAAACCAGTACTTCATATACACAGCAATCGCCGTCACCTCGGTGCCGACCGCGAACACAATCGACGACCAGTACGCATAGCGCACCAGAAATCCCGCCCACGGCGCAATGTAGTGCTCGGCATAGGCGCCGAAGGATCCCGAGGTCGGATGCGCCACCGTCATCTCGGCAAGGCACCCCATCAACAACAATGCGATCAGCGCGCCAATCGCGTAACTCACCAGTACGCTCGGGCCGGCGAAGCCGATCGCAAATCCGCTGCCAAGAAACAGGCCGGTGCCAATCGCGCCGCCAATCGCAATCATCGACAACTGCCCCGTCGATAACCCACGGTGCAACCCCTTCTCACGTTCGACAATCGTGTCGAAGCCTCGCTGCTCTTGCGTCATTTTTCTGTCTCCTCCTGGGATGCGGTCGCGTACCTGGACGCAACCGCCGGTGCCGCGGTCGTATTACCTGGTACGTTCGAATCGCGGCGCTTGTCTGTTCATTGAATCGTTTTGAGTCACCGTATTCTTGCCATCACTCACGTCACCGATTTGCGCGCTTTGAATTCCTCGGTGTTCCATGCATCCGTTGCGATGATGTCCTTGAGTTGCGCGATGGTGTCCCAGATATCCACGTAACGCACATACAGGGGCGCAAAACCGAAGCGCAGAATGTCCGGTGCGCGGAAGTCGCCGATCACGTTGCGTGCAATCAGCGCCTGCATGATCGCGTAGCCTTGCGCATGACCCAGCGAGACCTGGCTGCCGCGTTGCCCGGCATCGCGCGGCGAAGCGAGTGTGCAACCGAGACCCTGCAACTCCTGATCGGTCAGCTCGATAAACAGATTGCCGAGCGCCACGCTCTTGTCGCGCAGCACGTCGAGATCGACGTCGTCGAATGCTTCCAGTGCGCTCTCCAGCGCGATGACGCCGAGTTGCGGCGCGGTGCCGGTCAACATGCGGTCGATGCCGGGATGCGGCGCGTAGTCGTGAGTAAATTCGAACGGTTTCGAATGGCCGTGCCAACCGGTCAGCGGCTGACGCACTGCTTCGATGTGACGCAACGCAACGAACACGAATGCCGGTGCGCCCGGGCCGCCGTTCAGATACTTGTAGCCGCAGCCCACCGCAAAATCGGCGTCACAGCGGTTCAGGTTCACCGGCATCGCCCCCGCCGAGTGACAAAGGTCCCACACGATCAACGCGCCGGCTTCGTGCGCGAGACGCGTCACCGCATCCATGTCGTAGCGCTTGCCGGTTTTGTAGTTGACGTGCGTGAGCGACACGATCGCCACGGTATCGTCGATCGCCGCGACGATGTCATCCGGATCAACGCAGCGCAATTCGCAACCTGTCATCTCGGCAACGCTCGAAGCGATATACACGTCAGTGGGAAAATTGGTTCGCTCGGCAAGGATCACGTTGCGGCCCGGTCGCATGCGCGTGGCGGCGACCAGTACCTTGAACAGATTCACCGAGGTCGAATCGGCAACGATCACTTCGTCTTTTCCAGCACCGATCAAGCGGGCAATCTTGTTGCCGGTGCGTTGTGGCGCCGGGTACCAGTCAGCGTCGTTCCACGAACGAATCAAACCGTGTGCCCATTCCTGTTTCAGAGCCCGTTCGATACGCGCGGGCACATTGGCAGGCATCGCGCCCAGCGAATTGCCGTCGAGGTAAATCGTGTCGGCGGGCAGATCGAAGCGCGCGCGGCAGTGGGCCAAGGTATCGGCAGCGTCGAGCGCGGCGCAGTGTTCCCGGGTGATCATCTGGCTAATTTCCTATGTGTTCTTCTTGCTATTGCAAAGTCTGGGGTATCTGCTGCTTAGGCGGTGTGTGCAACCGTCATGGGCAAATCGAAAAAGCGCTGAGCGTTGGCGCCAAGGATCTTGGTCTTCGCCGTGTCGCTCAGTTGGGGATGATTCGCGACCAGGTCGCCGATCTTCTGCTCACCGAGCGGGAACGGATAGTCGGAGCCGAGTAGCACGTGGTCTTCGCCCATCGTGTCGACTAGCAGACGCAATGCGCCCTGATCGAATACCGCGCTATCCACATAGAATCGATCGAGATACGACACTGGCGGATTGGGGCAATCCTCGCGCACAATGTCGCGCTGCTCCCACGCGTTCTGCACCCGGCCAAGCAAAAAGGCAAAGCTGCCGCCGCCGTGCGCGAAACACAACTTCAGCGATTTCGGAATCCGCTCGAATGCGCCCGACAAAATCAGCGACACCATGCTCAATTGCGTTTCCGCCGGCATCGCGACCAGCCATGGCAGCATCCATTTCTTCATGCGGCCGTCGGTCATCATGTCCCACGGATGCACGAGCACCGGAATGCCGTCGTTCGCGCAGTGCGTGAGGAACGTCACGAGGTGTTCGTCGTCGAGATCGCGCGGACCGAGATGATTGCCGATCTGCACGCCGCGATGCCCTGCGCGATGAGCGCGCGTAGCCTCGCGGCACGCCAGCTCAATGTCCTGCAACGGCACCTGTGCCAGCGCCATCAGCCGATCAGGCGCATGCGCGCAAAGTTCGAGCGCGTGGTCGTTCATCCGCGCGGCCCAATCGTGCGCGGCGGCCGCATCGTAGCGATAGCCGAACATCACAGGCGTCGCACACATCAACTGGATATCCACGCCGAGTGCATCCATTTCGGCAATCCGTGTGGCCGGGTCCCACAGCGCGCGATACACCGGGCGAAAGCTTTTCTCGCCGGTCATGATCATGCCGCGTTCGCCGTCCGCGTCGATCTTCAGCCAGGGCGCGTGTTCCGCGTCCAGGCGCGCGGCCTCTTCCCGCGTGATCGGCGGGAAAAAGTGGGAATGCATGTCGATTCGAAGTGTCATCGTGATTCTGTTTGTTTAGACGGCGCGGCCGGGGTGGACATGACCGCAATGCGCACAGCGGCGTTTCTCTTTCGACGCATAGAACGCGTTGAAAAGCGGTGGCAAGTCATTGACGATGCTTTTCAGTTGCACCTCGACGCGGTGAACGAGATGGCCGCAGTCATCGCAGTACCATTCGAAACCGTCCACCACGCCTTGCGGGCGTTGCCGCTCGATTACGAGGCAAACGCTGCCCGCTTCCGGCCGTTGCGGCGAATGACGCACATGCGGCGGCAGTAGAAACACATCCCCTTCTTTCAGGTCGACACGCTCGCGCTTGCCGTCGATCCATAGGTGCAGGTACGCGTTGCCGCGCAACTGATAGAAGAATTCCTCGAGCGGATCGTCGTGATAATCGGTGCGGTGATTCGGGCCGCCTACCACCGTGACGATGAAATCGCTGTCCTGCCACACCTGCTGATTGCCCACAGGCGGTTTCAGCAGATGCGCGTGATCGTCGATCCAGCGCTGGAAATTGAACGGTTTGCCGTACGTAAGCATGGCTGTCTCTGTCGTTTAGTTCTCTATGCGTGTTTACTTTTTCGGCGCGTACGCAATCGCCTTCATCTCGATCAGCAGATGCGGATGCGGCAATTGATGCACGGCCACCGTCGTGCGCGTCGGACCCGTCTCGTCGAAGTACTCGCCGTAGACGGCGTTATAGCCGCCGAAGTCGTTCATGTTGACGAGGAACGACGAGATCTCGACGAGGTTCGACAGGTCCGCGCCTTCACTCTGAAGAATATCGCGAATGTTCTCGATCACCACGCGCGTCTGCTCACGAATGTCGAGTTGCACCGTGCCGAGCTCATCGGCGCAGGCGCCCGCGATCGTATTGTCCGGACGGCGCGAGCTCGTGCCGGAGACGAACAGGAAGTCGCCCGCCCGCGTCACGTGAGGAAAACGGCCACGCGGTTTGGCTTTGCCGGGCACTACGCGCCCCTGAATGGTCGGTTCGTTGGTCATGAGAGTCGATAGGTTGTGAATTCGGTGCTGCCGAGGCCGTTGACGACGCAATGCACATGCGCGTCAACGGGCAGCGGATGAGCGGCGGTAGCGGCGCCCGCCATGATCAGCGAACCGGCGGGCAATACGAGGCCGCTTTGCGCGATCAGGCGCGAGGCCTGCACGATCGAACGCAACGGATCGCCGAGAATTGCGGCGGTCGAACCGGCCTGCACGATGCGCCCGTCGATTCGCATCGTGACGCCCGCGTTGCGCAGACTGTCGAAACCCTTGCTCCACGGGCCGATCACCAGCCCCGCTGACGAACAGTTATCGGCGACCACATCCTCGAGCGTGAACTTGAAATCGCGGTAACGCGAATCGATGATCTCCATCGCCGGGGCCACCGCGTCCAGATAGCGCGACGCTTCAAGCATCGTCAATGGGCGGTCGATCTCGCGGCTCGTCAGAAAGCAGACCTCCGGCTCGACACGCGGATGAATGAAACGATCGAGTGCAACACGGCCACCGTCTTCATCGAGCATCGCATCGGTGAGCCAGCCCCAGATCAGGCTATCCACGCCCATCTGGATCATCTTCGCGCGGCTCGTGAAACCGAGCTTCACGCCGACCATGCTTTCACCGCGATGAATACGCCGCTCGATCGAGGCGCGTTGAATCCCGTACGCGTCGTCCAGCGAGAACGGCGTGGACGCGGTGAGTTGCGCGATCGGTTCCGCGTGGCGCGCGGCGTCGTCGATACGTTGCGCGAGCGCATCGAGGTCGATCATGCGGCCTCCTTCGCGAGTTCGCGCGCCTTCAGCATATCCAGCGCGACGTCGACGATCATGTCTTCCTGGCCGCCGACCATGCGGCGCTTGCCGAGCTCGACCATGATGTCGAAGGCCGACAGGCCGTATTTCGCCGCAGCCGCCTCAGTGTGGCGCAGAAAGCTCGAATACACGCCGGCATAGCCGAGCGCCAGCGTTTCGCGATCCACGCGCACCGGCCGCTCCTGCAACGGACGCACGATGTCTTCCGCGGCGTCGATCAGTTTCTTCACATCGCAACCGTGATTGAGTTTCATCCGGTCTACCGCGGCGATGAGCACTTCGAGCGGCGCGTTACCCGCACCCGCTCCCATGCCCGTCAGCGATGCATCGATGCGGTCGCAACCGTGTTCGAGCGCGACCACGGAATTCGCCACGCCTAGCGACAGATTGTGATGCGCGTGCATACCCGTTTGCGTGGCCGGATCGAGCGCCGCCTTGAAGGCGTCGAGACGCTCGGCGACGTCGCGCATGTTCAGCGCGCCGCCCGAATCGACCACATAGACGCATTGCGCGCCGTAGCTTTCCATCAGCTTCGCCTGCTTCGCCAAGGCGTCGGGCGTGGTCATGTGCGACATCATCAGGAAGCCGACTGTATCCATGCCGAGCGAGCGGGCGTATTCGATGTGCTGCTTCGAGATATCCGCTTCGGTGCAATGCGTGGCGATCCGCACGATGCGCGCGCCGGCGTCGTACGCCGCCCGCAGATCGTGGACGGTGCCGATGCCGGGCAACAGCAGCGTCGCCACTTGCGCGCGCTTGACCGTGCCCGCGACCGCTGCGATCCATTCGAGATCGGTGTGCGCGCCGAAACCATAGTTAAAGCTCGAACCTGAGAGACCGTCGCCGTGCGCGACTTCAATACTGTCGACGCCGGCTTCATCGAGCGCTCGCGCGATCGCTACGGCGTCGTCCAACGAGTACTGATGGCGAATCGCGTGCATGCCGTCGCGCAGCGTCACGTCCGACACATAAATTTTCTTGTTGCTATCGGTCATTGTGTGTTTCCCTTGCGTGTTGCTCTCATGCCGCCACGCGGCTAGCCGCGATCTGCTCGGCCGCGGCGAGCGCCGCCGAAGTCATGATGTCCAGATTCCCCGCATAGGAAGGCAGATAATGCGCGGCGCCCTCCACTTCGAGGAACACGCTCACCTTCAGCCCCGCGCGGCGTTCGTTCGCGTGCAGCGCAAGCGGGTTTTCCGCGCTATAGCGGTCGAACTGCACCGCCTGCTTCAGACGATAACCGGGCACGTAACTCGCCACCGCCGCGACCATCGCGTGAATCGATCTTTCGATTTCATCGGTGTCGGCGTCTTCTTCGGTCAGGCAGTAGACGGTGTCGCGCATCATCAGCGGCGGTTCGGCCGGATTGAGCACGATGATCGCCTTGCCGCGCGCCGCGCCGCCGACGGTTTCGATCGCCTTCGAGGTGGTCTCGGTAAATTCGTCGATATTGGCGCGCGTTCCCGGACCGGCCGAACGGCTCGCAATCGACGCGACGATCTCCGCGTACCGCACCGGCGCCACGCGCGATACCGCGTGAACGATGGGAATCGTCGCCTGGCCGCCGCAGGTGACCATGTTCAGATTCGGCGCGTCGAGATGCGCGAACAGATTCACCACCGGCACCACGAACGGACCGATAGCGGCCGGCGTCAGATCGATCACGGTCACGCCGTGCTCACGCAGCACCGCCGCATGGCGATGATGCGCGCCGGCTGAGGTCGCATCGAACGCGATGCGAATATCGCCAAAGTTCGGCATCCCGACCAGACCTTCGATCCCCTTCGCCGTGGTTGGCACGCCGAGGCGTTCGGCACGCGCCAGACCGTCCGAGGCGGGATCGATGCCGACCATTGCGCCCATTTCAAGGTGCTTCGCGTTGCGCAATACCTTGATCATCAGATCGGTGCCGATATTGCCGGAGCCGATGATGGCGACGGCTTGTTTGTCCAGTTTTTCTTGCATGGCGTTTCCGTTCACGATGCGGATTCCGCGTGATGGGCAAAACTCGCGCTCACGGAGCCGAGTCCTTCGATATGGGCGGTGAAGACATCGCCGGCGCTGACGCCGACCATCGGTCCCAGCGCACCCGTTAGCACGATGTCGCCGGCCTTCAACGGCGCGCCGACCCGGGTCATCGTGTTGGCGAGCCATACGGCCGCGTAAAGCGGATTGCCGAGGCACGCCGCACCCACGCCGATGCTCACCTGATCGCCGCGCCGCTCCATGACCATGCCGCAGTTGATTGCATCGAAAGCATCAAGCTTGACGGGGCGATTGCCGAGCACGAACAGACCACTCGACGCGTTGTCGGCGACGGTATCCGTCAAACGGATATCCCAGTTGGCGATCCGGCTGCCGACGATCTCGATGGCGGGCAACGCGTACGCGGTTGCACGAATCAGGTCGGCGATCGTATGCCGTTCGTGCGGCAGATCGTGCGCGAGTATCAGCGCGATCTCGGCTTCCACTTTGGGTTGCTGCGTGCGCGACATCGCGATTTCTTCACCATCGGCGATCGACATATCGTCGAAAAGCATGCCGAAGTCCGGTTGATCGACGCCGAGTTGCGTCTGCACCGCTTTCGACGTAAGACCGATCTTGCGTCCCACGAGGCGCCGGCCGCTCGCCAGCTTTTGTTCGGTATTCAAGCGCTGCACCGCGTAAGCGGCTTCGAGCGCATCGCCGCCGAGCTCCGCGATGTCCGCGCGCACCGGCGCGACCGGTGTGCCGTTCTGCTGCGCCTGCCAGAGTGTGTTTGCGATCTGCTGCGCGGCGTTCAGGTCGATCTCGCTCATGCGATCCTCACGCAAACGTTGGTCAGTTCCGAATAGAAGTCGAGCGAATGACGCCCGCCTTCACGGCCGATGCCCGAGAGCTTGGTGCCGCCGAACGGCGTGCGCAGATCGCGCACGAACCACGCGTTGACCCAGACGATGCCGGTTTCGATCTGCCGCGCCACACGATGACCGCGTGAGAGCTGCGTCGTCCAGATGCTGGCGGCGAGGCCGTAGGCGCTGTCGTTCACGCGTCCGATCACTTCGTCTTCGCTATCGAACGGCGCGATGTGGCACACAGGACCGAAGATTTCCTCTTTGACGCAACGCGCATCGTCGGACAGACCGGTCCAGATGGTCGGCATCACGAAGGCGCCCTGATCGCGCGCGTCGCCGAATTGCGGAACATTGCCGCCGGTTACGACCGTTGCGCCCTCTTCGACTGCGAGACGGAAGTACGACAGTACTTTCTCGCGATGGCCACGCGAGATCAGCGGGCCCATCGTGGTGGTGGGATCGTCGGGCGCGCCGACTCGCAGCGCCTCGGTTTTTTCCTTCAGGGCGGCAACGAAGCGCTCGAAGATCGGCCGCTCGACGTACACGCGCTCGCTGCACAGGCAGACTTGCCCTGCATTGGTGAAGCTCGACTTCAGCACACCGGCGACGGCCGCATCGAAGTCCGCGTCGGCGAACACGACGGCGGCGTTCTTCCCGCCCAGTTCGAACGAGATTTCTTTCACGCCGTCGGCCACGGTCTTCATGATCGTGCTGCCGGTACGCGATTCACCGGTGAAGGTGATCGCGCTGATATCCGGATGACGCGTGAGGAATTCGCCGGCCGCATTTGGTCCGTGACCGTGAATCAGGTTGAACACGCCGGGCGGCAAGCCGATGTCGTGCATGACTTCGGCGAGCAGCGTGGCAGAGCTGGGGGTTTCCTCCGAGGGTTTGGCGACGACGCAATTGCCCATGGCGAGGGCCGGTGCGACTTTCCAGGTGAACAGCAGCAGCGGCAGATTCCAGGGCGAGATGATGCCGACCACACCGAGCGGTTTGCGCGTGACGTAGTTGATCAGTTCGCTGCCGTCGGCGGCATGGGTTTCGAAGAATTCGCTGTTCGCCGTGCGGATGAGGTCCGCGAAGGTGCGGAAGTTCGCGATGCCGCGGGCGATATCCAGCTTGCGGGCTTGTTCGAGCGGGCGGCCGGTGTCGGCGACTTCTGCTGCGACGAAATCGTCGAAACGGGCTTCGATGCCGTCGGCGATTTTATGCAGCCAGTCGGCGCGTTCCGCCGGTTTGGTGTTGCGCCAGCCGGCGCGTTGGGCGGCGGCTGCGGCGCGGACGGCGGCATCGACGGTTGCGGCTTCGGCTTCGCAGACTTGCGCGAGTTCGCGGCCGTCGACCGGGCTGATATTAGGGAAGGTGTTCGTTGTGGCGACGAATTCGCCATTGATGTAATGGCGAAGTAATGGTTGAGCGCGCTGCGCGGCGGCCGGGGTGAGGGTCACGACGTCTCCTGCTCGATTGAGGTGTTTGCAGGAGTCTAAAGGGGGGGCCCGCGGGGGCGATAATCAAAGATTGGGTGGTGGGTATGCTAAAGGGGAATACCAGATATGGGTGGGTTTTGCCTGCCTGCCCGGCTTTGGGGCTTTCGCGGCGCTTTTTGTTGGTGATCTGGATTTTGGGTGTTGGCTTGGTGTGGTAGTGGTCTGTTCTGTTGTTGGTCCTTTGGCCTTTCCTTGTTATGTTAGTGGTCTATTAGCGTTGCCCCTGTGCGGGGCGGCACCTACTTTTCTTTGCCTGCCGCAAAGAAAAGTAGGCAAAAGAAAGCGGCTCAAACCGCTAGTTCTTAAGCGGGTCCCCCGCACAGTAGCGGTAGTGGTGCATCTGGAATCTGTCGCCTCGCACACTCCGCGCCGTTGACAAAGCACTCATCAGCTCCCACTCCGCACTACGTGCGTCGCGGACGGGTCTGCCTGGGAAACCAGGAGGGGTTGATCCGCGCAGCAGGGGCCATCGGCTTCGCCTCGGCGAAGCGCCGGATGCCGGATGCCGGATGCCGGATGCGGAGTGCGGAGTGCGGAGTGCGGAGTGCGGACAATACAGCCTGAGGCATTGCGCCGAATGACGCGTGGGCGGAAAAATTAGCCGACGGTTTTATGAACTGGGCATCGGCGCGCGCAGCGCCGCCGGAGGTATGACGCCCTTGTCACCGGCGCCGAATGTGCGAAGACACAGATTCCAGATGCACCACTACCCCCTCCAAGCCAGGGGACCCACTTATGAGCTGCCGGTTTGAGCCGCTTTCTTTTGCCTACTTTTCTTTGCGGCAGGCAAAGAAAAGTAGGTGCCGCCCCGCACAGGGGCAACGCTAATAGACCACTAACAATTCAAGGAAAGGCCAAAAGACCAACAACAGAGCGGACCACTAACAAAGCAAGGAAAGGCCAAAGAATCCGACCAACAACGAAAAAGCGCCGCGAAGGCCCCCAACTGCCGGGCAGGCAAAACCAAAACCTAAACCTTTACCCCCCCTCAGCCACCCCCCGTAAACACTCAACAAAAGCCTGACAAGCCGCACTCAACTCCTTATTCGACCGCACCGAAAACCCCACAGTCCCAAACGCGCCACTCTCGGGCAAATCCAGAATCCGCAACAACCCCGCATCTTCAAACTGCTGCGCCGCGACCCGCGGCATCAACGCGATCCTCGGCGTATCGAGCAGCAATCCAATATTGGTCAACAACGACAACGACTCCACAATGTCCGTGGGCAACGGCAACCCCGCCGCCCGGAACAGATGCTCCGCAGCCAGGCGCGCCGGCGAATCAGGCGTCGGCAGAATCCACGGCGAACCGACCAGATCGGATAAATGCGTCACACCAGCCGGCTCAGGCCCATACCCCTTGCCCACCACCACGCACAACGACTCGTCGAACAACGCCTCGTGCGTCAACGGAAAAGCACTCGCAATCGGCAACTCGCGCTCAGGCAAACGCCCAACCACAATGTCGAGGTCCCCCGTCGCCAGCGCCGGAAACAGATGGGCCGTCGTGCCCTCGCGCACCGTCACCAGAACATTCGGCGTGCGCGCCTTCAACATGCCAATCGCCGCAGGCAACAGCCGCGCCGATGCGGAAATCAACGTACCGACGATCACGTGCCCACTCGTACCCAGCCGGAAATCGTTGAGCTCGTCGGTCATATAGCGCAACTCCGCCATCAGCGACTTGACCCGCCGACCAAGCAGCAAGCCCAACTCAGTCGGCACAACGCCGCGATTCGAACGAGCGAATAGCGCGCCGTCGAAACAGGATTCGAGTTCGTGGATCACCTTGGTGACAGCCGGTTGCGTCAAGCGCATCTCGTTGGCCGCGCGGACGACGGAACGCGTCTCCAGCACGCGTTCGAAGATCATCAGCTGATTGAGCTTCAGCTTGCGGATCAGGGAGATCTCGCTGAGCGGATTGTGTTGCATGGCAAGGGTGGCCGGGAATCGATGATCCGCGATGGTAACAGCACGGCATCGACTGGCCGATTAGGGGCACCCCCGGCTCCCCTCACCCTGGGCACGCCTATTGCTGTATATCGCTCGCCGGCGAAAACCCGTCAAAGCACGCTGTGCCCACAACGAGCGGCCGTTTTTAACTTCAATCCAGCAATCTATCGGTGGGAGGCCCCATGCTTCGATACGCTGTAATCTTCTTTATCATCGCGATCATCGCCGCGGTATTCGGCTTCGGCGGCATCGCCGCAGGCGCAACAGAAATTGCCAAGATCCTGTTCTTCATCTTCATAGTGATCTTCCTCGTCACTCTTCTGATGGGCGTGATGCGACGCTGACCATCAAGTCAGCCAGCAAGCGAAGAAACACCCGCCCCGGCGCGTGGAGTCGCAACTATTGCAATACTTGCCTCATGGCATTGCAATAGTTGCCGCCCGCTCCGGGGTTTTTACCGCCACACCATTCCCTCTCACGCCGCGCGCGCAATCCGCGCCGGCACAGTCAACCGATGCGACCAGTTCGCCAGCGAGCGCGTCGCCACCGGCGGCTTGCTCAAAATCGCGCTGTCGTATTGCTTGCCGTCGAAGCGCACGAAATCGACAATGCGAAACCCCTGCCCGCGGTAAAACGCAATCAGATGCGCAGCCGGTTGCGGCGTATCGAGCGCGAGTTCCGCATAGCCACGCGTCGCGGCCCAGTGATCGGCGAATGCGATCAACAGGGTGCCGATGCCCCGCGCCTGCCACACAGGCTCCACGCCGAACTGGCGCAAGCTGGCAATATCATCGCGGCGGTATAGATCGCACGGCGATTCATGATCCGGCGCATACAGCGTCATCGTGCCAACCATGCGCCCTTCGCAAACCGCCACGTAACAATCGCCGCGCGTCGCGCGTGAACGTGTCGTCTCCACCGTTTGATCCACACATGTGCAATTCAAACCCATCGCGCCGAGCCGGGTGAAAGCCCGATGCAGCAGCGCGGTCAACGCGACGTATGAATCGCGCGACGGATCGAAGCGGCGCAGTTCGACACGGCCCACGCCGTGATACACGTAGTCGATGCGGACAGATTGCTGCGTCGTTGCACGTCGCTTCACGTTGAACACCTCGCGCTATCAGGATGCAAGAAGTGTAAGTTTGGCGTGTAGGCGTCTCAAGAAAAAATGTCGTAAAAACTCACATGGGACGCCCGGCGCGCATGTCTGCCCGCAAGCCGGCATCTCGCCCCGGGCACTATGCCGCCGATACCACGCACGGCTCGTTTTCCCGCAGGCCAAGATGCAATTCTTCGCAAAGGAAGGTCTGCAATGTCTGCACGGCGGCCGCCTGGGTGCCGGGGACGGGGCGCATGAACAGCCCGAAATCGGCGGTGGGCGCATCGGGTAATCCGTCTGCCTGGCCGAGCACACGCATCGACTCCGAGCGGATATTGCCCTCGAGCAGCACCGACACACCGAGCCCGGCCTCCACTGCCGACTGCACCGCCGGCAAGCTGGTGCTGGTGCACACAATGCGCCACGCAATGCCCGCGCGCCGCAGCGCCGTCAACACCAGTTGCTGCCAAAGACATGTGCCGCCGAACGCGACCACGGGCAATGGCGCGTCGCTGTCACGGCTAAAGCCGCGTGCGCCAACCCAGAAAAGCGGCTGTGCCCACGTCAATAGCGGCGGCACCGATTCGACCAGCGCGGGATCCCCAACAACCACGTCGAGGCCACCGTCCGCCAGCCGGTTCGACAACGCCGAACTGGTATCGACCACGATCTCCAGCGCCACCTGCGGATAGGCGAGCGAGAAGCGCCGCAGGGCACGCGGCAGCCGGCCGACCGCGATATCTTCCAGCATGCCGAGCCGCACCGTCCCGGACACCTGCCCCGCGCTCAAAGCCCGCCGTGCATCGGCGCCCGCGCCAAGGATCGTATGCGCGAACGGCAGCAGCAGGTGCCCCGCTTCGGTGAGTTGCACGCCGCGCGGCGAGCGGTCGAGCAGACGCTGTCCCAGTTCTTCTTCGAGCCGGCGCAATTGCATGCTCACCGCCGCCTGGGTACGCGCGAGGCGCGCCGCCGCCACGCCCACGGCGCCGGTCTCCGCCACGGTAACGAACGCCCGCAGGAGACTGCTGTCGATATCTCGGGTCATCACGTTTCTTGAAGTGGTCATAAGAAATATCAACTTATCTTAATACCGCTCGGACCGATAAGATAGCGTCCAATGAATCCAACGAGCGTCAACGAGGCCACGATGCAGGACACCACCATCAAACCGGCGCTGAATTCCACATCCATGCCGGTGAAGCCTGCCGGCGCCGCAGCGGGCGCCGCGTTCCTGTGCGTGTTGTCGATGTCGAGCGTACAGTTCGGTGCCGCACTCTCCGCGCCGACAATGGCAACCTACGGCTCGCTCAGCACCACCTGGTTGCGTCTGTGCTGGGCCGCGGTCGTGCTTGCGCTGCTGGTTCGCCCGCGGCTCTTCACCTACTCGCGCTCGCACTGGTTCGCGGCGGGTGCGCTGGGGGCGGCGATGGCCGGCATGACACTATGCTTTTTTGCGGCGCTTCAGCGGATTCCGCTGGGCCTCGCCGTCGCAATCGACTTTCTCGGCCCCCTCACCGTCGCCACGCTCGCGGTGCGTCGCATGCGCGCGTTACTGTGGCCCGTATGGGCGATTGCCGGCGTGCTGCTGCTCTCGCGCGATCGCGCCGGCTGGATCGGCGAACCGCTCGGCGTGCTGCTCGCGTTCGGCGCCGCAATCGGCTGGGGCAGCTATATCGTGCTGATGAAAAAGACCGGCGCCCTGTTCGCCGGCCTCGAAGGCCTGTCGGTTTCGCTGCTCGCGGCGGCGCTGGTCGCTACACCATTCGGCTTCGCGCAAAGCGGCATACACATCGCCGCGGGGCAAATCGCCGCCACCGCGGGCCTCGCGTTGCTGGTTCCCCTGTTACCCTACGCACTGGAAATGGTGGCATTGCGGCATATGCCGGCCTCATCGTTTGGAATCCTGATGAGTGTCGAACCCGCAATCGGCGCACTGGCCGGATTCGTGGTACTCCATCAACCAATGGAAGGTGTGCAGATAGCCGGCACGCTGCTGGTGGTCGCAGCGAGTGTGGGCGCCGTGGTGGCAACACGCTGACGGTGCTGGACCGCGCTTTGCGCAGCGCTCAGGCGAAATTTTCCGCTTCGTAGAGACGTCGGCCGGCTGCGTCCTTGGCGCCGAGGATCGGCTCGACTTCGATGGGCCACTCGATGCCGATATCAGGATCGTTCCACAAGATGCAGCGCTCGAGTTCGGGGAACCAGTACTCCGTGGTTTTCCACAGGCATTCGGCCACCTCGGACAGCACGACGAAACCGTGCGCAAAACCTGGCGGCACCCACACCTGCCGATAGTTCTCCGCGCTCAGGCGAGCACCGCTCCACTTGCCGAAATTCGGCGAATTGAGCCGCAAGTCCACCGCGACATCGAACACTTCACCCACCACCACCCGCACAAGGCGGCCCTGCGGACGCTGCACCTGGTAGTGCAGGCCCCGCAGCACACCACGCACCGCGCGCAAATGCCGGTCTTGCACGAAGTTGAAGCCTTGCGCGACGTCGTCGATAAACTCGTCCGCGCTGAAGCTCTCAAAGCAGAAGCCGAATTCGTCGCAGAATACCTCGGGCTCGATGAGTTTAACCTCCGGCAGCGCCGTCGCCATTACCTTGTTGCCCATCATGGCCACTGTGCTCGTTAGAAGCCTGCCCCGAGAAAACGCGGCCGCCGATGCACACGCGGCTGCGCAGGTTGCTGCACACGCCGCGCGCTGCATGCAGCCACCGGCAATGCGGCGCGCTGCTGACGGACGAGGCGCCTGCCGAAACTCAAACCTCGCTCGCCACCCGGCTGCGCGCGCGATATTCGGTCGGCGACAGTGCCATGCGCTTGCGGAATATCTTCGCGAGACGATCGCCGTTGCCGGTGCCGCTGCGGCGCGCGATCTTGTCGACCGGTAGTTCGGTTTCGGTCAGGAAGTTGCAGGCAATCCGCAGGCGCACCTGGAGCAGATAGTCGGAAGGCGTGACCTGCATTTCATGCTTGAAGCGCCGCAGGAAATTACGCTCGCTCATCGCCGCCACTTGCGCGGCGTCCGCAACCGACACGGGACGATCGCAATTCGCCTCCATCCAGCGCGCGGCGGCACGGATTTTCTCGGCGACGCTGAGCGTGCCGCCTTCGGCCGGCAGCGGCATCCAACTGGCGCCCATGCCGGGCATGACCCGATCGGCAACGCTGCGCGCAAGCTCCGCACCGAGGTCGCGCTTGATGAACATCAGCGCGCTGCGCGCGCAATCATTGCGATCGTTGGCGGCACTGCGCGCGGCGTCGACGGTGGCGCTGCCCGGATAGCGGCTCACCTGCGAGCCGTCGTGTTCCGCAGGACCCGCAGCCTCCAGCACGAGACGGCCCTCGCCGATCGTCTCGATCGCCCGAGTACGCGTTTGCACCGAACGCAGCCAGTTGAGCAGCCGTTCGTCCTGTGCGGCCTCGTGTGCACCGTAGCCGCCTGCGATGAACAGCACGTCAAAACCGCTGCCGTAACGCGTGTCGATGCGGTCAGTCCAGATGCGCGCTGACGAGGAGCTCGCAACGCTGCCACCGTCCATCGACAGAAACTGCACTTCATACGGCGGATCTTCGCCGGCCCGCGAGCCGGAAAGTTCGTTGGCGGTCTGAAACATCTCGACCACCGTGCCGGGCCCGAGCAGCCAGAAGCCGTCGAACAGCAACACGCCGATTCGCCGCGCTGCGCTACGTACGTTCAGCGTAGGCGTATGTAACCAGGTGATCCTCGCAGTATCCAGATGCATGTGCGGCATGATCTTTCCTCAAACTGTCGTACGTTGTGGACCCCGCTGCCCGTTGGCCGGCCGGTACAGACGAATTTAAATAACGGCGGGTGAAAACCGCCGGCAACGCCGCTTAACGGATTATGCGTGATGTTAGCGGAATACCCTGACTTAGTAAATTTGAAAAACAAATCTTGACCGAGAAATAGAACGTATGAAGAAAACCATTATTTCGCGTTTCATATGAGTACCGGCATACGATCGGCCATAGCAATGAAGCATACCGGATACGCACTAACCATGATGCCGCAAAAGCTTACACAGACTTGCTTCGAAGCTTTCTGCCCGGGTCGGCGCATTTATTTCGGATGATGGGATTTGCAATGGCAATTCACCGTCATCGCATCAAGAAATGTTTCAAACGTGAACTCCGTACATCGCAAATAATGAACATTCAATCCCGCTTTTATTCGCAAATCGGGAATTTATCGGCGATGGCAATGTGGCGAACCGCACATTTAATGAAACAATCCGGATTAAGCATTTCGAAACCTGGATTTCAGACGTCTGGAAATGTTTCGATAATGAAACATCGGCTTCGTTTTCGTATGATAAATATCGGTTTCCTTTGCTTTTTGACCGGCAAAAACATCAGATGATTAAGCATCGCAGCGGGAATCGTGCCAGCTGCCTCCTTAAACAAAGTTTCATGCTTGGATCGTGCTGTTTAAGAATTCCCGCTGCGGGGCGGCATCATAATTTATCTACCGTGAGAGCAGGAAGGAGTAGAGACATGTCGCGCCCCATGAGCATCGAGAGAGTCAACGAATATGGACAGAACGCGGTTCGCATCGCCATCGACGACCGCACGGTACTGCTCGAAGTGGCCGATCTGGACGCCGTGATCGAGCACCTCAGCGCGCTGCGCGCCACGATGCGTCCGGAAGTGCCGAAAGAGCCGCTGCGCACTCATCAGTATGTGATCGAGATCGATCCGTGCTGGCACACTGAAAAACATCCGCTGCATGACGGCGCCGTGCTGTTCCTGCGGCATTCGGGCCTCGGCTGGGCCGGCTTCGCGCTCCCCACTGAAAGCCTCGCGAAGCTCCATCACGCCTTGACCCAGCAACTGGAAGCATCGCTCGAAGTACACGGCATGCTCAATTGAAAAAACCCGCCGCGTCATAGCGGTTACTTTCATTCATGTCTCTTTCCGAAGCACGGCTCTCGCCGTGCTCTTTTTTTGTCAATTCTTTAGGATTGCTCGTTGATAGAAAAATAGATCGATGCAAAGGCGATTCCTCGCAGTTCATGAACATTGCACAAAATTAAAAAAGACTTAATCCACCTAGCAGTTCCGTTTTACCTGCGATCGCCGATGATGCGCTCATCGTCCTTCTCTACTGTTCCAACATGAACCAGCTACAAGCGATGCGTGTCTTCACACGGGTGGTCGATCTCGCCAGCTTCAATCTTGCGGCGAGACAGCTAGGGATGTCCGCAGCAGCGGTCACGCGCAGTGTCGGCACTTTGGAAGCGCATCTGAATATGCGCCTGCTGAACCGCACCACGCGCAGTCTCTCGCTGACCGATGTGGGCCGTGAATATCTCGACGGTTGCCGCACGATCATCGAGAAACTCGACGAGATGGAGTCGAACCTGCTGGAGACAACACGCGATCCACAGGGCACGTTGCGAATCGCCACGCCGATGACATTCGCGACCGCCGGGTTGGGCACGTTGCTGGCCGCGTATCGCACCCTGCATCCACGCGTGGACTTCGACGTGACGACGTTCGACACGCATATCGATCTGGTGGAAGGCGGTTTCGACGTATGTTTCTCCGACGACCGGCGGCTCGCCAACTCCTCGCTGGTGAGCCGCATGCTGACCAGCATCGATGAAATGACGGTCGCCTCGCCGGCCTATCTGGCACGTCACGGCACACCTCGCGATCCTGCTGCGTTGAACCGCCACGGCCTGCTGACCGTCTCCGACGGTTCGTCGCGCGCGTGGGAGTTCTCGGACGCAGACGGCATCTACCGCGTCAATACCGGCAGCGCGCTCACCGCCACGAGCAGTGCAATGGTGCGGGTGGCCGCGCTAAGCCACATGGGTATCGCGTTGCTGCCACAGCCGATCATTGCCGACGATCTCGCCCAAGGCGCGCTCGTCCCCGTACTCGAGCAGTTCGAAATCAACGGCGGGCCACGTCAAGTGTCGATTCTCTATTCCGGCCGCAATTACCTGTCGATGCGCGTGCGCAGTTTCATCGACTTCGCGGTCAGCCAGTATCGCGCGCCGGACCGTCCGGTCGCACTGCGGGCAGTAGCCTGAACCAGGCTCGCACATCATGCCCAGAATACTGACGATCGAAGACGATGAGCTGATCGCCCACGACATCGTGCGCACGCTCAGCGCGAGTGGTTTCGCGGTCGACGTGGCGCGCACCGGCCGCGAAGGCATGGCAAAGGTCATGGCAGGCGACTACGACGTCGTCACACTCGACCGCATGCTGCCCGACCTCGACGGCCTGACCATCGTGGCGACGATGCGGGGCGTCGGCATGGAAACGCCGGTGCTGGTGATGAGCGCGATGTCCGATGTCGATCAGCGCATTCAAGGTCTGCGCGCCGGTGGCGACGACTATCTGACCAAGCCGTTCTCGCCCGAGGAAATGTTCGCGCGCGTCGAGGTCCTGTTACGCCGCCGGCCACGCCACGCCAAAGCTGAAACGCTGCTGCGCAGCGGCTCGCTCGAACTCGATCTGGTACGCCGCAAGGTCACCTACCGGCAACGCGAACTCGACCTGCAGCCCACCGAATTCCGCGTACTCGAGTTCATGATGCGCCACGCCGGCCAGGTGCTCACGCGCACGATGATTTTCGAAGCCGTGTGGGGTTGCCGCTTCGATCCCGGCACCAATCTGATCGACGTACATGTAGGCCGTTTGCGCAAAAAGGTCGAGACACCCGGCGAGCGTCCGTTGATTCGCACCATTCGCGGTTCGGGCTATCTGTTCGGCTGACGCCGCTCTACTCGCAGGTTTTCTGACCAGGCTTTAGCGCTGCATACAGCGCTAAAGCCGTTGCAACGCGAGTATCGGCGCAATCGCGCACATCGTCCCGGCTTCCTAAAACTAGTTTCATTTGTTTAGTCCACGACTGTTAGGACCCGCTCTCCAGAATGCCGTTACCGGGCCCGCGCAATCGGTGCGTGCCCTAACCGCCACACGCCCGCGCGGATTCAAGCGCGCCTCTGAACGGAGCAGCCTTCGATGTTAAAAATAGTCCGGTTGGCTTTGACCCGGCCCTATACGTTCATCGTGCTTGCGATGCTGATCCTGTTGATCGGCCCGCTTGCCGCGGTGCGAACGCCGACGGATATCTTTCCCGACATCCGCATTCCCGTGATCAGCGTGGTCTGGAACTATGCCGGCCTGCAACCGGACGATATGTCCGGACGCATCGTCACCTACTACGAACGCACGCTCGGCACGACGGTGAACGACGTCGCGCATATCGAGTCGCAATCGTTTCGCGGCTACGGCATCGTCAAGATATTCTTCCAGCCAACCGTGGATATCCGCACCGCCACCGCACAGGTGACCTCGGTGTCGCAAACGGTGCTCAAGCAGATGCCGCCCGGCACCACACCGCCGCAGATTCTGAATTACAACGCGTCGACCGTGCCGGTCCTGCAACTGGCGTTGACCAGCAACACGCTCGACGAACAGAAGCTCGCCGACTACGCGACCAATTTCATTCGTCCGCAATTGCTGAGCGTGCCCGGCGTGGCGATTCCGACACCGTACGGCGGCAAGACCCGTGAGGTACAGATCGATCTCGATCCACAGGCGCTGCAGGCGAAAAAGCTCTCCGCCAACGACGTCGCGACCGCCCTCGCACAGCAGAACCAGATCATTCCGGCCGGTACCGAGAAGATCGGCCGCTTCGAATACAACATCAAGCTGAACAACAGCCCGCTCGCGCTCGACGAACTGAATGCGCTGCCGATCAAGACGGTGGACGGCGCAACCATCTATATCCGCGACGTGGCTCACGTACGCGACGGCTATCCGCCACAAGGCAACGTGGTGCGTGTGGACGGCCATCGCGCGGTGCTGATGAGCATTCTGAAGAACGGCTCCGCGTCGACGCTCGACATCATCTCCGGGGTCAAGGCGCAGTTGCCGCGTATTGAGGCGACGCTGCCGCCCGGCCTGAAGCTCGTGACGATGGGCGATCAATCGACCTTTGTGAAAGGCGCCGTCAGCGGCGTGGCGCGTGAAGGCGTGATCGCCGCCGCGCTCACTTCGCTGATGATTCTGCTGTTCCTCGGTAGCTGGCGCTCGACGCTGATCATTGCGGCGTCGATTCCGCTCGCCGTGCTGGCGGCCATTGCCGGTCTCGCCGCCATGGGCGAAACGCTGAACGTGATGACGCTCGGCGGCCTTGCGCTCGCGGTCGGGATTCTGGTCGACGACGCCACCGTCACAATCGAAAACATCAACTGGCATCTCGAACAAGGCAAGGACGTGCGCAGCGCGATTATGGACGGCGCCGCGCAGATCGTCGCCCCCGCGTTCGTGTCGCTGCTGTGCATCTGCATCGTGTTCGTGCCGATGCTGCTGCTCAACGGCATCGCGCGTTTCCTGTTCGTGCCGATGGCCGAAGCGGTGATCTTCGCGATGATCGCGTCGTTCATTCTCTCGCGTACGTTCGTGCCGATGATGGCGCAGTACCTGTTGCGCCCTCATGCGTCCGGCGGCCACGCCTCCGGCGAACTGGCCGCGGTGATGGACCCGCACGGCGACCACGCGCATGCGGCACCCTCGCGCAATCCGCTGGTGCGTTTTCAGCGCGGCTTCGAACATCGTTTCGAGCGCGTGCGCAGCGTGTACCGGATCGTGCTCGGTCTAGCGCTCACGCATCGCAAACGCTTCGTGGCGGGCTTCCTGGTCGTGGTCGGCGCGTCCTTCCTGCTCGCGCCGTGGCTCGGCCGTAATTTTTTCCCGGATATCGACTCCGGCGCGATCTCGATCCACGTGCGCGCCCCGATCGGCACACGGGTCGAAGATACCGCCGCGGAATTCGACCGGATCGAGAACGCCGTGCGCCGCGCGATTCCGCCCGACCAGTTGCGCAGTATCGTCGACAACATCGGCCTGCCCAATAGCGGGATCAACCTGACCTATAACAACAGCGGCACCACCGGACCGCAGGACGGCGACATTCTCATCTCGCTCAACGAGAACCACCAGCCGACCGCCCACTTTGTGCGCGAGCTCCGCGAAACACTGCCGCGCCAGTTTCCGGGGACAACCTTCGCGTTTCTGCCGGCCGATATTGTCAGCCAGATCCTGAATTTCGGCGCACCCGCGCCGATCGACCTGCAGGTGGCAGGACCGGATCAGGCGGCCAATCATCGCTACGCCAACGAGGTGATGCGGCGTATGCGTCTGATTCCCGGCATTGCCGATACGCGCATTCAGCAGGCCGCGACGTATCCGCAGTTCACCGTGTCGGTGGACCGTTCGCGTGCCGATCAGCTCGGCATTACCGAACAGGACGTGACCAATTCCGTGGTGGCGAGCCTCTCGGGTACCAGCCAGGTGTCGCCGACGTACTGGTTGAATCCGAAGAACGGCGTGTCGTATCCGATCGTCGCGCAGACGCCGCAATACGACATGACGTCCCTGTCGAATCTGAGCAACCTGCCGGTGACCGGCAAGAGCGGCCAGGCGCAGATTCTCGGCGGCATCGCGACCATTACGCGCGGCGTCGGCAATGCGGTGGTGTCGCACTACAACATCGAACCGCTCTACGACGTGTTCGCGACCACCCAGGGTCAGGATTTGGGCGCCGTCGCCGCGAAGATTCAGAACATCGTCCATGCGAGCGCGAAAGACGTGCCGAAAGGCTCGATTGTCACGCTGCGCGGTCAGGTGCAAACGATGAATAGCGCGTTCCTCGGCTTGTCGCTGGGGCTGGTCGGCGCGATTCTGCTGATCTATCTGCTGATCGTCGTGAACTTCCACTCGTGGAGCGACGCGTTCGTGATCGTCACCGCGTTGCCCGCGGCGCTGGCCGGCATCGTGTGGATGCTGTTCACCACGCATACGCCGCTGTCGGTGCCCGCACTGACCGGCGCGATTCTCTGCATGGGCGTCGCGACCGCCAACAGCATTCTGGTGGTCAGCTTCGCCCGCGAACGGCTGGCGGTGACCGGTAACGCGCTGGTCGCGGCAATGGAAGCCGGTTTCACGCGCTTTCGCCCGGTGCTGATGACGGCGCTCGCGATGATCATCGGTATGGCGCCGATGGCGCTCGGCCTCGGCGACGGCGGCGAGCAGAACGCGCCGCTCGGCCGCGCCGTCATCGGCGGCCTGATCTGCGCGACCTTCGCCACGCTGCTCTTCGTACCGGTCGTGTTCAGCCTCGTGCACCGGCGCGATGCCGGCGCTCACGGTCCGTCGCACGGCCCATCGCATCGCTCATCCAACGATCCCTCGCACGATCACTCATCATCCGAACCCGGAGTCCAACATGTCCACTGAGATCGAGATCAATTCGCCGAAGCGGCTGCGTCATCTGAAGCTGGTCGGTATCGTCGCGCTGCTGGCGGCAGCGGGCATCGTGACGAGCGGCATTGCCAGCCGCGTGCACGCGAAACAGGAACTCACCACCTGGTCAGCCGAGCAAGCCGTGCCGACGGTGGTTGCCTACACGCCGAAGCATGACCTCGACGCGCAGGCACTGGTGTTGCCCGGACGCCTCTCCGCCTTCGTCAACGCACCGATCTATGCGCGCGTATCAGGTTATCTGCATGCGTGGTATGCCGATATCGGCACGCATGTCAAAGCCGGCCAGTTGCTCGGCGTGATCGACACGCCCGACCTCGATCAGCAATTGCTGCAGGCTCGCGCCGATCTGCAGAATTCGGTGGCGAACGAAAAACTCGCCGCCTCCACGGCCAGCCGCTGGACCAGGATGCTCCAGCAGGATTCGGTCTCCCAGCAGGACGCCGACGAAAAGACCAGCGATCTGGTTGCCAAGCAGGCGACGGTAGCCGCCGCGCAAGCCAACGTGCGGCGTCTCGAAGCGCTCGAATCGTTCAAACGCATTACTGCGCCGTTCGACGGCATCGTCACCGCGCGCACCACCGACATCGGCGCGCTCATCAATGCGGGCGGCGGCAACGGGCCCGAACTGTTCACGGTCTCCGACGCCCGGCAACTGCGCGTCTATGTGAGCGTGCCGCAGGACGAGGCGGCCGCCATCAAACCCGGCATGACCGCCACGCTCACCGTGCCCGAACGGCCTGGCGTGAAGTTCAACGCCAAACTCGTCGACACCGACGACGCGATCACGCCTTCCTCGGGCACGCTGCTGGTGCAGCTCGCGGTCGACAACCAGGATGGCCTGCTGATCCCCGGCGAATACACCGAGGTGCATTTTGCGTTGCCGACCAACTCGCACGCGCTGTCGATCCCGGCCAGTTCGCTTATCTTCCGGCAGGCCGGCTTGCAGGTTGCCGTAGTCGGCAACGACAACCGCGCCGTGCTCAAATCGGTGTCGATCGCCACGGATCTCGGCACGCACGTCGAGATCGCGTCGGGTCTGAATCCCACCGACCGCGTGATCGACAACCCTCCCGACTCACTCGCTTCCGGCGACGAAGTGCGGCTCGAAAGCAAACCGGCCGGTACGACGGACACGTCGCTAGCCGAACGCCGGCCGGCGGAGAGCGCTCATGGATAAACGCCGCATCTGCATCGCGCTGGCGGCCGCGGCGCTGGTGAGCGGCTGCTCGTTTGCGCCGGCCTACCAGGCACCCGCCACCCGCATCCCCACGACCTTCAAGGAAGGCGGCGCCTGGCAGCTCGCCAGACCGGCCGACCGCGTGCCGCGCGACGCGTGGTGGAGCGTCTATCGCGATCCCGTACTCGACCATCTCGAAGTTCAGGTGGCGGCGGCCAATCCGGACGTGGCCGCCGCGATGGCGCGGCATGACGAGGCCACCGCTTATCTGTCGCAAGCCCGTTCGGGCCTGTTCCCGACCATCGGCGCGGAAGCGTCCGTCGAACGCCAAAGGCAATCGGATAACCGCCCGCTGCGGGGAGTGGGTCAGCCCGCGGTGTACGGCACGAACACGGTCGACGTCGGCATCGGTTACGACCTCGACCTGTGGGGCAAGATCCGCAACGAGGTTTCCGCAGGCCGCTCGGCAATGCAGGCCAGTGAGGCCGATCTCCAGTCGGTGCGCCTGAGCTTGCAGGCAAATCTGGCCAGTGCGTACTTCAATCTGCGCGGGCTGGACGAGCAGCAGCAACTGCTCAACGATACGATCGACACCTACCAGCATGCGCTCAAGCTCACGTTGAGCCGCCACGCGGGCGGCATTGCATCCGATCTCGACGTCTCGCGCGCGCAAACGCAACTCGACACCGCACGCGCTTCCGCGGACGACATCGCAGCACGCCGCGCCCTTTACGAGCACGCGATCGCCAGCCTGACCGGCACACCGGCGTCCTCGTTCACACTCGCACCGGAGATCGAAACGGCGTACCTGCCGTCGATTCCAACCGGCGTGCCGGCCGCGCTGCTGCAACGGCGCCCCGATATCGCGGCAGCCGAGCGGCGCGTTGCCGAGGCCAATGCGAAGATCGGCGTGGCCAAGGCAGCGTTCTTCCCGGACATTTCGCTGGGTCTCGACGGCGGCTATCAGAGCGACACGCTTTCGCCGTGGCTGATGGCGCCGAACGAAATCTGGTCGGTCGGGCCAAGCCTGGTGTTCACGCTATTCGACGGCGGGCGCCGTGAAGCGATCACACAGCAGGCGCGCGCGAAGCTCGCCGAGAACGGCGCGAAATACAAGGCGACGGTGCTGCTCGCCTTCCAGCAGGTCGAGGACAACCTGGCCCAACTACATCATCTCGGCGACGAGGCCACGCAGCAAAACGAGGCGCTGATCGCCGCACAACGCACCTTGACGCTTTCGATGTCGCGCTATCGCGACGGCGTGGTCAGCTATCTGGACGTGGTGACCGCGCAGACCACCGAACTGACCACGCAGATCGACGCGCTGAACCTCACTACGCGGCGTTTGCTGGCCTCGGTCGGGTTGATCGAGGCACTGGGGGGCGGCTGGTCGCCGGACGGCGCCACAAGCGCGCCTGAGGTTCAGGCGGCCAGCGTGCAGGCGGCACATCCCAATCCCGGACTGCTCGCGTCCGCGAATTGAACCGGCTGGCTGAAGCTGCCAGTAGAGTCTGCCGGTTGAATCTCACTGCCGGGTCCGCCAATGCCATAAAAAAGTCGCCGGTGATGAACCGGCGACTTTTTTGTTTTGGGCAAGCCCGCTGCAACTCGCAGCAGGCTTGCAGCACTCAGAACCGATGCCGCATTCCCAGCGCCACCACTGCCTGCCGATCGCTCGACGAAGCCGCCAGCGAGTAGATCGACGCATTGCCCAGCACCGAGATGCCGTCCGCACCCGACACATGCTGATACACGCCTTCCAGATACACATCGGTCCGGCGCGACAACGCATAGTCCGCCTGCAACATGAACTGATTCCACTTTGGCGCGACGCTCCTGCCGTCGTCGCTGAAATGCCCATCGGTGAATGTGTACGAGCCACCTAGCGTGAACGCCGGTGTAATCGCGTAGCGCGCATTCAGTTCGTAGTTATTGAAGGTCAGCATATCGCCGTTGAGCGTGGAATACGCACCACCCTGGGTGATCTGATGCGGATCGTCGAGCATCGTTCGTGTGAAGACGAGCCCAACAGTCGCCGCGCCGAACGTATAGCGGCCCGCCGCGCCGAGGATGCGCTGGCGTGCGCCGGTAAAGACCGCGTCGCCGTCGCTGCTGCTCACCGCGCCGCCGGTATTGCTGGGTTGATTGACGCCACCCGGCTGGTTCACCTGCAGATAGGCCAGCGCCAGATTGAACGGACCGCCGGCCCATTGCGCGCCGAGGCTATAGGCGTTGTTGTTGCTGAAACCGCCGGCCGCATTGCTGAAGGCATAAGCACCGCCGACCGTGAAGCCGTCATACGTCGCGCTGCGGAATTTCAGCGCGTTGTTCATGCGCAGATCGTTGTTGAGGTTGTCGTTATCGAACGGATGGTCGGCGATATTGCCGCCGAAACCCGAACCCGTTGCCGAAAGCGGCGCGACGAAATCAACGAGGAAGTCATATTGCCGGCCCATCGTCACGGTGCCCCACTGTTTGCTTGCGATACCGACCCACGCCTGACGGCCGAATTCGTCGCCGCCATTGGAGAACTTGCCGCTGTCGATATTAAAACCGTTCTCCAGGTCGAAGACCGCGCTCAGTCCACCGCCCAGGTCTTCGTTGCCACGCAGGCCCCAGCGGTCGGTACTGACGTTGCCGCTCTCCATCATCCAGTTGCTTTTGCCGCCCGTGGCCGTTTTCTGATTGCTGATGTAGTCGATGCCCGTATCGAGGGTCCCGTAGAGCGTGACACTGCTTTGCGCGTGCGCCGCCGCACCGAAGGTGCCTGTCAGCGCGACGAGCGTGGTTACCAATGCTTTATTCATGTTTGATTCCGGGTAAGAGAAGGCGCCGGCCCGCGCATTGACGGACCGATCCCGCACACCGTGCGGGTAGCCGCAATGTAGATTTGCGCGATGACACACCCGTGATCAAAACCGGCCGATTCATGAAACGTTTTTTATGTTCATGACATATGACCGAAGGCCCTTTAAAACAATACCGCGACGACGCCTGAACAGATAAATATCTTTTCATGCACACATCGCCGAACCGCTAAAGCCAGGTGACTATCCTTCTCATCAACCGATCCACGAATGCATTGCGGTTCGCGCATCGGCCCCGACCAATTTGATTTGTGAGGATTACGAACATGAAATCTCTGACGCTCGCCATCGCTTTCATCGGTGCAACCGCGACGGCCTCCGCCTTCGCCCAATCGACCACCACGCCCGCACAGCAAAACACCGCGCCGCCAATGCAAGTAGCACAGAACAGCACGACCGGGAGCAACGGTGCAGGATCGTGGGTTGCGCCTTACGGTCAGGCGACCGCCGGGAAGACGCGTGCACAGGTTTATCAGGAACTGGTGCATGCGGAGAAAGACGGCCAGCTCGCCTACCTGAACTCGACCCTCTACGCACACTGATCCCGATGAACAACGCAGGCCGGATGAACGATTTCATCCGGCTTAATCGTTAATCGCACCGCTCCGCCTTCCTGCCCCGAAAACATCAATGACCCTCCGTACCGCGATCAAACGATCTGCTTGCTTCGCTGTTGCCGCTGTCGCTGCCGGACTGCTGTTATCCGGTTGCGCAACGACAACGACACCCACCAGCGCCGACAACTGTGTCGGTCCACCGAGTTACTGCAACGTCTATTTTGGTTCATGAACGAAAAAAGAGCGCACCACCCCTTCGGGCAGCGCGCTCTTTTACTTGACGCGGCGGCTTTTAGAACGAGTGTCGAATCCCCACCCGTCCGACGACCTGCTTGCCGTCCGACGACGGATCGAAACCCGCGATCTGCGCAACGGCGCCGCCGCTGGCCTTCTGCAGTGCCGCGAGCGCATAGATGGCCGTGCGCTTGGACAGTTCGTATTCCGCGCTCAGATTGAGCTGTTGGTACTTCGGTTCCTGATTGGTTGCGTGATCGCGGCCATCCGTGTAGGTGTAACCGGCGGCCAGGTTCAACTGACTGGTCGCCGCGAAGGTGCCGGCAATTTCGTAGTTCTGGAATTTGACGTCCTGTCCTGCATCGCCTTGCTGGAAGTTGACGTTGGTGAAGTTGCCCATCATCTTGAACTTGCCGATCTGATACGAAGCACCGGCTGCGAAGATACCCTGGCTGCGGGCATTGGCCAGATAGTTGCCGTACACCGCGTTGGTGTAGCCCGCGCCGTTCTGATAACTCTGGATCGATTGTTCCGGATCGTTGACGCGCAGATAGCCGGCCCCCATGGAGAACTGTCCATTCGTGTACGAGGCTGCCGCGCTATAGGCGGAGTTATTCGAGAACTGCCCGGCCTGGCCGCCGAACGAATAGAGCGCTTCACCGGTGAAGCCGCCGATGGTGGGACTCGTGTACTTCACTGAGTTGCTGACAGCGAAGCCGTTATCGAGGTTGTCCATGTCATTGGGGTGGGAGAAATACCAGCCGCCGTAGCTATCGTTGAGCGAGTACGGCTCGATAAGATCGACGACCGGGTCCCACTGCCGGCCGATCGTGACTGTACCGGCCGTTTGACTGGCGAGGCCGACGTAGGCATTACGGGAGAAGGCGAGGCCGCTGCCCAGGCTGCCGTTAGTCGAGTTGAAGCCGCTTTCCAGGTCGAACACGGCGGCGAGGCCTCCGCCTAGATCTTCCTTGCCCCGGAGGCCCCAACGGCTTCCTGCGCTGACGCCGCTGGCCATTTGATAGAGATGGCTGCCGTTGACGTTGCTCGCGAAGTCGATACCTGTATCGAGGATACCGTAGAGCGTGACGCTGCTTTGCGCATGCGCGGCGGAAACGGCACCGACACAGAGCAGTGCCCCGACCAGATGTGTCAGTTTCATCGTTTGTTTCATGAATCACCTTTTCATTTAAATAAGGATGCCTTGCGGAACTGTGTGACTACCGGGTGAATATATCGAGGCCAGAAACGGTCGCCGCTGCAAGACAGACTTTCAGTTTTTTTGTTGGGTTTTTTGCCTGTGGCACTTCCTGGATTTGGGTTTTTGGGATTTTTTTACCGTTGGCGGTTTGGTTTGTTGTTGGTCTTTTTTTTAGCCTTTGGCCTTTCCTTGAATTGTTAGTGGTCTATTAGCGTTGCCCCTGTGCGGGGCGGCACTTACTTTCTTTGCCGCCGCAAAGAAAGTAAGCAAAGAAAGCGGCTCACACCGCTAATTCTTAAGCGGGTCCCCCGCGCAGCCACGGTAGTGGTGCATCTGGAATCCGTGCCCCCGCACACTCCGCGCCGTTGACAAAGGACTCATCAGCTCCCACTCCGCACTACGTGCGTCGCGGACGGGTCCGCCAGGGAAACCCCACCGATGCTTTGCATAACTGATTGTTTTGAAACCAGGTATCGGCGCGCGCAGCGCCGCCGGAAGTATGACTGCTTTGTCACTAAAGCGGAATGTGCGAGGCGACAGATTCCAGATGCACCACTACCGTGGCTGTGCGGGGGACCCGCTTATGAGCTGGCGGTGTAAAGCCGCTTTCTTTGCTTACTTTCTTTGCGGCGGCAAAGAAAGTAAGTGCCGCCCCGCACAGGGGCAACACTAATAGACCACTAACAAAACAAGAAAAGGCCAAAGAGCCAGATCAACAAAAAACCCGCCGAACAGGCAAAAAAACCACCACTACAAAACCGACACCTGATACCCAAACCGGCTAACAGTCTCAATCCTCACCTGAGGCACATCATCCGAAAGCTTCCTCCGTAACCTGGAAACAACCAGATTGACACTGGAAGGATCGACATCCTCCTTCTCGGGCCACGCATACCGGATCAATTGATCCCTTGCCACCGGCGCATTAATCTGCCTCAGCAAACATTCAAGCAGCAAAAACTCCCGCCGCGTCACGGCAACCCGCCGTCCGCCGCATACCAACTCGCGAGTAGCCGCATCCAAAGAAGGCCCCCCAAACGAAGGCAAAACAGAAGCAGAAGCAGCAGAACCAGCAGACGCCGTAGCAGAAAAAACCCCGGCCCCCCGCGCGCACCCGACCCGCTGCAATGCAGCCATCCTCTCGTGCATTTCAATAAACGAATAAGGCTGGCAAAAACACGCATCCGCGCCGGCCCGCAAAGTCCTGGTGCGATCCTGCGCCGTAGCAGCCCCCAGCACCGCAACAATCGCAGCGCCACTCCCGGCAGCAGCAAACTCCCCAATGAACCCCTGCAAGGAAGAATAAAATCCCACCTCGAGCACCATCAGAACAATCGCGTCGAACGGTTCCTGCGATGCAAGAAAAACCCCATCCCGCAGATCGTCGGCTCGCTGCAAACTATGAGCGCTCTCCTGCAGCGCCTTGAAAAGCCATGCCGCTTCCGGATGAGAAGGCCCAACGAACAGAATGCGCATTCACCACCCTGTCAGGATAAAGAAAACGCATAAGCTCATGCCAGCGTCCTCGACCAGCATTCGATGGAGATCCTCGCGCCAGGCTGCGCATTGCCGATCTTCATCGTGAAGTCATGCACCCGCATCACCGCCGAAACAATGCTTAAACCGAGCCCCGAGCCGGCCAGGTGCCGCGTACTCTCCCCGCGATAAAACCGCTGCAGGACCGCATCGCGCTCGTCCGCGGCAATCCCCGGCCCGTTATCGACAATATCCACCTGCGGCCCCGCTGAAGTCTGCCGGAGCTCCATACGTACCGCACCACCCTCCGGCGTGAACTTGATCGCGTTATCCATCAGATTGCTCAACGCTTCGAACAGCAACGCGCGATCGCCATGAATCGCGTCGACAGGTTGCGCATGCACGGACAACTGAATCAGGCGGCTCTCGGCGAGCGGCTCGTAGAGTTCACCCACTTCCTGCACCAGCGTCTCCAGTTGCACCTCGCCGAATCCACCGCGACGCTGCAGCGTGCCAATCTCGGAGATACGCAACATCGCGCGAAACCGGTCGAGCAAGGCATCGGTCTCCATACGCGCGCGTTCCACCAATTGCGATAGCGCAGGATCGTCAAGCGAGTCGGTATGCTCCGCCGCATGCGCGAGCAAGGTTCGCACATGCGCGAGCGGCGTACGCAAATCATGCGCGATACCGTCGCACGCGCCCTTCACTTCATTCATGAGACGCTCGACTTCAGCGAGCATATGGTTCACCAGATGCGCGAGCATATCTACTTCGTCGCGTCCGCCGATCGGCAGGCGTTGCGCAAGATCGCCCTGAGCAATACGCTGCGTGACGCGCCGGATCGCTTTCAGGCGGCGCATCTGCCGCACGCTCAGTGCGAGTCCACCCGCCACGCCTGCAAGCAGGCACACGACGCCGCCGCCCACCAGCGCGTTGATGATGGTCTCGCGAATCCGCAGAATGTGCGTCAGATCGCGGCCGATCACGAGCGTCGAGCCGTCCTTGCGCCGCTCGGCCATCGCGCGGACCACCGGCACCTGCTCGTTGCGTCCCTTCGCGAGCGCGAGATCGAGCGTCTTGCCGGTGCGGTTGGTGGGAAGCTGCGTCGGATACGAGAGAAGATCTCCGGCCAGCAGTTGGCCGTCGGCCGCGAACAGGCCGTAGTAATTCGTATGCATACGCTCGTGTTCGATACGCCGGTGAATCGCGTCCGCGAGGCCGGCATCAGGCACCGAATCGAAGTAGACCAGTTGCCAGTCCATCACGACATCGGTCTCGCGCTCCATATCGCCAGTCACGGCCCAGCCGATGTAGCCCAGCAACAGCATCACCGAAAGCGAAAAGATAACCGCGTAGACCGATAGCAGGCGAAAGGTGGTGGAATGCCAGCGCCGCCCGAGCGCAGATTGAGCCGGGAAGGTTGTGTCCATCAAAATGGTCTGCTCATGCGAGGATATAACCCGAGCCGCGCACGGTCTGGATCATCGGCGTCACGCCGGGTGGGTCGATTTTCTTGCGCAGGCGGCCCATGTGCACGTCGATCAGATTGGTGCCCGGGTCGAAGTGGTAGCCCCACACCGCCTCGAACAGCATGGTGCGCGTGATGGTCTGTCCGGCATGCCGCATCATGAATTCGAGCACGCGATACTCTGTGGGCAGCAGGACGATCTCTTCGCCGTCGCGCTGCACCTTGCGGGAAATCAGATCGAGTTCAAGCGGACCGACCCGCAGATGCGTTTCGAGCGGCGTAGCCGGCATTTGACTGCGACGCAGCAAAACTTCGAGACGCGCGGTCATTTCCTCCGGGTCGAACGGCTTGGTCAGATAATCGTCGCCGCCAGCGCGCAGCCCGCGCACCCGTTCGTCCACATCGCCCAGCGCGCTTAGCATCAGCACCGGCGTTTGAATGCCGATACTGCGCATGGTGGTCAGGATCGTGAGACCATCCACGCCCGGCAGCATGCGGTCGAGCGTGATCACGTCGTACTCCTCGCTGATTGCGCGCGCCATGCCGTCGCGGCCGTTGGCCACCCAATCCACGGTGAAGCCGCGACTTTTCAGCTCCCCGACAATTTCATTCGCGGTAATTTCATCATCTTCGATCGTCAGTACTCGCGACATGATCATTGCATGCGCCACCAGCTCAACCGATGCAAGCGGCGGGCGCGACTGGTTATCAATAGGAAGACATGATGCCATATTCGGCTTGCGCGTTCAGAGTACGGGCGTGCGATTCGACGGGTGTCGCCGCTTTGTCCGGTGCCTGCCTGCAGGCTACGCGCGTGCGCATGGCGGATGAACATCCGCTTCATGAAGAAAAATTTAAGTTCGCCGCAAGGCGGCAGGAAACGGGCTGCAGAACGATAAAACATATTTCATTTTGCCGACGCTGCTTCGGTAGCCCGCCTCGACTAGCCTACTGCCATCCCGCTACTTTCTTTTGCGGTCCGACTCGAACCTTATCGTGGATGGTATGAACATGAAGCTCGCAGCCAGAACACTCGTCACTACCCTTCTGCTGATCGGCAGCGCGTCCGCAATGGCCGCGCCGGGTCTCACGCAGCAGCAATGCAACGACTACCCGTTCAAACAGCTCAAGACCGAAGTCACCCATAAGCAGTTGATGAACGAGCTCAGTGAACTGGAAGCAGTCGGCTACAGCCCGAGCGATGACGACGACGAATATCCGAGCGATCTGGACGAGGCAGAGCAAAAGCTGCAAGCCGAATACCGCGCGGACTGCATGCCGGTCGCGCACGCGTCCACAACCGCTACGCAAATGCCGGGCGGTGCAGCGCCCGCAGCAGCGAATCAACCGGCTGGCTGAACGCTGCGCTCGACGCCGACGACGGCGCGGCGCCGAAGCGCCGCACGATCGCCGTCACGTCATCGGCCGTTGGTCAACTGACCGCTTTCGCTCGCCGCCCGCTGGGCGCGCCGCTCGTTACGCTTGCGGCGCAGCTCTGCGAGCCGCCGCCTGCTATAGGTTAGCGAGGCAACCGCATGAAACGCGACCGGCGCGAACACGAGGCCGAACAGCGTGGCCGCCAGCACCCCGCCAAACACCCCGGTGCCGATCGAACGGCGGCTTTCGGCACCCGCCCCGCTCGACACCACGAGAGGCACGACGCCCAGCAGGAACGCCGCCGAGGTCATCACAATCGGCCGGAAGCGCGCCGCGGCCGCTTCGGTGACAGCACGCGTCAACGGCAGCCCCTGGCGATACAGGTCGCGCGCGAACTGCACGATCAGAATCGCGTTTTTCGCCGCGAGACCGATTACGGTAATCATGCCGACCTTGAAGTACACATCGTTCGGCATGCCACGCAGCAGCACGGCGGCAACCGCGCCGATCACGCCGAGCGGCACGACCATCAGCACGGCAAGCGGGATCGTCCAGCTTTCGTACAGCGCAGCCAGCGCCATGAACACGGCCAGCATCGACAAGCCGATCAGCAACGGGGTAAGCCGCGCCGCCGCGGTTTCTTCACGCGCCGCGTCGACCCAGTCGTACGAAACGCCGAGTGGCAGCGAAGCCGCGAGCCGCTCCATTTCCGCCATCGCCGCGCCCGAACTGTAGCCAGGCGCCGCGTGACCGCTCACGTCGAGCGAGGGATAGCCGTTGTAGCGGCTCAGCATCACAGGTCCAATGGACCAATGGCGCGACGCAATCGCCGACAGCGGCACCATGCCGCCCGTCGAGTTCGGCACGGAGAGCGCCATCAGATCGTCTTCGGTCATGCGGGTGGCGGCGTCGGCGGAGATCATCACCCGGCGCATGCGGCCACCGGCAGGAAAGTCGTCGATATAGGTCGAGCCGAAGGTGCTGCCCAGCACGTCGGAGATACGATCGAACGACACGCCGAGCGCGTACGCTTTCGCGCGGTCGATAATCAGCTCGACACGCGGCGCATCCGGCAAGTCCTCGGAATGCACCGATGCCAGCACGGGGCTCGCCTTTGCCTGCGCGAACAGTTGCTCGCGTGCGGCCTTCAACGCGTCCAGCCCGACTCCACCGCGATCTTCGAGCCGGAACACGAAGCCGTCCGAATGCCCCAGACCCGGCACGGAAGGCGGCAATTGCGCCTCAACGTCGCCGTCGAGAATCTTGTTGAACTTCTCGTTGAGGCGATCGCGCAACGCCATCGCATCGGTGTCGCGCTTGCCCCAGTCTTTCAGTTCGACGAAACCCATGGCCACGTTCTGGCCGCTGCCGGTAAAACTCCAGCCGATCACACTGGTGACGTGCGCAATCGCGGGCTCCATATGCAGGATGCCTTCCATCCGCTTGACCACGGCGAGCGTACGCGCCTGCGTGGCGCCGGCCGGCAATTGCACCATCACCTGCAATTGGCCCTGGTCTTCGCTCGGCAAAAAGCCGCCGGGCATTTGCCAGTACAGCACGCCGCATACGCCGACCGGCACGGCATAAATAACCAGCATCGGTCCGATACGGCGCAGCGTTCTCGCGGTCAGTCCACGATAACCGCTTGCGGCACGATCGAAACCGGCGGTGAAACGGCTCGCCGCACGCGCCGCGAAGCCAAGCGGGCCGCGGCGGGCATCGCGCTCACTCACCGGATGCTTGTGCGCTTTCAGCAAGTTCGCGCACAGCGCGGGCGTCAGCGACAAAGCCATGAACGACGACACCAGCATCGAGGCGATCATCGACACAGCGAATTGCCGGTAAATACCGCCGACACCGCCTGGAAAGAATGCCATCGGCACAAACACGGCAGTCAGCACCGCGGTCACGCCGACGATCGCACCGCCGATTTGCGACATCGCCTTACGGGTCGCCTCGCGCGGCGGCAAGCCTTCTTCTTCCATCACGCGATGCACGCTTTCCACCACCACGATCGCATCGTCGACGAGGATGCCGATGGCAAGCACAAGGCCGAACATCGTGAACACGTTGATCGACAAGCCGCACACGTAAATCGCGAGAAACGCGCCCATCAGCGTGACCGGAATAACCACCGTCGGCACCAGCGTGTAGCGCAGATCGCGCAGAAACAGCCACATCACGAAGAACACCAGCACTACCGCTTCCGCAAGCGTGACCAGCACTTCACGAATCGCGATCTGGACGAAATGGGCGTTGTCGAACGGAATTTCGACCGCCACGCCAGGCGGCAAGGTTTTCGAAAGTTCAGCCAGCCGCGCGCGGATCGCGTTGGACGTCTCGAGCGCATTGCCGCGCGGCCCGAGTTGAATACCCACGGTGGCCGCAGCCTTGCCGTTCAGGCGGGAATAGTACGAGTAATTGTCGCGCCCGAGTTCGACCCGCGCGACGTCCCGCAAGCGCACGGCCGAGCCGTCGGGCAATGCCTTGAGCACGATCTGCCCGAACTCGGCGGGCGAGATCAGTTGCCCCTTCACGCTCACCGAGGCGGTCAATTGCTGCCCCGGAACGAACGGCGCGTCGCCCAGCGTGCCGGCCGTTACCGTGGCATTCTGCGCGGCGATCGCGGCGTTGACTTCGGCGGCGCCGAGTCCGTATTCGCGCAGCTTCATCGGATCGAGCCAGATGCGCAACGCTTCGTCGGCGTCCCACAACTCGGCCGCGCCCACACCTGGCGCGCGCTTCAGTTCGCGGAAGACGTAGCGGCTCAGGTAATCGCTCAATTGCACGGAATCGCGCGAGCCGTCCGTCGATGTCAGCGCGACCAGCATCAGGAACGTATTGGCCGCCTTGAATACGCTAATGCCCTGCTGCACGACCTGCTGCGGCAAGCGCGGCTCGACCTGCTTGAGACGGTTCTGGATGTCGACCAGTGCGAGGTCCGGGTTGGTGCCCGGTGCAAAGGTCGCGTCGATCTCCAGATTGCCGAGATTGTCGCTGGTTGTTTCGTAGTACAGCATATTGTCGGCGCCATCGAGACTTTCCTCGATGATGCTGCCGACGTTGGCATCGACCACCTCCGTCGCGGCGCCCGGATAGGTGGCGCTGATCACGATACGCGGCGGTGCCAGACGCGGATACTGCGCCACCGGCAGTTGCGGAATGGCGAGCGCGCCCGCTACCACAATAGCGAGCGCAACAATCCATGCGAAGACCGGGCGATCGATGAAAAAAAATGGCACGCAATAGTCCGTTCAGATTGGCTGGAGGCGCGGCGCGTCAACCAGGCGGGCCATATGCAGCACGTCGGCCAGTATGCCGTCGCGCATCGCAAAGCCGCGCGAGCGGCCTTCTTCGACAAAACCGAACTTGCGATACAGCGCGATTGCCGGCGCGTTGTCGAGAAACACCGTGAGGTCGATGCGGCGCAAACCGAGCGATGCGTCCGCGCAATCGGTCAGCCCCTGCAGAAGCGCCGAGCCGACGCCGCGTCCATGATACGCGTCATGCACCGCCAATCCTAAGTGTGCGCAATGCGCGCGGCTGGGCCGCTGGAGCTCCAGACTTGCGTGGCCGACCATCTGCCCGCCAATCGTCGCGCACACGTTCACCCCGTCTTTGAGGCGCTGCTCGTACCATGTCTTGAGTTGCTCGGCGCTGCGGTAGCCAACCGACAACGTGCCGCGCCGCACGCCAGGCAAGCTCATGATATCGGCGAACGCGTCCATATCGGACGATTCGAGTGCGCGAATCGTAATACGATTGTCGAACATGGCGCCGTGCTGCACCGTTTCTTCTTTCATAGTCCTATTCCGCTGCGACGCTGGAGGCTGCCGGCTCGATGTGGGCGGCCGGTGGCGTCGACATCCATGGCGGCGCCTCGCGCAGCCGCGCCATGAAATACCAGTCGATCAGTACGCCACGGCGCAACACCGCACCTCGCTGATGCGCTTCGATCTCGAAGCCGAACTTGCGATAGAGCGCGAGCGCCGCATGGTTGTCGGCGAAGACATGCAACTCGAGACGGCGCAGACCGAGCCAGTTGTCGGCCAGATCGAGTAGTTCGCCCATCAGCGCAGAGCCGATGCCACGCCGATGCCACGCGTCGTGGACACTAAGGCCGATCGACGCGGCATGCGCGCGGCGCCCCTTGAAAGGCGTGAGCTCCGCTGCACCCGCCAGGGTATCGCCAACCGTCGCCGCGATCGCGATCTCGGGGGGCGCGAGTTTTTCGAGGTATTCGCGCGTGCTCGCAAGCGTCTGAAACGGTACGTGCGGATTGCCGTTCGCCACGACCGGCGACTCCCACATGGCATGGAATTGTTCCGCGTCGGAAACGCGCAATGCGCGCAGCTTCAGACCCTCGGGTAAGCCCCCTGAACTGGATTTTGTTCTTATGTCTTGATTCATAGGCTCATAACGTCAATTCGAATGACCTCGCCAGGATGCCGGGCAATTGCATGCCGCCCGTAGCGCGTTCGCCCCACGTCGAATCGCTCAATAGCAATTGCGCCTGCGAGCCGAGTTCTTCGAGTTCGCTGCCGAGCAGGCGATACAAGCTGTCGTCGAAACGCATGGCATCCAGCGGCGCAACGATCTGCCCGTTCTCGACCCAGAAGGTCGCGAAACGCGTCATGCCAGTCAGGCGGCAATTCATCCGGTCGGAGAAATTCACGTACCACAGATTGCCAATGTAGAGACCTGTATCGAGTTTCGCCAGCACGTCCTCGTCCCGCAGATCGCCTGCTTGCATCGAGAGCGCGGCCGGCGACTCGCCCGCCAGCGCACCGTTCGGCGTCAAGCCGTACTCGCGCGCGCTGCGGGCATTGGTGAGGCGTTCGGCGCTGCGGCCGGCCTGGATCAGCGGGACGCTTTCGCGCAGATAGCCGTCGTCGTTGAAGCCGGGTGTAATGCCGAGATTCAGATCTTCGCTGATCGTGACGCGCGGGTCGACTACGATTTCTCCCACATGCAGCTTGTACAACTCGCTGCGCGAACTCGCCTGGGCCCGCGCGGAGAATCCGCTCCAAGCGGTCACGCCGAGCAGTTCGGCCAGCGCTTCAGGCGCCAGATATGAGCGATAACGCCCCGGCGCCAGGGTGCGCGGCGTGCGCGCGAGCACGGATAGACGCGCTGCGGCGTGTTCGACCTTGCGGGCGAAAACCGTGTCGCTCCAGTCGTCGCCGGCGTAAGTCGTTTTGATCGCGCGACCGCTCGGGTCGTACAGCGACCAGCTGAAATTAAAGTTATTGACTTCGTACCAGCCGCGGCTGCCGCCCGTGGACGCAAAGCCCCGCACGATCGTGCCGCCCGCGTAAAAACCCACGAAATCCAGCCCTTGCGCGCATTCGGCGACCACGCGCAGCAAGCCAGCCGGCTCCGGCAGCTTGCCTGAACGTTGGGTGGTGCGCGCCCATTGTGTCGTGTCGATCAGCAGATGCGGATCATCCGCCGCACCACGCAGACCTTCGCGCAAGGTGGCGAGCGCCGCGCCCACATCGTCCAGATCCTGTTGCAGATCGCCGCAGATTGTCAGCGTCGAATAGGCCTGGCGAGCGCCGTCGATCAGGCGCAAGGTCAGCTTGCCTTGCGACACGCTGCCGATCTGCCGAACCCGGCCCAGGTTGAAACGGATAAAGTCGGACTGCTCGCCGGCAAATGAACTCAGCGTGGTTTCCGAGCCCTGCTGGAGGCGCTCGATCGCGTCGGCCAGCGCGGTGAAATGCTGCTGCCAGTCGACCGATGCAGCGGTACGCGAGGCAATGAACTGGCTCATCAGGCGCCTCCGAACACGTCGATGTTGCTGAACACGCACGCCGGCGACGCGTGGCCGACGCGAATGATCTGCGCCGGTTCGCCCTTGCCGCACATGGACGTGCCGTACACCTCGCGCGTCTGCGCATTGCCCACCGCGCTCAGGCTACGCCAGAAATTCGCCGAAATACCGCGGTAATTCGGCTGTTTGACGACCTGGGTGAGCTTGCCGTTTTCGATCAGCTGACCGAACTCGCAGCCGAACTGGAATTTGTTGCGATGGTCGTCGATCGACCAGGACGTATTGGTGCGCATCAGAATACCGTGTTCGATGTTGCCGATCATCTGCTCGAGCGAATGCTCTCCGGGTTCGATGTTCAGATTCGCCATCCGGTCGATCGGCGGCCGGTTCCAGTTCGACGCACGCGAATTCGCCACGCCCGCCATACGCGCGCGCTGCTGCGAAAGCGCGCCGCCGAGCGGACGTTCGAGCACGCCGTCGCGGATCAGATACTGTTTTGTCGCCTCAGTGCCGTCGTCGTCGAAGGCGTATGCGGCGGCTTCCTCGCGCAAATCCGGATCGAAGGTCACGTTCAGCAGTTCCGAACCGTAGCGGTACGAGCCAAACATCTCCTTCTTGACGAAGCTCCAGCCGGCAAAATTTCGCTCGTCGCCGAGAATGCGATCGAGCTCGAGCGGATGGCCGATCGATTCGTGAATCTGCAACATCATCTGATCGGGCATCAGCAGCAAATCGCGCTTGCCCGACGGGCAATTCGGCGCCGCCAGCAATTGCAGCGCTTCATTGGCGACGCGCGCACCCGAGCCGTCGAAGCCGAAGCGCGCCAGCACTTCAATGCCGCCCTGCCCCAACGTGCCGTAGTTGCCGCCGAGCGTACGCACCTGCGTATCGCCGTCTGCGTGGGCGGCCACGCTCAATTGCGGCATCACGAACTGGAACCGCTGATCGATCCGCACGCCGTCGCTGGTGATGTAAAGCTGATCGGTATGCGTGATCTGCACAGCCGCGACACGCTCCACAATGCGCGCATCGAGATTCGCGCCTGCGCATTCCACGCTGAGGCGCTCCAGCCAATCGGCGCGGCTCGGCAACGCATGCCGCGCATTCGGCGATACATAGTGGCCGCTCACGGCCGGGCGCGCCACCTCGCGATGGTCGATCAACGACAGAGCCGCGCTCGCCTCCGCGCGGGCCGTGGCGAGATCCAGCGCTTGCTGCAAACCGGCGGCGCTCAGATTCGCGGTGGCCGCATAGCCTGCCCCCGCGCCCACCCACGCGATCAGCATTGCGCCACGATCGCGCACTGTCCGCATGGGTTGCGCGATGTCGTTGCGAATTTCGTGGTCGTCGATCTGTTCGTCGACAATGCGCAGCGACCAGAATGCCGCGCGGCTTCCAAGCGATCGGGCGGCTTGCGCCCAACGTTCGTCAATCATTAGCAGTTCCCGTAGGAGTCTCGATTGCACCCGCCGGCGACACGATCAGCGACGACGCGAGCAACGACTGGGTGTAAGGATGCGACGGCGCGTGCAGCACATCAAGGGTGTCGCCCGCTTCAACGATGCGTCCCGACTTCATCACGATCACGCGATGCGCCATGGCTCGCATCACCGCCAGATCGTGCGTAATGAACAAATAGCTAAGCTTGTACTTTTTCTGCAGATTTGTCAGCAGATTCAGCACCTGTTTCTGGATGGATACATCGAGCGCGCTGGTCGGTTCATCGAGCACCAGCAATTCCGGCTCGACCGCCAACGCGCGCGCAATCGCAATACGCTGGCGCTGACCGCCGGAAAACTCGTGCGGATAGCGCAGCATGGCGTCCGCGGGCATGCCCACTTCCTCCAGCAAACCGCCCACGCGGGCGCGCCGCGCCCTCGCGTCCATGTCGGGCTGATGCATGGTCAGGCCTTCGCTGACAATCTGCTCTACCGTCATGCGCGGCGACAACGAACCAAACGGGTCCTGAAACACGACCTGCATGCGCGAATACAGCGCGCGGCGCGAACGCGCGGTTTTCAGCGAGGCCAGCGGCAAACCGTCGATATGAATATGACCGGACGCCGGTCGCTGCAAGCCGAGTACGGTTGCCGCCAGCGTCGATTTACCCGATCCGGATTCGCCGACGATGCCGAGCGTCTCGCCGCGCCGCACGCTCAGGTCGACGTCGTGCACCGCCCGGAACGTGGAGCGCCCGAACAGCGAACGCCAACCCTTCGCGGACGTGCTGTAGTCGACCGCGAGTCCCTGCACCTCGAGCAAACGCCGCGCACCCGGCTCGACCGGCGCCACCGCGCGCTGCGGCACGCTGTCCAGCAGGCGCTGGGTGTACGGATGCTGTGGGTTGGAGAATAAGGCCTCAGTCGTATTGGTCTCGACCAGCACACCCTTTTCCATCACCGCGACGCGCTGCGCGAAGCGTTTCACCAGATTCAGGTCGTGTGTGATCAGCAACACGGCCATGCCGCGCTCGGCTGCTTCCTGTTCCTGCAAGCCGATCAACAGGTCGACGATCTGCTGACGCACGGTGACGTCGAGCGCGGTGGTCGGTTCGTCGGCAAGCAGCAGGCGTGGCCGGCATGCCAGCGCCATCGCGATCATCGCGCGCTGCCGCTGGCCACCTGACAGTTGATGCGGAAAGCTGTCGATGCGCCGTTCCGGCTCAGGGATACCCGTGCGCCTGAGCAACTCGATACCGCGCTTGCGCGCCGCATTCGGCCGCAAGCCCTCATGCAGGCGCAAACTTTCAGCGATCTGTTTGCCGATCGTGAAGAGCGGATTGAGCGCTGTCATCGGTTCCTGAAACACCATGGCCACGTCGGCACCGCGCAGGCCACGCATCTGCTGCTCGGTTTTCTGCAGCAGATCTTCGCCGTCCAGCAGCATGCGGCCGCTTAGCTCCGCATGCTCGACGAGTCGCAAGATAGACAACGCGGTGACGCTCTTGCCGGAACCCGATTCGCCGACAAGCGCGACGCGCTCGCCCCTCGCGATCGACAGGCTGAGTTCGTTCACCGCAATCTTGTCGCCGAAGCGCACCGAGAAGCGGTCAATCTCGAGCAACGGCCGGTTGGCTTTGGCTTCGCTCATCGCGGACCTCCACCGAAGGCAGAACCGCGCTTGCGCGTGTCGAGCGCATTGCGCAGTGCGTCACCCATAAAGGTCAATAGCAGCAATGTAATCACCAGCGCGGCGAAAGCCGAAATCGAAATCCACCAGGCGTCGAGATTGTTCTTGCCTTCCTGAAGCAATTCGCCCAGGCTCGGCGTGGGCGGCGGCACACCCAGCCCGAGGAAGTCGAGACTGGTCAGCGACAGGATTGCCGCGCTCATGCGGAACGGCAGAAACGTAATCACTGGGGTCAGGCTGTTCGGCAGTACATGGCGCCACATGATCTGCCAGTTCGAGAGGCCCATGGTGCGTGCCGCCTTCACATAGTCCAGCGAACGGTTGCGCAGAAACTCGGCGCGTACGTAATCGGACAGCACGAGCCAGCCGAACATCGACAGAAGAATAAAGAGCAGCCATAGCGTCGGCTCGAAGATCGACGCGAAGATGATCAGCAGATACAGGTCAGGCATCGAGCTCCATATCTCGATCAGACGCTGACCGATCAGGTCGGTGCGTCCGCCATAAAAACCCTGCACCGCGCCGGTCAATACGCCGATCAGGACGCCGGAAACCGTGAGCGCGAGCGCCATCAGCACCGAGAGCCGGAAACCATACAGCAGCCGTGCAAGCACATCACGGCCGTACTGATCCGTGCCGAGCCAGTTGCTCCGCGTGGGCGGCGCCGGATACGGATGTGCGGCGAAGTAGTCGATCGTGTCGTAGTGGAAATGATTTGGCGGATAGAGCGCAAAGTTGCCGTTCGATTCGAGCCGCGAACGGATATACGGATCGAGGTAATTCGCACGGGCGGGAAAATCGCCGCCGAAGATCTTCTCCGAATAGTCCTTTACGATAGGGAAATAGTAGTGCCCGTCATAACGGACAATCAACGGACGATCGTTGGACAGCACCTCCCCCAGGAGACTGATAATGAACAGCGATACGAAGATCACGAGACTCCAGTAACCAAGCCGCTGCTGCTTGAAGCGCCACCATGTGCGCCGCCAGGGAGACGGCGACGCCACGTGCGCCGCGCCGGACAGATCAGCGGTCCAGGCGGTTGAATTGGATGCGGGGGTCGACGAGGACATAGCAGACGTCAGCAATGAGTTTGGTTACGAGAGCGATCAGCGTGAACAGGAACAGCGAGCCGAGCACGACCGGATAGTCACGGCGAATCACCGAGTCATACGAAAGTTGACCCATGCCGTCCAGCGAGAACAGGGTTTCGATCAACAGATTGCCGTTCAGGAAGGCCCCCACAAAGGCGGCCGGCAAGCCGGTCAGCAACGGAATCGCCGCATTGCGCAGCACGTGTTTCCACAGCACGTCGCGTTCCGGCGCACCCTTCGCGCGCGCGGTCAGAACGTATTGACGTCCGATTTCCTCGAGGAAGGTATTCTTGGTCAGGATCGTCACGATCGCGAAGTTGCCGACCACCGAAGCCGTGACCGGCAGCACGATGTGCCACAGATAATCGAGCAGCTTGCCGAAAGTACTGAGATCGTTGAAATTGTCCGAAGTCAGGCCGCGCATCGGAAACACCTGCCAGAAGGTGCCGCCGCCGAACAGCATCAGCAACAGCACGCCGAGCACGAAACCTGGAATCGCATAGCCGGCCAGCACCAGGACGCTGGTTACCGTATCGAAGCGCGAGCCGTTGCGCACTGCTTTCGCAATGCCTAAGGGCACCGATATCAGGTACGTGAGCATCACGGTCCATAAGCCGAGCGTGATCGACACCGGCAATTTCGATTTGATGACGTCCCAGACGCTATCGTGCTGATAATAGGACCGGCCGAGATCGAAACTCGCGTACCGCTTGAGCATCAGGACGTAACGCTCGAGCGGCGGTTTGTCGAAGCCGAACTGCTTCTTGATCTGCTCGATCTGCTGCGGATCGACACCCTGGCTGCCGTGATAGCCGCCGCCCCCCGCCCCCGCCTCTCCGCCACGGCCAGTGCCGTGGCGGAGTTGCGTCATCACCTGTTCGACCGGCCCACCCGGCACGAACTGCGTGACGACAAAAGTGAGTGTGACCACGCCGAGCAAGGTCGGCACCATCAACAGCAATCGTCTGAGAATATAGGCAAGCATGGTGTTCCTCAGTGGGCCTCGGCCGTGGTCGAACCCGCGGATTGCGCGGCCTGGAGTTTTTGTGCCGCCTGCGCGCCCGGCGCTTTCACGTACCAGTAGTCGATGACCCAGTCTTCGTACTGGTAGGAATTCGGCACGGTCTTCGGAAATCCGAGGGTGGTCTTGTAGCCAATGCGCGCGCCCGGTGCGTAGTACTCGGGCACGAGATAGAACGAATAGATCAGAACGCGATCCAGCGCGCGGGTCGCGGCTTCCAGATCGTCGAGATTGGTGGCGGTAAGCGCGGAGTGAATCAGCGAGTCGACCGCCTTCGAACGGATGCCCGAATAGTTCTCGGAGCCCACTTCGGATGCGGCCGCACTGCCGAAGCGACGCGTTAGTTCAGCACCGGGAATCGTGACCGGCGGATAGATGAAGGTGGTCATGTCGTACTCGAAGTTATCCAGACGCTTCTGGTACAACGCGCTGTCAATCTCGCGCATATGGGCTTGAATACCGAGCATGCCGAGCGCCTGCATATACGGCAGGATCAGACGATCCATGCCGGGCTGGTCATCCATGATCTCGATCGTCATCGGCGTGCCGTTGGCGTCGCGCAATGCGCCGTCGCGATAGTGCCAGCCAGCTTGTGCGAGCAGATCGCGCGCAACGCGCAAATTGCCGCGCAAGGAATTCGGTGGGATCGTGTCGGGTTGCTTCAGCATCGGACCGAACACTTCAGGCGGCACGCTGCCGCGCAACGGTTCGAGCAGCGCCAGTTCCTTCTCGCCCGGCATGCCGGTTGCGCCGAACGGACTTGCCTCGAAGTAACTGCTGGTGCGCCGGTATTGACCATAGAACATCATCCGGTTCATCCAGTCATAGTCGAATGCCAGCGTCAGGGCATGGCGCACGCGCGGATCCTGGAACATCGGCTTGCGTATATTCATCAGCATGCCCTGCATCTGCGCGGGACCGTCGGCGAATTCGCCTTTCTTCAGCAGCCCGTTGTCGAAGTTCTTGCCGACATATTTACGCGCCCACTGCGTCGCGCTGTATTCGACGACTACGTCCGCATCGCCCGCCTTGAAGGCTTCGAGTTGCGTGTAATGGTCGCGATACAGATTGAAGGTAATCTGCGCGAAGCGGAACATGCCGCGTCGCGACGGCAGATTCGCCGCCCAGTAGTCCGGATTGCGGCGATATGTGATCTGCTTGTCGTTCTTGCGGCTCTCGATCAGATAAGCGCCGCTACTGATCGGCGGCGTGGAAGAGATCTGATCGAATGGCGGACGTTTGCCGTCCGGCTGCATTCCCCACTTCGGCGAGAAGATCGGCAGGTCGCCGGCAATCAGCGGCGCATCGCGTTCCGCATGCTTGAACTCGAAGCGGATCGTGCTCCTGTCGATTACCGTCGCACTTTTGATGATCGAGAACTGCGCATTGAACAGCGGCGACGCCTGCGGACTCGCCAGCGTGTCGTACGAGTACTCGACGTCGGCGGCAGTGATCGGGTCGCCATTGGAGAAACGCGCGGCGGGATTGATATGGAATGTCGCCGAGGTCAAGTCCGCGGCCACCTCCACATCGTCGGCGATCAGTGGGTACTCGGAGGCCAGCTCGTCCCAGCTGCGCTGCATCAGCGTATCGAACATCAGATTCTGGATGTCGGGCGCAGGCGCACCGCGCACCAGAAACGGATTCAACGAATCGTAGGTCTGCAGTTCGTTATAGTTTTCGAAACTCAGCGAGCCGTTGGCGGGTGCGTCGGGATTCGCGTAGTCGAAGTGGTCGAAGTCAGCCGGGTATTTAGGCTCGTCGTATTGCGCGATCGATGGCTTTGCCTGCGCCGAAACCGCGTTCAAACTCAGGCATAAGCTCAGCGCTGTCAGCCATGCGGTGACGGCCGTCAGCACCGGCTGACGCGAAACGGACCACTCGGTATGTGGCGAGCGAAACTTCACAAGTCTCATCTTCGGAATGCGCGAGGGCGCGCGCCGGCCTCGAGCCTGCGCGCAGTAGATCGAATCGGCGCGAGCGACGAACTGATGCTGTCGCGCGCGTAGCTTTCCCCGCGGGCGCTGCGCCGCGGGTCACTGGTCATCGTCGCTCGCTGCGGTCTTGCACGAGCATTGAACACGGAAAACTCCAAAGTACGTTTCTGACAACGTTGAACCGCTCCGGCACCGATGACAGGAAGCCGGAGCGGCTGACCGACTAGACAGACCGCGGATAAGTCACAAACGTCAAAGACTTCAGAAGCGGTACGTTGCACCAACCTGGAAGAAGCGGCCGATGTTGGTATAAAGCGACTGGTCGTAACCCGTGATATCCGGGGTGGCTTGCCACTCCACGTCGAACGGCGGCTTGCGGTCGAAGATGTTGTTGATACCGCCGTAGATCGTCCAGTTCTTGAAGCCGCGATACGATGCCATCAGGTTGAACTGGCTGTACGACGCCACCGACAGCGTGCCGCCGTCGCCGAACTCGGACGCCACCGCGTTGGTGTACGGGCCGGTGTACTGCCACGTCAGCGTGGTGGTCAGCTTGCGATAATCCCAGGAGAGGCTGGTGTTACCCTTCCAGCGCGGATTGGACGCACCGAACGGCTGCAGCAGCGCGAGGTTGTTGCCGGCGAAGTCCTGTGTCGGCGCACCCGGTGAATTCAGCTTGAAGTGCCACACGTAGGCCCAATCGCCTGCCAGCGTGAACGTGCCGTACTTCGTACCGACCGACTTGCGGAAGTTCATGTCAAAACCGTCGGTATCGAGCGAGCCGAGGTTGATGAACTGCTCCTTGATGTAGGCCACCGTGCCGTCCGGATTGCGGATCACGGTCGACGGGTTGTTCGCATCGATCACCGCGTTCGGATCGTTCGTGCCGATCACGCCGTCGATGTGGATCTTGTAGAACGCCGCACCGATATCCGTCGACGAATCCGGCGACAACTGGAAGCCGATGTTGTAGTTCTTCGTATGCTCAGGCTGCAGCGCCGGATTGCCGTTGACCTGCTCCGTCGTGAAGTGCTTGGTCGGCACGCCGCTCGGGTCATTCGGGTCGACCAGGTTCTGGTGGGCCAGATACGTTGCCTGCGAGTTCTCAACCAGCGTCGGAGCACGGAAGCCGCGGCTGTATGACGCGAACGTCGTGAGCGCCTGGACAGGCTGGAAGCGCAACGCGAAGCTCGGCGAGAATGCACCACCGAAGTCGCTGTAGTGGTCGTAACGCCCAGCCTGCGTAAACGTCAGGTTCCGGATGATCGGAATATCGACTTGATAGTAAACGGCGGCCACGTTGCGCTCGCCGTCGACCGTCTGCACGTTGGCCGGCGCGGTGACCCCAAGCGCGCTATAAGTGCGCGAGTTGATCAGGTTGCTTTCGTGACGGAACTCCGTACCGAAACCGACACCGACCGGGCCACCCGGCAGATTGAACAGGTTGCCCGTCGAGGTCTTCGCCGTCACGCTATCGAGCTTGGAGATCGCCTGCTCGTAGTCGTTCTGGAATACGCCATTCAAACCGTTCGGCGTGGCCGACGGGTTCGAGAAGTTGAACACGCCGTTCTGCAGAATGTTCTCGACGCCTGCAACATTCAGCGCGTTGCCGTAGGTCGTGTCGACCGTACTCTGAGAATGGCCGTAATCCGCGGACCAGTCCCAATCGCCGAACCTGGCGGTGGTGAACGAGCCCTTCACGCCGGTCATCGCCCGCCAGAAGGTCGACACCGTATCTGCGGAAACGGTGTTCGGGAAAGTGTAGTTGATCTGCGCCGGGGCGCCGAACGGGTTGTACGGGTTGGTTGCCGAGACGGTGCGGTTCAGCGGCAATGCCGAGCCGGTGGCGGGATTGAACGCGTTGGTCTGACTGCTCAGCACAGCCGGACCTTCGTTTTGCACCGTTTCGTTGCGGCTCACCCAGAGGTCCGCGTAAGCCTGAACATCGTCGTTGATCTTGAACGTGCCGCGCACTTTCGCGTTCAGGCGCGTCGTCGACGGGACCAGGGAGGTCTGGCTGGCAGGATTCGATTTACACTCCGCGCCGCCGTCCGCTGACACGCTGCCCGGAGGGCATGGGCTGAGTGCCGTCTTCGTGCCGTCCGGCGCGGTCCAGTATGATTGTTGATTCGGGCCGAGTGGGCCAGCGAGGCCACCAGGGAACTGGCTAAAGTCCTGATTCGCCGTCATGGAGCGATCGGCGAGCGAAGAGCCACTGTCGCGATAGTAGCTCGCTGCAGCGGTCACGTTGAAGCGATCGCCGTTCAGGTCGCCGATGCCGCCGAGCACACTGAAATTACCCTGCGCGTCGCCCGGATGCTGCGCCTTGCCGAGCTGGCCATCGATCTGCAGGCCCTGGAAATCCTTCTTCGTAATGATGTTGACAACACCTGCAATTGCATCCGAACCATACACCGAGACCGCACCGGTCTTCACGATGTCGATGTGGTCGATCATGTTGAGCGGGATCGAGTTCACGTCGAAGAACGTGTCGGTGAAGTTCACCGCCTTGCCGTAATTCGCCACCCGTTGTCCGTCCACCAGCACCAACGTGTACTTCTCGCTCAGACCGCGCAATGCAATGCCGCCACCGCCTTGCGCGGAGCTGTTCATGTTCGTTTGGCCCCAGCTGCTCCCCGAATTCGCAGACGTGCCGCGCAGGAAGTCAGCCACGGTCGTATAACCGCTTTGCTGGATTTCCTTGGGCGTGATGGTCTGCACCTCCGTGTTGCCGACCTTGTCCGACGTGCGGATGAGCGAACCGGTCACTTCAAATTTCTTAAGTTGCTGGACCCCTTTACCCGCTGGCGTCGCGGTGTTGCTATCCGCGGACGGCGTGGCAGCAGTATTTGCTGCCGGCGTGCTTTCCGTCGTCGTGCCCGCCGTAGTGCCGGTGGTGGCCGGCTGGCTTTGCGCAAACGCCGGTACGGCGATTGCGGCTGACAACGCCAGTTCAGCCCAGATTATTCTTTTGATGGCCAGCGCCAATGCCCTTTGTTTCATTTTTCCCCTTCTCGCTCGTCAATTAAGGCCACAGCTGTGTGTGTGTGAAGAGAGGTCTTGTGAACCTCCCCACTCGATATACGGCGATCTTGCGCCGCGCTCCGTTAAAGCAGGCCCGTTCTTCCGTTGCCCCGCAAACCGGTCAACAGCACACCGGACTGCGAAGACAAACGGGAAGACGGAACACTTCAAATACTTCAATATCGGACTACTTAGTTATTACAAACGAAATACGCAGCGCTTTCTAATCGTTTTCACTTCCACCATTTCGGACTCTGACTATTGAGGCAACACAATTCCAATCAGAGCCATTCCCGATTCAATCCTAAGCAATACTGAAAAACACAGAATGACCGCTTTCGACGAAAGCATGGAACAACGGCATCTAAAACAATCTTGGCGTGCCTACCCAGACGACCACCGCTTCTTCCCGCGCGGTATTACACCAGGCATGAGGCACAGTGGACTCGTAATGGGCGGTGTCACCTGCCTGCAATACGAACGTTGTACCTTCTAACGTGAGCGATATCTGGCCGCTCATCACGTACAAGAACTCTTCCCCTGCATGCGTCGTAACTTCCGACGGGTTCTGCCCCACCGGCATCCTGACGAGAATCACTTCCAGCTTGCTGCCAACCGACAGATTCGTCAGCCGTCCAAAAAGATTCGCGGTTCCGTCGAACCCGAAGTATCTCAACTCACTTCCTCGTTGCACCGACTTGCCTTCGGTTGGCGTATCGACAAAGTACTGGACCGTCACACCTAAAGCTCGGGCAATGCCAACTAACGATGTAATCGACGGCGTTGCATGACCTCGTTCCACCTGCGACAAAAAGGGCTTGGAGATTCCCGCCGTGGTTGCCACTTCATCCAGCGTGCGCTTGAGCCGTTGGCGAAGCGCGCGAATTTTGCTACCTATAGAAACTGCGACCTGTGCCTTGTTATCGAGTGGCAAAACCATAGCAAGACAGAATCCCGTAGTCAAAATTAGTTTGATAAAACGAAACTATGTTTCGTTGAGTTCAACATCCTCCCTAAGACATGCACGAGATACCTGGTTGGTTGCCGCGCTGGGCGACTCAATCAAGGCGATGGCGCAGACGCTTTCGTACTTGCTGCGAACCGGGCGATAGTTGCGCACGCAACTGCCCCCGTCTATTCGCAGCGGTCCGTATCCCGTTTGGTGAGAATGTGCCACCCGGTTCGATGCACGGACATCTCGGGGGCACTCCACAGGAAGAAACATGTCTGGACCGGGACGCCGTTACTTCGACGCCACCAGCACCCACAGGCGGGCGAGGTCGGCCGAACCATCGGTACCCTTCACTGCACGGAAGGCTTGCACGGCGCGCGCTTTGTCACCTGCAATGTAGTACGCCTCGCCGAGATGCAGTTGCGCCTGATCCGGATGATCGATTCCGCCTTTCGCGATCGCAGCGTCCATTGCCGCCAGACCCTGCTTGGCCTGGCCCGCGAAGACCTCGTTGAAAGCGAGATTGACCGGCGCGATGGGGTTCGCAGGATCAGCTGGCGCTTGCGCGCGTTTCGCGGCGAGAGTCTGCAACCGCTTCTCGCGATCCGACTGCGCATCGTGGCCCAGAACCCCTGACGCAAAACCCTGATCGATGACCTGCTTGCCTTCTGCCGTAGTGCCGGCCACGATCGCGAGCTGCGTCATTTCCATGTAATCGTCAGCGGTAGTGAGCGAGCCGGTCGCACGACGCAGGCGGAAGGTGTCGATATCCAGCGCAGACGAATAGCCCGGCTTGCTGCGAATCGCGTTGAACAGATCCTCCCAGTAAGCCTGCTTCGGATGATAGGCCACCAGCTTTTCGAGCGTGCTGCGGTACGTCGCATCATCTTTCACGCGTTGCGCGCATGTGCCGAGCAGTTGCAGTTGCGACTCGTCGGGTGCGTGACCGGCGCGCACTTGCGCGTCGATGCCCGGTTTGAGCAGGCTCACCACACTGCCGCAATCGTTTGACAGGTAGTAAGACTGCACAAGCAATGTACGCATATCGGGGTCGCTGCCGCCCGACTTCAGATAACGTTGCGCGACCTTCGCCGACTGTGCGTAGTTTTTCTGCTGGAAGTAGATGCCGGCAAGCGCCGCGGTAGTGCGCTGTTCGTCCGCGCCGGTCAGGCGCCCCGAACCCAACAAGGTTTCGTAGGCCTGTGCGGCCACACCGGACTCACCGGCTGCCGCTGCCGCAGCGCCGCGCATCTCCTGAATCATGTAGCTTTCATAGGGCGTTTTACCCGGCACGGCGTCGGCCTGCTCGATCTTCGTCAACGCGTCCTTGTACTTGTGCGCGCGATACAGATCCTGCGCGGCATTCAGCGGCTTCGCCACATCCGGCCGCAAGGTGTCGGCAGCATGAGATGTGACCGGCAGCACGACGAGCGCGGACAGCCCTCCGATAGCGGCCGCAATGACGGCACGTTTGAACCGTTGATGGATCGTTAGCATTCCACTTCCCTATTGCATGTACTGCTCGTTGCCGATCAGGCCGATTTTCGTCGCGCCCAGTCGTTGCGCGGACGCCATCACCTCCGCGACATCCTTGTACGGCACCAGCTTGTTAGGCCGCAGATGGATTTCAGCCTGAACCGGTTCGGCCGCTACCTGCGCAAGCCTGGATTCCAATGCCGTACGATTCGGCACTGGCTGACCATTCCAGGTCATGGTGCCGTCGAAGTCGATGTCGATCTGCACCACTTCCGGCTGCGTGATCGGCGGCGGCGGATTGCCGACCGGCAAGTTCATCTTGATGGCGTGCGTCTGAATCGGAATCGTGATGATCAACATGATCAGCAACACCAGCATCACGTCGATCAGCGGCGTGGTGTTGATATCGACCATCACATCCGGTTCGGAACCGCCACCACCTGACGAAACGTTCATTCCCATGGTAGTTCTCCTGTCGATCGGAGTTAGTGCAAAGCTCTTACTCCGATCCCATGCAAAGCTAGCCCCCGCGCGCGGGCGGCTCAGTAATAAACGAAACCTTGGCGATACCCGCGCGCTCGCACGCGGTAATGACCCGGCCGATGAATTCGTAACGCGCGCTCTGGTCGCCCCGCACGTGCACTTCCGGTTGCGGCGTCATAACGGAGACGGTTTTCAGGCGCGCCAGCAGCGTAGGCCCATCCACCTGCTTCTCGTTCCAGAAGAAATCGCCGTCGCGGTTGACCGCAATGACGATACTTTTCGGTGTGGTCTGCAGCGGCTGGATCGTCTCCTTCGGCAGTTGCACCGGCACCGTATGCGTCACCACCGGGATCGTGATCAGAAAGATGATCAGCAGAACCAGCATCACATCGACTAGCGGCGTGGTGTTGATACTGGAGATGACCTCGTCGTTATCATCCTGCCCAACGCTCATAGCCATGACAGACTCCGCTTATTGGACCAGCGATGCTTCACGAGCCGAAGCGCGCGCCGAGCGCCGGCTACCGGCGAGCAGGACAGTGTGCAGTTGTGCGCCGAACGCACGAACCCGCTCCATCACCGACTTATTGCGGCGAACCAGGAAGTTGTAGCCAAGCACGGCCGGCACGGCGACAGCAAGGCCGATCGCGGTCATGATCAGCGCTTCGCCGACCGGGCCCGCGACCTTGTCGATCGAAGCCTGTCCCGCGATGCCGATTGCCGTCAGCGCGTGATAGATCCCCCACACCGTACCGAACAGACCGACGAACGGCGCCGTCGAGCCGACCGTACCGAGGAAGGCCAGACCGTCTTGCAGACGGTTCGACACGTTGGTGATCGCACGCTCGACCGACGTATCGATCCACGTGTTGCGGTCGACGGCTTCGAGCAGTGCTTCGTCGTGGTGCTCGCCTGCCTCGATAGCCGTTTCGGCGATGAAGCGGAACGGCGATGCTTCGTCGAGCAGCTTCGTACCTTCGACCAGCGACGGCGCAGTCCACAGTTGTTCATCAGCGCTCTTCGCACGACGGTTCGCACGGAACTGCTCGAAGAATTTGGTGATCATGATGTACCAGCTGCCCATCGACATGAGCACCAGCAGAATCAGCACGAAGCGTGCAACGAAGTCACCGTTCTTCCAGAGCGCGCCGAGGCCGTACGGGTTATTGACGGTTTCGGAGGTGGCCGGCGCTGGCGGCGGCGTCCCTTCGTCAGCGGCCGGGGCCACCGTTTGCGGTGCGGCGGTGGCAGGCGCCGCAGCCGACGCGGTCGCGTCGCTCGCTTGCGCGTGGGCCATTTGCGGTGCCACAAAGGTATCCACCGTGGTTACGGCGAACAACATGGTTGCCGCCAATGCGGCGAGAGTACGCTTCTTCATGCCTGCTCCAAGTTCATTAGTACAACTTCTAAACCAAGACTGATAAATCGCTACCGGTACCGAACAGCCCGTGGGTTTCAGTTCAGGTTAAACGAGAACGGAACTTGCACACGGACAGCCTGGCCTTGGGAAACGCACGTAAACTGCTTGACCGCATTGAAGGCAGCGCGATCGAGTGAGGAATCGTCCGCCGACTTGGCAACACGTTCATTCGTAATATGGCCCTGCGGGTCGACTACAAATTCAATCAGCACATCACCCGTCACGTTGTTTTCCTGCGCTTCCTTCGGGTAGCGAATCGACGAACGGATCTGATCCGAGTTCGGGCACACAACCCCTACTTCAGCGCTCACGGGCTTGCTCGGCGCGGGAGGCGCCGGCGGAGCGGGAGGCGCCACGGCGGGTGCGGAGACGACCGGTGCGGCCTGGTGCGTGATGGTCGGTTGGGGCGGCGTCTGTACTTGCACTTCCGGCGGCGGCACGAACGGCGGCGGCGGCGGTGCGAACTTCGGCGGCGGCAGTTGCACGGTGGGCAACGGCGGCGGCGGAGGCGGCTTCACCGGCTCAATGATCTTCGTTTCGATAGGATGCTGGATGACCTGCACGACCTTGGTGGCAAGGCCATTGATGAGTGCATAGATCAGCACGACGTGCAGGAGCAGAACAACTGCGATACCGCCAAAGCGGCGTACTGGGTTTTGCTGCTTGCGCCCAAACTCACGCGGGCGTCCTGGCCTCTCCATACGGGCCGTTGCTGCCGGAAATTGCCCTTCGACTTTCGTACCCACCTTTACTCCTCCGGCGTGAACCGTCCATTTCTGTAACTGCAGTGCGCTTACGTACGGCAAACAACGTTCACTTCTGGCGATCGCATCCATAGCCCGGCTCTTTGGTTTGTAGTCCAAAATTTAGCCGCTGGGCCCAAAACTTGATGCAATCGCACGGATAGGTCTGTGAGACGCCGAGACGGCACTTCACGTCGGACGAACAATCATCTAAGTAGAACTACTAATAGATTAAATTCGACCCGCTCATTTCCGTCTGGCATGAACATGCTGATGACAATTTGATCGAAGCGCGCTGCGGCCTTTGAACTTTTTGCGCGTTTGTCACCTGCATTTCATGGGAGGCAACAATAGCAGGACAAAAAATGCGGGGTCAAACTTTTTTTGATGGGAGCATACTAAGTTTAGAGAAGACACTCTAACTAATGCCGTATTCGCGTCGCTTTAAAAGAATAAGCGCGTGTCGAACAGATACGAGCGCGCCTTTCGCGGCTCGCCAATTGGGATGCAGCCGCTAATGCGGACTTACGTGGCACGCAAGGAACTGCTGCCGGGCCACTCGACAGTGCGTGGCGGAAAAGCCTGCTGGGCGGGCATTGCGCGAGGGTGGCGCGGCAGCATCGAGGGATCCCGAACAGATCATCCGACGTGCGTTTCAAGCGCTGCCAGCGGCCTGCGTCAAGGGCGGGAAGATAGCAGAAGAAAAACACCGCTTCCAATTCTTTTTAGCGGTATTTACGACACTCTAAATACATATTTCAATTACACCATTTTTATAATTACAAATGCATTTCAATTAATTACATATAGCAAACGCCAGCGATAGAGCTTAGCTCAGGCCATGCCCGGCATCTCGACGACACGTTTTTCGTGGAACGAAGGTGGCGGCTGGCTTGCGCGTACCTTGCACGCGCCATTTTTCGGGCTGAACAGGCAAACCGGAGCGGCGCGATGCCGATTGCCCCGCTCCGTTGCCTCACTCGTTCGTTTCCTCGCTCACAATGGCTTCGGTGTCATTCCGCGTACGCGCCAGCACGGGACGCAACGCCGCACCGGTGTGGCTGGCCGCGACGCGAGACAGTCCTTCGGGGTCCGTAGCGGCGACGATCTTGCCACCACCCACGCCGCCTTCCGGACCGAGATCAATGATCCAGTCCGCCTCGGCAATCACGTCGAGATCGTGCTCGATGACGACGACGCTATGGCCGCCATCCGCGAGACGATGCAGCACGCGAATCAGCTTGGCGACGTCCGCCATATGCAGGCCGACCGTCGGTTCGTCCAGCACGTATAGCGTGTGCGGCGGCTTCTGACCACGGCGCGTGATGTCGTCACGCACCTTGCTGAGTTCGGTGACGAGCTTGATACGCTGCGCTTCGCCGCCCGACAGCGTGGGCGATGGCTGCCCAAGCGTCAGATAACCGAGCCCGACGTCTTTCATCAACTGCAGCGGATGCGCGATGTTCGAGATCGGCGCGAAAAACTCGACGGCCTCATCGATTTCCATGGTCAGCACGTCGCCAATATTCTTGCCGCGCCACGTGACCGCGAGCGTTTCCGGGTTGAAGCGCTGACCATGGCAGACGTCGCACGCTACCTTTACATCGGGCAGGAAGCTCATACCGATGGTGCGCACGCCCTGCCCTTCGCATGCGGGGCAGCGTCCCTCGCCCGTGTTGAACGAGAAACGCGATGCCGTATACCCACGCGCGCGCGCTTCGAGCGTGCCGGCGAACAACTTACGGATCGCATCCCACACGCCGATGTAGGTCGCCGGACACGAGCGCGGCGTTTTGCCGATCGGTGTCTGATCGACTTCGAGCACACGGTCGATGGTTTCCCATCCTGTGATCGAATCGCAGCCCTGCCATGCATGCGTGACGTTCAGCTGCGCACGCGGCGCCGTGCGCGCCAGCACGCTCGAACGCCGATTCGCTGCCGGTTGGGTCTCGGCGGCCGCGCGGGCGCGCCGCGTCGCCGGCGAAGACAACACCGAGCGCCCCACGGCATCCAGCAGATTGGTCATCAGCACATCGCGCGCGAGGGTCGACTTGCCCGAACCGCTCACGCCTGTCACTGCGACCAAGCGTGAGAGCGGAATGCCGACAGTAACGTTCTGCAGGTTATGCAGTTTGGCACCATGGACTGTCAGCCAGTTCTCCGGCACAGCGGCTGTGCGCTTGGTGGGTGCGACCACCTCCCGACGCGGTTGCAACGGATGCACGATCGGATTAGCCAAAAACTGCCCGGTCAGCGAATCGGGTTGAGCCGACAGGTCAGCCACACTGCCCTGCGCGACCAGCGTGCCACCGCGCTTGCCCGCGCCCGGTCCGATGTCGATAATGTGATCAGCACGCCGAATCGTGTCCTCGTCGTGCTCGACCACCACCAGCGTATTGCCCTTTTCCCCCAGTTTGCGCAGGGCATTGAGCAGAATCTGGTTGTCGCGCGGATGCAGGCCGATGGTCGGTTCGTCGAGCACATAACAGACGCCCTGCAGGTTGCTGCCCAGTTGCGCGGCGAGCCGGATACGCTGCGCTTCGCCACCCGAAAGGCTCGGCGCCGCGCGATCGAGACTCAGATAACCGAGCCCGACCTCTTCCAGAAATTGCAGGCGGCTACCGATTTCGCTGACCACGTCGCGAGCGATTTCCGCGTCCCGGCCGGTCATTTCCAACGTGTCGATCCACGCACGTGTGTCTGACACTGTCCATTGCGCAACGTCGACAATAGCCTGTTCGCCGAACGTGACCGCGCGCGCGGTGGGGTTAAGACGCGTGCCGCCACAATCGGCACACGGCACGTCGACGAGACCTTCCGGTTCCTGCTCCTCGGAAGGCAAGCTCTGCTCGCGGCCACGGTTGTCGTCGACGACCACGGTGTCGTCGTACGCCGCGCGTTGTTCACGTGTCAGTGCGAGGCCCGTTCCGACACACGTGGTACACCAGCCATGTTTGCTGTTGTACGAGAACATGCGTGGATCGAGTTCGGGATAGCTGGTGCCGCATACCGGACAGGCTCGCTTGGTGGACAGCACCTTCACCGTGCCGACTTTCGCCGTGGCGCGGCCGTTGCTGATCGCGTTGTGCAAACCGTCGAGCGGCGCCAGCAGATGCATGACACCCTTGCCGATTTCCAGCGTCTGGTCGAGCGCCTGACGCAGTTCCGCTTCGTTATCCGACGACACCACGAGGTCGGTCACCGGCAATTCGATGGTGTGCTCGCGGAAGCGATCGAGCTTCGGCCACGGGTCCACCGGCACGAACTCGCCATCCACGCGCAGATGCGTATTGCCGCGCGCTTTCGCCCACTTGGCGAGATCGGTATAGACGCCCTTGCGATTCACGACCAGCGGCGCGAGAAAACCGACGTGCTGCCCTTTGTGATCGCGCAGCAACTGCGCCGCGATCGATTCGACGCTTTGCGACGTGACCGGCGTACCGTCATGGATGCAATGCTGCAGACCGAGTTTCACGTACAGCAGGCGCAGAAAGTGCCACACTTCGGACGTAGTCGCCACGGTGCTCTTGCGGCCGCCGCGCGACAAACGCTGTTCGATCGCGACGGTTGGCGGAATGCCATACACAGCGTCTACCTCGGGCCGTCCTGCCGGTTGCACGATGGAACGTGCATACGCATTCAGCGATTCGAGGTAACGGCGCTGCCCTTCGTGGAACAGAATGTCGAAGGCCAGGGTGGATTTGCCCGAACCGGACACGCCGGTAATCACGTTGAATTTGCCGTGTGGGATATCCACGTCCAGCGCTTTCAGATTGTGTTCGCGCGCATTGACGATGCGCACCACGTCCTCGCCTTCGATCGCCCGCCGCGCCCGCGCCGCGCTCAACGCTTTTTGCGGCGGAATGCCCTGCGATGCCGGTTCGCCCCCCGTATTCATGGCCCGGTCGTATTGCAGCAGCGCCTCGCCGGTGTGCGATTCCGCGCACCGCTTGACGTCTTCCGGCGTGCCCGCGCACAGAACCCTGCCGCCACCGTCGCCACCCTCTGGGCCGAGGTCGATCAGCCAATCGGCCGCGCGGATCACGTCGAGATTGTGTTCGATCACGATCAGCGAATGTCCGCTCGCCAGCAGCTTGCCGAATGCCTGCATCAGCTTGGCGATGTCGTCGAAATGCAGGCCGGTGGTCGGCTCGTCGAACATGAACAGGCGTTTGGCAACCGGTTGTTTCGTGCTGCGCGCGGTGCGCGCCTGCGCCGATTCCGCGAGGAAACCGGCGAGCTTGAGCCGCTGGGCTTCGCCGCCGGACAGCGTAGGCACGGGTTGGCCCAGCTTCACGTATTCGAGACCCACGTCGACGATTGGCTGCAGCACGCGCAATACTTCGGCATCCTTCGCGAAGTAGGCAGTGGCTTCGCTCACCGTCAATTCCAGCACATCGGCAATGCTCAACGCACGCGCCGGTTCACCGCGCTCGATTTTCACTTCGAGCAGTTCCGCGCGATAACGGCGCCCATCGCAATCCGGGCAGCGCAGATAAACGTCGCTCAGGAACTGCATTTCGATGTGTTCGAAACCCGAGCCACCGCAGGTCGGGCAGCGCCCGTCGCCGGAATTGAAGCTGAACATGCCCGGACCGTAACCGCGTTGCTGGGCGAGCGGCGCCTTGGCGAAGAGCTTGCGAATTTCGTCGAATGCGCCGACGTAGCTGGCCGGATTCGAGCGCGCGGTCTTGCCGATCGGCGACTGGTCGACAAAGACCACGTCGGTGACCTGGTCGGCGCCCGTCAGGCTCCTGAATGCGCCGGGCGATTCGGTGGCGAGGCCGAAGTGCCGCGCCATGGCCGGATACAGGACGTCCTGCAGCAAGGTGGACTTGCCGGAGCCCGACACGCCCGTCACGCAGACGAGCCGCTGCAGCGGAATTTCGACCGTGACGTCGCGCAGATTATGTTCAGTGGCGCCTTCGAGCACGATGCGCGGCGTGCTGTCATCCACCGGACGTTGCGACCAGTGTGCCGCGTCCGCCACGTGCCGGCGCCCACCCAGGTATTCACCGGTCAGCGTACCGGACGAACGGATTGCCTCAGGCGCACCGTCGTAAATGATCGAACCGCCACGCTCGCCCGGGCCCGGGCCCATGTCGATCAGACGATCCGCCGCGAGCATCACCGAGGGATCGTGTTCGACCACCACCAGCGTATTGCCCGCATCGCGCAGCCGATGCATTGCCTCGACGATCCGGTTCAGATCGCGCGGATGCAGGCCGATGCTCGGCTCGTCGAGCACGAACAGGGTTTTGGTCAGCGACGTGCCGAGCGCGGTGGTCAAGTTGATCCGCTGCACCTCGCCGCCGGACAGCGTGCGGCTCTGCCGGTCGAGCGTCAGATAGCCGAGGCCGACATCGCAAAGATATTTGAGGCGCGTGCGCACTTCGGCGAGCAATAGCTTGAGCGCGTCGTCGAGCAACGCGCTGGGCAGGCTGATTTCGTCGAAGAAACGCCGGATACGCTCGATCGGCATTAGCATCAGATCGTGTACGGTCAGACCCGGCAACGACTCTAACTGCGCCCGCGTCCATTCGACGCCACGCGGCATAAAGCGCTTGCCGGGCGCCAGCACTTCGTCCGCATTCTGCTTGCTGCCGAGACGCCACAACAGCGACTCGGTTTTCAGACGCGCGCCGCCGCAGGTTTCACACGGCGTATAACTGCGGTACTTCGACAGCAGCACGCGGATGTGCATCTTGTAGGCTTTCGACTCGAGATATTCGAAGAAGCGTTTGACGCCGTACCAGTGGCTTTGCCACTTGCCGTTCCAGTCTGGCGACCCGTTGATGACCCAGTCGCGCTCGGCGTCTGTCAGTTCGCCCCACGGCGTGCCGCGGCGGATATCGGCTTTCGCCGCGTAGCGCATCAGGTCGTCCTGACATTCTTTCCAGGCCGGTGTTTGCATTGGCTTGATCGCACCGTCGCGCAGTGTCTTGCGCGCGTCGGGAATCACGAGACCGAGGTCGACCCCGATCACGCGGCCGAACCCGCGGCAAGCTTCGCACGCACCGTAAGCCGAGTTGAACGAGAACAACGCCGGCTGCGGGTCCGCATAGCGCAGATCGCTCTCCGGGCTGTGCAGGCCGGTGGAGAAACGCCAGATTTGCGGCTCGGCAGGATTCGTGGTGCCCAAAGTCTCCGGTGCGTCTGGCGTGGCCGGCAACACGTAAATATTGACGCGGCCGCCACCGCGCTTGAGCGAGGCCTCTATGGCCTCGACCACGCGCGGCTTCTCGACCGCGCTTAGACGGAAGCGGTCGGCCACCACGTCGAGCAGCTTGCGCTTGCCGGTGGGCGAATCGACTTCGCGCTGTGCCTGCACCCGCGTGTAGCCGCTCGCGGAAAGCCATTGCTCCACTTCCTGCTCGGAAGCCGTTTCCGGCAGTTCGACCGGAAACGTGACGACCAGCCGCGGATCATGCTCCGCGGTGCGTTCGAGCAACTCGGCGTAAATCGTTTCGGGCGTGTCGTGGCGCACCTGCTGCGCGGTCTTGCGGTCGAACAGTTCGGCCGCGCGCGCGTAGAGCAGTTTCAGGTGGTCATTGAGTTCCGTCATGGTGCCGACGGTGGAGCGCGAACTGCGCACCGGGTTGGTCTGGTCGATCGCGATGGCGGGCGGCACGCCGTCGACCCGGTCGACTTGCGGCCGGTCCATGCGGTCGAGAAACTGCCGGGCGTAGGCGCTGAAGGTTTCGACGTAGCGCCGCTGCCCTTCCGCGTACAAGGTGTCGAACACGAGACTCGACTTCCCTGAGCCGGACGGCCCGGTGACGACCGTCATTTCGCCGGTTCGTACGTCGAGATCGACGTTCTTCAGGTTGTGCTGGCGCGCGCCGCGAATGCGGATAGTTCCGTTAGATGCCAATTTTTCCGACCGTCTGAATAAGTGGACCACCTCTCACGGACGCCTCGCGACCGCGCAAGTTCGGGACACCCGGCTGGCGGGAGGACACGCCTGGGAGGCCGGGTTATAGGGGGATACTATACTGTATATTTATACAGTTTTCCACGACGCGACACAGTTGCGCGGTAACCGCGCCATAGGCCATGACCGGCGGCGCGGGGACGCCCCGATCAGCCGGTCAGCAGGCGTTGAGCCGTTTTAGATGGGGCGCGCCGCGCACAGGAAATGGCGGCGGAAGATGGGAATTGCAAGCTTTTCTGCGCGGCGCCGCGCGCGCATTTGTTCCAGCCGGGTTAGCCAAAGACACTTTCCACGCTATGGCGCCCCGCCGCCGGTGCCGCAGCGGCTTGCGTCGCTGGTGTCTCGCCGAGCGCATAAGCCACGCAGCGTTTTGCCAGCACGTCGGTCGGATCGACAAGCCGCACCACCGGCCGGCCCGGACGCGCCAGCGTCGAACCGCGCAGCAGCAGCGGCAACTCGGTGCAGCCCAGCACGATGACCTACACGCCTTGCGCGACCAGGTCATCCACCGCAGCGGCGAGATCGTCGTCGCATTCGCCCGACAGGTATCCCGCCTTCGCACCACACGGTCCGTAAATCGCATTCATCAGGCGGGCCTGGGCGGCCTCGGCCGGCGCGATCTGGACGAAGCCGCGCGCTGCGAGCGCCGTCTCGTAGACGCGGCTGGCCAGCGTGCCCGAGGTAGCCAGCACGCCGACTTCACGCACGCCTGGAAAGGCCTCGCGCAGATAGTCGGCGGTGCAGGTCAGCATATTGACGATCGGAATGGTCAGCGACGGCTGGATCCGTTCCACGAACGCATGCGCCGTATTACACGGAATCGCGATGAGATCGGCGCCGCCCTCTTCGAGGGTCTTGCAAGCGGCGTAGAGCGCGAGCGTCGGATCGTCACCGCCGCCGAGCAGCGCCTCGGTGCGATCGGGAATCTGCGGGTTCTGCTCGACCATGACCTTGATGTGATCCTGATCGCGCGCGGCCGGCGTATTGCGCACCAGTTTCGCCATGAAATCGACTGTCGCCGCCGGACCGACGCCGCCCAGCACGCCGACCTTGAAGCGCCGCTGCGGCTGCGCATATTGCGCCGCCGCGACGTACCGCGCATAAACCAGATTGGTATCCACGAACGGCACTTCCAGCGTGCCGAGCACACGCGCCACCAGGGGGATTTCGGCGAGCCCGGGCACGATGATCTCCGCGCCTTGCGCAATGAGGTCCGCGCAGGCCGCGCGCAACAACTCGACGGGCCGGCCGCTCAGATAACCGTTTTTGATGCCGTCGTCGCCATACACGGCGCGGGTGACGCGATCGCCGTCTTCGTCGTGACGCGGATACAGCAGGTCGAACCGGGCCCTGTCGAAATGGCGTTCGAAGAGACCGTTGGAACGGATCGTCTCGGAAGTCAGCACGCCGATGCGGCGCACCGACGGAAACGCTTGCCGCACATGCGCAACGAGCGAGGCCATGATGCTGGCGATCGGCAAGGACACGTTCGCCGAGAGCTCTTCGATGAAGGTGTGACTAAGAAAGCACGGCAAGACGATCGCGTCGACGCCGCGTTTCTCGAAGGTGCGGATCGTGTCGAACACGTGAATCTTGAACGGAGCACTCGCCGCGCCTGGCGAAGCCGGTCCCGGCCACGCCTGCTGTTCGAGGATAAAGTCGAAAGTCTTGACCGTGCCGGGGCGGCGCCAGGCGGCCATCATCCTGCTCAACACGTCGGCGCTGGCGAGCGGCGACGCCCCGGTCACGACACCCAGCGAACGATGACGATACATGATGGCTTCCCCCCGTCGTTTTTCAATTCGACTTGATATTAGGATGCTTTTGGGGATTCCGGATAACGTTAACCACGAAATAGCGGGTTTATGCCTGGCGTCGCGCTCAAACCTCGGCCACTTCGACAACATTTCGCGCCGTGCCTCGCTTACGGCGCTCCAAGGTACTGATGCAAACCAGCGAAACCCCGGCGAGACAGCTATAGAACACGGCCAACGGCCACCATGCGCCGGGATATCGATGCGCGAGCAACGTTCCGATCAAGGGCGTCAATCCGCCGGCCAGTGCGGCGCATACCTGGTAAGACAATGAAATCGCCGAATACCGGACTCTCACTGCAAATGCAGTCGACATAAACCCGGCCATCACCGCATAAGAACTCGACATGCACATCACCGCCAGTGCGATGCCGACCACAATCGCGACCGGCCGCCCGGTCGATACCAGCGCGAACATCGGGTAAGGCGAGAGCATCGCCAACGCTGCCGCGCCCTTCAAAAACCTTCCAGTCCCGACGCGTTGTGCGAACCACCCCGAGCCCAGTTGCGTGAACAACTGAATGAACGCCACCACGAACAGACAATCGAGGATCAGCGAACGGTCGAGCCCAAGCGTCTGCGTCGTGTAATTGAGCATGAAGGTATTGACGAACCACGCACCGGCCACGCCGATCACGTTCGCGCCAAGACACAGCAACAGCGTGCGCCACGCGTCGCGCACCACCTCGGCGACCGGCAGCGCCGCCACTCGCCGCTCGGCTTTGAGCGCCTTGAATTCCGGCGATTCGTCGACGCCCGCGCGGATCAGCAGGCCGACCACCAGCAGCACCGCGCTTGCGAGAAACGGCAGACGCCAGCCCCAACTGAGAAACGCGTCCTTATCCATCGACGCCACCGCGCGGAACGCGAGCAGCGACAGGATCAGACCCGCGGGACTGCCCAGCTGAGCGAACGACGCGAAGAAAGTACGCCGTCCCTGCGGCGCATGTTCGCTTGCCATCAGTACCGCGCCGCCCCACTCGCCTCCGATCGCGATGCCCTGCGCAACCCGCAGCAGCACCAGCAAAACCGGCGCCCAGACACCAGCGCTCGCATAGGTCGGCAGGAAGCCGATACCGACCGTGCCGACGCCCATAATCGCCAGCGTAGCCACGAGCGCCTTCTTGCGGCCGATGCGGTCGCCGAGGTGGCCGAATACGAGCCCGCCGAACGGCCGCGCAAAAAAGCCCACCGCGAACGTGCCGAATGAAGCCAGCGTCGCGAAGAAAGGATCGCTACCCGGAAAGAACAGCTTGCCGAAAATCAGCGCGGATGCCGTCGCGTAGATATAAAAGTCGTACCACTCGATCGTAGTACCGACAAATGCCGCGGCTGCGGCGCGGGTGGGTTGCCGCTCTGCGGCGAGGTCGTCTGGCTCGCGATTCATGTCTTTCGTCTCCAAGGTCTTTCTTCTGGATGGCGCGGCTTCTTCGTGCCGTCACCGGAACACTGCTTTCTTACGCTCAGGCTTTCAGTACGCCTGCTTCGAGCAAACGTTGCTGGGTTGCCTCATCGATGCCCAATGCGTCGAGTACCTTGCGTGTGTCGCCGCCCAGCGCCGGCGGCGCAGTGCGATACGTGGCCGGCGTGCGCGACAGTTTGATCGGCGACGCCGTGCCGCGATACGCGCCCATCTCGATCACCATGCCGCGATGCAACGTATGCGGATGACGCGCGACGACGTCGACGGTTTGCACCGGCCCGCACGGCACGCCTGCGTTGATCAACGCCTGCGCGAGCGGCTCGCAGTCGTGCGCGGCAAGCAGACTTTCCAGCGCGGCCTTGAGCGGCTCGCGATGCGCGCAGCGACTGCGGTTGTCCACGTAGCGAGGATCGTCCGCGAGTTGCGATGCGCCGAGATACGCGCATAGCCGCGCGAATTGCCGGTCGTTGCCGACGGCAAGAAAGATCGGTGCAGTCGCGGTGCGATAGCTGTCGTACGGCGTGATGTTCGGATGCGCGTTACCGCTGCGCTGCGGCGTACGGCCCGAGCCGAAATAGTTCGGCAAATGCGGATGCAGAAGCGACACGCCGCAGTCGTACAGCGCGATATCGATCGACTGACCGTACCCGCTTTTCGCACGCTCTGCGAGCGCCAGCAGAATGCCGGCCAACGCATTCAAACCCGTCACCATGTCGACGACCGGCAAGCCGACACGCGTCGCCGGTCCGTCGCGTTCGCCGTTGACGCTCATCAAGCCGGTCATTGCCTGAATCGCGGCGTCGTAGCCGGGCAAGCCGCCGAGTGGGCCGTCGGGACCGAAACCCGATACCGCGCAGTGAATCAGCCTCGGGAAACGTTCACGCAGATCGCGCTCGTAGTCCATGCCCCAGCGCGCCAGCGTGCCGGGCTTGAAGTTCTCAACCAGCACGTCGGCGTCTTCGAGCAGTTTCCACAGAATGTCGCGGCCCGCTTCACACGACAGATCGACCGCGATGCCCTGCTTGTTGCGGTTCACGCCGGCGAAGTACCACGCCGTATCACCGTAAAACGGCGGCCCCCAGCCGCGCGTTTCGTCGCCCCCAGGCGGTTCCAGTTTGATGACCTGGGCGCCGTGGTCGGCCAGTGCCTGTGTGCAGTACGGACCGCCGAGCACGCGGCTGAGGTCGATGACCTTGATGCCTTGCAACGCACCTTGCGTGGTTTGCGTGCGCTGCGCGGTGTCGTTCACGGATGCGGTCATTGCGCGCTCCGTGCCGGCAGCAGTTGCAGCGCCTGGTCGAGCGTCACGGTGCGGGCATTGACCAGCGCCTCGATGACGTCACCGCTGTCCGACGCCGTTTGCACGTCGAGCGGATCGTACGGCAGCAACTTGTGGCGCAACACCAGATGACTCAGCGCGAGGCGCCGGAAATCCGGTGCGAGGCGCGTGCCTTCGCAAGCCATGAGTACCGCTGTGCTTGCGTGATACAACGCCGTGGCCGCCTGCCTGACCGATTCATCGCGTCCGCACTCGGCAACGCTCAAGAGGGCATCGCAGGCGCGCGTCAAGGTGGCGCGAAGCACGCTGAGACTCGCGGCGGGCAATCCTGCGGCGCCGAGCAGATCCAGCAGGTACGCGCGCAGCGGTTCGAGCGCGCCGTCCCGTTTGGCCGCGCGCGCGACGTCGAGCGCGACGATGTTGCTGGTGCCTTCCCAGATCGAACCGAGATGAGCGTCGCGCACGAGACGCGCGTCGCTCCACTCCTCAATGTAGCCGGTGCCGCCGCGTACTTCCATCGCGTCACCGGTCACGCGGCGTGCGTCGCGGCACGCGCGAAATTTGATCAATGGGGTGAGGATGCGCACACATTTCGCCGCCTGCCGATCGCCGGCGTCGGCCTTTTCAAGCAGCAGCGCGATCTGCATGAACATCGAGCGAGCCTGCTCGGCGGGCAGCATCATCTTGAGCAATTGCCGCTGCATCAGCGGCATATCGATCAGCTTGCGGCCGAACGCTTCGCGATTGCGCGCGATGTGCAGCGCCTCGGTCAGCGCGCGGCGCATCAGGCCTGCCGCCCGCACACCGTTCGACAGACGCGACATGTTGATCATGTCGGCCATCTGGTGAAAGCCGCGCCCCACTTCGCCGATCAGATGCGCGGCGGCGCCTTCCAGCACGATCTCGCCGCTTGCCATTGAGCGGCTGCCGAGTTTGTCTTTCAGACGGACGATCCGATAGCTGTTGCGCGAGCCGTCCGGCAAGGTCTTCGGCAACAGGAACAGGCCAAGGCCATGGATACCGGCGGGCGCATTGTCCACATGCGCGAGCACCATCGCGAGATCGGCGTCGGCGTTCGAGCAGAACCATTTGTCGCCGTACAGACGCCACGCCTCTTCACCGTTCACGCCGGTTTCGCGCGCGGCGCGCGTCGCGATGCGGGCCACGTCCGAGCCCGCCGCCTGTTCCGTCATGAACATCGCACCCTGAAACAGCGTGTCGAAATCACGCGATGCCAGCATCGGCAGAAATCGTGCGACCAGTTCGGGCGCGCCGAATTTGCGCAGCGTGCGCGTGAGTGAATCGGTCATGCTGACGGGACAACACAGACCGAATTCCGCCTGCACGAACAGGAACGTCAGCGCGTACTTGACCAGTGGCGGCGGCGCTTTCTTGCCTTCGCGCGTGTCATGGCTCATCGACGCCAGACCCAACTCCGAGTACGCGACACGTTCGAGCGCGACGTAATCGGGATGCTTGTCGATGCTTTGCAGCGCTTCGCCGCGCCGTGTGCGATGCCGCAATTGGGGTGGGTTCTTGTCAGCGGACAGTGCCCAGACATCCAGTTCGTCGGACGCTCGCTGGCCTAGCGAAACGAGTTGGTTTTCGAGTTCCTGATAGAGCGTGTCGCCCAGATGCAGGTTGAGCAAACGGGCGAAGTCGGGGTCGCTGCTGAAGAAGTTGATGCCCCGGCTATCGGGAATATTGGACGAGCCGTGTGCCGGCTGCGCGATGGTTTCGCTCATGCGTGTCTCCTTTGTGGAAGGAGCATAGAAGCGGCTTCGATAATCGTCTAATACAACTTATATCCGGTACGATAGACACAGCTTATCGATCAAAAGAACTGGAGATTGCCGTGGACCTGAAGCAACTACGCTATTTCGTGGCGGTCGCCGAGGAATTGCATTTCGGCCGCGCGGCCAAGCGGCTGTTCATTTCGCAGCCGGCGCTCAGTTTCGACATCCGCAAGTTCGAGGACCAACTGGGTGTGCAACTGCTTGCGCGCACCAACAAGACGGTGGCGTTGACGAACGCCGGGCAGGTGCTGCTTGGCGAGGCGCGCCGCTTGTTGCTGCAGGCCGGCGAGGCAGAGCGCATTACGGTTCGATCGGCGCACGGATTGGCTGGCCGCTTGCGGATCGGCTTCGTGAATTCGATGTTGTACCGTGGCATGCCGCAGGCTGTGAGCCGTTTCGAGGCGGACTATCCGGGTGTCGAGATCGTATTGAAGGAGATGAACACCAGCGAGCAGGTGCATGCGATCCAGCGGATGCAGATCGACATGGGTTGTGCGCATTGGGGCAATTTTCCGTCGGATGTGATTTCCACGCCGATTTTTTCCGAGCCGTTTCTGTGTTGCTTGCCGGTGGATCATCCGTTGGCGCGCAAGCGCAAGGTCGATTTGCGGGCGTTGGCGCAGGAGCCGTTTATTCTGTTTCCGCGCACCGTGTCGCCGCATTATCACGATTTGATTATTGCGCAGTGTGTGGGGGCGGGGTTTAGTCCGTTGATTCGCCATGAGGCGCGGTTATGGCAGACCGTTGTGACGATGGTCGGGTTTGGGATGGGGGTGGCGTTGGTGCCTTTTACCTTGCGGCAGGTGCAGGATCCAAGGGTTTGCTTTTTGCCCTTGCAGGGCGAGACGCTTTTGTCGCAGGTTTTGTTGTTGCGGAGGAGTGGTGATTCGGAGCCGGTCGCTGAGCGGTTTGTCGAGTATCTAGGGAAGTGACTTTTTTTTCGCCTGCCCGGCGGGAGGGGGTCTCTGCGGCGCTTTTTGTTGTTGGTCCGGTACTTTGGCTTTGCTTTGTTTGTGGTCTGTTCTGGGGTTGGTCTTTTGGTCTTTCCTTGCTTTGTTTGTGGTCTGTTTGGGTTTGGGGTTGGTCTTTTGGCCTTTCCTTGTTTTCTTATCGGTCTATTAGCGTTGCCCCTGTGCGGGGCGGCACTTACTTTCTTTGCCGCCGCAAAGAAAGTAAGCAAAGAAAGCGGCTCACACCGCTAATTCTTAAGCGGGTCCCCCGCGCAGCCACGGTAGTGGTGCATCTGGAATCCGTGCCCCCGCACACTCCGCGCCGTTGACAAAGGACTCATCAGCTCCCACTCCGCACTGCGTGCGTCGCGGACGGGTCTGCCAGGGAAACCCCACCGATGCTTTGCATAACTGATGGTTTTTTGAGCCGGGTATCGGCGCGCGTAGCGCCGCCGGAGGTATGACGGCCTTGTCACTGAGGCGGAGTGTGCGAGGCGACAGATTCCAGATGCACCACCACCGTGGCTGTGCGGGGGACCCGCTTATGGGCTGGCGGTGTGAGCCGCTTTCTTTTGCCTACTTTTCTTTGCGGCAGGCAAAGAAAAGTAGGTGCCGCCCCGCACAGGGGCAACGCTAATAGACCACTAACAATTCAAGGAAAGGCCAAGAGACCAAAAGACCAAAAGACCAACCCCAGAACAGACCACAAACAAACCAAAACCTTTACCTTTACCCCTCCCCCCGATACCCCACCAGCACTTTATGTGCAACCATATCCACTGCAGGCTTCACCAACCCATTCTTGTCAGTCCAAACCTTGGGCGTCAACGCCCCACTAAGCGCCACACTATCCGCGTCACCCAGCGCCAGCAACGCCGCCTGCACTTCATCGTCAAACGCAATCACATTGACGAAAATCGTGTCGCCATCATTGGTGGTTGCCCGGACCTTGCAGGTCACAAACCGCTTGCCGTTCTGCCCCGTGCGAATCTGCGCCTCACCGTACAAGCGCCCGCCCACCAGCCCATCGATCATCGCCCTGCTCCTCTTTTTCCATACCGTGCAACAAGCAATCCCGCTCAGCACGGCCCGTATGATCCCACGATACGCAGCGCATTACGCAAAACCAAACCACTCGCGCAATAGCACCATTGACCACACGCCTATGCCAACCCACGCGCTCGCCGCTAACCCGCTCCAGCAGCCTCAAAAATATCCCGCAACCACTGCGCAAAAACCCGCACCCGCGACGACAACTGGCGATTGTCCGGATACAGCACCGAAACCGGCATCAGCGGCGGCGGAAAGTCCGCAAGAATGATCCTCAGCCGCCCCGCCGCCAACTCACCCGCAACACGGTATTGCGGCACCTGCACAATGCCAAGACCCGCCACCGCGGAGCCCGTGTAAAGATCGGCACCCGTCACCGCTACCGACGACGGCAAGTACATCGCCGTATCGCGGCCATCGACTCTGAATTCGAGCGGCACCGCCTTGCCAGTCGCGCTAGACAGATAATTGACCGCACGGTGCCCCGACAACGCGGCCGGATCGGCCGGCTCTCCGTATGCCGCCAGATAAGCCGGACTCGCCACCGTCACCTGCGGCAAATGCGCCACGCGCCGCCCCACCATCGACGAATCCTGCAGATTGCCCGCCCGCAACACGCAATCGATCCCCTCCCGCACCAGATCGACCAGCCGGTCGTCCTCGCCGATCGTCAATTCGATGTCGGGAAACCGCGCAAGAAACGCGGGTAACGCCGGCACAACGAAATGCCGGGCCAGCGTGCCCTGCAAATTCACACGCAAAAGGCCCTTCGGCGCGAGGTTGGAAAAAGAACCCTCCGCCTCCTCCATGTCGGCAATCAAGCGCACGCAGCGACGGTAATACGCCTCGCCGTCGTGCGTCAGGCGCACCGAGCGTGTGGTGCGCTCGAGAAGCCGCGCGCCAAGCCGCTGCTCCATGCGCTTCATCAGATTGGTAACGGTGGCGCGCGGGATCTGCAGGTCGTCCGAAGCGCGCGTAAAGCTTTGCCGCTCGGCGATCCGGATGAACACCCGCATTTCCTCGAAACGATCCATGGTCAACGCCTTTGTGCCGGGCCAGCGATCCGGCTGGTTACCAGTCGTCGCCCATGGCCTGCCAATCAATTGTTAAAGCAAATGGAATGATGATGGCAAGTCTAACGCGATTATCTCAGTGGCAAAAGCGGCCATGATTCGTCTCACCAACCCACCGCACAGCAGGAAACGAATCATGAACACGATCAAAAACGCTCGAGTCGCCATCGTTACCGGCGCATCCCGCGGCATCGGCGCAGCCGTTGCGCAACGCCTCGCCAACGACGGCTTCGCGGTCGCCGTCAACTACGCATCGAGTTCATCGGAGGCCGATGCGCTGGTCGCGCAACTCACGGCGGCGGGCACGAGAGCCGTCGCGGTGAAGGCCGACGTGGCGAACGCCGACGACGTGCGCCGCATGTTCGAGACCACCGAACAGCAACTCGGCAAAGTAGATGTACTGGTCAACAACGCCGGCATACTCAAGACCGGGCAGCTCGCCGACACCAGCGACGCGCTCTACGACCAGACGTTCGACATCAACGTACGCGGCACCTTCAATACCCTGCGCGAAGCGGCCGCGCGAATGAATAACGGCGGACGCATCGTCAACTTCTCGAGCACGACGCTCGCGCTGAACATGCCGGGCTACGCGATCTACAACGGCACCAAAGCCGCCGTCGAAGCCTTCACGCACGTGTTCGCCAAGGAATTGCGCGGCCGCAATATCACCGTCAACGCAGTGGCGCCTGGCCCGGTCGCGACCGCGCTGTTCCTCGACGGCAAGACCGAAGAACAGATCCAGACCTTCGCGAAGATGCCGCCGCTGCAGCGCCTCGGTCAGCCTGACGACATCGCCTCGGTAGTGTCGTTTCTCGCCGGCCCGGATGCGGGCTGGGTCAATGGCCAGATCCTGCGCGCCAACGGCGGTGTGGCCTGATTCCGGCTGAAAACACTTCAAGTGCCCTTGTTACGGCACGCTTGAACGGCGTATCCCTTTCACGAGCGACCTGTTCACCGCTCCGGCCGACCTCATCAAGCAGGAATCGAACCGGAGCGCGTTGTGACTCTGTCTATGCGGCGCGATCGCCGGCGAAGCGCACTTAAACCGCCGCCGGATTACGCTCCGCAAATCCTTCCTGATGCCAGTACGGATACGCCGGACGCACAGCGCTGGCAGCATCGAGTTTCGCCACCTGTTCGGCTGTCAGATTCCAGCCCACTGCGCCCAGGTTCTGCCGCAATTGCTCTTCGTTGCGCGCGCCGATCAGCACCGTCGATACGGTGGGCCGCTGCAGCAGCCAGTTCAATGCGATCTGCGGCACGGTCTTGCCGGTTTCGGCCGCAATCTCGTCGATTGCATCGAGCACGCGGAACAGATACTCGTCCGGCACCGGTGGCCCCATGTCGGCGGTTTTATGCAGGCGGCTCGTTTCCGGTAACGGTTGGCCGCGCTTGATCTTGCCGGTGAGACGCCCCCAGCCTAGCGGACTCCACACCACCGCGCCCACGCCCTGATCGACGCCGAGCGGCATCAACTCCCATTCGTAATCGCGGCCGATCAGCGAATAGTAAGTCTGGTTCGCGACATAGCGCGGATAGCCATAACGGTCCGCGGTGTCCTGCGACTTCATCAGATGCCAGCCGGAGAAATTCGACACCCCGGTGTAGCGGATCTTGCCGGCGCGCACGAGATCGTCGAGCGTCGACATGACTTCGACAATCGGCGTCTTCGCGTCGAAACCGTGCAACTGGAACAGATCGATGTAATCGGTTTGCAGGCGTTTGAGCGCAGCGTCCACCGCCTGGATCAGATGAAAGCGCGACGAGCCGACATTGTTCGGACCGTCGTCGAAACGGAAGGTCGCCTTGGTCGAGATAATCGCTTTGTCGCGCTTGCCTTTGAGTGCTTCACCGAGCACCGCTTCGGAAGCGCCGCTCGAATAGATGTCGGCGCTGTCGAACATCGTGACGCCCGCATCGAAACAGATGTCGATCAGGCGACGCGCTTCGGCCACGTCCGTGGCGCCCCACGCCTGAAAAAATTCACCCTTGCCGCCGAATGTGCCGGTGCCGAAACTCAGGACCGGCACCTTGAAACCGGATGCACCCAGATGTCTGTATTCCATTGCTGAATCTCCGTGACCTAGCCGTCGATAAAGGGACATTCAGTCTACGCGTGTCTGGCAAAACGCGTCAGCTAGCGCTCAACTCGACCAGCGCGTCGCGCACGTTTCGAATCACGCTGTCCCAATCACCCAGTGCCGGTTGCCGGAACAATTTCGCTTGCGCATACCAGGGCGTATCGGTGCGCTCCAGCATCCAGCGCCAGCATGTGTCGAAGCGGTTCAGAATCCATACCGGCTTATCCAGCGCGCCGGCCAGGTGCGCGGTAGACGTATCCACCGATATCACCAGATCGAGGTTTGCCACCAGCGCGGCCGTGTCGGCGAAGTCGTCGAGTTCTTCGGTGTAGTCGATCACGTCGAGGTGCGAGTCGTCGTGTTGCAATTGCCGCGCAGCCGGTCCTTTTTGCAGACTGAAGAACCGCACGTTCGGCACATCGAGAATCGGTGCGAGCCGCTCGAACGTAATCGAACGCCGCGCGTCGTTCTTGCGAAGCTCGGCGACATGCGGCCGGTTTCCGCCAGCCCAGACGAGCCCTACGTTCAGGCACTTTTGCGCTGGCGCAGCGATACGTTCGCGCCACTCGCGGCTTGCTTGCGGGTCGGCGAACAGATAAGGCGTCTTTGACGGAATACTCGCGAGATCGGTCTTGCACGCGAGCGGCAAACTCAGCAGAGGACAGTGGCAATCGAACGGCGGCAGTGGGTACCCCGCTTCGATCAACTGGTTCACACCGTCGAGCGTGGACATGAGCCGCATCAATTCGCGTGGTACTTCCAGCACGACCTTTGCGCCGAGCTTCGACACCGTTTTGGCATAGCGGCAAAACTGCAGCGTATCGCCCAGACCTTGCTCGGCGTGCAGCAGAATGGTTTTTCCGTTGATGGAAAAATCGCCGAGCCACAGCGGTTGTGCGAAGGTGCGCCGGCTTGCCTTGATCCGGCTACGCTCCCAGCGCCATTCGTACTCTGCCCACCCTGCTTCCAGTTGCCCTAGTTGCAGCAGACACAGCGACCGGTTCCAATGGGTCTCGGCAGCGGCCGGATTCACGGCCAGTGCGCGCTCATAGCTGTGCAGCGCTTGCGCGTGCTCATTGAGATCGACCTGGGTCAGGCCGAGGTTATTCCACGCATCGGCAAACGCAGGGGCGAGTTCGAGCGCGCGCTGATAACTTTCCCGCGCTTCGTGCGGCCGGTTCAGATCGCTCAACGCATTACCGCGATTGCTCCATGCGTCGGGATAGCCCGGCTGCAAGGCGAGCGCGTGATCGCAACTCGCGAGGGCATCGGCGGCCCGGCCCAGATCGCGCAGCACGCAGGCGCGATTGTTCCAGGCGGGTGCGAAATCCGGCGCCGACGCGAGCGCGCGATCAAAGCTGTTGAGTGCTTCAAGCGGCAAATTCAGACCGGCTTGCGCATTACCGCGATTGTTGAGTGCGTCCGGGAATCCGGACTGCAAGGCGAGCGCGCGATCGGCACTCGCCAGTGCTTCGTCGAAACGTTGCAACGCGTTGAGCGCATAGGCGAGATTCGAATGAAGGGGCGCCTGCTTCGCATTGATGGCGAGCGCCTTTTTCAGGAATTCGATGCCCTCTTGTACACGCCCCGCTTGCAGCGCGAGCGAGCCCAATAACTGCAGCGCGTCGAAATGGCGTGGCTTAAGTTCGAGGATCTCACGATAGAGTTCTTCGGCCTCGGCCAATGCGCCGTTCTGCTGTAGCGCGACGGCTTGCCGAAGCATATGGTCCAACTGTTGCGGGAGATTGGCAGGCTTGCCCATGCGGTGAGCTTTGATTGAATGCGCGTGGAATCGGGAAATTGCTGTCGATCTGCCTGAGTCATGCCGGGAGGCACGCAGGCCGAGCGAAAGAACGAAGCCGATTATCGCCGAAAAGAACGCATTCGGCCTGCTGCGCGCGTCGCGCCGCAACGTGACGCGCGTTTGATGCCGCAAACTATGCGGGGTTGCGACCCGCGTGCGGCTTACTGGGCGAAATGTTTGCGTTTGGCGAGATCCTGGGCCATCGCGTAGTGCTCCTGGATGGTCGGGAGTGCCTTCTTCGCTACGTCCTTCAGCTGTTCGTCGCGCCCCGAGGCGATTTCAGCCTGGAATGCCGACAGCGCTTTCTGTTCGCCGGCGAGCGCGACCTGCTCGATGTAGGTCTTGTCGAAATCGGCGCCACGCAGGTTGTTGATGCTCGCGAGCACCGCTGTATTCGGATCGTTCTTCGGCACGTCGACGCCACGCGGGCTTGCGGCGCGCAGCGCGTCCGAGATTTTCGCGTTGTCGTTCGACACGCGTTCGGCGAATGCCTTCACGTCGCGGTCGGTGGAGCGCGAGGTGGCGATGCGTGCGGCATCGCGCTGCGTGGAGACCGCCGCGGTGGCGTCGGTAATGAAGGCCTGATCGGCGGCATGAATACGCACGGCGCCCGGCGCTGCCGGCGCGGTCTGTGCGTGGGCTGCGGTAGCGACGATCATAAGACTGGCCATGCAGGCGCTGCTGAGGGTGGCGAGAGGCAAGCGGATCATACGTTCTCCTTGTAGTGGAAGCGAAACGACGGCGACACGCGTGCGCCTCGGCCATTGCAATCGACTGCATTGCCAGCTTGCAAGTCGCTTGCGATTGACTGACGGCGCCGCGCTCTTATCGCTGTGCATTCTAGGAGGCGCATTACCGGGCATGTGAAACCACGCTGTCGCTTCTGTAACCTTAGGTAACCTTCATACAAATTACCTGGCTTTCGCGTAGGGCCGCGGTCCTCTTTCTGTTCCGGAGATCGACTGGGTGTTAACCAGAAAGCATCGACAAACCGTCTGAATTGACTGAATTTTCCTGTCGATGCGCCGATAACGGAAAGATAGGGCACGCGCCAGGGCCGGACCGACGGTATGCATGGCGCACCACTCGCACCGCAATCCCTGGAGAGTTTCAATGGCAGTCGATCATCGCGTGAACAACGAACGCAGCAACCTGACGAGTTCCAACAAGTTCGAATTGTTGCTGTATCGGCTGGGATCTGTTCCCGGCAGCGACGCGCATGAGCTTTACGGTATCAACGTCTTCAAGGTGCGCGAAATATCGACGATGCCGCCGGTGACGCCGATTGCGGGATCGTCGCCGTATGTCATGGGGGCGGTGGATATTCGCGGGCAGATTATTCCCGTGATCGATTTGCCGCGCCTGATGGGGTGTGAGCCGACGCGCGGTTTGAACATTTTGCTGGTGACGGAATTTGCGCGTTCGACGCAGGCATTTGCGGTTGAGGAAGTGGATGACATTGTGCGGCTCGAGTGGAATCAGGTGTTGTCTGCCGAAGGCGCGGCCGGCGGCAATCTGGTGACGAGCATTGCGCGGATTGACGGCAACACGGGTGACTCGCGACTTGCGCAGGTGATCGACGTGGAGCAGGTATTGCGCGATGTGTTTCCGTCACAGCATCCTAGCGTCGACCCGAGCTCTGTGGGTGAAGCGCTTGGCATCCGCCGGGGCGCGAAGATTCTCGCCGCTGACGATTCCGGTTTTGCGCGCAAGCTGATTGAGCAGGCGTTGAGCGCGATCGGCGCGGACTATGTGATGACCAAGACTGGCGAGGAGGCGTGGCATACCTTGCAGGAAGTTGCGCGTGAGGCGCAGGCTACCGGTGCGAGGGCGAAGGACAGTATTGCGCTGGTGTTGACCGATCTCGAGATGCCCGAGATGGATGGGTTTATGTTGACTCGTCAGATCAAGGCTGACGAGCGAACCCGGGATATTCCGGTGATTATTCATTCGTCTTTGACAGGCGCGGCTAATGAGGCGCATGTGAAGAATGCTGGCGCGAATGGGTATGTGGCGAAGTTTGCAGCCGCTGAGCTGGCTGATGCTATTCGTAATGCGTTGGGGGGGGTGCCTGCGGCGGAGGGGGTTGTCGGTTGATGTGGTTTTGTGCCTGTTCGGCGCTTTTTGTTGTTGATCTGGGGCTTTGGCCTTTCCTTGTTTTGGTAGTGGTCTATTAGCGTTGCCCCTGTGCGGGGCGGCACCTACTTTTCTTTGCCTGCCGCAAAGAAAAGTAGGCAAAAGAAAGCGGCTTTACCCCGCTAGCTCATAAGCGGGTCCCCCGGCTTGGAGGGGGCAGTGGTGCATCTGGAATCTGTGCCCTCGCACATTCGGCTTTAGTGACAAGGCAGTCATACCTCCGGCGGCGCTGCGCGCGCCGATACCCGGATCAAAAAAACGATCAGTCATGCAAATCATCAGCCAGGTTTCCCAAGCAGACCCGTCCGCGACGCACGTAGTGCGGAGTGGGAGCTGATGAATCCTTTGTCAACGGCGCGGAATGTGCGGGGGCACAGATTCCAGATGCACCACTACCGTGGCTGCGCGGGGGACCCGCTTATGAGCTAGCGGGGTAAAGCCGCTTTCTTTTGCCTACTTTTCTTTGCGGCAGGCAAAGAAAAGTAGGTGCCGCCCCGCACAGGGGCAACGCTAATAAACCACCAACAATTCAAGGAAAGGCCAAAAGACCAACCCCAGACCAGACCACGAACAAAGCAATGCCAAAGACCCAGATCAAACAACAAAAAAGCGCCGCGAAGCCCCCTGCCGGGCAGGCAAAAACCCAATTTCTATGTGACCATACCCAAACCCACCCAACCCCGCACGGAGTGCAAACAAGAAAATGCTACACCCTGACCCACTCCACCCCCTGCGCCCCTTCCTGAAAAACTACGTGTGGGAACACGGCCACATCGGCACTCGCTACCTGAACTGCGCCACCGGCGAAATCAGCTTCGATGACGGCAAAAAATCCCGCTTCGCAGCAGAAAAATACCTCTACATCCCGCTAGATAAAAACGCCACCGACGACCCGCAAGCCCCCGGTCCGTCAACCCAGGACGCGGCCCTCGCCCGCTTCCTGCGCGCAGCGCAACTCGGCAAACCCGAAGAGGCCGGCTCCGCCGCGGAAGTCAAACGCGCCGTTCACGATTGCGTCGACCTGGCCATCTTCAGCGCCTATCAGCACGACGCGCTGCAAGCAGTCGACCACTACACCCAGGAAGCCATGTTCGACGACGAAATCCGCGCGGCGGTAGTCAGCGATATTCGAAAGGTCTATGGCCCCATGCGCGACCAACTCGCACTCTACGACTTCACCGTGCTGCATGGCCTGCCCACCCCGCTTCTCTTCAGCGACACACCTTTCATCGACTGGCGCATACGCGTCAAGCCAGCCATGCCGTTCGTCTCGCTGCCCCTCGGACCCTACGCGCTACTGGTCGGCACACCGTCTGGCAGAACCAGCCGCGCGGCGCCCGTCGCGTGGAAAACCGCCGTGTCGATGGGCGCGCTAAAGGATCACAATCGTCTGATGGTCGAACGCGCCCGTCTGTGGATCGTGGCCACCAGCGACGATCAACTGGTGTCCATCCAGAACCGCTTCAAGAAAGACGACGCATAAGCAGCGCCGCCCTCCCAGCCCTCACGACCCTCACGCCTCGCGGCGTGCATGCGCTGCGAGCTCGAACGAAAATGCCAGATGGCCGATTTCGACGCCCATTGTGTTGACCATCGGCGGCGCATGGAACGCGCTCAATTGCGCACGCTGTTCAGCGCTGCCGATATCGAGCCGCGCAAGCAGTTCGGCAACGGTCGCGTACAACACGCCGATGTTGCCGTCCTCCACTTTCACCGCGATACCGAGCGCACCGTCCGCGCCAAGCCGCGCTGTCTGCCGCGAAGCCCGCACGCCGATCGCATAGCTGCCGTCGGCGCCGACCTTGCCGATCAGCGCGCCGTCGAATGCCCGCATCAACGTAGTACAGAAGCGCCCCTCGCCGCCCACCCACTCCGGATGCGCCGCCATCGCCCGGTAGATGCGCGCGAGCGCAACGGTGCGTGGCGAAATGGCAGAAGGAGTCCCCGCAGAAGCGGCGGCGGACGCCGATATCTCATCCTCCGCGGCAGCAAGCTTCGCGAACAGTCGGGCAAGACGGTCAAGGGCAAATGCCGGCGTCGGCAGATTGCAACCGTCGATTGACCATTGCACCCCGTCGTCCGGTAAGTCGCACACCTCGGCGACGGTGTGCTTCACGCGCACCTGCAACGGATGCGCCGGCAGTTCATAACCCGCTATCGCCGCGCCGATCGAACGCGCGCCGGCCAGCATGCCGGCGTGCTTGCCCGAACAGTTGCTGCACACCGCATCCGGCTTGAAGTCGCGCTTCAACCAATCCACATACACGGCGTCGGACAACGGGGGATGCCCGCCACAACGCAGGTCGGCCTCGCTAACCTGCGCCTTGGCCAGCATCCGCCGCGCACGTTCGATGTGACGCGGCTCGCTGCTATGCGATGCACACATGAGCGCAAGGTCGGCTTCGTCGAAGCCGAAGCGTTCAAGCGCGCCAGTTTCCAGCACCGCGAGAGCCTGGGCGGGCTTTGCCGCGGAGCGCACCAGCGTGATGCGCGATGGGTCGCCAAATGAATACAGCAGACGGCCGTCGGCCTGAACCACCGCAACATGGGCGATATGGGTGTTCTCGATCGCTTCGCCGCGATAGACAGTCGCCGCGATCGGCCCGGTTTCACGCAAGCTCATGTTCGTTCTCCTCCTGATCGCCTCTGTTGTAGCGATCGCTATGAATGGTCTTATGAAGCTTCGTGTAATTGCGCGACAAGGTAATCGATCAGCACTCTCACCTTCGGCGGCAAGAAACGGTTCGGCGGATATAGCAGCCACACCGAGCCTACGTAAGCGCGTGCTTCGAGATTCCAGTCTGGCAACACCTGCACGAGTTCGCCGCTTTGCAGTGCCTCGGCGGCCGCAAACTCCGGCAGATTGGCAATGCCGAAACCCTGCTGCGCGGCCTCGAGTCGCGCGCCGGCATGATTGGCAATGTAGCGCCCTTTCACGTCCACAGTTTGCGTCTCCGTGCCGCGACGAAAACGCCAGCGGTTGTCGTCGGCAGTTTCGCCCAGATAGATGCAATCGTGCTTGAGAAGATCGCGCGGTTGCACCGGCGTGCCGCGCTCGCGCACGTAAGCCGGCGATGCAACCAGCAGCCAGCGCACCGTGCCCAGCCTGCGCCCCGCGAGCCCTTGCGGTGGATGCCCGGTCAAACGGATCACCAGATCGACGTCGTCGGCAAGCGGATCGACATCGTGGTCGGTGAAAAGCAGTTGCAGATCGACTTCGCCATAGGTGCGCAGAAAGCCGGGAATCAACGGGTGAATCACCGTCTTCGCAAACGCGGTCGGCGCGCTCACGCGCACCTTGCCTTGCGGTCGGTCGGCCAGTTGCCCCGCGGCATCCACCGCGCCCGATGCCGCGCTCACCATGTCCCGGCAAAAACGCGCCACCTGAGCACCCGATTCGGTGACCCGTACCGTGCGCGTGGACCGTTCCAGCAGACGTGTCGCCAGCGCGTCTTCGAGGCGCTTGATCTGGCGGCTGACCGTGGACGGCGTGCTGCCGAGCTGACGCGCGGCCACCGAAAAGTTGCCGGCATCGACAACGCGCGCGAAAACCGCCATGTCCGGTAGCAAAGCGAAAAGGTCGGTTGGGTTCATTGTCGGACGCTCGCGGCTTGAGCCTATTTATGCATTCGCAACACAAATGCTATGCACAGCAACCCGATTATCGCTTTCTATACAAAGTTCGACAATAAGCGTTCATCTGTCCGAGGTCCGCCATGTCGAAACAAGAACGCCTGCTTCTGCTCTCCGATCTGATGCTGCTCGCGGTCGCGGTGGTCTGGGGCGCCAGTTACGGGGTCGTCAAAAGCGCCCTGGTGTTCTACCCGGTGCTGGGCTTGCTGGCGATGCGCTTCGGCATCACTTTCGTGATCCTGTCGCCCACCTTGCGTCATTTACGCGCTGCCGATGCCCGCACGCTGCGCGGCGTGCTGAGCGCGGGCGCCCTGCTGCTCGGCATCTTTCTGTGCGAGACCTTCGGCATCCTGCTCACGCGTGCGGCCAATGCGGCGTTTCTGATCAGCCTGTGCGTGGTGCTGACGCCGCTCGTCGAATGGTGGATGCTCAAGCGCACGCCGAGCCGTATCGAATGGGGAGCGGTCGCGCTGTCGCTGCTGGGTGCCTGGTTGCTGGCGGGGGACGGGGCACTGAGTTTCAATCCCGGCGACGCGCTGATTCTGCTCGCCGCGCTGCTGCGCGCGCTGAATGTGTGCGTGACCAAGCGCGTAATGCGCGACTCGGCGTTACCGCCTTTGTCAGTGACGGCGGTTCAGTCGGGCGTGGTAGCGTTCGGCAGCGGGGCAGTTGCGCTGCTGTTTGCGCCGCAACAGTGGCAACCGGTGCCGTCGCTCGCCGGGCATGCGATGTTCTGGGGCTACATCGGCTATCTGGTGATAGCGTGCACACTGTTCGCGTTCTTCGCGCAAAACTTCGCGATCAAACGCAGCAGCCCGACGCGCGTGTCCTTGCTAATGGGCAGCGAACCCGCGTTCGGTGCGCTGTTCGCGTGCCTCTGGCTAGGTGAACGGATTTCGACGGCAGCGTGGATCGGCGGCGCCTTGATCGTCGTGGCATCGATTCTCGCCACGGTGCGATGGACGGCGTTGCGGGTGAGCGCCGCCTAAGCTCGAATCACGTGCCCGATGCCGCCCGTAATCGCGCGATTTCCGCTTCCAGCGTCTCGATGCGCCGGTCCCTCTCCGCCAGCGCGGCAGCCACGTCTGCGGCCTCGAACCGCTGCGGAATATGTTGCGGACAGTTCATATCCCACGCGCTGACGGTCATCACGATCACCCGCTCGCCGCGCGCTTTATAGCCCTGTGGCATCAGTCTGGCCAGCAGCTCCGGATCGTCTTCGACCACGCGCGCGTTGCCCCACAGCTTGATGCGGCGCCGGCGTGCATAGTCGATCAGGAAGAGATACGCCTTCGGGTTGTCGGCAAGATTGCCCAGCGTAATGTACTGGCGATTGCCGGCGAAATCGGCGAACGCGATTGTGTGGTCGTCGAGTACGCGCAGAAAACCCGCAGGGCCGCCGCGATGCTGAATATAGGGCTGCCCTTCTTCATTCGCGGTGGCAAAGAATACGCTCGTCTGTTGCTCGATAAAGCCTGCGACATCCGGCGTAATGCGCGTTTCCCAGCCGCGTTCGCTTTCCATGCGCGCATACGCATCACGCGAACCATGGCGTGCCTGGATCGCCTTCACCGTCGGCGTGAAGGCGATGTCGCTCGGGTACGGGTGTGTGTAGTTCATTGAACGGCTCCTGTCTCGCGGATCGGCCCGCAGGTTGCACGTTCAAAGTTACCGGCTTCCATCTTTAAAGAGAACCCGGTGAAATCGGAAACCCGACTTTCAAAAATCGAGAAGATGAAACGGCGTCCCATTGAAAGCGAGACGCCGTGCACCTCTATCAATGGCTCGGCACCAACCCCTCCTCCCGTTCAAGCGAGCGGGTTCGCTTGAGTTCCGGAAAGAATCGCATCCACAACAAGGCGACGGCGATCGTTGCGATGCCGCCTACTAGAACGGCCGGCTGCGCGCCCCACCACCCCGCCGTCACACCCGATTCGAATTCGCCAAGTTGATTCGACGTCCCAATGAAAAGCGAGTTGACCGCACTGACACGGCCCAGCATTTCGTCAGGCGTACGCAGTTGCACGAGCGAGAGGCGCACCACGACGCTGATCGTGTCCGACGCACCCAGCACCATCAGCGCGAAGAATGACAGGAAGAACTGATGCGACAGACCGAACACGATCGTGGCGGCGCCAAACGCAATCACGCCGCCGAACATCGCAGCGCCGGGCCGGTTGCGCAGCGGGAAATGTGCGAGCCAGATGGTGCCCGCGAGCGCGCCGATCGCGGTGCCCGAGCGCAACAGGCCGAGACCGAGCGGTCCGGTATGCAGGATGTCGCGTGCGAAGACCGGCAACAGCGCCGTCGCGCCGCCGAACAGGACCGCGAACAGATCGAGCGACAGTGCGCCGAGGATCACGGGTTCTTTGCGAATAAAAGCGATACCTGAGAACACCGACTCGAGCGTCACCGGCGCGCGGCTTGCCAACTTCGCCTGCAACGGGATGGCCCACACCGAGACAGCGGCGGCCGCGAACGACAGCGTGCATGCGAGGTAAGCCGCACCGGGGCCGATGCCGTAAAGCAGACCGCCCAATGCCGGACCCGCGATCTGCGCGGACTGATTGGCGGAAGTGGCCCATGCGGTCGCTTTGGGCAATTGCGCGCGCGGCACGACGCCCGGCAACAGCGAAGCGACCGCGGGGGACTCGAAGGCGCGAGCCGCACCCACGCATGCGGCCAGTACATAGATAACCGGCGCGCTGATCCAGCCGCCGAAGGTGCCGACGGCGAACAACAAGGCAGCGACGCTTTCAAGGCTTTGACAGATGGCGGCGATCCGGCGACGGTCATAGCGATCGGCAACATGGCCGACCACGAGCGTCAGCACGAACATCGGCAGGAATTGAGCAAGGCCGACGAGGCCCAGTGCGAAGGCGCTATGCGTTAGCGCGTAGATATGCCAGCCCATTGCGACGGCGAGCATCTGGAACGACAGCGACGAGAGGATACGGGTACACCAGAAGCGCTGAAACGGAGGATGTTTTGGCAAACTGAAACTGGCGTCGCCGACGGAATCGGCCGGAGGTCGGGGCATGGGTTGCTTGCTCTCTACTAGGCTGGCTGGGGCGGCAGCTAGTTTAGAGCAAGTTTATTTATTTTGTTTTTACCCTGACGCCCGCCGGGCCGCCTGATATCCACGTTTCAATGCAACCGGCGCAGATAAGGGTCGACAGTTTGGCGACCGGCGGCAGACCAGTTCTTAACCGTCCTCGTGAATCCGATCAACGCGCCGCCTGCCTTCAACATAGCCGGCTTCGCGAGCCGCTTCTTCGCTGGGAAACGTGGCGGCCAATTCCTCGAAGCGAATGCTCTGCCCGGCTAAGTGGGCTTGGGCGCCGTGCCGGCAGATATACGCCGAGTAATGCCACAAGGTGTCTGGCGCCGGCGGCCCGTAAGCCGGAATCGGCAGGACCCAGACCTCATATCCGTTGTGCTCGATCTTGTCCCACATGACACTCTCCATCCGGAATTTGAAGGAAGCTTATTCAGGTGCCACGGCATGAAAGCCGAATGCCCGCGGCCCTGCCGGTTGCTTCGTCAAACGTGCGGAAGATCGTCGATGGACTTTTCGACACTGCCGTCAGGCTCCTCCGTGTCGATGCCATCAGGGCCATTGGTGTGCGGAACGATCTTTATTTTCGGCCCCAGAAATCTCACGCCGCCGAGGGTAAAGAGGGACCAGCCTACGTCTCCCGCGCGGATCGCCTTGACCACCTCCGCCACCTCGACGATCGAAGTTGGAGACAGGCGGTCGTGCGTCCTCTGGTCGATGAGCGACCAGCGCACGTGCGTGACACGATCAGTTGCAGGGTTAATCCGCACGCCGTCAATAGCAAACGCAGCCATATCAACCTCCATCATTCCGACCAGGAATCCTCGTATTATGCCCCGCTTCTTTCCCGCTTCTTTCCCCGCTTCTTTCCCGCCTCTGCGGCCCGTTTCGGGGCGGGATCATCTGCGTCGGGTGCGATTCGCCGTGACCGATATTCGACCATCACAGCGCAAACAAACGACCCAATCGAGGTTCGCAATCCTCCACGCCTGCGAGGCGCAACGCATGCCACGCCATCGCGAAGTTGCTCGATATCACGGGCTTGCCGAACCTTGCCTCGAGTTCTGGAATGAGCCCGGCAATCCGCAGACTCGTGCAGGACACGAAAACAGCGTCCACGTCAGCGCTCTGTGCGAGATGCCCGACGGCGGCTTCTAAAGACGCGGCGTCGATTCGCGCCACTTCGTTGTCGTTCGCATGCTCGAACGAGGCCATACGTGTGACGCCGACACCGCGCGCTTCGATGTAGTCGCGCATCGTGTTGTTGATCGCACGCACATAGGGCGTCAACAATGCGACGCGCCGCGCACCGAGCGCACGCAGGGCCGCGAGCGCCGCGGTGATCGGCGTGGTGCAGGCGACGCCGGGACGCGCTTCGTGGATGCGCTCGAACACCGTCTCCTCGCCGATCACCATCGATGCCGACGTGCAGCCAAACGCCACGACGTCGATCCGCTCGCCGGGACGAATCAGCGCCACCGCCGCGGCAATACGGGATTCCATTTCCATCAACCGTTCAGGCGTGATATCCGCCGAGTTGTACACGCGGCTTTCGTAGAACGCCACGCCATCCTGCGTCAGCAGCTTGCGCCATTCGTGCTCGATCGTATGGTCGGTCGCGAGCACCACGAGACCAATGGCAGCACGCCGGCAGATGCCGTCGTCCAGCACGAAATCGAGTTTTGCATACGCGTCGTCGTGCGGTGCATTCATGCTCATTTCAGTGTCATCCCTGTCATGTCGATCTCGGGCTGGCGATCGGCCATGACGTCGGCCAGCAGTTTCGCGGTGCCGCACGACATGGTCCATCCCATGTGTCCGTGCCCGGTGTTCAGGTACAGGTTCCTGTGATGCGTGCGGCCGATCAGGGGCGTCCCCTCCGGCGTCATCGGCCGCAAACCGGCCCAGTAGGACGGGCTGTCATAGTCGGCGCCGTCGGGAAACAGTTCGCGTGCTGCCTGCAGCATGGTCGTGAAGTCTGCGGGTGTATGGCGGGTGTCATAACCGGCGAATTCCGCGGTTGCGGTAAAACGCAGCCGCTCGCCAAAACGCGCCCACGCCACGAGATTGTTCTCATCGACACCGCCAAGGTCCGGCGGTCGGTGACCCGGTCGAACCGGGAAGGTGGCCGAGTAGCCCTTTATCGGATACACCGGTAGCCGATAGCCCAAGGGACGCGCAACGATGGGCGACCAGGAACCGAGCGCCAGCACGAACTCGTCACCGCCCACGAGTCCCCGTGGCGTTCGCACGCCAACTACCCGGTCGCCCGAAGCCTCGATTGCGCTGATCGGCGTGTCGAACTCGAAACGCACACCGAGGCGCTCGCACGCCGCTTTCAACGCGCGGGTGAACAGGTGCGCGTCGCCGCTTTCGTCGGTGGGGCAGTAGATTGCCCCGGCAATCCTGGCACGCGCCCCGTCAAGCGCGGGTTCCCGTGCGACAACCTGGGCCGTATCGAGCGTGTCGAGCGGCAGACCGTTGTCCTTGAGGATCGACATGTTCCGTGTGCCTCGCTCAAACGATGCTTCGTCGCGATAGAGATACAACAGGCCGCGGCTAAGGCGGTCGTATTGCAGATGCTCGGCGGCCGTCAACTGTTGCAATTGCATCTGTGCGTAGCGGCAAAGCGCGACCTTGCGCGTCGTGTTCCGGCGGGAGCGTTCCGCGGTGCAGTTTCGCAGGAACTGGAGGCACCAGACCCACATGTGCGGGTCCGCATTAAGCTTGAGCCGCAGCGCCTGCCCGTCGACGAAGAGCGACTTCAGCAGGATTTTCGGTGCACGAGGGGACGCCCACGTATACGAGTGGCCCGGCGCAACCAGCCCGGCGTTGGCGAAACTGGTCTCAAGCGCAACGCCCGGCCGGCGATCGATTACCGTCACCTCGCGGCCCTCTTTCGCGAGATACCAGGCGGCTGTAACCCCTGCGATCCCGCCGCCAAGAATGACGCTTTTCATGCGCGACTCCCATCCCGATCGTTCAAATATAGCGCCGCGCACGCGTTGGATGGAGGTTTATACGCGGATACCCTAGCCCGTTCATTCGGCAGCGAGACCTATCATGAAAGGAGCACTTTCGTAACGGCGCCGCGATAAGCCTGACGGCCAGTCCATCGGGCTGGCGGATCACGCATGGCATGCGAACGCACGTTTTCGTCCGTTTTCTGATGTCACCGGTCTATCCGCGTGGCGGATCGCTCTGATCCCTTTCACGATAAGGAGTCACTAACATGATTGCTCAGAAGAATGGCGCCGTCTGTGCTGCGAGCGTTTTGCGGCGCACAACAATCGGGGCCATGGCCGCGCTCGCCGTGCTCGCCGGCGCCCTGCCCGGTTCGGCGCGCAGCGAGGGCGCCACGATCAAGATCGGCGTGCCGGTGCCGCTGTCGGGCAGTAGCGCCAACGCGGGCCAGGACATCGTCAACGGCGCCAAACTCGCCGCCGCCAAAATCAATACGGCCGGCGGCGTGCTCGGCAAGCAGATCGAACTGGTGCCGGAAGACGACGCCTGCGATGCGCAGACAGCAGTACAGGCAGCACAAAAGCTAGTCGATGCGGGCGTCGTGGCGGTAGCCGGCGGTTACTGCTCCAGCGCCGCGCTGCCGGAATTGACAACCTTTCACCGCGCCGGCATTCCTTACGTGCTGGACGCGTCGACCAATCCCAAGCTGACCGAGATGGGTTACGACAACGTGTTCCGCACGATCGGCCGTGATGACGAGCAAGGCCCGTTTGCCGCCAACTTCATGAAAAACTTCCTGCATGCAAAACGGGCGGCGGTCATCAACGACAACACGACCTATTCCAAAGGTCTCGCCGATAACACGGTGGACGCATTGAAGAAGGACGGTGTCGATGTGGTCTACGACGACGCGATCACGCCCGGCCAGATGGACTATTCGCCGACGCTGACCCACGTTGCGGCACTGAAGCCGGACGTCATCTATTACACCGGCTATTTCGCCGAAGCGGGCTTGCTGGTGAAGGAAGCGCGGCAACTAGGCATGAAAATGACGCTGATGGGCGGCGACGCCACCAACGACCCCACGCTGATGAAAACAGCCGGCCCCGCCGCCGACGACATGCTCATCACCACGGCGCCGCTGGCGCAATTCCTGAGCGCCGCGCACGGCTATGTCGACGACTATACGAAGGCTTACGGGCAAGGCCCCGGTCCCTATTCCGTCTACGAATACGATGCCGTCGGCGTCACGGCAAAAGCAATCGCGAACGCAAAATCGACGACGCCCGCGGCGATCACTGCTGCCCTGCACAAAATCTCGGGCTATCAAGGCGTGACGGAAGCCATCAGCTTCAACGCCAAAGGTGACCGCAGCAACGCGGTGTATATCGTCATCACCGTGCGCGGCGGTAATTTCACGCCGTATCAGCGGCTCGATTCCGGCGGACACTGGGTGGCGATGAAGTAGGCCTGGCGCGAAACGGGCCACGCCATGAGCACCTTCTTCCAGTTCGTCATCGAAGGGCTGACGACGGGCTCTTTCTATGCCCTCGTCGCCCTCGGCTACACGATGGTCTACGGGATTATCCGGCTGATCAACTTCGCTCACGGCGACCTGTTCATGGTCGGTGCGTTCGTCGGCTGGACCGCTTTGACGGCGCTCGCCGCGGTGCACCTGCCGCTTGCTCTCGCGCTGCTGATTGCGCTCGTTGCTTCGATGGCCGTCACCGGCGCCCTGGGTCTTGCCATCGAGCGCCTCGCATATCAGCCGCTGTTGCGCGCGCCGCGACTGTCGATTCTGATCACCGCGCTCGGCGTTTCGCTCGCGCTGGAGAACGGCGTGCTGCTGCTCTATGGCGCTGGCTTCGACACCTACCCGCATGTGCTCAGCCAGGCAGGACTCGACCTGCTCGGCGTGCGAGTCAGCTTCACGCAGATTGGCATCATCGTGGCGAGCCTCGCGCTGATGCTGGCGCTTTACTTCTTCGTCCATCACACCTTCCTCGGCACGGCCATGCGCGCGCTGGCGATCGATCAGGACGCGGCGCGTCTGATGGGCGTCAATGTCGAGCGGCTGATCCAGCTGACCTTTCTGCTTGGTTCGGTATTGGCCGCCGTCGCCGGCGTCATGGAAGGGCTCTACTACACGCAGATCAATTTCTTCATGGGCTTCGTGCTGGGCTTGCGTGCATTCACCGCCGCCGTTCTCGGCGGCATCGGCAACATTCCGGGCGCGATGGCCGGCGGCATTCTGATCGGCCTGCTCGAAGCATTCGGCGCCGGCTATGTTTCGTCGCAGTGGACCGATGTGCTGGTGTTCGGTGTACTGATCGGTGTGCTCGTGATCAAGCCGACGGGCTTGTTCGGCGAACGCGTCGTCGAGAGAATGTAGGCCATGGGCGCGACGTCTGCCTCAGCGCGTTGGCGCCGCCCGGCGGCAGGTGGCGCTCTTCTGCTCGCCGCCGTGGCGTTGCCGGCGGTCGCCAGCAGCTATATCGTCGACGTCGGCCTGACCATCGCCACCTATTCGATCCTCGGGCTCGGGCTGAATATCGTTGTCGGATATGCGGGGCTGCTGGATCTGGGCTATGCGGCCTTCTTCGCCATCGGTGCGTATACGACGGCGCTGCTGGAAACACTGCTGCACTTCTCGTTCTGGGAAACGCTGCCGTTCAGCCTCGCGTTCGCCGGTGTTTCCGGCATCGTCATCGGCTACCCCACTTTGCGCCTGCGCAGCGACTACCTCGCGATCGTCACGCTTGGGTTCGGCGAGATCACGCGCATCGTTGCCACCAATCTGCGGATTACGGGCGGCCCGAACGGTATCTACGGTATCGATAGTCCCAGCCTGTTCGGCTACGAAATCAGCTCGCCCCGCGCGGTGTACGAACTAGGCATTGCGTTCTTCCTGATCGTGCTGGTGTTCGCGATCCGGCTCGGTCAGTCACGGCTCGGCCGCGCCTGGACCAGCATCCGCGAGGACGAGTCGGCGGCCGAAGCCGTGGGCGTACCGACGCTGCGCGTCAAACTGCTTGCTTACGTGATGGGCGCGTTGATCGGCGGTTTTGGCGGCAGCCTGTTTGCTGCGCGCTTCGGGACAATCGACCCGACCGGCTTCACCTATCTGCAGTCCGTCACGATCCTGATCATTGTGGTGCTGGGCGGCCGAGGCAGTATTCCTGGCGTGATACTCGGCGCCATCATTGTTGCCGGGCTGCCCGAGGTACTGCGTTTCCTCAACCTGTGGCGCATTTTCGGCTTCGCGATCGGGCTGGTGATTCTGATGCTGCTCCGCCCGCAAGGCCTGTGGCCCGCGCCGCTACGCCGCGTGGCGCCGCCACGCGAAGGTGACGGCGTAGCGAAGCCCGCGCACCGGGAGATCGTCGCCGATGACATCCTGCTCGATGTGCGCGACATGCAGCGCCGTTTTGGCGGGGTGCGGGCGGTCGGCGGCGTCAGCTTCACTGTGCGCGGCGGTGAAATTCTCAGCCTGATCGGCCCGAACGGCGCCGGCAAGACCACGGTGTTCAATTGCCTCACCGGCGTGACCCGTCTGAGCGGCGGCCAGGTTCTCTGGCGCGGCGCCTCGCTGGCTGGCGGAGCACCGCATCGCATCGTTCATCGCGGCATGGCGCGCACTTTCCAGGGCATCCGTCTGTTCGCCAATATGACCGCGTTCGAAAACGTGCTGATCGGTATGGACCATCGGCTTCATACCTCGTTGATCGCCGAATTGCTTGCGCTCCCCTCCGCTCGCTCCGAAGCGGCCGATCACGCGGCAGAGGGCCTCGGCTGGCTCAGCTTCGTCGGCCTCAGTGCCCGGGCAGGCGAACGCGCGGCCGATCTGCCTTATGGCGACCAACGCCGGCTGGAGATTGCTCGTGCGCTTGCCAGCAACCCGTATCTCCTGCTATTGGACGAACCGGCTGCCGGGATGAATCCGACCGAGAAGCATGCGCTGATGGAATTGATCCGGCGCATCCGGGATCTGGGCGTGACGGTGTTGCTGATCGAACACGACATGATGCTGGTGATGGGCGTGTCGGACCGGATCATCGTCATGGATCATGGCGTGATCATCGCCGAAGGTTCGCCGGGCGAGATCCAGGCCGATCCGCGCGTGATCGATGCCTATCTCGGTACAGCAGAAGAAACGGCCGACGATGCCACTGGGGAGAAATCGCTGTGGGACTCCTAGAAATCCGCGATCTGCATGTGAGCTATGGGAATGTCGAAGTTCTGCACGGCATATCGCTCGATGTCGCGGAAGGTGAGATCGTGGCCTTGCTGGGCAGCAACGGCGCGGGCAAGACCACGACGCTGCGCACTATTTCCGGCCTGCTTCGCCCGCGTGCGGGACAGATCGCGATGGCCGGAGAGCCGCTCACCGGACTGCGGGCCCACCAGATCGTGGCGCGGGGTCTCGGCCATGTGCCGGAAGGGCGCCGCATGTTCGGAGCGTTGACGGTCGAGGAAAATCTGCGGCTCGGCGGTTATCTGATCCGGGCCGACGGCGCGTTGCTGGAACAGCGCATGGCCGAGGTCTATCAGACTTTCTCGCGGCTCGGCGAACGGCGCAGCCAGTTGGCGGGGACGCTTAGCGGCGGCGAACAGCAGATGCTGGCCATCGCTCGCGCGCTGATGCTGCGGCCTCGCGTCGTTCTGCTGGACGAGCCGTCCATGGGATTGGCGCCGAAGCTGGTCCGGGTGATCTTCGGCATGATTGCGAATATCTGCAACGAAGGCACCTCGATTCTTCTGGTCGAGCAGAATGCGCGTCAGGCCCTGCGTATCGCGCATCGGGCCTACGTGCTGGAAAGCGGTCGGATCGCACTAGCCGGCCCCGCCAGGGAACTGGCGCAGGATAGCCGGGTTCGCGCCGCGTATCTGGGTGGGAGTGCTATTGCGACGGAGTGATGGTGGGTCATGCACCAGCGACGCCGAGACGCTCGAGCATGCGCAGGCACTTCTGGCACATGCTGACGGCAAGGTGATACAAAGGATTTACCGGAGAAAACCGGAGCGCGTGAGGCCCTTGCGTTGAAAATTCTATGGCACAACGCCAGTTTTATGGCACAGCGCTGAATTTTTGAGTGCCGCAAAGGCATATGGGAAGGGTGGCGGAGAGACGGTCCGCCAACTTTGGATGCGTTAGCGTTCACAAAAACCCATCCGAATCTCTGAATACCCTTACCCACATTGGAGTCAACGGCAGCATCGGTTCACTAGCGCTCGCATGAACGCTAGCAAATTCCGCTACAATCAGACTTCTATTTGATAGTCGATTTGATAGTCGAACGATGCCGAGAGCCGCTAACAGACTAAGTCCAATGACAGTCACGAAGACCACCAAGCCGGGGCTGTATGCCGACGGCGGTGGCCTGTATCTGCAGATCACTGCCGCCGGAGTCAAGTCGTGGCTTTTCCGCTATATGCGCGAGGGCAAAGCGCGCGGTATGGGACTTGGTCCGACCCACACGATCGGACTGGCCGAGGCGCGGGCACGCGCCCTAGACTGTCGCCGCCGGTTGTTAGACGGTATTGATCCGATTGATTCGCGAAAAGCCGAGCACGCTGCCCAGCGGATCGAGCAGGCCGCCGACATGACATTCAAGCAATGTGCAGAGAAGTACATCGAAGCGCACCGAGCTGGATGGAAAAATGCGAAGCACGCCGCCCAGTGGACGAACACGCTGACGACCTACGCCGACCCTGTCTTTAATTCGCAGCCCGTCTCCGCGATTGACACTACGCTGGTCATGAAGGTGCTGGAGCCGATTTGGGCGACAAAGACTGAAACGGCGTCGCGACTGCGCGGCCGCATCGAGTCCGTGCTCGACTGGGCAACCGTGCGCGGCTATCGCACCGGAGAAAATCCGGCACGGCTCAAGGGCCATCTCGATACATTGCTCCCAAAACGCTCCCGTGTACAAAAGGTTGTGCATCACCCTGCACTACCATACGCCGATGTCGCAGCGTTCATGAAAACGTTGCGATTGCAGGAAGGCGTTGCCGCTCGTGCGCTCGAATTTCTCATCCTCACGGCCACCAGAACTAATGAAGTGATCGGGGCCACATGGCCGGAGTTCAATCTGGACGAAGGCGCCTGGACCATTCCTGCCGAGCGCATGAAGATGGGCAAAGAGCATCGCGTGCCGCTATCCACGCGAGCAATCTCGCTTGTTAAGGCGCAGCAAGACGTGAAGCGGGGAGACTATGTGTTCCCGGGCGCGCGTGACAAAAAACCGCTGTCCAACATGGCGATGTTGCAACTGCTGGAGCGCATGAAGCAAGCGGATATTACCGTGCATGGCTTTCGGTCCACATTTCGCGACTGGGCGGGCGAGACGACGCACTACCCGCGCGAAGTGTGCGAAGCTGCGCTTGCTCACGGTATTAAGGACAAGGCAGAAGCGGCATACGCCCGTGGCGATCTGTACGTGAAGCGAGCGGCATTGATGCAAGACTGGACACAGTTCTGCGGTTGAAGCACCGGACTAGCTCATCGCGACTGACAGGATTCCAAGGATGCACAATTTTTCTTTGACGGGGTATTGACGCCTAACGAAAGATCGAATAGATTTTGCGTCCATTGACGTGCAGCAAAGTACAGTTGCAAGTCAAACGTCGAAGTGCGGCTCTTGCTGACCTTCGTCGGGATTCGGCTGAACGGGGTTCGGTTGGTCCATCTGTCGTTTGCGCTTCCAGGCGCATTCGCGTGCAACGCAATATTGCGGCACGCGCTGACAGAGGGCTAGCGAACCGCGCTACCCCGAGTCTGCGTCTGGAAGCTTTTCACCTCACGCAGGTGCAACTTCTTGGACGCTATAATGAAGCACCCGAAACCTCGCATCCTTCTGCCTTTGGTGCCCACTGCATTTGAACAGCAGGGCTCCGCCAAATCTTTGACCAGTTCAAGGTCACATCCCGAATCAGCGTTGTTGCCGACTCTTGCGTCGGCGACGACTACGTCGGACCGCATTCTTCTTCGGCCCGAAGTCCTCGAGATGGTCGGGATCGGCCGAACCACGCTATACAAAATGGTGAAGGCGGGAACGTTCCCCGCACCGCTGAATCTTACGGCTCGCATCCGGGGCTGGCGCTTGTCCGCAATCCAGAACTTTTTGGATTCGCTGGAGGGCAAATAAATGGCCCTCACCCCTATCAAAAGACGTATCGCCGGTGATGAGGACGACGGCTGGATTCGCAAACGCACGCCGCGCCCCGCCCAATCGACCCCACGTCACTCAACCTCGTCGACCGGAAATATCCCCAACCGCCGCCCTTCGAAAGCAACCACGCTCGCCCGATTCAAGGAGGGCGAATGCGGCCTGCACGACTGGACCGGTGGCACATACCAGCGCATCTGCTCCGGGGTCCAGTGGATCGCCAACGTGATCAACGCCGATGGCGGCGACCCGGCACACGCGCTCGACATCTGGACGCTCCACGGCAATCGCAAACGTATCGAAGTACCGTGCGGATTGGTCGACCAACCCCGTGAGCTGCGGGGTTATCTCGTCAAGCAGGGTATGAAGATCGAACGCGTCCGTGACGCTGCGCACCGGATCGCGGACTACCTTTCTAATCGTCCGAATCAACCGGTCCATATCCGCGCGACCCGTGATGGTTGGCAAAAACTCGGCGACGCCGAAGCATACGTGCTCGGCGACAAGGCGTTCTGTGTGTCCGCTCAGGCGCTCTGCGTATCACGCGCGCCGCCCGTGGATGTCCGGCAACGTGTTGGCACCCTTGCTCAATGGACGAATATCGTCAGGCTATGCATTGGCAATCCGCTACTCATCGTCGCGCTGTGTGCAGCCTTCGCTTCGGCGCTTTTACATCCGTTCGGTCGCAATGCATTCGGTATCTCGTTGGTTGGACGTTCAAGCACGGGCAAAACTACCGCGCTCCGACTGGCGCTTGCACTCTTCGATTCCCCATCGAACCTCGCTAACTGGGTGAGCACTGCCAACGGTCTTGAGGCACTCGCGGCTCAATACTCGCACATGCCGCTGGTGCTCGACGAGATCGGACTAGCGTCGCGCGAAGTCATGACCGACGCTGCTTACCGACTGACGAATGGCCCCGGCAAGCTTCGTGCAGCACGCGATGGCAGTCTCGCACCGATAACACGCATCTCATCGGTATCGATTTCGGCTGGCGAAGAAAGCGTAGTGGAGCGCATCGAACAAGGTGGGCATCAGGCCAAGCTCGGACAGATCGCTCGCTTCCTCGCGTTAAGCTGTGACTATGAGCATGGCGCGTTCGCCAAACTTCACGGGGAAAGAGACGGTGCCGCATTTTCGGCGAAGCTCAATCAAATGGTGCAAGCGACGCATGGCGTGGCGTGGGAACCATTCGTGAAATACCTTGCGAAAAACATCTCGGCCGTCAAGAAAATGAATGTGCAACACCAAGACGGCGTCAAGGCGCACCTCATTGAAGGTCTCGAGTTCGACTCCTCTGACGGTGTCTGCGCTCGGGTTCTCGACAATTTCGCATTGATGTTCCGCGCGGGAAAAACTGCACGGCTTGCGGGGGTGTTTCCTATCGATGATCTGCCGATCGCTAACGCACTGCGCCAAGTCTTCCGAAAGTGGTTTGTTCAGTATCAGCAGCGTATCGCAACGCCCAATGAAACTATCTTGGACGAAGTGCGCTATCTCCTGCAAAAGCATCGCCACAACTTGCCTCCGTGGTCGGACTATTCCAATGCAGATCGTGAGACGGCTATCGGGTTCACGTGGTCGCTGCGAAATGGACACGAGGTATTCCTGATATTCCCGGGAGCGCTCGACGCAATGAGACGTAAGCACGGCCACCTTACCTTCCATCGCGCGCTGATCAGCGCTGGCTGGCTGCTGCCAGGTTCAGGGAATCGGCCGACTCAGCAACGCAAGTTTGCGCCGCCAGCAAGCGGCCGCACGCCTATGTATGTGCTCAGCGTGGCCGCGATCTTCAACGATTGACGGTATTCACAACCAGTTCATGACCTGCCGAAATCTACATTCCTACGTAGATTTCGGAAGGAAAGAGCAGGCAGCGGGGGCAGCCTCTCCGCTGCGCTCCACTTCCGATCGTGTTCGATCATCATCTGCATACTAGTCTACTCTGTCTAATAATCCTTCCCTCCCATACATTCTCTGCGTGCCCGTCCGTTTTCTGGGCAAAGTGTCGATTTAAAAAAACTGTAAAGACGAAGTGCAGCACATCGCTGCAAAGCAGCAGCACAGCATGCACTCGCCTTTACAGGAACAATATGATCGACTTACTCGCTGTAGAAATAGCACATCCACATCTGGCGTTCGGAACCAAACGAATCAAGGAAGTAAACGGACACCTGCGACAGGAAAAGCACCTCAGTTCGCATGTGCGGCTCGCACCCGACGGGGCGATTGTCTACGCGACCTCCTTGCGCAAAGAAACTGCGATCGGGATTCGATGCAACCCGCTGAAGGTGCTGCAGGGCCATAACGTCTTCGGCGGAAACAATCTTCGTTTGCTCGCATCGGAGATCATTGTTCGCGTCCTAGACCATCTGGATATTGCCTATACCCATGACGATGTAACTAAATGGGTAGCCGGTGAGTTTGATATTCATGCCGTTGACATCACGCATCGCTACCTCTTGCCGGAGAACGTCATCCTCTTCGATATCCGGCAACACATGATACGAAACATGGCAATTGAACGTTATTTCCCGCAAGCGTTGCGTCGAGGTGACGGGGTTCGCTTCGACGCTTCGTCCAGTCATGCTACCTGGCTCATCTACGACAAGCACAAGGAGATGGAAGACAAGCGGACGCACGCTTATCCCGTTCTCGCCGCCGTGCATGGGGATCAGGCCGATGACGTGTGGAACTTGCTCACGGCCACAGCCAAACGCAGCGCACGTGTCGAACTCAAGCTCGGAAAGAAGTATCTTGAGCAGCATGACTTGAATCGCGGTTCGGCGTGGACTGCGCTGACGGCGAACGAAGTGTTCGACCGCGAGCTTGACGCGCTTCGACTAGAGCATCACAAGCCGATGAGCGTGCTGCGTGATTCAATTGCGGCAGTTACCAATCCGACGCATCGCCGTACGCTCGAAATGTGGGCGCGGGGTAGCAATCTGACGGGCCTGTTCAGCCGTGCTTCCTTGGACTCGCACCGCAAAGCGATCCTCGAAGCGTGCGGCATCGACATCGACCGCGATGTTCCAGCCATAGAGCCGTTGCCTCTGTCTGAACTGTTCAATGCAAGCAATCGCCTGAGCCACGTACCGAAATGGGTCTCGCGGTATCCGCTGGCATATGCTCGCGCGGGCACCCTCAAGCACCCAAACCGTAGCGGTACCTTTTCGCGCCGCAAGTCGCGCTGGGACATCGGTTAGTAGTTCAGACGCGGCGGCCACAGCATCTCGTATGGCGGCAGCCGCAAACGACGTGGCGAAGTTCAAGCTCACCAATCCGAATCGTGGACGGCGCCTCGGGTTGGTGCGTCTCGGCCGGGAAAGCACCAAACCTACGCTTCGGATGCCTCGCTTTTCCCGTCCAATAGTTTCGCGCCCGCTACAATCCGCGGTGTGATGTGGCGTATGGGGCACGTGCCTGTACCCGAAATAATCGGTCGCTCGCCGAAGAACAACCGCAATACATGCGTTTTGCATGCAGCTCGTACGGACCTAGGAAGTACCGGACGATTTACGATGCGTCGTGTCTTTGAAGCCATTTGACAATCTCTTTGGGACAATCGACCATCATGTTATTTTTGCATCTATGCGTGCAAGGGCAAGGGGTGGCGTCGACAGGCAGCTAATAAAGGAGAACCGCCGTGATTCAGAATGTATGGGGGAAAATAAAATCGCTTACCGGCTACGAATGGCTCGCGGTTCTAGGGTCGATCGCCTCGATTATTGGGCTAGTGGCATTCTTTCTGCCCGCAAAGCCGGGAGGCGGCGTGAGTCAATCGCAGAGTGGTGGTAGCAACAACACCATGATCAATGCTTCTGGGCAGGTGATTGTCAGCTCACCACCTCCTTCAATGCCACCAACAGACTGGCATCTAGCTTCCCAATCGATGCGAACGGCAACCGCGAGCGTACGAAATATTGCTCAGATGCACCTGCCACATCCCGCCCCTCAAGCATGGGGCACAGCGGAGAAGAAATATCAAGACGCCATTGAGCAATATGATCATCAAGATTTTGAGGCAGCTTACGCCTCCTTCAAAGAGGTCTACGTCGAGTATAACGACCTGATCTCAACGCTTGAGGCTCAGGGGCATTAGTTACAGGAATCGTGCAAGTAGTTTCTCGTATTTTGGAGCGAGCTGGCTATCGTTACCTGCAGTATCTGTGGTCTGATAGCGCCCAAGTGGTCGAAGGCGGAGCGATGCACGGCCAGCGCGACCGGCACGTTGCTACAATGCCCACAAAGCGTATCGCTTCCCGATCCCGGGCTAAAACTATGCGCGCCCCAAAGAGTAAAGTGGCCAACAATATCAAAAGCGGCGAAAGAGGATGACTTGGACTTATGCAGCACCACTCATACTGGTTTGGTGGAACACAAGCCTGTCCCCGCCCGTACCGAAGAGAAAAGCAAGCGAGGCCGATCTTGCTTTCGTGGTGAAACAGGTCCGCGAGATTTATGAACAGACCGGCTTCGACATTCTGGCACTTGGCGAAGTCTGTTCGGACGACCTAGCAGCGATCGTCGAAGGCATGGGGGCGAAGCATTTCTCTGTCCACGACGCGACGGATCGTACCAGCAGGCGCATGTTTGACACCGCGGTGATCTATGACACGCGTAAAGTGGAGTTCAGAAGCAATAGGTCAGTAGCGGACACATACGGACGGAAAACGCTCAAGACGGGAGAAGTGGTCACCTTTCGCACTGTGCAAACTGACGATCTGTTTCAACTTGTCGTGTCCCATTGGCCGAGCCGCATAACTGTCCCAGAGTTTGATGCCTCTAGAGCAGAGCTAGGTACCGCGCTGCGGCGGTCCATCGAATCGATGCAGGATGAGGGGGCGGCTCCTTATACGATTCTCTTGGGTGACTACAACGACGAACCATTTTCCCGTTCATTGGCAGACCATTTGCTTGCCACGCGAGATCGAGCGTTAGCGCGCCGCGACGGTCGCTACTTCTACAATCCGTTCTGGAAATCGATCGGAGAATCGCACGATGGCCCAGAGGACCACGAAAGCGGGATATGTGGGACCCACTTCTATCCAAACGGCAATAGCTCACGATGGTTCACCTACGACCAGATCATATTTTCATCTGAGTTCCTTAGCGGCAAGGCGATGTCCTTGAACGAACAGCTTTGCACAATCCTCGTTCCTCCGACGCTTCGCTCAAAGTTGCTTGCGAGGCGTGAAATTTTCGATCATCTTCCTGTGCTCGGCACAGTAGAACTGAGGAGCAAGACATGACAGACTTTGCAGATGCATTCAATCGAGGGCAGGAGGCGGCAGTTCGCGCTACTCAAGCCCGAGCCGAAGTAGATGAAGTGTTCGCGAACGCAGCCAAAGAGCTTTTCGATGTTACGGATGGGAAGCTGGAGTTGGCACGCCAGCGCTTCAAAATACCCGTGAAGCGGACGCTTGCGGATTTGGTCGCCGGAAGCGCAATGAAGGCGCTGCTCGATCCTATTCCCGCTGAAACCGAACCGTGGCTTGCCGCACGGAATCCAAAGGCTATCGACGCAGAGTGGATAAAACTTGCAAAGTTCGAACGGCCGCAGGAGGGATACCCTTGCCTTTTGAGATACGACAACCGGGACGTACGGTGCCACGACCAGGACTCCCTTGCGGAAGCGATCGCGGAATTGCTCGCAAGTGCGTGGGCCGGAGAGAAGCTGCGCGAACTGGTTGCGCGCCCTCTAAAGCCAGTGACGGACGATGCGAGCGAAAGCTAAACCGTTTTGCTGCTGCCGTCATCTCATTTGCCTATACAAGGGCAAACTGACCAGCCAATAGCATATCGAAGGAAAGTCGGCGTGGATATCCGACAGCTTAATCAAAGCTGCGAATGGGACGGCTGCACACTACCTGCGCGTTGGGTTACGGCTTAACGGTGCGTCGCAGAATAAAAATAGGTCGTGGTCGGCGGCTGACAACTGCGCGACACCGTTCGTAGGCACTGCTTCTATGAGAATGATGGGATTCACTCGTAAATTCCGCACAGTAGTCATTGATGGATGCGACTTCAGGGTTCGTGACGACTCCAGCACTTTTCTTTGGCAACCTCGGGAAATCCGCACGATATCCGAACTTAGTAAGGTGCTGTTCGACAGCCGGAGCCGACTGTTTCTCCTCAAACAGCAGGAAGCTCGGCAATGTGCGAACACGACCGCAGGCGTCCATATTGAGGAAGATGGCGTATTCCTCTTCGGAGAATCCGGTGCCGATCTGCCGCCGATCGAAGATTTCTTGCCATATGCCGCCCAAAGGAGCGTACGACCGTTTCTGGCCGATTCGATTCCAGAAACGTCATGGGGATCAAGTCTCTCGAACCTTTTGACGTGGCCATGCTGGAATCGACTCCGCCAATCCGCGTTTGTAGCAACGGGACATCGATGCCTGCTTTGCGGCGCAGCAGGAAAGCTGGATTGCCATGAAATCTGGAAGTACTACGAACCGAGCGAAGACGGACAAATTCATCGAGGCGTGTTGTGCGGTGTCCAGCGCCTCGTCAAACTCATTCCAGTGTGCGCCGATTGCCACGAAACATTTCATCTCGGCCTAGCCGGTATAAGGGGGCGGCTGAGTATCGCCTTGGAGCGCATCGCTGCGTTGTATCGCCTGTCGGACGACGAGCGCGAAGCGTATCTACCTATGGTAAAGGAAGACTGGTACCGTCGGAACGAATTCTCGTGGGCTCTTGACGTTTCAGTGGTGGGTACCTCGCTCCTCGAGATAAAGCCGGAGTGGGAACTGCAACCGGATAGCAGCCTGTCGGCCAAACAGAAATACGGCACGTCTCACACGTTTGTTCTTGGCGCTCCGTGGAAACGAAAAGGCGATAGTGAAGATAGATTGATCAGCATCGAAGCATTCCTGCGCGGCTCCGAGAGCCCAGCCTACCCGCAAGACAAGTCGCTTTAATCCAGCAGTGCAGCGCTCAGCGCGCCACCCTGTCAGTCCCAGTGGTGAAGCACCACAGTCTTGGGTTGGACGAGCCGGAAGCTCTTAGTCTTACCATCTCCTGCAAATCGCGAAACATGTCGGCCAAAGGATGCACGTGCGGTTTTCGACCACCCGCGCTTAATAGAGCCATACAAGCCTGACTCTAATTGGCTGCCGTTGCCATCATCCGAACGCAGGTTAAGTGTTACACGGGAGAACGGATGCTCTTCGCCGAAAGTATAGGTGGGGAGACGAGCTGCTGAAGTTACAGCTTTTGAAAACATTGGGAACTGGGTACTTGCCGGTGGCCCCATGATCTGAGTTGCAACATCGTTCAAAAATATCGCCAAATCACGAGAGCAACTCAGCAAAAAAACGATGATCTCCCAAACCAGCGTAGTGATCGAGAAAACATTCTGACCTTTGTGGAATGTACTGCTCGGACCTACTGCTCCCGACTCCACTCCTTCAATAAAGTACCCGTGCAAACAGCCCGACGAGGAGCCATGAGCAAACTCCATCGAGAACAGTCGAATCCGAGCCTGCTGGTGTTTCATTGCGTTCGCGGCTGCAGAGACAAGGCGCTTGTTTTTCTTAAGCTCGGTCACAAACCTTCTGTATGCGACGTGTTTATCTCTCTGCATGCGATTTTTGAAGAAGCCACTCGCTATCGATTCGACATCGTCAACATGCTCAGCGGCTGCATACAAAGAAAGCTCAATATAATCGACGACCTCTTGCATCATTTCATCGCTCTTCTCCATCTCGTCGAGAGACTTGAATGCCTTGAAATAGGTTTCAAGGCCTCGGCAAAGCCGAATGAGCTTGTCACACACTCGTGTGGTGGAAATGTTGTAGATACCCATCGGCATTCGTAGATTTTGTGCATTATGGAAACAGCCTGCGTCCGCTGTGAGAGCCAGCGGTACACATGCATCGAGACTCGACTGGGCCGTAGTCGCGATGTCCACTTGGAACACCGGTTTAGTCATTCTGCGTAACTCCTCGCTCAAGGCTAAGCGTTAGCGATCCGGCTGGCGATGTCGACTGGCCGGTTCTAGCTGTATCTGTTCCACTGGGCCTGTGCTGGCTTGCCCTAAAGCATCCGCAGGTTGCGGATTCGACCGATCTGCGGCGAGCGCTGCCGGATAAGATCGGCGAGGAATTCGGGTAGCAATGCACGCGGTATCGTCGCGGGAACGTCAACGATCAACTGTGACGGTACGTGAACTATAAAATCGTTCGGTGCGCTCGCGAGACTGTGCTCGTAGGAAACTTGATAGTCCACGGTATATCTCGTATCCGCTCTCATTGGTGACTATCCGGCGAAAACCTAAACGCCATCCAGACGCGTTCGTCGTTATGACACCACGCTCGCGCTTGCCGCCGACCGACGATACGGTTGAGACCCCCGGGTAAAATGGCGCGCATTGAACAGGGGGCATCGTGCAGAAACTCGTTTCGTTGATCTTGCTGGTTGCGTCGGCAACGGCATTTTTCCCAACTGCCGCGGAGGCTCACCCGCGTGTCATCTGCAGGCGCGTCTGGCATCGGGGACATCTGGTTCGCCGCTGTCGGCAGATGCCGCCACCGCGCCATCATCGACCGCCGGTTCGCCATGCAACCTATGTTTGACGTGCCGGGAAACGGACGTAACAACAGGGGCATTTCCGCGACGAAATTCTGATTGGATACCGAGTCCGGCTATAACTTCCATGACTGCACGTCGTGTTCACGAATGCGGAGGTCCTGAACCATCAATATCCCGGCAGCGTCGGATCGGCGACGCTCAAGGTGCGCTCTACACCTAGCTTAGGATCGCCAAGCACCTGGAAACGCCTAAACGAACATATTTTGCTTAAAAAATGAGCATCGCAACCCGATTTCCCACGGCGGAACGGCTCGGAACCACGCTTGCTGCACCGCAGCATTTGTTGCAATTCGTTCGAACCAGAAAAACCGAGCCGTAACGCCCCGCACAGTCTCCCCCTCACTAAGCCCCTCGTCGCGGGATTTCAAGCCGTTGGCGGGCCGGGAAACGGGCCGGAAGACGATTTCCGAGGGCGCGGGACCATCTAGAATGCGCCGGGATCGTTGTGCCGGTGATTTTTACCGGTTCACGCTGAATTGAACCGGCTCTTTTATCGCTCCAACGCGATTTGTGTTACATTTTCACCGACAAACGGCAATTTGATAGTCAGTTTTATCGAATTTCTGAAAAAAATACGTTTTTATCGTCACGGTCCCATCGTGGCCTGCGCGAATTTTTATTCTCACCCGGCTAGTGCCTTGAACTGCACCGGCGACCTCCCTTGTAGCACCGCGCTTTCCTGAAACGCACCCGAAGCAAGCCTCGCGGTTCAGCTCTTCTCCCCACATCCGGCCTTTGATAGCGGATATTCATCCAAAGATGATGCTCGACCTATAAATTAAGGATACCTACAAATGAATCACGCTGCCCTGTCTTGCCCGTTGTTCCCGCTTGGACGCGTTATAGCCACTCCCGGCGCAATTGAAGTCATGTCCCGTACTGAAACGAACGCCCTTTCACTGCTTCGGCGGCACCAGTGCGGGGATTGGGGAGCCGTTTGTGATGCAGACAAAAGAGCCAATGACGCCGCCCTTACCAATGGCACGCGAATTCTCTCCGCGTATGTCGTTGGAGCCAGACAGGAGAAATTGTGGCTAATTTCCGAGGCGGACCGCTCAGCCACAACGATTTTTTCCCGAATGAATACTAAGGATACCTTAAGTGATCGCGCATAAACTCCTCTCTACTCGATCCGATCTTTACGTATCACAGGGTCAAATTTCCGGCGGATGTGCCACCCACGCAGCGGCGGCGGCGCTAACCATCCTCGGCATCATCAACAACCCCAGCCAGATTTCGGCCCGCCGATGCGAGCCAAACGCAAGACGGTTCTGGCAGCAGATGAAAGACGTATACGCAGACGGACTGAGTCTTGTAGAGCTTGCCGAACGGCTGGACGCACTGGATTTCGGGCTGAAGATTACACATCTCGCGGGCGCTCATCGCCGGATGCTGGATTTTACCCTCGCGGCCGTGCAGGACGGGCAACCCGTGATCCTGAGCTTCGCTCAGCTTCGCCGTCCCCAACACCATCATGCCGTGCTCGCAAGTGGCATTTCAGGGAGGCTGACCGGTCGGCGGTTCGAGCCCTCGGCGATCCTCATCACAGATTCGTCGGAGACGCATCCCGGCATCGGCCCGCATAACGCTCGACTTGAATTTTCACCAGACGCGAAACGCGAGCGCACCGGCCTGTATGTCACGGCGCAGGACAAAGAACGGGTATCGCTGACCGGCTGCGTATCCCTGCGGCTGACGGGATCGAAGCGACCAGACCTCAAGCCGCCGTAGTGACGTCAACATCTTCGGCTCCCACTTCCAGCGCAACGGCGTTCGCCCGGCGCGCACCGACATCTGAACCTCACTAGCTATCAATAAGGAATGGACATGGAAACCAGCAACAACGCAGTTAATACCCCTGCCCCAAAAAGCCGCCTCGGCGCGGTGCTCTGGACGATCATCGCCGTCATGATCTCATTCATGGCAACTGCAGCCAATATGCCCCAACACAGCCAGCATCTAGCGCTCAAGTTCGTCTTCGTCTGGATTTTGGGCGCACTGCTGGGCATAGTCGGCGTGCGCATCGGCAATGCGCTTCGCCGTGCAGCGAAACCGGACATCATCATCACCACTGGCGGCTTGCAAGGCATACTCGGGGCGAAGATTTTCTGGAGCGTAGGGCCGCAGACGGTCGGACTTCTGATCGGCACGGTGGTCGGTTGCAGCACCCTGATGGGCTGGGTCGCCTGATCCATCCGGATTTGCGCGCCGTCAACCGCATGCTTCACGCCGGTTGACGGTGGCGCGATGACCGACAGGCAGATAGTCGGAAAGCGGGTCTAGCGGAACCGGGAGCGTTTGATTTCGGGCGGCGTCGCCGCATTTGTCCGGCGCTCGCCGGTCGGCGCAAGCGAAACGCCACCCAGGGGCTCGAACAGTTCGGCCAGCGTTACGTTCAGCGCGTAGCAGATGTTCGCCAGCGTCTCAATGGACGGATTCGCGATGCCTCGCTCGATCGCCGAGATGTAGGTGCGATCCACGTGCGCCTCGAACGCCAGCGTTTCCTGCGATTTCTCCACTTCGTGCCGACGCTGCTTGATACGGCCGCCCAGCGCAACGGAGATCGGGGCGGGTTTGGCAGGTGCAGCAGCGAATCGTTTGGCGGACATGGTGGGCAGGATGCCCATCTGTAGACTAATTCGCGACGCTGTAAACACGACATTTATAGACGTGTTTACTCTACAATTCAGTTTCCACTGATCCATATCGCCCTCCCTTGCTGACTGTGCCTATCAGGACGCAGGGGTTCGTTACGCCTTCGCTTGTCGAGTAAACACTACAAATCGGAGCGAACGCACGAACGTATCCGGACGGCTTATTCGCCGTCCGCTCGCTCGCGCACCGCACAGCTATGACCAGAACACTCCCCGCTGTTGCCGTAGCAAGCGCAAGATCGCACACCCATCGCCCCGACATTGATGGCCTGCGCGCGCTTGCTGTCCTTGCCGTCGTTATCTTTCACGTGTTCCCCGCCTCACTGCCTGGCGGATTTGTCGGTGTTGATATCTTCTTTGTCATTTCCGGCTACCTGATCACCGGCATCCTGCTTGGCGATATGCAGGCGCAACAGTTTTCGCTAGCTCAGTTCTATGCTCGCCGTATCCGGCGGATATTCCCCGCGCTTGCGACCGTGCTGCTCGCAACCTGGGCGATGGGATGGTTCTGCCTGACCGGCGACGAATACCGCGAGCTGGGAAAGCACGTGCTTGCGGGCGCGGGATTCGTCTCGAACTGGGCGTTCTGGATGGAAGCCGGATATTTTGACCAGACCGCTGCCACAAAGCCCCTGCTTCATCTCTGGTCGCTTGGGGTCGAAGAGCAGTTCTACATTGTCTGGCCTGTCCTGATGTACGTCGCCGTTCGGCTGCGTCGGGTCGCGCTTGTCTGCGCAATGACCGGATTGTTGTCATTCGTATCGGCTATCTGGCTGGTTCAGTATCACCCGAGCGCCGCGTTTTACTGGCCGACAAGCCGCATGTGGGAACTGGCCGCAGGCGCCGGCCTTGCAGTCGCGGCTTCCGGCAAGCGCGCGGAGCGAAGCGACAACGCCCATAGTGCGTCCTCGATCGGTTTGTTGCTGTGCGCGGTCTCGTTTATCGTGCTGAATTCCGGGCTGCCCTTTCCGGGATGGTTCGCGATACCGCCGGTGCTAGGCGCGGTGGCGTTGATTGCAGCGGGTCCGAAAGGGGTTGCGAACCGGCTGTTGCTCGGTAATCGGGTCGCGGTGTGGTTCGGAAAAATCAGCTACGCGCTGTACCTGTGGCACTGGCCGCTGCTGTCGCTCTGTTTCATCGTCGCAGGCGGCGAACCGCCAGTGGCAGTACGGGCTGGCATTATCGCCGTGAGCATCGCGCTGGCGTGGCTGACAACCGTGCTCGTTGAACGGCCGATTCGTCTCGGGGCTCCGGCCAGATGGAAGCTCATCACGCCATGCATACTCATGCTCGGCGTCGCGTATCTCGGCGGCATGACGTATCAGCGTGACGGACTGGGATTCAGGAAAGGGTACAGCCCGGATGCGGATGTCACCACTGCGACGCTGGGCGCGGGTCACGAATTCGTCAATCTCAACTGCGGCGTGTCGCCTGCCGACCGGCATCTGTTCCAGTTCTGTGCAACCGACAAACGAGCAACGTCCCATTTCGCGGTGTGGGGAGACAGCAAGGCCGATGCGCTGTATTGGGGGCTGGTGCGCAAGTCAACACCCGGCATGAGTTGGACACTGGTTGCGCGCGCAAGCTGTCCGCCGATGGCTGGCGTCGATGAAATCGCATCGAATCCGGCGGATGCCGGGGACGAGTGCCGCAAGGCGAATAACGCCGCGTTGCGCATGCTGCTCGGCAATCCGGCGTTGACGACGGTGGTGCTGGTTGCGGCCAGCCGGGATATTGTTGGTCCGCAATTCGCGTATGACGGTGCGTCAAAGGTGGCAATGTCTGCAGCGAGCGACGGGCTGGATAATGCGATTGCCGTTCTGCTGCACGCAGGTAAACGCGTCGTGCTCGTGCTGGACAATCCTGAGCTGCGAGACCCCCGGCAGTGCATGGGTAGACGGCCGCTCGCATGGCCGTTTGTGCGTCACGTACTCGGCGTGTCGGATATCAATCCTGCCCAACGTTGCGCAATCAGCTATCGCAGTTATCTCGACGGCACATCTGCTTACCGGAGCATCGTTGACCAGATAAAGGCACGCCATCCCGATCTGACTGTCTACGACCCTACGTCCGTGCTGTGTGACCCGCAGCGGAGTGTCTGTCCGATGACGATGAACAAAAAATATCTCTACAGCTACGGGGACCACATGTCGGACTACGCGAACGGACTTGTCGCTGAGCAGTTTCTTCCGCTTATGGTGCGTTGATCGCGGCGGGGCACAGTTGCCGTAACGATCGCGCCGGAGTGTCCCTCATCGACCCGCAAGCGCCATTACGGTCAACCTGGCGAATGTCAGCTTTCCGGCTATCGGAGGACATCGCGCGAAGCGGATGCTTGTCTCGAGAAAACGCGGGTGCTCGCGGTCTGACGTTGCCTTCAGGCTGAGCCTCTAGAACTGAAGTGCCCACCACGCGATACAGGATTTATGTTCAACCCGGAGCAAGCCCGAGGTTGATAGCAGCGAGGATGATCGGCATCAGAACCGGCTTCACGAAATAATGATCGAATCCGGCGCGTATCGATTCGTCCCGTTCCGATTGCGACATGAGGCCGGTTACGGCTACCAGCACCGGTGCCGGGACTTTCCGAACAAGTCGGATTGCTCTTGCTACCTCGCGGCCACCAAGACGGGGCATTTCGATATCGAGCAATACTGCGGCCGGGTACCACGCGCAGTATTCGGCGAACGCATCGGCACCGTTCGCGGCAGTCCGGACGTCAAAACCCTGATTACAGAAGAACGCAGCGTACACTGCCAGCATTTCTTGATCGTCGTCAGCAATAAGGAGACGTGCGGTGTTGGCAGGCGGCATTCGTATCTCCTAAATTGCATCAACATGCAGCAATTTAAGGTCCTGAGTGCCGGTCAGTTCGCCGAGTTACCGCGATTCGTATCGGGCGGACAGCGAGCGACCATACTCGTCATGCCGTCATAGCAAATCGCGGCAGGCTGATTGTGAAGACGCAGCCTGTGCCTGGCAAATCTCGCACGCTCAAAATGCCGTTATTGCCCTCCACATTACGCCGCGCGATCGACAGTCCCAGTCCCAGCCCGGTTCTGTCCTCGCCATTCTGGGTGAACGGCAGGAACATCCGTTCTGCATCTCCTGGCGGCAAACCACCGCATTGATCCTTCACGTCGATCAGGATGCGGTCCGATAGCGCATAGGCTTCCAACGTCACCTCTGTGTGACGGTGCGTGAATTTGAAGGCGTTCTGTAGCAGATTTCCTAACGCCGAATAGAGCTGATCGCGGTCTCCACTAATGGCAAGCCGCGCGTCCACAGCCGAAACTGTCAGCACGCAATCCCGAATGTGGGCCGCAAGCTCAGCGGCATACTTCACCTCAGCTATGAAATCAGCGACGGAGAACAGTCCGGATTGCCCTGAAATCCCGCTTGCCTGACGAACCTCGTCAACCGAGTGAGTGATCAGATCGCGCAATCCGTCCAGACTACGCTCGAGAACTGAGCCAGTAGCTCCGGACAGGTTCAGATTTCCGGTTTTTGCGGCCGTGAATGCCAGTGTTGCGGTTTGCAGGAAGTTACGCAGTTCGTGCGCGAAGGACCCGAGCCGTTGATGCATTTCGACAGCCTGACGGTCCGCCATCGCAAAATCGCGCTGGTAACTGAATTCGGTAACCGCATCGGCGATGGCATTATCCAAGCACCGGTTGAGCGTGCGAAATTCGTCGATCAGAAATGGCGCATCGCGCTCGAACGCGAGGTCCGTAATCGCCTGACACAGGTCACCATAGTCGTGAACGACCTGATCGACCGAGAAGCCAAGCTCCAGCAACGCCCGTCCATGTTGTGCCGCAGACTTGCCGATCTCAGACTGGGACGCGCCTCCGCCCGAGGGACCCGAAATCTTGCGACTGTCCATTGGCTGCGACGTCTGCTCCGTCCGAAGTGTCCGGATGAGCTGATCTAGGAAAAGCGGCACACCGTTTTGAAGTTGCTGCGCGGTTGCCTCACGCGCCGGCCGCTGCGCCACCTTCGCGCGGCACCGTTCTATCAGTGCATCGCGATTGTTTGCGAGAAAAACGTGCATCATGAGATGCCCCCAGAACGCCTCACCCCGGCTTTTTACGAAATGACACGTCGGCGCTGTCAGGCGTGTTAACTTCTGTGATGTGAGTAATTTTACGCGGCGCTCACGATCCCTTCCAGAAAAAGAAGCCGCAGCGTTTGCTGCGGCCCTGGGAATCACACGCGCGGGCATCAGCCAAACGCAAGACCATTATCGCGACAATGCGCATGGTTGTCGGTACGCTGCCGTACGGCTCGTCAGGGCGTTCCGACGACAATGCTGCTACTGGGGGGGAAATCTCAAAGATGGCTCCCAGCCGGGCGGCTCTCACGCCGATTGCAAGACAGCGCATAACCGTGCGCACGAGTGTTCGATGCAGGGGGTTGATCGGTCGACATCGCCTATCGTTCGTTGCCGGTTCAGACGTTGCGGAAAAGCCGTTCGCATTCGCGGCGCACGACACCGTAGCACTCGCATACGTGAGACTCGAGCGCGGAACGGTCGATCACTTCTATGCGCCCACGGTTATAACGAATCGCGCCGCTTGCCTGCAGTTGCTGCGCCACCTCGGTCACGCTGGCGCGCCGCACGCCCAGCATGTTCGCTATCAGGTCCTGCGTCATCTGCAACTCGTTGCTCTGGAGGCGATCCAGACTCAGCAACAGCCATCGGCAAAACTGTTGTGCGATCGAATGATGCCGGTTGCAGACTGCGGTCTGGGCCATCTGGGTAATGAGTGCCTGCGTGTAACGCAGAAAAAGCCGCTGGACGTAGCCCCCGCGCGCAAACTCCTCGACGGCGAACTGGGCGCTCAGCCGATACGCTTCGCCCGCGCTTTGCACGACGGCGCGGTTGGAGATGGTGTCCCCGCCCATAAAAAGCGCTACGCCAAGGACTCCGTCTTTACCGACGACCGCAATCTCGGCTGACTCCCCGTTTTCCATCACATGCAGCAAGGAAATAATTGCCGTGGTGGGTAGATAAACGTGCGTCAGGCGATCGCCTGGTTCGTATACGACCTTCCCAAGCGACATGGCGACGGGTGACAGGTTCGGCAAGATGCGCGCCCGTTCTTCCGCGGGAAGACCGGCAAGTAACTGGTTCTCGTCCCGCGCGGGCTGCCCGTCGTGCAACGAGCCGGGGCCACGATCGTTCGCGTGCATGCCGCGCGACACCCGCGTGGTCAGGCTGATGTGTTGCCGTTCCAGTTCATCTCGGTTCTGTTCAGGCAACAGGCTGAGTACAGCCGAACGCAGTGTGTCATGCCCAAGCGCGTCGAGGATTTTGAGTTTCGTCAGCGTTCCCAGATCGCTTTTGCCCGTGCGCCATGCCGAAATCTGGGCACGTGTGAGCCCCAGGCTCTCGGCCAATTGTGCATCGCTGCCAAACTCGCCGAACCGTTTCACGTCGTCGTACAGCGCATGCCAATCGAAAGTCATTCAATAAGGGCAAAAGGGTTTGTCAAATGCGTTTGACGCGAGTAACGTGGTATGAAATACTGTCGCGATACAAGCTGCACAAACTACAACGTAAAGTGTACCCGGGCGTTATAGCACATCGCGTGCGGACAGCGAATGAAACGTCCCCACCCCCTCTACATTGCCGTCAGTTATAATCGGAGTCTTCGCTTGAACGATTTGACATCGTACGTGCGGCTCCCGCATAGGCACGACTCCGTAAATCCGCTAACCGTTGCGTCCGAGCCCATCGACGACGACCAGTTCTCAGCGCGGCAGATCGAATTCATTCGCCATTTGTTCGGCTACTGCGCTTACCTGCGCGAGCATGCTAGGGCGACGCCCGTGTCTGACGCTTTCCTGCCAGTGTTTGTCATGCTGCTCGAGGTCCTCGAGTTGAACTCTCCAGTCGAAGCGCGTCAATGCGTCGCCCAGCTCACCCAAGTCATGCGAGTGACTTTTCCCGACCTTGAAGTCAATACTGCACAGGCTCTGGAGTCGGCCATCACGAAGCTCAAGTCACCCGCGACTTGAGAGAACTTTTCCGAATTCCGGTCGCTGGAAGTAGCTGAGCGCTCTAGGATTGATAACATTGCTCCGCATGGTAACGTACATCGCAGATGGTCGACCAAGGTGGGGAAACCAGATCAGGCAGCAACGGCAAGCGCCGCTTCTGCCGTATTTTTGCCATTTCGAGTTTCAACGACTGGCTAGTCCTGACAGGAACGACCGTCGCGGTTGTACTGATGATCCTATTCGTGATCGGCTTGTATTGTCTGGATGGTACGTGAAGTTTCCTCGAGAGAGTAGGCTCCGGTACAGACGCCATAGTTCGCGGACGCCAGGCGCAAGACTCCGGTCAGCTGGCGCTTGTGTGCTATGAACCGCGCCCAGTTGACGCTGCGATTGCAGGTTGCCCGCTCCGTAGGCATTCAAACCGTGCTGTGACTTGGAATAATCAGGGCACCCCGCATCCCAAACGTCGAGTCGTCCAGGACCGGCGGGCAGTTAAGCGTTGCTCAACGGACATTAGAAGACACCTGCAGAAGGGCCGCTCGTGGCTGTGTAGTGTCTCCTGCGATTCGCACGGTACAGCCTCGCTTGATATGCGTCGCCTAAACATCGGGAGCATACGGCAGTTTCATCCGTCGCTTCGGTACAGTTGCCGCCTCCGAAGCTCGGCGAACTTCTATCTGCAGTGTCGCGAAGGCTCCCGGGGCGTGTGAGTGCAGCCATGCCATGACGACGTCATCGCGCATCCAGCCCCTGACGAAACTCGCGGTGACAGCGAGACAGTAAAGGTCATCGTCATAACGGGGTGTCAGGGACCGAACTGTCTCCTGCATATGCGTAAGACCTTTTTCCATGCCGGAAAGCAGCCTTGCGCGACGACGGTCGGACTGCCTACCGCGCGGTTCGTCGGCGCGTTGTGATGCAGGCGTAGCCGCAAGCAACGCACGCGCAAGATCGCCCGAACAGTTGTTCGCGCCAGCCATCACGCGCGCTGCGGCCAGCTGACGGGGAGCTGTCATTCGCCCGAGCGCTGAAGTGGTGCGCACTGGTAGCCGGTATCCGACCAGCATGGCGAGTGCCTCCGGGCAGATGCCTGCCGGAACGGCCTGCCCGTCCGCGACCTCCGCGACCCGGGCAACGAATCTCGCGGGTCGGCCGGTTGTCATGAATCCCCTCCACCCAGCCGGGCCCGAAGCAGACGTGGCATCGTCACAAACCCCTGGCCTCTGAGCAGCGCGACAAACGCGGGATCGGACAACAGCTCGCGCAGTACGTTTTCCAGAATGGCCATTTCCGCCCGAACCGATTCCATCCGTCGAAGAAGCGTCTGCTGCCGTGCGCGTTCGAGCCTTAAAACCTTTCGCGCTTTCGCTTCGGGCGTTGATTTCCGGTTCGCGGGGCACCGATCGTCGCGCAACGAGGTCCCAGCTTCGTCCGCAGGGACATCCAGGTCAGGGCTAAGGGGATTCGCGCGTGTCACGGCATTGACCTCGTCCTCGGGTTGCGAGCCGCTGGCAGCACGTCGAGCGGAACCATCTCCGCCAGCGCGAGCAGGGTTTTCAGATCGGCATGCCGGTACGCTTCGAAATGGGACTGGCCGTGACGAAATACCACGGTATATTCACCTGCGCGAAGACTGCCACGCGGCAGGATGTGGAAATCAGACAGTTCGGTGCCGTCGCGCTCGATGCGTCCGTACACCAGAAAGTCGATCGCGAAGCAGTCCGGCCAGCGGGCGACCCAGTACGGCAGATGCCCCTGGATCATCCACGGACGACGCACGACCAGTTGCATGCGCAGCGCGCCATCGACGCACAGCGTGCCGGTGTGCTTTTCATACCGGACGTCATGTCCGAGTTCGCGCAGCATTGCATTAACGCTATCCGCGACGTGCTGTTCCATACGCCGCTCGACACTCCGGTTTTCGGAGCGCACGGGATCGAGGTTCGGTGCATAGCCAATGACCTTGTAAGCCTCGTTGAGACTGCCAAACTCGCGCGCCACCTGCTCCGCCGACGGGGCGCTCCGGTAGCGCTTCAGCAACTTCTGGTTGATCCTGCCTGTGCGGCTTATTACCTTGCGCATGCCCTCCATGATTTCGTCGCGGGTCGGTCGGCGCCTGCTTTCCGCAAGCTTCGCCTGAACCGTCGCAAAGAGCTGTCTGTCGACGACGGGCGCAAATGCACCGGTCACCCTGATCCATTCATCAGGTGGCAGTTGCTGCC
>Ga0310811_10000123_pt1 | contig 116848 bp, 99 predicted proteins | sample YCmetagenome_FD_207642 | JGI IMG/M metagenome (GOLD analysis project Ga0310811, IMG submission 207642) | Soil microbial communities from experimental microcosm in Duke University, North Carolina, United States - YC | ecosystem: Engineered > Artificial ecosystem > Soil microcosm > Unclassified ... | reverse complement strand
ATCCCACCAGCTACGCCCAGCATAAGGAGGAATGGACCAAGATCGTCGGCATCTACTACAAGGCCGTCGACTATCTCTACGATCCAAAGACCCACGACGACGCGGTCAAGATCATGGCCGCCAAGGTCGGCGCGGATCCTGCCGACTACGCCAAAAACGTTCCCGGCACCCACTTCCTCACCCTCAAGGAGGCCAAGGCTGCCTTTACCAAGGGCGAGGACCTGATGTCGGTCTATGGCTCGATGACGATCGGCAACCAGTTCAACCTGGATAACAGCGTCTATAAGGAGTCTCAGAAACCCGCCAGCTACCTGACGCCAGCCATCGTCAATAGCCTCTAGGACGGAGAATCGAACGCTTCTCCCTTCGCTTAAAAATGGCTCACAGGGATTGGCTCGGGCTCAAGGAGGAGCTGCCGCACAACCGGCGGCTCCTTCTCACCATTCTTTCATTCGCCCTCCCCATCGCGCTCTGGTGCGCGGTGAGCTACATCCCGTGGCTCTGGCACCCTTCCGTTCGCATCACTGATCCCGGCGAGGTCGATTACTTCGTCGAGGACATGGAAGTGCCGCGCGCCGACTTCGCCAAGGAGGTGGCGAACATGCAGGCGCAGCATCTCACGCTCCCGCAGGGCTATCGGGTGAACCCGGTCTATCTGCCGCCGCCGCACGCCGTCGTCCGCGCATTCTATACCGCCTTCTCCACTCCGCCGCGTCTGCCCAACGAGCCATGGCTGCATGAAAGCCTCGGTCACAGCATTCGCACGATTTTCTTTGGCTTCCTTTTCTCTTCACTTCTCGGGGTGCCACTTGGGGTCCTCTGCGGGTCTTACCGATTCTTCGCGAGGTTGACAGAGCCGTTCGTCGAGTTCTTCCGCTACCTTCCCGCCCCGGCCTTCGGAGCGCTATGCGTCGCGATCCTCGGCATCGATGATGGGCCAAAAATCGCCATCATTGTCATTGGCACCTTCTTCCAGCAGGTCCTCGTCATCTCGAACTCCGTTCGCAAGGTCGACCCCGCGCTGATCGAGGCCGCCCAGACCCTCGGCGCCCGTGGCTGGAGGATCGTGGCCAAGGTCATCATTCCTGCGTCGATCACCGACATTTATACGGACATGCGCATCCTACTCGGCTGGGCATGGACCTACCTCATCGTCGCGGAGGTCGTCGGGACCATGTCTGGCATCACTTACTTCATCAACCAGCAGGCCCGTTACCGGAATTTCGACAACGTCTACGCCGCGATCATGATGATCGGCATCATCGGCCTGACCACGGATTTCGTCCTCGCGTGGCTCGGATCGAAACTTTTCCCGTGGAAACGCCGCCGCAGCAGCGGCGCTGCCGGTGCGGGCAGACCGTGGTGGTCAAAACTCTGGGCCAGGACGGTCCCCGCACCCATGTCTTCCTAGCCATGTCCTCGTCGAATCTCACCCTGCCCGATTACCGCGAGCAATCCACCGAGGTCGCCGCACGCTTCCAGCGCATCGCCGAGCGTCCGGTCATTCTCAGCGTTCGCGATCTGGAGAAGACCTACACGACCGATGCCGGCCGCCATGTTGTTTTCGATCATCTCTCGCTCGACATCCGACGCCGGGAATTCATTACCGTCATCGGCCCATCCGGCTGTGGGAAGTCCACGTTCATTCGCATTGTCGCCGGCCTGGACGAGGCCACGGGCGGCGATGTGCTGCTCGATGGCAAGTCCGTCACGGGCCCGGGGCCGGATCGCGGAATGGTTTTCCAAGGCTACACTCTCTTCCCCTGGCTGACCGTGAAGCGCAACGTCATGTTCGGTCTCCAGGCGAGAGGCAAGAGCATGGCCACGGCCGAGAGCGAGGCGCGGTCCTGGCTGGACATGATCGGCCTCGCGAAATTTGAGAACGCCTATCCGCACGAGCTCTCCGGCGGCATGAAGCAGCGGGTCGCCATCGCCCGCGCGCTCGCGAACGAGCCACGCATCCTGCTGATGGACGAGCCCTTCGGTGCGCTCGACGCCCAGACCCGGTGCAAGATGCAGGGCTATCTACAGCAGATCTGGCGCAAGGTCGACGTGACCATTCTCTTCATCACGCACGATCTCGATGAGGCCATCTACCTTTCCGATCGCATCCTCGTGCTGGGCACGAATCCCGGCGGAGTGCGCGAGATCATCGAGAATCCGGTGCCACGCCCGCGCAATGTCGCGCAATTCATTTCCCCGGAATTCCTGTCGCTGAAAGCCCGTCTCGACGAGCTCATCCATGGACCAGCGGCCGAGATCGAGGAGGAGGACAAGCTCCCGATGGCGCGCATGACCATGGCTGGCGACGACGTGGAATAATTTTTATGAGCCCAGACGTATCCCAACTCAAATCCGACCTCGCCGCAAAAGGCGTCAAATACTGCATCGGCGCCTATGTGGACATTCATGGCGTGCCCAAGGGCAAAGTCGTGCCGCTGTCTCATTTCGACCATTTCGCCCACGGTTCCGAACTTTACACCGGCTACGCGCTCGATGGTCTCGGCCAGGGCCCAAACGACGATGAGATCAGCTCCATGCCCGATCTCGAGCGGGGTGTGGTCCTGCCATGGAACCCCGAAGTGGCATGGTTCCCTGCCGACAACGAATTCAAGGGCCAGCCCTACGAAATCAACACCCGGGTCGCGCTCAAGAAACAGATCGCCGAGGCAGCGAAGATGGGCTTCGGCTTCAACCTCGGCATCGAGTGCGAGGTCTACGTGGTACGGCTCGGCGAGGATGGACGTTTGCACATTCCCAATCCCGACGACGACCTGGTCAAGAGCTGCTACGACGTGAAGCGCTTCCTCGATCGCTATCCATGGCTCGACAAGGTGGCCACCGCCATCGACTCCCTCGCCTGGGAGCTCTACTCCTTCGACCACGAGGATGGGAACTCGCAGTTCGAGTTCGACTTCAAATATGCGGACGGCCTCACCATGTGCGACCGCTACGTCTTCTTCCGCCAAATGGCGAAGCACTACGCCGCCGAGGAGGGTCTGCTCGCGACCTTCATGCCGAAGCCTTTCGCGGACAAGACCGGCTCCGGGGCGCATTTCAACATGTCGCTCAGCGACCTCACGACCGGAGCGAACCTCTTCGCTCGCAATCCCGCCGATGATCCACGCGGGCATGGGCTCAGTGAGCTCGGTTATCAGTTCATCGCGGGCATCCTCAAGCATGGCCCGGCGCTCTGTGCCGCCTTTGCCCCCACGGTGAACAGTTACAAGCGATTGATCCGCCGTGGCGCGATGGCCTACTACTCGTGGGCCCCCGTCTTCAACAGCTTCGGCCGCAACAACCGCACGAACTCCGTGCGTGTGCCCATGGGAGGTGGCCGCGCCGAGTCCCGCAATGCGGATGCATCCTGCAACCCTTACCTCGCCGCCACGCTCGCTCTCGCCGCGGGCTTGGAAGGCATTCGCGAGGGGCTCGATCCCGGTCCGGGCAACGAGGAAAACCTCTACGAGTTCACCCCCGGCCAGCTCGCCGAGCGTGGGATCTGCGAGCTTCCCCGCACGCTGGACGAGGCGGTAAAAGCCTTTGCCGCCGATCCTTTCGTCGAACAGACCCTGGGCAGCGGGCTCCGCGACGAATTCATTCACTACAAGAGCGAGGAGTGGCGCGAGTATCACCAAACTGTCAGCCAATGGGAGACCGACCGCTACGCGCGGTTGTTCTAAACGATGCTCGCCGCCCCCACGCTCGATCGCATTGCCCAGGCCGCAGAGGGATTCCCGCTCTTTCTCGATCAACTGGCGTGGCCTGATCTTGCCCCCTTGCAGGCGAAGAACGGCGGATTGTTGATCATTCCTCTCGGTGCGACGGAGCAGCACGGTCCGCATCTGCCGATCCAGACCGATACCCTCCTTGCGGAAACGGCGTGCGCCTACGCATCGGCCAAGACCGGGGTACCGGTCGCGCCCGCTATCGCTTACACGGTCTCCGCCGGGCATACCGCGAAGTGGCCGGGCACCTTCGCGATCCTGCACGAGACCTTTCTGGCGACGCTTCGGCAGCTCGCTGCCTGGGCCTCGGCCACCGGTTGGAAACGCCTGCTCTTCGTCAACTCCCACTTCGGCAACGATGCCACGCTCTGCGTGGCGGTCGACCAGATCCGTCTTGCCCATCTTGGTGAGCTGCTTGTCGGCGCTCGGAATACCTACGCCCTCACCCCGGAGATTCGGGATACCTTCATCTCCGACGCCGCCGATCTGCACGCCAATCGCGCCGAGACCGCTCTCCTGCTTCATCTTGCACCGGAACTCGTCCACATGGAGCGACTCACCACCTCCGACGATCCCGACCGGACCGAGGACTCGGTATTCTCCTATCCTGTCGCGCAGACCAGCCTCAATGGCGTTACCGGCTCGCCCTCGGTGGCTACCGCAGAGGAAGGCGCAATCTTGTTCGGGCAAATCGGCGAAGCCCTCACCGATATCGTCAGACGCGCAACGACCGATGAACCACCTTTAGGTGCGGAGCATTGGGAATCCGTCCCGCGCCTCGCTTCATCCTTTTTCGCATGACTTTCCTTCCCCTCCCCGAGGGCCCCTTTCCCATGGGTGAAAGCGAGGCGGATAAATTTGCGAACGACACCGAGCGTCCGCGCCATACGGTCACGATTCCCGCCGGCATCTCACTCGGCAGAGATCCCGTGACGAACGGTGAATTCCGCGTTTTTTCACCGGGCCACTCTCCTGCCGAAGACGCCGATATTCCTGTCACCGGCATCACCTGGCACGAAGCGAGAGACTTTGCCGATTGGATGTCCTCACGACTTGGAGCGATCTGTCGGCTCCCTTCGGAGGCCGAATGGGAATGTGCCTGCCGGGCCGGCACGGAGACCGCCTTTTCCACGGGCGCGGAAATCGCTCTCGACGACGCGAACTATCTTTACTCGGAAAGCGGCGAACGTATCGGCGTCGGAGGAAAGACGCACGTCGGGACCTACCCGGCCAACGCCTTCGGCTTCCGCGACCTGCACGGGAATGTTTGTGAATGGGTCGCCGATCCGTGGCGGTCCGGGTACGAGCGACCGCAGGTCGATGACCTCCGGGTCATCCGGGGCGGTGCCTGGGATTATCTTCCACGTTTGCTGCGCAGTTCCTGGCGCGACGGCCTCCCAGCATCGACGCGGCGCGACAACCTGGGGTTCCGCATCGCAAGGGAAGATTGATGATCATGCGAGCCCTTGCTTTCAAGACCCTCTGGGGCCACTCGGGCTCTGCGGAAGAGGCCGCGATTCAAGCCGTCAAAGCAGGCTTCCATGGTCTCGAAGGCCCCGTCCCTCGAGACACAGCCGCGCGCGAGGCGCTTTCATCGGCATTGCTCAGCCATGATCTGGATTTCATCGCTGAAATCTCGGCGACCGGGTTTCCGACTCCGGAAGCCGGGGCCGGCGTCGAGACTCAACTCGATGCGTTCGAACGCACCCTGGATAACGCGCTCACGCTGGAGCCGAGATTTGCGACCACAATGGCCGGCAGCGACCTCTGGCCTTTCGCAGATAGTGTTCGCTTCCTGACCTCCGCCTGGGAGCTGGCCCAGGGGCGTGGAATTCGGATTGGCTTCGAGACCCACCGCAGCCGCAGTCTATTCCATCCCATACGGACGAAAGAGCTGCTCGCCGAGCTCCCTCCCATCGAGCTCACCCTCGACTTCAGCCATTGGTGCGTCGTCACCGAGCGCCTGGTGCTCGACGAATTGCCGGAGGTGCTGGAGCTCTGTGCCGAGCGCGCCCTGCATTTTCACGCGCGCATCGGCTACGATCAAGGGCCTCAAGTACCCGATCTACGCGCCCCGGAGTACGCCCTCGCCGTGGAAGCACATCTTCGCTGGTGGCGGACTGTCTGGGCGGCTCAATCCCGACGTGACTTCGAAAACACGACCTTCACCCCGGAATTCGGCCCCGACGGCTATCTTCACTGCGAGCCGTTTACCCAGCGCCCCGTGGCTGATCTCTGGGATCTGAACATCTCATCTGCCGCCCTCGTGCAGACCGAATTCCAAAAGTGGCAATCTCAACCTCTCGTCGACCATGCCAGCCATCGCGCCTGAAACGGAACTCCACATCGCCCAGACCGAAACTGCTGTCCGCCTCTCCGCCGCCGGGCGAGGCATCCGGCCCGAGCGGCCACTCGAAAAAGTCCTCGAGGATATCCAGCGAACCGCTGCGCTCCCGCTGGAGCAGGCAACGACTCTCCCGCCGGAGGCCTACACGAGCGAAGCCTTCTATGGATGGGAGACGACTCACGTCTTCTTGCAGGAATGGCTTTGCGTCGCCCACGTATCCCAGATCCCGCAGGTCGGAGACTTCCTCACTCTCGACCTCCTCGGGGAGCCTCTGCTCGTGGTACGAGGCAAGGACGAGCAAGTCCGCATCCTCTCTCGAGTCTGTCCCCATCGTGGCATGGACATCATGCCGCCGGGCTTTGGGCGCGACGAACACTCCACCGCCGAGGCATCAATCTTTCCAGGCTGCGGTCATACGCGCCTGCTCCTTTGCCCCTACCACTCGTGGACCTTCGAGCTGGATGGGAAGCTGAAAGCCTGCCCCGAGATGCAGCAGGCGGAGGGCTTCGCCCGTGACGCGCATGCCTTGAAGGAGTTCCACAGTGAAATCTGGAACGGGTTCGTTTTCGTGAACTTCGACGGCTCTGCCCCTCCACTCGCTCCACGTCTTTCCTCCATGGACGCCGATTTCGGCCAATGGAATCCAAAGGATATGGAGATCGTCATCCAGCGTTCCTGGGACTGTCCGTTCAACTGGAAGGTGCTCGTCGAGAATTTCATGGAGTCCTATCACCATCTCGGGGCACATGCGAAGACGCTGCAACCGATGATGCCCGCGCGGGATACGTGGAATGAGCAGGAGCGCGAGCTCTATATTCGCTGCCACCTCCCCTTCACCGGCCGCTTCATGGAGGACGTAGCCTCACTCGAGCATCCCTTCGGCTTTCCGACTATTGGCGATCTGGACGAGAGTAAGAAAACCGAGTCCGGACTCTTCCTTATTCATCCCACCTTCCTGGCCTTCATCCTGCCGGATCGCGTGGTCTGGTATCGGATCGAGCCGCAGGGACCGGATCGTCTGCGCCTGCTCACGACCATGCTCGTGCCGCGTGAAACGACCCGGAGGGAGGACTTCGCCTCGGTCCTCGAGCGTGAGACCCCGATGTTTTTCGAGTTTCACCTCGAGGACATGGAGATGTGTACGGCCATCCAGCGCGGCATGCATGCCCTCGGCGCTCAACGCGGCCGCCTGAGTCACCTCGAGATGTCGGTATGGCTCGTGCAGCGCTATCTCGCCGCCCGTGCGCGCGGCACCTGGCCGACGCTGGATCAACCCGCCGCCCCCGGCCAACGTTGATGTTTTCGCTCCTGGACAAGGTAGCGATCGTCACCGGCGCGGCCTCGGGCATCGGGCTCGCAATCGCGGAGCGCTTCCGTGCGGCGGGAGCCATCGTCGTCGGTATTGATCGGAGTCCCGGCGAAATCGTTGCCGACATCTCGGACGAATCCCAGGTTGCGGCAGCCTTCGAGTCGGTCGTCAGCCAGCACGGACGGCTCGACATCGTGGTGAACAATGCCGGCATCCAGCCCCTTGGCGTGAATTTCGCTGACCTGACGCCGCAACTTCTGGAGCGCACCTTCGCCGTGAACGTTCATGGGGTCGCCTACGGGATCAAACACGCCTCCCGCCATCTCCGCGCGGGCGGCCGGATCCTGAATACCGGTTCTTTCGTCGGTCTGCTCGGGGTACCGCACGGCACCGCCTATGCCGCATCGAAAGCCACGGTCATCCATCTCACCAAACTGGCGGCGGTGGAGCTCGCGCCCCGTGGGATCACCGTGAACTGCGTCTGCCCAGGCACGATCGCCACGCCCGCCGTTCTCGATATCCCTGATAATCCCGAGATTCCGTTTGCGGAGTCGCGCACTCCCCTAGGGCGACTCGGTACGGCGGAAGAGGTCGCCACCGCGTTCCATTTTCTCGCTTCGGAAGAGGCCTCTTACATCACGGGGGCGATCCTGCCCGTAGATGGCGGCATCGCCGCGGGCTGGGAACGTTATGACCTCGCTCCCCCGTCGAACCTCATTGCCGGAAAATGGACCCACTGACCTTTTCGCCCGAGCCTCGTTTCCAATGGCCGCACGGCAGACGCTGCGCGGTGATGCTCTGCTTCGATGTCGATGGTGAAACGACCGCGCTCTCGGAAGACCCCGCACTGGCCAGCCGACTGACCACCATGTCCCAATGCGAGTATGGCCCGCGCGTCGGCGTTCCCCGTCTGCTCGGCCTGCTCGAGCACTGCGGTGTGCCAGCCACGTTTTTCATTCCGTCTTATATCGCGGAACATCACCCCGAAATGGCTCGCGCCGTCCATAGTGCCGGGTACGAGATTGGCGCCCACGGCGACTTGCATGAAAAACTCGCCCATCTCTCTCCTGCCCAGGAGGAGGCGGTCCTCAAAAAGAGCCTCCGTGTCCTCGAGGAGATCACTGGTGTGCGCCCACTCGGCCACCGGGCGCCATGGTTCGAGATCAATCCCGGCACTCCCGATCTGCTCAAGGCTCACGGCCTGATCTATAGCGCCAGCATGATGGGCGATGACGTGCCGTATCGGCACCGGAACGGCCTCGTCGAGATCCCCGGCCAATGGCTGCTCGAGGACTGGGAGCAGTTCGCCTTCAACGCTGATCCCACCTGGGGCTTCGTGCCGGAGAACTGCGAGAAAGTCTACGACCTCTGGATGCGCGAGTACGAGGCGATGCGCGACTTCGGATGCTGTTTCGTCCTGACCCTTCATCCCTGGCTGAGTGGCCGCCCGTCGCGGGTACGGCTGCTCGAACGCATCATCCGGGACATCCAGGCGGATGGGCAGGCGTGGTTTGCCACCGGATCGGAAATTGCGCGGCATTTTTTGGAGCATCCCTCCGCGAGGCGGGAAATCGATCTCGATCGTCCCAAATCCGGCACGGGGCTTGCTTGACAGAGTATTACCAGAACGCGTTTCCGTAATACGCCATGCCCATCGCCGACCACTCCCGCCAACCCGTCCAACGCATCAGCATCTCCCTACCGGATGCGGTATTTCGCGAACTGGACGAGATGATCGACGAGCGAGGTATCGAGAGCCGCTCGAAGCTTATCTCCGAGCTGATCACCCAGGCCGTGATCGAGCATCAGGAAGACAAGGGCGACCGTCTGATGGCCGGCACGATCACCCTCATCTACGACGAGGCGAAAGGGCAGATCCTGCAACGTCTCGCGGAACTCGAGCGTACCCATGTCGACGAGGTCATCAGCTCCCTGCACGTCCAGCTCGAGGACAATCACCGCATGGAGGTCATCCTGGTACAAGGCCCCGCCGGGAAGCTCCGCCAGATCGCAGACCGTCTGATCTCCTGCAAAGGCGTCAGCACCGGAAAACTCACCCTCTCGAGCATGATTATTCCTCCACTTCATTCCCGCTCCACAAAATGACCCCGATCTTCGAAGAAACCCTGCCCGGAGGGGCCATGTGGTCGATGAATATCGCCCGCCACCGCCTGATCAAGATCACCGCTCTGGATGCAGGAGCCAATCTGGCCGCCCTCATCTATAACGAACGCCACCCGCTCGATCGGATCAACGTCCCCGATACACTCAAGGCCCTGCACACGGCTAAGTTGACCCGTGGCCACGTGCTGATGAGCGATATGGGGCATGCCCTCGTCTCGATCGTCGACGATAACCTCGGATGGCATGATCCGCTGGGCGGCTTGTTAACCGCGGAACACGTCCGCGAGAAATTCGGCGAGCACTCGTACCAGGATTTCCGCAACGATAGGTTCCGAAACGCGCGCGACAACTTCCTTGTCGAACTGGGCAAGCACGGATTGGGTGAGAGCGACTTCGCGGCAAACATCAATTTCTTCAGCCGCGTCGTTGTGAGTGACGACGGCAGCATGGCCTTCGACGCCGCACATTGCCCGGAAGGCGCATCGGTCACGCTTCGGACGGAAATGGCCATCCTCCTTGCGCTCTCGAATACGCCCCACCCTCTCAGTCCCGCTGGCGAATATCCCCGGCGGCGCATCAAGATCGAGATCGCGCCGACGACTCCGGTCGCCGAGGACGACTTTTGCCGCAACTTTCGCCCCGAGTGCACCCGTGCGCTCGCTTTAACCGATCGACTTCACCTATGAGCGTCCTGAACTACGTCGAAAGCCCGCTCCGCCCAGAGGATGCGGTTTACCGCCAGGTCATTCCCGCCGGCGATGGCTGGCTGCACCGTGTCGCCCGCGGCCGGACACTGCGGATTCTCGATCTGGAGGGCAACCAGGCTGCAGACACACTCTTCTACAATGCTGATGACCTCGCCGAGCGATACAGCGCACAAGATACGATTCGCGAGCAAGGCGGCATCTATCTCACGACCGGAACGCAGCTGATGTCGAACCGCGTGCGGCCGATGCTGACGATCACCGCCGACACCTGCGGCCGTCATGACACCCTTGGCGGGGCCTGTGCAGCCGAGAGCAACATGGTGCGCTACGCTCTGGATAAGCGCTTCATGCACGCCTGCCGCGACACTTTCCTACTGCAGATCGCGCAATCCGGTCTGCCCCTCACCAAGCGGGATCTCACCCACAACATCAATTTTTTCATGAATGTCCCGGTGACCCCCGAGGGAGGATTGAAATTTGACGACGGGGTCTCCGAGCCTGGCAAATACGTCGAGATGCGCGCCGAGATGGATGTCATCTGCCTGCTCTCGAACTGTCCGCAGCTCAACAACCCGTGCAACGCCTACAACCCAACCCCGGTTGAAGTCCTGATCTGGTGATGTTCTCGAAAGTCCTCATCGCAAATCGTGGCGAGATCGCCTGCCGCATTATCCGCACGCTCGACCGGCTCGGCGTCGCATCCGTCGCGGTTTACTCCGAAGCCGACGAGCACGCCCGGCACGTCTCGATGGCCGGCGAGGCCGTGTTGCTTGGCCCTGCTCCCGCGGCCCAGAGCTACCTCCTCTCGGAAAAGATCCTTCAGGCAGCGATCGACACCGGAGCGGAAGCGATTCATCCCGGTTACGGTTTCTTGAGCGAAAACGCCGATTTTGCGGAGGAATGCACGCGGCACGGCATCGTTTTCATCGGCCCTACCGCGCAGAACATGCGCGACTTCGGGCTCAAGCACACCGCCCGCGCTCTCGCCATTTCCAGCGACGTTCCTGTTTCTCCCGGCACGGACCTTCTCGCCTCGGCTCAGGAAGCGGCGGAGGCCGCAGCCCGCATCGGCTATCCGGTGATGATCAAGAGCACTGCTGGCGGCGGAGGCATCGGCATGCAGCTCGCCCGCACTCCGGGAGATCTGGAGGAAAAGTTTGCGAGCGTCCAGCGCATGGCACAGAGCAACTTCAAAAGCGGAGGCCTGTTTCTCGAAAAATTCATTGCTTCGGCGCGGCATGTCGAAGTCCAGATCTTTGGCGATGGGGAAGGCACGATCGCCGTACTGGGCGAGCGCGACTGTTCCGCCCAGCGCCGCAACCAAAAAGTCATCGAGGAAACGCCCGCACCGAACCTCCCGGATGAGGTGCGGGAGAATCTTCACGCTGCTGCGCGCCGGCTCGGCGAGGCCGCAAAGTACCGTTCCGCAGGCACCTGCGAGTTCATGTACGATGCCGATGCCAGGGAGTTCTATTTCCTCGAGGTGAATACCCGTCTTCAGGTCGAGCATTGCGTGACGGAGGAGGTCAGCGGACTCGATCTCGTCGAGTGGATGGTCCGGCTCGCTGCCGGAGAACCGCTCCCACTCTCCAGCTATCGGCATCGCCCCAACGGACATTCGATCGAAGCCCGCATCTATGCGGAGGATGCGAACAAGAACTTCCAGCCCAGCACCGGCCTGCTGACCGAAGTGGAATTCCCGAACGATGTTCGCGTCGATGGATGGGTCGAGCGCGGGAGCGAGATCACGCCTTATTACGATCCGATGATCGCCAAGGTTATCGTCCACGCGCCCACGCGGGCCGAGGCGATCGACAAACTCTCCGTCGCACTTGCCGCCACCCGGCTGTACGGCATCGAGACGAATCTCGCCTACGTTTCGGCGATTCTTGCGGGCGATGTCTTCCGCCAGGGAGAGATGACGACCAAATATCTCGCCGGTTTCGAGTTCCACCCCTCGACCGTGGACGTGCTGGAGCCTGGAACACAGACCAGCGTGCAGGACTTCCCGGGTCGCCTCGGTTATTGGGCGGTCGGGGTTCCCCCCTCGGGCCCGATGGATTCCTTCGGCTTTCGTCTCGCCAATCGGGCGCTTGGCAATCCCGAGGATGCAGCCGGCCTCGAGCTGACGATGTCGGGCCCGTCCCTGAAGTTCAATGCTCCCACCCGAATCTGCCTCGCCGGTGCAGTCATGCCCGCCACGCTCGATGGCGTCTCGATCGGTTTTCAGATTCCGATCGAAGTATCCGCAGGACAGGTGCTGATGATCGGACGCGTGGACGGGCCGGGGGCGCGTACTTACCTCGCCTTCTCCGGCGGTCTCGATGTCCCGGCTTATCTCGGGAGTAAAGCCACCTTCGCCCTGGGTGGCTTCGGAGGCCACGGTGGCCGTATTCTGCGTGTTGGAGACGTCTTGCGCCTGTCGCCAGAGCGGCCTTCGCCGCCGCCGCCGTCCCCACCGCCCTCGGACTACACGCTGACCAATACCTGGTCGCTGGGCGTTTTATATGGCCCGCATGGTGCGCCGGATTTCTTTACCGACGATGACATCGAGATGGTCTTCTCGACTCCATGGGAGGTTCACTACAACTCGAACCGCACCGGCGTTCGCCTCATCGGCCCGAAGCCGAAGTGGGCGCGTAAGGACGGTGGCGAAGCCGGCCTGCATCCGTCCAACCTGCACGACAACGCCTATGCCGTCGGTGCGCTGGATTTCACTGGAGACATGCCGATTCTCCTTGGCCCGGACGGTCCGAGCCTGGGCGGATTCGTCTGCCCGGCCGTCGTCGTCGAAGCGGAACGCTGGAAACTGGGCCAGCTCAAGGCCGGCGATACAGTTCGCTTCCAACGCCTCACGGTCGGGGAAGCAGCCGCGTTCTCGAAATCGCGGGAACAATTCTTCACGGAGGAACCTTTGCCTTCCCCGGAGATTCAGAGCTCTCCCGCCAAAATCCACAGCTCACTCGACGAAGCCATCCTCCATCAGCTGCCCGCGACTGCTGACCGTCCCGCCGTGACCTATCGCGGAGCAGGAGATCGCTATGTGCTCGTGGAATACGGTCCGATCGTCCTCGATCTCGACCTGCGGTTCCGTGCCCATGCGCTCATGCAGTGGCTCGAGGCTCGGAAGCTGCCCGGCATCATCGATCTCACGCCCGGCATCCGCTCGCTCCAGGTTCACTTTGACGGTCGGACGCTCAATGAGCGCCAGCTTCTGGATGCCCTGCTGACCGCCGAGGAGGAGTTGCCGCCGACCGACGAGATCGAGGTTCCTTCCCGCATCGTCCACCTGCCCCTCTCCTGGGAGGACGAAGCGACGCTCGAGACGATCCGGCGCTATATGCAATCCGTCCGCGCGGATGCCCCGTGGTGCCCGAGCAACCTGGAGTTCATCCGCCGCATCAATGGGCTCGATTCCATCGACGACGTGCGCCGCATCGTCTACGACGCCACCTACCTCGTCATGGGGCTTGGCGACGTTTACCTCGGAGCCCCGGTAGCCACTCCGCTCGATCCCCGGCATCGCCTCGTCACCACGAAATACAATCCCGCCCGCACCTGGACTCCGCCCAACGTTGTCGGCATCGGAGGGGCCTACCTGTGCATCTACGGCATGGAAGGCCCCGGCGGCTACCAGCTCGTCGGTCGCACGGTCCAGGTCTGGAATTCCTTCCGGAGCACGCCCGATTTCCCACAGCCGTGGCTCCTGCGCTTCTTCGACCAAATTCGCTTCTACCCGGTCACGTCCGAGGAGCTGACCCGCAATCGGGCAGACTTCCTCCAGGGGAAGTTCCAACTTCGCACCGAGGAAACCGTCTTCCGACTGAAGGACTATCATACTTTTCTTCGGTCGATTTCCTCCGAGTCCGCGGCCTTCAAGTCCCGCCAGCAAGCGGCCTTCGAGGCCGAGCGCGACCGCTGGTCCGCCACGGAATTCATTTCCGCGGAACCCGAGGCCACCGGCGCGAACGATTCCGCCGACATCGAGCTCCCTGACCGTGGCTTCTTTGCTGATACCGCGGTGGCCGGGAATGTCTGGAAGGTTCTCGTCCAGCCCGGTGAGCAGGTCGAGGCAGGACAATCGATCGTCATTGTCGAATCGATGAAGATGGAAATTGTCGTCTCCGCCCCACGAACCGGAACAGTGCACAGCCTGCTGTGCACGGAGGGCCGACCGGTGGGTGCAGGCCAGCATGTGGCTGTGCTTACCGACTGACTTTCGCATCGGTACGAAAACTGCCAGCCTCCCGGAAAGCGGCAGCCAATGATTTGCAAGGGCGCTTTTCGTCCTAAAAGTCAGGGCTGCGCGGTTGACATGAAGACATGGCAGGGCAATTGCTCAAGTTGAGCGTTTATTTTCGTTTACCTTACTCATGCCACGTTTTCTCCTCGTCCTTCTTGCCGCCGGTCTTCCCATGGCGGCCTTTGCGCAGTTCACGCCCGCTCCGCTTCCCGCTGTCCTGAGCCACTACACCAATGCTTCCCGGATGCGGTTCGGCTACATCACGGTCCCGGAGAATCGGGCGAATCCGGCAAACACGAGAAAAATTCAACTGGCAGTCGTTATTGTCCGTTCGCTCAGCGCCACGCCCCTGCCCGACCCTGTCTTTTACGTAGTCGGCGGCCCCGGAGGCTCGGCCACCCTCTCCTCGAGCGGATTCCCGATTTTCGAGGAGTTGAATAAAACACGCGACATTGTGTTCCTTGATCCACGAGGGGCGGGTCTTTCCGAGCCGAACCTCTACATGCGCCGCGACCCGGCGGCCCTTCGCAAGTTCGCGAACGCCAACCGCGCCTATTTTCAAAGCCAGGGAATCGACCTGTCCGCCTACAATACGACGGAAAGCGCCCAGGACTACGAAGACGCCCGAGTCGCGCTCGGCTACGGAGCGATCAATCTTTTCGCAAATTCCTACGGTACGTTCGTCACTCAGGAGATCCTTCGCCGAAATCCCGCCATGCTGCGATCAGTCGTCATGAGTGGCAACTCGCCCGCCACCGACCCATTCCTCCCAACGACCCTCGAGATCGAGGAGCACGGAGTGAATGCCTTGATCAATGACGTCTCCAGGAGCAGCCGGGCCCGCCGGGATTTCCCAAACTTCCGCGGACATTTTTATAAGCTGATGGCCTCACTGCACGCCAAGCCGGTGAAGCTGAAGCTGAAAAACACGGACACCGGGAAACTCGAGCCCGTAGTGATCGACGATGGGGAATTTCTGAGCACCCTCACCGAGCTGCTCCAGTCCACGCGCACGATCTACTACATCCCGCTGCTCGTGCGGCAGTTCGAGCAGAAGAACTATCACTCGCTCGTCGCGCGATTCTTCGCCCCTCAAAAAGACCTGCGGCTGGACAACCCCTTCGGTCAGTACCTGTCGGTTCTCGCCACCGACTTCGCCGCACCTGGCTACGTGCGAGCGACGGAACGCGGCATCGTCAGAACTCACAATCCCTCGCTCATCAAAGCGGACGGGCCGCAGATTTATCAGCTCTCGCAGCTCGTCGTCGCATGGGGCCTGCCCTACAATCCCGGCACGACTCGCACGCTCCCTCAGAGCTCGGTGCGCACTCTCTTCCTGAACGGCGAGATGGACGCCCAGACTCCCGTGAGCGGAGGCGCGACCATCGCCGCCGGCGTGCCGAACTCCGTGAACTACGTTTATCCGCGAATCGGCCATGGCGTCGGCTTCGACATCGGGCCCGACCTCACGGCCGCAGTCTCGTTCATCAATGATCCGACACAGGCGCCCGCCTACTCCGTGGGCACGCTCCTGCGCCGCAGTTTTTACAAGACACGTGCGCCTTCCTTCAAAACTCGGGGCGTGGACGACTGGCGCTCCTACCTCACCGACCTGCCGCTCTCCCGTGTTCTGCCTCGAGATCTATCGGACAGCGACGAGGAATAGCCGCCGAAACGGAAAGAGCACTTTGCCATCCGGTCTGGGTGCGTAATGAGCCTCCAGCCTGGAGACGAAATCGCTCAAAAATCGCCCCTGCAATCTCTCGTCGCCGAGGGCATCCAGATACGGCCGCAGCCCAGTGCCGCGATACCACTCCGCGATCGCGGCGACATCCGGCAGCAGGTGCAGGTAGTCGGTCGTCCACAAATCAATATGCGATGAATGCGGAGCGAGGATGTCGTAATAAATTTCGGCAGGCTCGACCCACCACTCGCGCACCGGCTTCGGAAAATGAGGGCGCCATTCCTCCGAGGCCGCCAGCTCCCGCATCACGCCGTGAGGGATGGCCGCCGGATCACCCGGCACCTGCACCGCGAGCGCCCCGCCTTCGGCCACCTGGCTCTGCAAATGCGGCAGCAACTCATGATGATTCGGCACCCATTGCAGTGCGGCATTCGAGAACACAACGTCGAAAGGCTCATCGGCCTGCCAGGAGCTGATATCACCATGAATCCATTCCCGATCCGGGAAGTCTTCCCTCGCCCGCTCCACCATGGCCGCGGAACTGTCGAGTCCCACGATATCGGCATCGGGCCAGCGCGCCGCGAGGACGGCGGTGCTGTTGCCCGGACCGCAGCCGAGATCGATCACCCGGCGGGGGACGGCGAGCGGGATACGAGCCGCAAGATCCCGGCATGGCTGAGTGCGCTCATCCGCGAAGCGAAGGTACTGTCCAGCGTCCCAAGTCGGCATGATTTCAAATTTATCGAGAGGTCTTTCGGGAGCAACTGCGTCCTTCCTTGAACTTTTTCTTTGATTTTCGTCCGGCTTCACGTAATTCTATCCGGCTACCACCATGAGCCAGCATCCCAGTCTTAAAGGCAAAAGCTCCATCGCCGCCAAGCGCAGCGTCCTCAAGCGCTTCGAGCGCGTGGAATTGATGAAAAAGCGCGGTCAGTTCAAGGACGGCCAACGCGTTATCGGCCTGCCAAAAACCAAGCCCGAAGATTAGGCCTTACCGCCTCTCTTCCATTTTGTCCCTTGAACAGGCCGGCTTCCGCCGGCCTTTCTCTTCATGCGCATCAACCGATTCCTAGCCTCCGCCGGCCTCGGCTCCAGGCGGGCTTGCGAAGACCTCGTGCGCAGCGGGCGCGTGCTCGTCAATAACGCCGTCGTCACCGACCTCGCGACCCAGGTTTCATCCGAGGACATCGTGCGGGTCGGTCGGAAAATCGTCAAAGCGCAGTCGCACGTTTATTTCCTGCTGAACAAGCCAAAGGGCTATCTCTGCACACGCTCCGATGAATTGGGACGCAAGACGATCTTCGATCTGGTCCCCTCCGACCGGGGACGCCTCTTTCATGTGGGACGGCTCGATCTCGAGAGCGAAGGCCTCATCATTCTCACGAATGACGGGGATTTCGCCGAGCAGCTCACGCATCCGTCGCACAAGATCGAGAAAGAATACGAGGTCACGGTCAGCAAACCGTTCAACCCCGATCACAGCGCCAAGCTTCAGCGAGGCCTCACTCTCGAAGCGGGGCGGGCGAAAATGGAGGCGGTGCATGTTCTCGCTCCGACGCGGCTGAAAATCATTCTACGCCAGGGTCTCAAGCGCCAGATCCGCGAGATGCTTTGGAAGGTTGGCGGCTACGATGTCCGCAAGCTTGTCCGTATCCGGATCGGCGGATTGACCGATCCCCGCCTGAAAACAGGCTATTGGCGCCCTCTGGAACGAGAGGAAATCGACCTTCTCCAAAAGGCTCGGAAGCCGGTCAAAAAAGTCGCCAAGCCTATCAGGCCCTCTCGCTCTCCTCGCTCGTAGACAATCCGCTGGCGCGACGTAGGATGGGACGACTCCCATGACGCTCCGCCATCATTTACCCACCCTGGGGATTGCCACCGCTATTGTCGCGGCAGTCGTTGGCTTCGTCATTCTCCTCTCGGGACTGAACGGTGACAGATCCCGTTCTTCAATCCCGGACGTTGAGGCATCTCACCCCAAAAACGCGTCCCCCCTCCCCGCGACGATGTCATCCCTGGCGGGCAAGAGGGAGTCGCGGCCAAAGGCAGCGCCCTTTGGAAAAGCATATGGTCAGATCGGACACTCTTCGGAAGTTCGATCGCGATTCCTTCAGCTGGCGAAAAAGGATAAATACTCCGCGATCGATGAGTCCCTGCGGTTAAGCGGTGCCGATCGAGATCTCGCTCTCGCCACGCTCTCCGCCGCCTGGAAAACCGACCCGAGGCGCGGCTTCAAGGAACTCGCCCAGATTATCGATCAAATGGCCGCCTATGCTCGAAGCTCCCTTGTTGGTACGGCGACGGGAAAAAATGCGTCGTTACCGTCTCTCCTTCAATCGCTCAACGCTCTCTCAGCATTTCCCGATGATGCGGACATGCCGCTCCTGGCCATGCGTCTCGCCAACCGGCTTCTCGACGGACCACAACGTACGGTCGCACTCAGCGCCGCGTCTGTTGCCTATGTCGGCATCGATCCCTCGCTGGCTTTCAGTCTTGGCAATTCACTGAGCGGGTCCGACCAGCAGCAATTTCTTAACTCCTTCTCGAGAGGCTGGGCGGCTCGGGATCCGGAGGCGGTCGCCGAATGGGCCGCTTCCATCGAAGATCCCAATGCGCGAGCCAGCACTCTGCTCAACGCGGTAAATTCGTTATCGAGAACCAATCCCGCCCGCGCAGCGCAATGGATCGGGAGCCTGCCCGATGGCCCAAGCCGCCAGGCGGCGATCCGCCAATTAGGAACGACCTGGGCCACGCAGGATACCGCGGCTGCGCTCGCCTGGGCCAACCAATTGCCCGACGCTTCCGCCCAGCAACAGGCGGTCGCGGCCATTCAAAATATCGCACCCGTGGGAGTTGGTATTGCTCTCGCCAAGCCGGAAGGCGGCTACCCCAGCGCCGCCCAGATTTTGCCGTCCAGCCCAGCAGAGATGAGCGGGAGCGTGCGGGCGGGCGATCAGATCGTGGGCGTTCTTGGCGCCAACCAGCAATGGGTTGGAACAGCCGACCTCCCTCTGTCCCAATTGATCTCCATGATCCGAGGCACGGCGGGCGCCCCGGTGCAGTTGCGACTACTTCCCGCAGGAGTGACTGATCCCTCGCTGGCCCGAACGGTTACGATCGTCCGCCAGCAAATCCTGTTCAAGCGGCCTGCATCGGGCGGTTAGAACAATCCCGAAAGTCGGGAGAGAGGCCGGGATTTCGATCTTCGGATTGGTCACCGCACGTGAACGCGTTTGACAAGTTCTCACGGTGCATTGAGTTAGTGCTTGATTTTATACAGTAGTGAGACACCTTGTAACCGAGAGGTTTCCCCATGATCTTCCCCCCGCGATCCTGGTCCGCATGCAGAGCCCTGCTTTCTCTCGCGACGCTCATCCCCTTTTTCGGTAGCAGTGCCAGCCAGAAAGTCCTTTTTATCGGGAATAGCTTTTCTTTGGGCTGGCAGACACCGGTCGCCAGCTTCGACTCCGATCATGTGCATGATCTCAATTCGACGAATTACGGTGGCGTTCCCGCTGTCTTCAAAGACCTCGCTACTGAAGGTGGATACGACGTGGACGTATCCGTGGAGGCGGTCCCCGGCTCGACGCTATCGGATCACCTCACTTGGGATCACGACTGGTTGGGACAGAAGAAATGGGACTGGGTGATCCTGCAGGATCTGAGCACCCGCCCACTCCCCTCGGCGTATGGAGGCAATATTCCCCAGTTCCTCCAGGACGTGAGCGCCATTCACGACTTGATTCAGAGCGCCAATCCCGATGTTCGGACGGCTCTCTACGAAACCTGGGCCCGGCCAGATCTGGTTCCCGGGCGCGTTCCGTCCCTTCAAGCGATGCAGGACGCGTTGCACCGTTCCTACGCGCTGGCAGCAGATACCATCGGCTCCGCGGAGATGGTCCCTGTGGGCGATGCATTTATGGCCGCGATCGCTCATGGCCTCGCAGACGATCCCACCACCGACGCGACCGAAGGCGCGATCAACCTTTGGGCAGCGGACCGCTACCATGCCAGTGTCATCGGCAGCTATCTGAGCGCGCTGATGTTTTATTCGACGATTCTTCACGGCGATCCTTTGACCTTGCCGACGGGGGAAAACAGCACCGCCGCAAACCTTGGCGTCCCTGCCAACGTCGCCTCCGAATTGGAAGATCTTGTCGCCCGGACATCTCCGTCCGTAACGACCGTGCCGGAGCCATCGTCAGGCGAGCTTCTTGCAGCAGCTTTCTTGCTGACTGGTTTGGTCAAAGCTCGCCGCTTTTTGCAGCGGCGCTAGTTCCCTCTGGGAGAACGACTAATATACCCTTCGAGATAGTCACCTCCCTAAGGTATACCCCTTAGTACACGAACTTCAATTTGTGTCGAAAATTTCACAACTCCGGGCATTTACTACGGTTTAGCTCTTTGACCTCCGGTCCAAAGCAACCCAGCAAAATCCCCTTTCTTGCAAACCACTTCTCTCTCGGCACCTGTTGTTCCACCCGATTCCGACCAACGCTGGCTATTTCTCGATCTCGTCCGAATTTTAAGTGCGTCGCTACTTTTTTATTTTCATCTGGGCCTATCGATGTCCCTGCCTCTTTCAGGGCTGGCGTCCAATACCACTGCGGTCTTCATTTTTCTCATCGGGTTTTGCGCCATTCGGTTTTCGAGCCTTCATAATCCTGATGTGCTGACCGCTGGGAACTGGATGAAATATCCACTCGGACGCCTCGCGAAACTGCTCCCGATTTTCTGGCTCGTCTGCTTTTTGCTGTTTGCCGCCAGCTTTTTCCATCCGGCATCCACGATGAGCAGACCATTTTCGCTCGGGGAATTCGCCATGAATCTTGTCGGCCTGAATCAATATTTCGGAGACCGTTACCTGACCCGGACGATGTGGTTCGTGCCTTTTGTCGTACAAGTTTACTTTCTGATTCCCGTCTTTCGGCGAATTCCCTTCCGTCCCGTGCTGACCATGGCCGGGGCCTTCGTCATCTCATCGCTATTGTGCCTGCTGGCCTTCCGGATCCGTCCGGATATCGCCCAGGAAATTTGCCGGACTTGGTCTCCGCTTTTTCGCCTTCCCATGGTTTATCTGGGAATCGCGCTGGCCATGAGCCGCACTCGGGCAGATATCTGCAAAACCCTGGCGAGTTTTCTCACGGGTGCCAGCCTGCTGGCCGCTGCCGCCCCTCATTGGCCGAGTATGGCCATAACCCTCTCCCGTCCGTTGGATAGCCTTCTTTTTGGGCTATTGATCATGGGGTGCTCGTGGCTCCTTTCCCTGCCGCTCCTTGGGTCCTCCTTCGCACATGAGCTCATCACCACGCTCGGGAAAGCATCGTACCCATTTTTTCTCATTCACGGGGCGATGATCACTTTTTTGTGGCGAACGTTCGGCAAATCCCCGGTGATCTGGATTTCTTATTTCGCTGCCTGCTGGGGAACGGCAGTGATGATCTGCGTCCTCGATCGTGGACTGCGCAAACAGTTCATGCGACGCAAAGCTCCTGCCACGGGCCACGGGGCTGTGAACGCGTCCCCACTCGAGGAAGCGCTCATTTCTTCGCAGCACGTCTCCAGGGACAGGTACGTCGAGACCGAAACGCAGCTCCTCAGAAGAGCAATGGAATGATGAGGATCGCGAGGATGTTCGTGACCTTGATCATGGGATTGATCGCGGGGCCGGACGTATCCTTGTAGGGATCGCCGACGGTGTCGCCCGTCACGGCCGCAGCATGGGCGTTCGAGCCTTTGCCGCCGAAATTCCCCTCTTCGATGAATTTCTTGGCGTTGTCCCATGCGCCGCCGCTCGACGTCATCGCGATGGCCTGGAAGAGGCCGGTAACGATCGTTCCGACAAGAACACCTCCGAGCACCAAAGGCGCACTGATGTGAATCGACGGGACGAGATGGTGGATCACACCCGGCAGCAACGCCACGGCAAGGACAACCGCCAGGGGCAGCAGAGCGGGAATGATCATCTCGCGGAGGGCGGCCTTGGTCACGATATCCACGCATTTGCCGTATTCCGGCGTATCGGTGCCTTGCAGGATGCCCGGCTTCGCCTGGATCTGCCGGCGTACCTCCATCACGACCGCTCCCGCCGCCTTACCGACAGCATCCATGCTGAACGCGGAGAACGCGTATGGCAAAAGACCGCCAATGAGCAGGCCAACGATGACGTTTGGATCCTCCAGCGAAAACGAGAGCGTGGAGGCGGCCGCGCCGAGATGTGCCTTCAGCTCGAAAACGTAGGAACCAAAAAGCACGAGAGCCGCCAGCCCTGCCGAGGCGATCGCATACCCCTTGGTCACCGCCTTCATGGTGTTGCCGACGGCGTCGAGCTCGTCCGTGATCTCGCGCGTTTGCTTTGGCAGCTCGCTCATCACGGCGATGCCACCGGCGTTGTCCGTGATCGGGCCGAAAGCATCCAGCGAGATGATGATTCCCGAGAGAGAAAGCATGCTCATTACCGCAACGGCGATGCCGTAGAGTCCTGCGAAATGGAAGCTGGTGAGGATGGCCACCCCGATCAGGATCACCGGCAGGGTCGTGGCGTGGTTGCCGACCGCAAGACCGGCGATGATATTAGTGGCATGGCCGGTCTCCGAGGCCCGGGCGATTTTTTGCACCGGATAGTGCTTTGTGGACGTGTAGTAGTTCGTGATCAACACCACGGCGCCGGTCAGGATGAGGCCGACCAGGGCGGAATAGAACAGGCCGATCGAAGTGTAGGTGACGCCCGCCGACTCGAAGGTAGCAGGGAAGAGCGCATTAGTGATCGGCCAATAGGCGAAGGCGGAAATCACCGCGCTGATCCCGACCGCTCCCATCAATGAGGCGGTGGGGCTCGTCTTGTTGACGCTCACATAGATGATGCCAACGATCGAGGCGATGAGCGAGGCGCCACCGATGAGGAATGGATAGATGATCGCCTGCGGCATCGCAGGCAGCGCGAGAAAGCCGATGAGGATCGCACCGATAAGGCTTACCGCATAGGTCTCGAAAACGTCCGCCGCCATGCCTGCGCAATCGCCGACGTTGTCACCGACGTTGTCCGCGATCGTGGCCGGATTGCGGGGATCATCTTCATCGAGATTCTGCTCGATCTTGCCGACGAGGTCGGCCCCCACGTCTGCAGCCTTCGTATAGATGCCACCTCCGAGACGGGCGAAGACGCTGATCAGGCTGGAGCCCAGCGCGAGGCCGACGAGGCTGGTGATCGTAACGTCCGGGGCGAGGAACTTGCCTGCGATCAGGAAATAGCCGCCCACCGCCGCCAGGGCGAGAGTCACCACCAGTACTCCCGTCACCGCGCCGCCATTGAACGCCGCCTTCATCGCGGGATGCCGGCCCACCGTCGCCGCCTGGGCGGTGCGCACGTTTGCGAGCACCGCGATCCGCATGCCCACATAACCGGCCGCGAGCGAGCAGACCGCGCCGATGAGGAAACCGATCGCGGTCGGAAAGCCCTTCAGGCAAAACAAGGCGATCACGATGACCAGGGCGATCGCGCTGATGGTTAGGATCTGGCGATTGAGATAGGCCTTCGCACCCTCCTGCACGGCTCCGGCGATCATGGCCATTTTCGCATTGCCCGCGGGCGCAACGAGAATGGAACGGATCAGAATCAACGCAAAAATAAACCCGACTCCGGCACAGGCGAGAGCGATGGGAATTCCGAAATCGGCAAGAGATGCGACAGCTAGGATCATAGTTCAGGGATGGGGTGTCGGGATACTAGCGCGTGGCGGGCGCGCTGCAATGCTGAATCAAGTCAACATCAGCCTCCGCGGGCAATTGCCAGCAACTGATCATAAACTGGAGACGCCCATTTATGCACCGCCGCCAAGGTCTCGTTGCGGAGCTCTCCCGTATCGAGGGTCTTCCCTCCCCGCCGAAAGAAACTTCCGCCAGGCGCTTTTTCCACGCGATGCCCCGAGCCCTCGGACTTTTTCATCCGCTCAAAGTTCATGAGATCGAGAGCCTCCGAGATGATCGCGTCGTCGAAGCCCAATTCCAGATGTCCGGACATTCGGGAGACCCACGTCTTCGGCTCTGCTCTCAGATCCTCGTAGGCTACAAAACACACCTCATCGCGGGGCATCGTCAGAGCCACCTCCCCTTCCGCCGCCCAGGTCCGCACCTGCCGCAGAACGAACCGATCCGCCCCTCCGGCCGCGCGACCGGCATAGTGCGCATAGGAAACGAGCGCGACCTCGGGCCGCCGGAAGATATGGACCATGCGATGCCCGACGATCTCGCGGAGATTGTGTGACTTGATCAGACGCCATCCGCGCTCCCGTCCGATGATCGGGCGTTCCGCGGGCAACCCTTTGTGGAGATCCGGTATTGAGCTCTCGAGCACGGCATAGAGCTCATGCGGCTCCCTGGGCACCGACCCGTTCCTGAGCATTTCGCACGCCGTGAACACGCAGCGCATCCAGGTATTCCCCGATCGCGGATACGACACGAGAAACCGGTCGCTCGGACGGAGCGCAGCTTTTGTCTCGGGAGAAAAGGCGAAAAATCCCGGATCGGGAGGGCGGATATCGGCACCAAGAGGCACCACCAATCTTGAACCTTAAATCGCTCTGCCTTACAACGCGCCAATGCTGAATTACATCTGGCTCGGGCTGATCCTTGTCTCCATCGCTCTTGGCGGAGCGGCGGGCGCGCTCGACAAGGTCACCACTGCGGCCTTCAAGGCTTGCGAGACTTCTGTGATGACCTTGGCCTTGCCGTTGATCGGCCTGATGGCCCTGTGGCTCGGTATGATGCGGCTCGCCGAGAAATCCGGCCTTGTCGAAATCCTCGCCCGTGCGCTCCGGCCAATCATGCGCCGGCTCTTTCCCGAGGTGCCGGTCGATCACCCTGCGATGGGCTCGATGCTGATGAACATGGCGGCAAACATGCTCGGCCTCGCCAATGCCGCTACGCCGCTCGGCCTGCGCGCCATGCAGGATCTCGAGACGTTGAACAAGCGTCCCGGCACGGCGACGAACGCGATGTGTACCTTCCTCGCCATCAATACAAGCTCCATTCAGCTCGTGCCCGCCACGACCGTTGCCTACATGGCTGCAGCCGGCGCCACCGCACCCTACGACATCATTGGACCTGCTTTTCTTGCTACGTGCTGCTCGACCGTAGCTGGCGTGACCGCGGTGAAGTTCCTGGAGAAACTTCCCGGCTACAGACTGCCTGCCGTTTCGAAAGTCGCTTCGCTCCCGTCGGACGTCCCCGGCTCAACGCTCGCATCCACTCCATCTCCCGGGGTTCCGGCACCAGAGTCCTTTCCTTCCGCCCCGCCTCTTCCCCGTTGGGGTATTCCGATCCTCGTCATTTTCTTCGGCTTCTTTCTCTGGCTTGCATTCCAGGTTTTTCGACAATCCGCCCCATCTGATTTGACGCACGCTCTCATTGCTGTCGTTTCTGCGATCTCGCTGCTCGCCGTTCCTTTTTTGCTCTCGTTCTTTCCCTTGTTTGCCTCCCTCAAACGCATCCCCGTTTACGAAGAATTCGTCGAAGGAGCGAAGGAGGGATTTCAGGTCGCCGTTCGCATCATCCCCTACCTCGTTGCCATCCTCGTCGCGGTCGGAATGGTTCGTGCCGCGTTCGAGGCGGCTGCGAAGTTTAACTGGTTTGCCTGGTTCACGAGCCACCTCCAGGCCGCACTGAATTCTATCGGATTTCCGCCCGATCTCCTTCCCCTCGCCCTCATGCGTCCGCTCAGCGGCAGCGGCGCCAACGGCATCTTCAACGAACTTATTCGCCAGGTCGGACCTGACAGCGTCGTCGCCAAGATGGCCGGCACCATCATGGGCAGTACGGAGACGACATTTTATGTGATCGCCGTCTACTTCGGCTCCGTCGCCGTGCGCCGCACTCGCCACGCCGTTCCCGCCGGACTCGTCGCCGATCTGACCGGGGTCGTCGCCTCGATCATCATCTGCCGCATCATGTTCCGCTAGGCAGTCGCTTCGCTCAATCCTTCGCAACCTTCGGACTCGAAGACCCCTTCCGCTTCTCAAACCAGGCGAACGGCAGCGAAAACAGAATCGCAAGCGCGCTGCCGGCGGCGACTTCGATTCCTCGCGTCAACGCGATATGGACATCGCCCGAGGGATCGATCAGAGACGAGCCGATAACCAGCGCCACGCAGACCATGAGCGCGCGCCAGCCGCCGCGAAACCCAAAAACGTAACCGCAGATCAGGACCGTGACTCCCAGGCCCACCGGGAGGAGCCATTTGTGCAGGCCGAAAAGAAAGATGGCTCCAATCGAGAGTACACAACCAAGCAGCGTGTAGAGCATGCGCGAGACACCGGCGCCATATGCCGCTCGCGGGTCGGGGTCATAGACGAGGATAAAGGCCGCGACCGCCCACATCGGATCCGTATTCGCCGAATGCCAGAAAGTGAAGCCCAGCAGGAATGTGCCCAGGGTTATGGCCACGGCAGCATAGATGGTTCGCAAGTCGGGTGCGCGCATGATTCTCGGAACGGTGGCGATCCTTCCAGATCGCCAGCCCGGCCACAATCCCCCTGAAAAATCCTTTCTCGCCCTTTCCCGCATGACGTCCCGGCCGAAACCTGTTAGTAGGGAGTCCGCACCAACCCTCCCATGAGCCACGACAAAATCACCGACGGCCACCCGCAGGATCAGATTCACTACCGCGAATATAAAATCCTGCTGAGGCCGGAACGGTTCATCCGTCCCGAGCGGCTCGAGGAATATTGGAGAATCGTTCACGACATCGCGAAGAAGTTCGACGTAAAGGTCTCCACGAACGAGGACGCGTTCAATCGCATGGTGCGCGAGGTGCTCTTCTACGACACTCCGGAGTTCGATCTTTACAAAAACGCCTTCATCCTCCGCAAACGCACCTTCTACAAGGACGGCTGGCCCGAGGTGGACCATGAGCTCACCGTGAAATTCCGCCACAAGGAAATGGATAAGGCCGCTGCCGTGGACATCCACCCTCGCCTCGATGGCAAGAGCGAGATCAAGTTCAAGGACGAGGTCCTGCCGCTCAAGGACGAGATCGGCGGAATACGCAGCCTCTATTCGCACAATTGTGTGCTCACGACCCCGAAGATCGTTCTCGATCAGGGCCTGGAGGATATCTCGTCCGTCTTCCCTGCGATGGAAGCGATCGACGTTTCCCCCAAGACCAAGATCGAGCTCGTGAACAGCGTCGCCGTCGAAGAGGTGCAGGTCGATCCGGGCCACTTCGACTTTGGCCACGGCCTCGAGGCGAAGGCCACCATCGCCATCTGGCGCAACCGGGCCTCGGAAACCTCGCTCGTCGGCGAGTTTGCCTTCCAGGCGAAGTTCAAGCGCCTCGACGATATTCATCACAAGGCCAAGCAGCGCTCGGAGGAATTCTTCCGCGCCGTGCAGACCCATGCGCCGGAATGGGTGCAACTCGGCACGACCAAGACTGCGATGATCTACGGGATCGGCCGGACCGAAGCCCCCGGCCATGAGTGAGCCGGCAGCCGCAGCGCCTGCACGGGTCGGCATTCTCGAGATTTTTCTGACCTTTCTCGCGATCGGCGCCACCAGCTTCGGCGGCGGCGTTGTGGCCTACCTGCGCAGCAGCCTTGTCACCAAGAAGCAATGGCTCGATGACGAGGGCTTCCTCGCCGCGCTGGAAATCTCGCAAGCCCTGCCCGGCCTCAACGCCACGAACATGAGCGTGATCGTCGGGGACCGCCTGCGCGGGCTTCCCGGCGCTGTTGCCGGCTTCCTCGGGATCACGCTTCCCGGCGCGATCATTGTCTTCGTGCTCGCGCTCTTCTACGCGAACAACTCCGGCAATGAAGCCGTGAACGCCGTGCTCAAGGGCGTCGGAGCAGCCTCGGTCGGCCTCCTGCTCGCCGTTACGCTGCAGATCGGTCACAAGCAGCTCGAGCATCGCCTGGACATGGCGATCGTCGCGGTCACGCTCGTGCTCGTCAGTTTCGTTCATGTCCCCCTGCTCTATGTCCTGCTCGTCGTCGGCCCGATCGCCGTGCTGCTCTATCGCCCGCATAAGCTGACGCCCGACACCAGCGGACTCGACAAAAAGCCCCTCGACTAAATGAAACTGCTCCAGCTTCTCGGCATCTTCTCGCTGCTCTCCGTGCTCGCCATCGGAGGAGGCACCGCCGTGCTCCCGGAAATGAAAGCCCTGGTCACCGGCCAGGAAGGCTGGGGCATCGACGACGCACAGTTCCGCGATATCTACGCGATCGGCCAGCTTGCTCCAGGGCCGAACATGCTCATGGTCATCGCGATCGGAAACAAGGTGGCTGGCTTTCCCGGCGCACTGGTTGCCTTCCTCGCCTTTTTTGCCCCGGCGTGCGTGATCGCCATCGTCACCTCCCGTATCTGGAACCGATTCGAGGGGTCCCAGTGGCGGCTTGCCATTCAGCGCGGGATGGCGCCGATCGTCGTCGGCCTCATGCTCGCGGGCACCATCGCCATCGCCCGTACGGCCATCGTAGGCAAGAACAGCCAGATTTGCCTCGCTTTTGCCGCGGTCGTCTTTGTCGCCTTGTATTTCGGAAAGAAAATGAATCCAGCCCTGCTAATCCTTGCGGGCGGACTGATGGGCCTCATCTTCCTGCGCTGATTCCTCCACGCACGGAAGAATCAGGCAATCGCCTGATGCCCGGGCGATTTCCAACCTTGCGCAGCAGGGCTAAAGTTCCCCTACACTTCCGGCTCCAGTGAATCCGACCCTATTCCGACGCCTGAAACCCTACGGCATCGCCCTTCTCGCAGTTTTCGTCGCGCTGCTGCTTCGCCTTTACGTTCTGGCGCCCTTCCTCGGCGATCGAGGTCCGTTTTCCCCCTTCACCCTTGCCATTCTCTTCGTCGCCTGGACCAGCGGCTTCGGGCCGGGGGTCTTCGCGACTCTGGTCTGTCTTTCGATCTCCATCGGCTATTTCATTCCCCGGGAGATCCTTTTCACTCCGGCTGAGATCACTCTCATCGTCGTTTTCACGGTCACGAATGTCCTTTTGACCATGGTTTGCGAGTCGCTTCGTCGAGCCCGGCGTCGGGCCGAATCCGCCAACGTCGCCCTTCGTGCCAGTGAGGAACGCTTTCGCCGCCTCGCCGACACGGCACCGGTGCTGATCTGGATTGCCGATACGGACAAGACGCGCACCTGGTTCAACCAGCCGTGGCTGGAGTTCACCGGTCGCTCCATGGCCCAGGAGCTCGGCCATGGCTGGGCGCAAAGCGTCCATCCGGACGACCTGGAACGCTGCCTGAAGATCTATACCACCAGCTTCGATGCCCGGAAGCCGTTCGAGATCGATTATCGCATCCGCCACCGCGAGGGCAGCCACCGCTGGATTTTCGACCGGGGCACTCCGATGTTCGACGAGGCCGGGGGCTTTCTCGGCTACATGGGCGGCTGCATCGATATTCATGATCGCAAGGAAGCCGAGCAAACCAGCGAGGCACGCCTCCAATCTGAGCAGGCCGCCCGCGCGGAAGCCGAGCGCATCGCGCTTCTTAAAGACGAATTCCTCGCCACGGTCAGCCACGAGATGCGTACGCCGCTTACCGCCATCCTTGGCTGGGCACAACTCCTGCGCAAAGGCACGCTCACCGAGGAGGCGTTTCCTCAGGCCATCGAGACCATCGAGCGCAACGCCCGCACCCAGGCGAAGCTGATCGAGGACCTGCTGGACATGAGCCACATCCTCTCGGGCCGGCTCCGCATCGATGTGCAGCGCGTGAAGCTCACCGACGTCATCGAGGCCGCCCTCGCCGCCGCGGAGCCCGCCGCCGCCGCCAAGCATATCCGCGTCGTTCGCGTGCTGGATACGAAGACCTCCCCAGTCTCTGGCGATCCCATCCGCCTCCAGCAGGTCGTATGGAATTTGCTGAACAACGCGATCAAGTTCACGCCTTCCGGAGGCAAGATCACCGTCACTCTCGAGCGTGTAAATTCACATCTGGAGATCTCGGTCTCGGACACCGGCGAGGGCATCGCTCCCGAGTTCCTTCCCCATGTCTTCGACCGCTTCCGGCAGGCGAACGCCACGACCACTCGCCACCATCAGGGGCTTGGCCTTGGCCTGGCCATCGTGAAACAGCTCGCCGAGCTGCATGGAGGCAGCGTGCATGCGAAAAGCCCCGGCCCGGGACAGGGAGCGACCTTCATCCTTCATCTGCCTGTCTCCGCGGTGCATGGCAGCCATTATCCGGAGTCGCTCAGCGGTACCGACGCGGATAGCGCCCATCACGCCCAGGATGAGCCCATTCCTTCGCTCCACGGGGCGGACATCCTTGTTGTCGACGACGATCAGGATACCCGCGAAATGCTCCGCTCCGTGCTGGAACAAAGCGGTGCAAAGGTTCGTACCGCAGCTTCCGCCGAGGAGGCCGTCTCTGCTTTCGATATCCATTCGCCGGACGTCCTCGTCAGTGACATCGGAATGCCCGGTGAGGACGGCTATTCGCTCATTAGAAAAATTCGTGATCGCGCCACTGGCGGATCCGTCCCCGCGGTCGCGCTCACCGCGTTTGCCCGCAGCGAAGATCGCCGCCGAGCCATCGGGGCCGGGTTCCAAATGCATCTCGCCAAGCCGGTCGAACCCGCGGAACTCGTCACCGCGGTGGCGAGCCTCGCCAAGCGCTAGAACCGCGAGAACAGTCGGAGAAGTCCCGCCGGACATCGGGAGCCTACCGGCACAACCATGCCAGATCATGGTCTGGAACGGCGTGGAGCGTTGACTCCTCCACCTCGACATCCTCGTCGGCGGCCTGACAGCCCCGCAGCTTCCATTCCGGGAACTGCGTATCGAAAATCTCCCGGGCTCGAAGCTCGTAATCAGCCTTCCCCAATCCCTCCTCCACCCCCAAGGCCAGGGTCATCGGCTTCGGCAGACCTTCTGCGCCTGCATAATCGAGATGGATTCTGCGGATGCGAATCATTTTTACGCCGCGTCGCCGTGGGAGCGACTACAGCCTCCGAAAATTTGCCACACCAGAGGGATCGTCGTGACCGCGCCAATGGAACAAAGAGTCCAGCCAACAGCTCTGCGTCTCTCAACGGTCAGTCGATCGGCCAGCAACAACGCGATGCCGCCTGCCAGCATGGCGCGCGTGCCCACGGTGAGCCCCAGTACCGGCAGGGATACGGTCACTTCTTTTGGAGGGTTCATAATAATAATGGAAGATCGGATACCGGATCCGTCTCAGCCGTAGATTCGCCTCACTCTGGGTACAAACTTTCCTTCCCCACCGTATTATCATCCTTCTTTGGCCCGACGGCGGATCGTCGTTTCGGGGGGTGGGACCTCATCGCCGCGCAGCTTTTCGACTTTTGGCGGACGCTGCTTGCCGGCGATGGCGAGCGTGGATCTAGGGGCTACGGCATTCTTTCGACCGGGGGGCTTGCTCATGGTCGGAGTTCGCATCCCGCCCTTGGGACGGGCGTATCGGGGATGAGATCAGGCGCTCACGGCTCGCCGGCCACACGATAGCTCGCCAGCTTTCTCGAGAAATTCATCGATTCCCCGCCAATCTGGAATGCCACTGCGAATTCGCACACCCATTGCGCCAGCTCCAGATTCCGGTCGCGCTCGTAGAGATCGGCGAGATCCCAGAGTAACGCTGCCTCGGGCCTCACCCCCTCGCCGAAAGGCTCCGGCGCGCGGTAGAACTCCTCGACATAGCGATCGCCGATAAACCGGGCAATGGAGGGCCGCCAGCGTTGCGCCACCGCAAAGGCCCGGGCATAAACACCGCCTCGCTCGCCGACATCCTCGATCTTGTCGAGCGCCGATGAGATTGCCTCCTGGCTGCCCCTGCGCCAAAGCCAGTCCAACCGCTCCGCGTGTTGATTCATAGACCCTGCCGTGCGTCCTAGCACAACGGCCCCGCCCCGCCAAGCTTCGCGTCATAGCTCGCGTCGCTCGCTTGCATCCCGGGCCGGAGCCGACTACGGTCTTCGCCCCGACAAATGAGCATTCCGAGCATCCTTGAGCCTTCCCGCACGGAAGGGATCGATTTCAGCAACGACGAGATCGCGCGTTACTCGCGCCACCTCATCATGCCCGAGGTGACCCTCGAGGGTCAGAAAAAGCTCAAGGCCGCAAAGATTCTCTGCATCGGCACGGGCGGCCTCGGCTCCCCGATCGCCCTCTATCTCGCCGCAGCGGGCGTGGGGACGCTCGGCCTCGTCGATTGCGATACCGTCGATTACTCGAATCTCCAGCGCCAGATTCTCCATGGCACGAAGGACGTGGGCCGGAAAAAAATCCTCAGCGCCCGCGACCGTATCAAGGACGTGAATCCCAACGTGCAGGTGGAACTGCATGACGCATTCTTCACCAGCGAGAACGCGCGTGAGATCGTCGAGGGCTACGACATCGTGATCGACGGCACGGACAATTTTCCAACCCGCTATCTCTCGAACGATATCTGCGTTTTTCTGAAGAAGCCGAATATCTACGGTTCGATCTTCCGCTTCGATGGCCAGGTCACCGTCTTCGCCCCTCACCTTGGCGGTCCCTGCTACCGCTGTCTCTATCCCGAGCCGCCGCCGCCGGGCATGGTCCCGAGCTGCGCCGAGGGCGGCGTATTGGGCGTGCTCCCCGGCATCATCGGCGTCATCCAGGCGATCGAGGCCGTGAAGCTCATCGTCGGCATCGGCGAGCCTCTGATCGGACGCCTGTTGCATTTCGACGCGCTGAAGATGAAATTCCGCGAGTTCAAGGTGCGCAAGGATCCCAAGTGCCCCGTGTGCTCGGAAAATCCCACCATCACCGAACTCATCGACTACGACACCTTCTGCGGCATCCCGCAGGCGGCCGCAGCCGAAGCAGCAGAACTTCCCGTGCCCGAAATCTCCGTTGAAGAACTCAAACGCAAGCAGGACGCTGGCGAGAAATTCGTCCTCCTCGACGTGCGCGAGCAATACGAATACGACATTGCCCGCATCCCGGGATCGAAGCTCATTCCGCTGGGCGAGCTCCACTCGCGCCTGAGCGAGCTCGATACGGCGGATGAGATCGTCATCCACTGCAAGAGCGGCTATCGCAGTGCAAATGCGCTCCGCGAGTTGCAGGCCGCTGGCTTTGGCAAGCTGTGGAATGTCGAAGGCGGCATTCTCGCCTGGGCCGATCGGATCGACCCTTCCGTCGCGAAATACTAGCCGAGCCGCCGCCGGCGGCTCATTCCCAGTCCGATCGCCACGACCGCACTCGCGACCAGCGCGAGTGTGGATGGCTCCGGCACTGCCGTGGCAGTAACTTGGAGGTTGTCGACGGCAAATTCATTGAGTGCGGTCAGCCCGGTGAAGTGGGCGAACCGGATCCCAACATTGGCTTCGCCGTCGAGCGTTCCAGCCGGGAAGGCGAAGCTGAAGGTCCCGAACGAGTCGTCCGGGTCGGCAAAGGTCGTTGCTTCGACCCAGCCGTTGCCGATGTTGTACTCGAGCTTGAAGCTGTCTCCTGCCGCGAAGGCGCTGTCGTTTCGCGCCGCGATGGAAATGACCGGCGCGGTGTATCCGGTGAGATCGAGATTCAGCACCTCGACCCGGGTCGTCTCGACGATCTGCGCGAGGTTGTAGAAGCTATAGGACTTTCCGGCCGAAAATCCGTCCGGAAGATTGACCGAGGTACCGATTCCATATCCCTCTGCTCCGATGGAGCCATAGCCAACCAAATCGATGAAAAGGTTTCCTTGAAGGCCTGCCGAGCGGTTGAGGGTGTCGTTGAAATCCCAGAAGCCGAGCAGATCCGCGCGCGCCGAAGCGGACATCAGAATCAAACCCGAGGCAAGGAGAGCGGAAAATTTCATCGGGTGGTTGTACGCGTACTACTCCCGGCTGTAAACACCTGTTGGTCAGGAACAAGCTCCCTAACCGAGCGCCTCTCGAAGCCGCGCCTGCGCTACCCGGCCGAGCGTGATTGGTTCCGCCAGGCCGGAAAACCAAACCTGTTCCTCGTCGCGGGAGACGCGCTGCGCCCGCTCGAAGGCATGCACATTCACCATCAGTGATCGGCTCAGGCGTACGAACGGCGGTGAAGGCAGCATGCGCTCATAGGCCCCAAGCTTCTGACAGATCATCACCGGGGCCTCGCCGGCCACAAAAAACCGCGTGAAATCCCCGTCAGCCTCCAGAGCGACGACCTTGTCCAGCGTCGCCACGAGCGTACGGCCCGAGGTCCGTAGGCAAATACGGTCGAACGCTCCATAGCGGCTCTCGTCCGATTCATTGAGGCCACAGGCCTGTCGAAGACGAGCCACCGCGGCCGCGAGACGGCTGGGACGTACCGGCTTCAACAGATAATCGACCGCTTCGATCTCGAAAGCTCGCACGGCATGCTCGGAATAGGCGGTCACGAAGACAATCTTCGGCGGCAGCTCCAATCCGTCCAGAAACCCGAACCCGTCTTCCCTCGGCATCTGGATATCCAGAAACACTGCCTGCGGCCGGGTCCGTGCAAACTCCACGCGAGCCGTGGCGACGCTGTCCGCCTCCGCGACCAGCTCCACATCGTTCATGTGCGCCAGCGACTGTCGCAGAGCCTGCCGGGCCAGCGGTTCATCATCGACAAGCATCACGCGGAGCATGGGTCACCTTTCAGTTTGAGTTCCGCCGTCACCACGCCATCCATCTGGCTGAGTTCGAATTCGGAGCGATTGGGATAATGGAAGGCCAGACGGCGGCGCAAGGTTTCCAGCCCGACGCCTTCGATCACTTCGAGACTCGGCGGGAGATGCCCGGGGTTGCTGACGGAGATGGTCAGCACATCGCCCTCGAGCCCGGCATAGATCCGCAGCTCGCACCGTTCTTCCTGCAGGCCGTGCTTCACCGCATTCTCCACCAGTGGCTGGAGGAGGAAGCTCGGCACCAGGCGGCGGCGCGCATCGACCTCGGCCTCGACACTCGCTTCCATGCGATCGCCAAAGCGCGCCTGTTCGATGCGCAGATAGGCCGCCACTGCGTCGAGTTCGGAAGCTAGCGGAGCCAGCATGCTATGACGGTGATCGAGCGAATAGCGCAGATAGTCGGAGAGCTCATGCACCATCTCCAACGCCGCGTCCGGATGCGTCTGAATCTCCGAAGCGATGCCGTTCAGCGAATTGAAAAGGAAGTGCGGATCGAGCTGCGCGCGCAACAGGTGCAGTTCCATGCGCTGGGCCTCCTCGGCTGCCGCTCTTGCCCGGGCTTCGTTGTTGTGGGCCATGGCGCGGGTCTTGAGTCCAAAGAACACCAGGCTCCACATGAGATAGACCAGGGAGATGAAGATGATGCGGAAGAGCCACTCCTCGCGCTCCGTCCAGCCGGGGCTGTGCCATCCCGTCATGTCAACGAACATCCGGGAAATGGCGGATTGCAAGAAGCCAGCCAGCAGGCTCAGCAAGACCATCCACGCGGCCGTTGAGAAACGGAACGGATCGACGAGCGAAGGCCGGCGATAGAAGAAATAAAGCAGCCCCGAGATCAGGAAGGCCAGTGGCTCCTGGAGCATCGTGAGGCCAAGCGCACGTCCCACGTCCTGAAACGTGAGATAGCGGACCGTGAACTCGAAGATGCCAAAGATGGCCCAGATCGAGAGGTTGAACCTCCAGAACGAGCTGGCGAACCATCGATCGAACCGTGAATGCACGACTCCATCGTGCGGAGCGCGACGCGCCGGGTCAATGCTCCAGAGCCCGCACCATGCCTTGCTCAACGAGTTTTCGGGCGCGTTCGTCGAGTTCGGGGGGACACGCGCGCGGGAATCTGAAAAGTCGGAGCATCACTACAAATCCGATGACCGCATCCCACACTCCACTCCTGAAAAATCCGCTCGCGATTGTCATGGCGTTCCTGGCATCGCTTTTCCTCGCGCCGATGACGGGCTTTGCCCACGGCTCGATGTCGAACCCGATCAGCCGGTCCTACGAGGGCTTCCTCGAGGGGCCGCAGAACCCGACGTCCGCCGCGATCAAAGCCGCGATCGCGACCAGCGGTGCGCAGCAGTTCTATGACTGGCATGAGGTCAACGGGTTGTTCCCCAATCACGACTATCAGGCGCGCATCCCCGACGGCACCCTCCCCGGCGCGGGCCGCGACAAATACGCCGGGTTGAACCTCGCCCGGACCGACTGGCCCGCCACCACCGTCTCGCCTGGGCTCTACAACTGCGTCTTCTACGCCGCGACTCCGCACGAGCCGAGCTACTTCGAGGTCTACCTCACCAAGGAGGGGTATGATCCCACACAGCCGCTGAAGTGGTCGGATCTCGAGAAGTTGCCCAATCCAGCCGTCACGCTCGATGGCAGCAACTATCGCTTCGCGGTCAACTTTCCTCAACGCACCGGCCGCCACGTTCTCTACGTCATCTGGCAGCGCATCGACCCGAACGGAGAGGCGTTCTTCTCGACAAGCGACCTTCTCTTCGCGACTGGAGGCACCGGCACACCGGTGCCGACGCCAACCCCAGTTCCCACGCCTGCGCCGCATTCGCACACTCCCGGTGTCCTTTCCGTGACGAGTGACTGGGGAGCGGGATTTGTCGGTAAGGTGACCGTAACGAATGATACCGGCACAGCGCTCCGCGGCTGGACGGTTGAGTTCGACATGCCTCGCGAGATCACCAACATCTGGGACGCCAAAATCGTCTCCCACGTCGGCACCAACTATATCATCACGAACGAGAGCTATAATGGCTCCGTACCCGCCGGTGCGACGTTCAGCTTCGGATTCCAGGCGTCCGGCGGAAATGGCAACGTCACCCTCGGAGATTTCGAACTCAACGGCAGCAGCTCGGTGCCCCCTACCCCGACTCCGACACCAGTGCCCACTCCGGTTCCAACGCCAGTTCCAACGCCAGTTCCAACGCCAGTTCCGACTCCGGTTCCGACTCCGGTTCCGACACCAGTTCCGACACCAGTTCCGACACCAGTTCCGACACCAGTTCCGACACCAGTTCCGACACCAGTTCCGACACCAGTTCCGACACCAGTTCCGACTCCGGTTCCGACTCCGGTTCCGACACCGGTCCCTACGCCGATACCAACACCGGTTCCGACGCCTGTCCCAACCCCTGTGCCCGGTTCGCCGAACACCACGGTCCGTATCGGTGACGCAACGATCACGTTCAAAGTCGTCAGCGACTGGAAGAGCGGCTTCCAAGGCGACGTGACGATCAAAAATGAGAGCACGACCCCTCTCAAAGCGTGGCAACTCGCCTTCAATATCCCACGCACGATTGGCGCGCCGTGGAACGCCAGGATCGTCAGCCAGGCTGGAAATCTCTATACGTTCGACGCCGCACCTTACGGCTGGAACAAGGATATCCCCGCCGGCGGGAGCGTGAACTTTGGTTTCACCGCCTCGCCCGGAAACGTTACCGCCGCTCCGACCGCGTTCGCGTTCACCTCGCAAGGCAGTGGCACCAACCCCACGCCCACCCCGACGCCAGTCCCCACCCCGGTGCCGACACCGAGCCCCACGCCCGTACCTACTCCGACCCCTGTGCCGACGCCGGTCCCAACTCCAGCGCCGACACCCACGCCTGTCCCGGTCACTCCCCGCCTGACGATCGAGGACGCCTCCGTGACCGAGCCATCGACGGGCACGACGACGGTGGACATCCCGGTCACGCTCGACATCTCGCCGACGAGCCCGGTGACCGTCAGCATCGTCACGGCCAACGGCACCGCCCAGGCACCCGGCGACTACACTGCCACTTCACAGAGTGTCACCTTCGCCGCCGGCCAGACCCGCAAGACTGTGTCAGTCACGATCAACGCGGACACCCTCGTGGAATCCGATGAGGCCTTCACCGCCCAACTCGTCGGCAACTCCGGGGCCACGATCCAGCGCGGTACGGCGACCATCACCATTCACGATGCGATCGCTCCCACGGCCGGGTTCAATTACGACGAGGCTCTGCAGAAATCGCTGTTCTTCTACGACGCGCAGCGCTCCGGCAAGTTGCCCGCGAACTCCCGCATCAATTGGCGCGGCGATTCCGCCCTCGCGGACGGCTCGGATGTCGGCCTCGATCTCAGCGGCGGCTATTACGATGCCGGCGATCACGTGAAATTCGGCCTCCCGCTGTGCAGCACGCTCACATTGCTCGCTTGGGGCGGCATCGAATATCCGGAAGGCTACACTGCCGCCGGCCAGCGGTCCTATCTCCTTGGCGCCGTCCGCTGGGGCATGGATTGGCTGATCAAGGCTCATCCCAGCGCAAACGTGTTCTACGGCCAGGTCGGCACCGGCGAAACGGACCACAGCTTCTGGGGACCGCCCGAGGTCATGACGATGGCCCGCCCGTCCTACGCGATCACGACCACCAAGCCTGGCAGCGACCTGGCCGGTGAAGGTGCCGCAGCCTTTGCTGCCGCCTCGATCCTCTTCAAGACGGAAGATCCCGCCTACTCCGCGACCCTGCTCGCCCACGCCCGCCAGTTGTATGACTTCGCCTACAACTATCGGGGCAAATACAGCGACTCGATCGCCGATGCCGCCGGGTTCTACAACTCCTACTCCGGCTACAACGACGAGCTCGTCTGGGGTGCTGCTTGGCTTTACCGCGCCACCGGCGAGGCCGCCTACCTGCAAAAGGCCGAGGCGATCTACGCGCAGTACTATACGAACGCGACACTCCACTGGACCCACGCTTGGGACGACAAGACCTACGGCGCTACGGTCCTGCTCGCGCAGCTCACGAAGAAGGCCATCTACACCACCGCAGCCGAGAAATGGCTGAACTACTGGACCATCGGGGACAACGGCGCAAAAATCGCCACCACACCTGGCGGCCTTGGCTGGCTCGATCAATGGGGCTCGCTGCGCTACGCGGCGAATACCGCCATGCTCGCCTTCATCTACGCGGATACGGTGAAGGACTACGGCACACGCTACCGGGACTTCGCAAAGCTGCAGATCGACTACGCGCTCGGCAAGAACCCTGCCGGACACAGCTACGTCGTCGGGTTCGGGGTGAATCCTCCGATCAACCCGCACCACCGCGCCGCGCACGGCTCCTGGGCGAATAGCATCGCGAGCCCGACGAACAACCGCCACGTGCTCTACGGCGCTTTGGTCGGTGGCCCGTCGGCGGCGAATGACACGTCCTACACCGACGATCGCAATAACTTCCAAACGAACGAAGTCGCGCTCGACTACAACGCCGGCTTCACCGGTGCGCTCGCCCGGCTCGCAAAGACCAACGGTGGCACGCCGCTCGCGAACTGGCCGCAGCCCGAGAAGCCTGACGACGAGTTCTTCGTCGAGGCCTCGATCAACCAGCAAGGCAACGGTTTCACGGAAATCCGCGCCCTGTTGAACAACCGCTCGGCCTTCCCGGCCCAGGGATCACAGTTCCTGTCGTTCCGCTACTACGTCGATCTCACCGAGACGATCGCCGCCGGTATCCAGCCGTCGCAGATCGTCGTGAAGTCGAACTACAGCCAGGGAGCCACCGTCTCCGCACTGAAGCCCTACGACACCCTGCGCAACATCTACTACGTCGAGGCGAACTTCACCGGCACGCTCATCATGCCCGGCAGCAGCGACACGTATCGGAAGGAAGTGCAGTTCCGCATGAGCCTGCCAAATGGTGCTCCTGCCACCGCCTGGAACCCGGCGAACGACTACTCCTACCAAGGGCTCGCCGCCGGCAACGGCAACACGGCCAAGACCGTCCGCATCCCGGTTTACCAGGAAAATCAGCTCCTCAGCGGACAGCTTCCCTAACGGGTAGTGGAAATGGCCTCCGCTTGATGGACGGAGGCCATGATGCAGCCCCGGTTTTCACGACGATCGTGGAGACCGGGGCTAATTCTTTCCAGCAGGCGAGCCGAATACCCATGCCTCTTCGAGAACAAACCTCAGGCCCCAGCGCCTCGGCGAAGCGAGAAATCAAGGGCAGAGAGAACCGCGCCGCTCACTCGTCGAGATTTCCTAGATGCCGCCAAGCCATCCGGCGCCTGCACCAGAATCCCCGCCATCCCATGCAAGGCGGCTGGACACATGAGAGGATCAAACCAGCTTCCGACGCGCACCGCCGTTTGCCCACAATCGAACCACTCTGCCAGCCTTCCTCCAGCTCACTGCCGGTCGACTCGCAGTCGAAGGAACTTTTGGCTTCCTCCCGCAGGGACACTGGCCCTCACCTGCTGGGTGGTGCCGTCATCGGACAGGATTTGCTCCGTCACGCCGGCATTGGCCCAGGAACCAGAGAGTGTATCGGCGCTCTGCACGCCGAACGTCAAAACGGCGAGCGCGGCCTTCGACCGCGAGTAAGTTAGCGTCATCTGTCCACCAACGATGGCACCAACCGGTTGCTGCGCTGCGGAGGACGAGTTCGGATCGGTGTGGAGCGCAAACTCCAGGAGATTGGAGACCCCATCGCCATCCGGATCGGCCCCATCGCCCCATACCGTGGCTTCCTTCGAGGAATCCGCGAGATCAGCCGTCGAGAAATTTGCCGTCCGCCAGGCCTGTGTCGGTGTTGGGTCATCCACTCCAGGATCGCCACCCGGTTGCGTGCTGGCGCGCCAGTTTCCGGCGACATTCGGATCCGGATTCGTAAATGGTTTCTTCAGGACGAGGGCCGCCCCGTTCCCGTTTGCCTCTGTCGGCCACGGCGAGCTGACCCCGTAAGTGAACTGCGCGATCTGACCGCCAGTTCCCGTGATCTGGACGAGTTCGCCGTTATTGCTCAGATTCCCGCTATAAGTGCCGGCGATTGGCAATCCTGAGCCGTGGCGCAAAGCGAAGGCCGTGGGATTCGAGACCACCAGCACGCGCGCCCCCGGAGCCAGCGTGGTGATCGCCGATCCTGCAAAGGAAAAGGTGACGCCAGTGGTGATCTGGACGCCACGCAGATCCACATTGTCCCCGCTGATGTTCAGCAGCTCCAGGTACTCGAAATCCTTGCCATCGTAGCCTGCTGCCGACTCGGAAGTGGTGGCATCCACCGGGTGATAGTCGAGCTTGCTGACCACGAGATTGCCGGCCGCAGCCGGAGGAGCGACGGAGAACGTCACCTCGTCCAGAGCGCTCCACTCCCCGCTGGAGCTCAGGAAGCGCGTCCGGATATTGGTGACTCCATTGATCGCGATCGCCCCGGCATAAGTCTGCCCGGTCACCGCTCCCCCAACGGCACGGGGATCAGATCCGTCAGTGGTGAAGTAAATCGTACCAGTCTGGCCTGGGGCCGTCAGCGTGAGTTGAAAACCTGCGGCAACCCGTCCCCCGCGCTGTGAGAAAGTGGGCGGCGAAACGCTGGGGTAAAAGTTGCGAGCCTTCAGCTGTGTAATAATGGACGCGGCCCGGGATTGCAGGAAGTTCGTCCGGATGCCCGTGAGCTGGGATTGCCACGCTGCGTAGGTCTGGTTCGTATTTTGACCCCACCGCGCAATATCGGGAATAATGGCCTGGTTGATGGCATCCGCTCGCGTATTGAAATCCGCCGACGGCTGGGACAAGGAATTGGTCGCTGCTGCCGCGGAAGCCGCGTCGGTCAACGGGCCGTTGTTCAAAAAGTACCTCTGCGCGACATCGGCGATCTTGAGGCGAAATTCGGCATTCAGCGCGAGGTCTTCGAAAATCCACTCGGGATTGGAGTAGTTGAAATCGGATCGGTTCGCACTGCCCAGGGTCGAGACATATTGGCCGACTCTCTGATCTTTCCACGAGGTCCTCCTCACCGTGTGCTCGCAATCGTGGAGGAAGAACGTCCACGGTTGATTGGCCACACGGCTGCGCATGCCACGCCAGTTGTTGGCCCCCGCACCTCCGTTCACGAAACCGGAGAGAATCGCATCGCCATCGCCCGTGTAATAGTAGAGCAGGATGGTCCCGGCTAGGGAGTCAGCGTCCAGGTACACCGGCAGTGCAGGATCGGGCACACCGGAGGCATTCCTCCCCATGAGCTTGAAATAATTTTCGTTCGTGGGATTCGCCGCGCAGGCGCGGGAAAGATTCCAGGTCTGCCGCCAGGCGTCGACCGTCCCATTCGAGACCTCGTAGTAATAGTGGTTCGAGGCGCCTGCGGTCTCCACGACATCGTAGTCGTCGTGGTCGCCGCCGAAGTAGGTCGCGCCGTAGTCCTGCTGCGCGCGTTCCTCCGTCTGGTACAGCCCCCAATAAAGTCCGTTCACATAGAGATGCACCGGGCGGGAGCGGGTCGTCGGCTTCCCAACCAGAGCCTGCAGGTCGCGGCAGAAGACCTCGTGCACCGCAGTATTCGAGGCTCCGGTGTCGTTGGCGTAGTGGTAATTTTCCTCGGTGCGGATATCGATGCTCTCGAACTCGGACGTTCCGGAAGTTCCGTTGATAGGAAACACCAGCGACCCTTTGCCGTAGGACTGACGGAAAAAGAGCCGGAAGGCGTGCTTGGGATAGTTGTCGCCGCGGCTTGCTCCACCCCGGATCCGGAGACCGCAGTTGATCTGGAATCCAGAGGTGCCGTCGGCATTGATATACTCCGCCGAGGCGGGTTTCTCCCAGGCGATACCTTCTTGCGAGGCGTTCGAATAGATGCCCCCCGACTGTCCCGTGAGATTCGACTGATCGGTGACGATGGAGATCGTCGGGATCTGCCGCAGGCCATCCATCAATTGCTGTGTCGTGTACTGCGCCTTCAGAGTGGAGTTGAATCCGTAACGCATCACCTGTCCGTTCAGCGTCGCATCTCCACTCACCGGCCAGCCCCCGGGAGCAGTGCCCGACGCGAAAACCTGATTCAAAACATCGGTGAGATACAGGTAGGTCTCGGTCACGGAGTTGGACGCGAGGTAGTTGGTCTTGAAGGCTCGGGCGCGGATCACCGTCGTCGCACTGACCGCAATCGGTCCGGTGTAGACTGTACCGTTGCTCTCCGTCGGAGTGCTCTTGTCCGTCGTGTAACGAATGGTCGCGCCCACCGTCGGGCTGCTGATCGAGACCGACTGCGAGGTGGAGTAAAACCCTCGAGGAACGCTGAAGGTCGGATCGTCGACAAATCCCGTGACCGATACGCCATTCGCCGAGCCCGGCGTGGGCGTCGGAAAATAGACATTGTTTCCCCCGGCATCCAGGCCTCCGGAGATGTCCGGGCGCTGTGCGCCGAAAGTGATCAAGCTCGAGACGGAGCCATCGGGCCTCTTGAGCGTCAGTGAGTCCCCGTCTGCGCTCAGCTTGAAATTCGTGTGCAGGTTTGCCGCTGGATCCCGACGGTTCTTGTCCGATGCAAAGACGACGAGATACTGCCCGCCCTCGATCTGCATGTCGGGGAAGGCCCAGGTTGCCCCGCTGTCCGAAAGCTTCCAGCCGTTCAGAGTCACCGCAAAGGCATTCGGGTTGTAGATCTCTACCCAGTCCGAATGGGCGCCATCCTCGTCCACGACCCCGGAATTATTGTCCGCAAGATATTCGGAAATTTTCAACGGACTCTCCGGCGCATTGACCCCAACCACGACATCGCGCGTGGAGGTCTGGGTGCCGTTCGAAAGAGTCAACCGATAGGTCGTCGTGGAGGCTGGACTCACGACTACCGATCCATCCGGTCCCGAGACCGTCCCCACGCTGGGGCTGATGCTCAACGTGCTGCCCAGCCGCGTCGACCAGCTCAGCGTCGAGGATCCACCCGCACCGATATTGCCCGGCGTGGCCTTGAACGAGTTGATCACCGGCAGGGTGATCGAGGCGACACCTCCGGATCGGAGGGAGGCAATCTGCGCTGGCGTCAGAGCCTCGTCCCACATCCCGAAGTCGTCCATGCCACCTTTCCAGTGCCCCGTGTAGCGTTGCGAGGCGCCGATATCGACGAGAGCAATCTGTGCCCAATCCGGTGTTCCGCCGGCACCGATGCTGCCCGAGGCAAAGACCTGCGTTCCGTTTTGATAGATCTTCACGGCATCGGTCGTGAGCGTGCCGTCGTACACGAGCGCCCAGTGGGTCCAGACTCCGACCGGCGAGGATGAAACTCCCCCCGCCCGATAATAGCTCGAACCGGAGTTCGGATACCCGACATCGAAGTAGGCGCTGTTCCCCTGGAGCAAATGCATCTGGAACAACCGGGTGAGATTGCTACGGGAGAATCCGAAGGGCGGAGGGTCCTGCGTCGACGCGTCCGGGTTCGCCCAGAAGGCAATTGTCACCTTCTGCGAGGTGACAGTCCGAAGATAGTCGATCGTCTTGCTGGCGATCTCAGTCTCGGTTTTCACCGCCACCGCGGATTCATTCCCGTCGAAATAAATACTGCCGCCGAACGGAGCCCCTGCTTTCTGATTCCACTGAAAGGCACTGCCATCGGAGACGAGGTTGTTTCCGTTCACCGAAGAGTCGGTCAATGTGCTCCCCGAGCCTTCCTCGAAAGGAAACCACATCAAAAGCTTCGCGGAGGCGGAGGTGGCGGCGAATAGAAACAGCCAGACGGTAAACGTACGAAGCTGCAGGAACAAACGATGTAGGGTGCTGGCTATCAAGGGGGAGAGTGCATTGTAGCCCTCCGATGGCATTCCGCAACCCAGCGTGAAACTTTCCGAAAAAGTCATCCCACATCCAGGGTAATACTCTTGTTGACCGTAGTTGCGTTTTTTGCGTAAGTGCCGATTTCGAGGCTCACCCGAGCCGGACCATCAAGGCCCACTACCCTTTAAATATGCCGTTCCCTTGCCGTTCTTTGTCCTCTCTTCGCCTTGGACTTCTGGCGATTGGTTTCCTCGCCCTCGGCTGGAGTGCAAACACCCGGGCTGACGTACGGATGCCGCTCCTCTTCGGAGATCACATGGTTTTGCAGCAGGGCGCGAAACTTCCCGTATGGGGCTGGGCCGCACCGGGCGAAAAAGTCACTGTGACCCTGGCCAGCCAGAAAGTCGGTGCAGTCGCAGGGGCCGACGGCAAATGGCGGGTCAATCTGGCTCCCCTTCCCGTAAACGCTAAAGGGCAGACTCTGACCGTCACCGGACGGAACACCATTGTCTTTCAGGACGTCCTCATCGGCGACGTATGGGTCGCATCCGGGCAGTCGAACATGGAATGGGGAATCAATGGCAAAAAGCCTTATGTCGCCGATGTCGACAAGGCCGACGATCCGATGCTCCGCCTTTTCTTTGTCCCGAAGACCACCTCGCTCTCGCCGCTGGACGACATCCTTCCCGCCCCGCTCAACTATGCGGGCGAGCCGGCCGAGATGGCCAACCAGCGCCCGCTTGATCCTTTCCGTGCGAAGTGGGTGCTCTGCACGCCGGAGGCCCTGCGCAAGATCAATGGCCAGGGCTTCGCGACCGCCGCGTATTTCTTTGCCCGGGACATCCGCCAGCTCCGCAATCAGCCGCTCGGCATGATCCAGTCCTCATGGGGTGGCACGCGCGCCGAGGCGTGGACCAGTCTATCCGGTCTGAAAAAGGAGCCGACCCTCAAGAACTACGTCGTACGTCAGGAGAAAGCTGTCGCGGATTTTCCCGAACTGCTGAAGACCTATCCGCAGCGAAAAGCCGAATACGATATCACCATTGCAAAATGGAACACCGAGGTAGGCAAGCCGTTCGACCAGATCCACGACGAATGGAAAAAGGCCGCCACCGCCGCACGGGCTGCTCATCAACAGCCTGCGCCCGAGCCCACTCCGGCAACCCCGCGGCCGAAGGATGTCCACCCACCGGATAACGACACCAACACCCCGGCCAATATTTTCAATGCCATGATCTCGCCCCTGATGCCTTTCGCGATCAAGGGGGTGATCTGGTACCAGGGCGAGTTCAACTCTGGCTACGACTCGGGCCGGGAATACGCCACTCTCTTCCCGCGCATGATCACCGACTGGCGCGAAAAATGGGGGCAGGGCAATTTCCCGTTCATCTTCGTCCAACTGCCGAATTTCGGGAATCCCGTGTCCGCTCCCTCCGAGCAACCCGGCAGCTGGGTCTGGGTGCGTGATTCCCAGCTCAAAACGCTCTCGCTTCCGAATACTGGGATGGTCGTCGCCATCGATATCGGCGATCCCGCCGAGCTCCACCCGCCGGACAAGCTCGATGTCGGCCACCGCCTGGCCCGGGTCGCCCGTCATCTGGCCTATGGGGAGAACATCGTCCCGACCGGCCCGCTTTACCAGGCGATGCGGATCGAAGGGAACAAAATCCGTATCGCGTTCACGAACGCGGCCAGCGGTCTGACCCCGGGTGTCTCGCCCTACAATCCCTCCGGAAAACCCCAGCCCATTCCGACCAAGATTACCGGCTTCGCCATTGCCGGTGCGGATCAGAAATTCGTTTGGGCCGACGCCGTGATCAGCGGGAACAACATCGTGGTCTCCAGCCCGCAGGTGAAGACGCCCGCCGCCGTCCGTTACGACTGGGCCGAGGCTCCCGAGGGCAACCTCTACAATAAAGAAGGCCTGCCTGCGGCGCCGTTCCGCACGGACAACTGGCTGCACTAGCCGGCGCTAGTTTCGAAAAACGATCGTCTTGGACCCGTGCGCAAACACGCGGTCCTCGACGTGGTAACGCACCCCGCGTGCCAGCGCCAGCCGCTCGCAATCCCGGCCCAGCCTCCGCAAGTCCGCGAGATCGTGGAAATGCTCCACACGCACGACTTCCTGGTCGATGATCGGCCCCTGGTCGAGATCCGCCGTCGCGTAGTGGCATGTCGCGCCGATCAGCTTCACCCCACGCTCGAAGGCCTGCCGGTAAGGGTCGGCTCCCGCAAAAGCCGGCAGGAAGGAATGATGGATATTGATCAGGCACCCATGGAACTGCTCGCAGAACCATGCTGGCATCACCTGCATGAACCGAGCCATCACGACGGCGCTCGCCTGCGCCGCCTCGCACTGCCGCGCAATCTCCCGGCAGACATCCTCTTTCGTTTCCGGAGTGATCGGCAGGTGAAGGAATGGCACCCCTTCCGCGGCCGCCAGATCTTCGCAGGTGCGATGATTCGCGATGATGAGCGGGATCTCCGCCGGCAATTCGCCGAAGCGCCGACGCCAGAGGAGGTCCGCCACGCAGTGGGTCTCCTTGCTGGCCAGGATCACCAATCGCGGAGCCCGGCCCAACCGGCGCAAAGACCATTCCGCCCGCAGGTCAGAGGCCAGATGCGCGAAGTCCCTCTCCAGCAGGTTAAAATCACCATTCCCTGCGTTCGACTCGATCCGCAGACGCGCAAAAAACCACTTGGTTGCCACATCGCTGTAGGTATGGACCTCCGCGAGATTCAACCCCCGGCCGGCAACGAGGCCGGTCATCTTGGCCACGATGCCCACTGCGTCCGGGCAACTCATCTTGAATACCAGTCCTTCCTGACTCATCGCCCGCAGTCCTAGCGGCCCCCGCCGCGGGCGTCCAGCCGCGAGAAATCCCGGAGTCCCCGCAAATTCCCGGCAATTTCGTTGGCAATCACGCAGCGACCGCGCGAAGCTTCGCGCCATGGATGCCAGCCTGCTCGATCTCGTCTGCTGCCCCGAAACGCATCAATCCCTGCGCTTCGCGACGACTGAGGAGCTCGCCCGTCTGAAATCCGAACCGGCTCTCGAGGCCGCCCTCTTGCGGGAAGACGGCCGTGTCGCCTACCCGATCCGGGACGGCATCCCGCTTCTCATCGTCGACGAGCAGTTGACGCTTGCCTGATTAGCTCCGAGTGACCTGGAGACCGGTCTCGGACAGGTCGAAATGGACGAATCGCGCCCGCGCGTTCGGGGGATTCGCGATCAGTATCTGACGAATTCTCGCCGCCGAGTCCGCATCCTTCGCCATCATCAGCATGTAGCCGCCCCCGCCAGCGCCGAGCAGCTTCCCGCCCGCCAGATAATCTTCCACGAGATCGAAGATCGCCGCCACCTCCGGGGGATTCGTTCCCGCATCGAGCGCCTGATTGAGCCTCCAGCTCCCATCGATCAGCGCACAGAGCCCGTCCCAATCGTCGCGCTGGATCGCCTCGAACGTGCGATACGCCTGTCGCTTGATCTCGCCGAGCAAACGGAGCTGCGGCGCGCGGTTGAGAAACATCCCGCGTACGACCTCCTGCAGGATGCCCTTCGCAACGCGACGCAGCCCGGTGTAGTAGAGCAACACGGTACGCCGCTCCGCCGCCTCTTCGAAAAGCTGCGTCGGCAGCCATCTGAGCTGGGGCTTTTGCGCCAGCCCCGCAGTCGTCTCGATCATTTTCAAGCCTCGGAAAATCCCGCCGGCTTGATCCTGCCAGCCTCCGCCGGTGGTCATCAGTTGCTCGATGGCCAGGGTGCGTTGAAACAGCTCCCTCTCGTCCCAAGCCAGCCCGCACGCTTCGCTGATCGTCGCCAGCAAGGTCGCGCCAAGGACACTGCTCGTGCCAAGGCCGGAGCCTTTCGGCGTCGCGGCCAGCATGGAAATCTCGATGCCTCCGCCAAAAGCCTCCAGCGTTTCGTCGAGGGTGCGTGCCCCGGGAAATCCGGAAAACCTCGGCTCGAAGCCCGCCAGCGCGAGCGCCGCCTTCGCGAGCGAAAACTCATCCCCCACCCGATCGTAGGTGCAGAGTTCTTCGAGCGTACGCACACGGGTCTCCGCACCCAGATCAATGGAGCGCAGCACGATCTCGCGCTTGTCCGTCTGGCGTACGTAGGCCTGCGCCGGAGGCTGTCCGTTGAGATTCACCGCGAGATTCACCACCGCGCCGCCATTCTTCAGGCAATAGGGAGCTGTGTCCGACCAGCCTCCCGCGAGGTCCAGCCGCACGGGACTGCGTCCCCAGGCGATCTGATCATCCATCAGGCGGCGGGACGGCGACGCCGGACGTTGTGCGACACCGGTCGTGATCGCATCGCGCAGAACCGAGAAAGCCTTCTTCTCTTCTTCGGCCCAGCCGTCCTCGCCACGCTCACGGCGCACCGCCGCGCGGAACATCGCTTCGTGAACCTCATCCATCGCCGAGGTGAACGGCATCTCCTCGGTCCCAGGCAGCGTGGACTCCGATTGGGCAAACATCCCCGCCGCCTGTTCCAGATCGAGCCGGTGAAAAACGCTCGCAGACCGATTGGAGAAGATTCTCGGCACGGTTTTCACGATGAGCTCCTTCCGCTGGGCATGCAGTCGGCGCAGGTTCGCCCGTTCTCCGATCTCCTGCGCGGAGAGCCGAGGGGCGGCCAGCCAGGTCTTTGCATGCGCCTCGCTTTGCGGGGGCTCGGAAGCAAAGAGCCATTCCACAAAGCCGGACGAAGGCGGCTCCGGCAGCACGGGAAACAATCGCGCTTCCTGCAAGTCCGTCCCGGCGTCGATCCCGGCGATCGCAAGCTCGAGATCGCGCCGTGCGAACCACTCGATCGCCGGTGCGCCTAGCCACTCCGTGGTGGCCACGCCGATCGCGCCCTTGAACGCGTCGTCGAATCCATAGGTCCTCACGCACCATCCCGCTTCATCGACCGGGACCAGATCGATGCACACACCGGGTTCGAGCGCAAAATCCCAATCGCCCGAGGGAAATCCCGTCAGCACATTCTCGGTCCGAATCGGCAAATCCGCCGGCAGCGCGCAATTCTCGATCCACACGTTGCGGCTTTGAGCCGAGCGACTGGTAAAGGCGAAGTCGGAATTCAGCACATAGATATCGGGATGCGGCCGCATCCCGGGGTGCGCGACCTGCGATTGATCCAGGTTCGCGTTCTGGAGCGCGGATGCGGACTCGATCATCTGCCTCGTCGTACCGAAGTGATGAAACTTCGCCTCCGGCAGGGCGACGATCGCCGCTGTGAGTCCGGAGACTTCTTCATCCCGTTCGGTCGGCCGGGTTCCCAAGGCTAGACCGAGCTCTGCGTACAACTCGTAAAAACCCGGAGTACCGGATGGAAAGACACCCCGCTGCGCGTCGAACCCGCACTTTCGCAGCAGCACCTCTACAGCGCGCGCGCTCAGCAGCCACATACCCGTATCGACCAGGAACAGATGGTCGCCCGCCAGTTTTCGAATTTCCGCCGGCGTCGGCTTCTGCAAAAAAAACTCCAGCTGCTCCGGCTCGTCGCGCGAAACGAAGAACACGCCAAAGTGCGAAGCAGTCTCCGCATCCACCCACATGCCGAGCCCCAGCACATCCGCCTCCGGCAATGGCGGCAGCTCCGGCGCAAATTGCAGCAGCACGTCCCCGCTCGCCACCAGCAGCCGGTAACCTTCCGGAGCCTGCGCGAGGACACGCTCGTAGTCCGGCGTCTGGATATCGAGCAGCGTCTGGTCGAGTCGCTGCCCCGCGGCCCAGCGCAGTGCCGGCATCGGCATCAGGATCTTGCCCTCCACCGCATAGGCAGGGAGCCGCCGGCTCTGGCCGCCTGCCATCAGGGCGAGCTTCTTCCCATCCGCCAGCCATGTGGAAAAATCCCCGCCTTTTGCACGCCACCCCTCGACGAGCATATGGGCCACGCCGCCTCCCGAGCCAAGTTTTCCACCGGGAGGATCGCACGCCGCAAACCATTCTCCACGGCTCTCCTCGCCGAAGACTTTGGCCATCGCGGGGGGCAGCGAAATCAAGCGCTCAACAGACATCGCCCGAGAGTGAACCCGCTCCACCCGCGACTGCAAAGCGGAACTCGATGAAATTATTTCCCGCGTGTCCTGATCTTCGCCTCAGCGCACCAGACGGGTCGATCTCCGGATCATCAGTAACGCGCCACCCGCCAGAATCAAAAGCACCACCGAAGGCTCAGGAACCGCCTGGAGACCTTTGAGAAAAAGAACCCCGCCGTGGAGCGTGGGGTAGTCGCTGTAACTGGACGCATAGTTCGTGTCCGCAAGGTCTTTCCAGGTAGAGCCGTCCTCGAAAAACGAAAGCCCGTGCGGCACATCGTCACCGTCAAAGAGCCCCGACTCTCCCATCACCACCGGCACGGGCGTGAGCGAGCCATCGAGCCCCACCATCAGATAGGTGATCACCACCACGAGCTCGCCACCAGTGTAGTTCAAGATGGGATTGTTCAGATCGAAGAGCTGGTAGCCGACCCCGCCAAACGTGACCGTCTGGGAATAATCGCTCATCAGCCCGGTCGGCCCGGTGCCGCTCGACCAGCCCGTGTAGAACTGCACCGTCGCACTGACGCCGCCGACCTGCGAGACCAGCCCGAGCGCCATCAGATTCACCGTGGAATCGAGGCTGAAAACACTCGCCGCCGTGTAATTTCCATTGGCGTCCTTCTGCGAGATCGTCGCCATCCCCAGAGGATTGTTACCGGCCGCGTAATAGTTGGCATAGTCGAGCGGACCGAGTTCGTTCTGGAGCACCTTGCTGCTGTAATTGCTCGTGGTTCCCATCGTGAACGACGTGATGCCCTCGCGTCCGATCACCGAGTCATTGTAGGAGGCCCAGAATGTCCCGTCGTTGTGGCCCGAGTTACCCCCAAAAGCCACGTTCGTCGTGCCCCAGCTATTCTGAACCAGCCACGCTCCGGTCGTCGTGACGTTGGTCTTCGGGTCCGTCATTTGATAGTTGTCGTCCCACCCGATGATCGTCACCGCGTGGTCGCTATTCTGCGGATTCAGGCTCGGATTGAAATAATTCACCGTCGACTTCCCGGTACCTGCATCCGTCACAAAGGTAAAATCGCTGAAATCCGCGGCGTTCATATAGGTCGTCACCGCCCCATGGCTGGAGATCGCTGCCTTCACTACCGCGACCTGAGGATCAGCCGCTCCTTGGTCGAACACGTATTCGTTCGGATGCCCGGCCACCGGCGTCGGCAGCGGCACATTGGAGCTGAAGCCCTGATCGTACATCGTCACATTACGCGTCTGGAACGCGATGGGCTGATTCACCACCGGGAGATAGTTTACCGGGGTGACCAGACTGTCTCCATTCTTCGGATCCGTCATGAACTCTTTTGGAAAGGCATTGCCCGGCATCGCGGAATCCAATACCACCCCGCCTCCCATGGTCGTAAGCGTCTCGCCGTCGAGGGAGGCAGGAATATAGGGCACGTTCCACTGTCCCTGCCCGCGCGTGACGTAGCCGAGAGATTGGTAGAAATTTCCGCCCCAACCGTAATTATCCGTCACCGGCTGCTGAAACGCTCCGTCGTGATACGTCAGCCACTCCGACGCGCCATTCGCGGCCGAGAGATGCCACGAAGAGACCGCAATCGTCGGCGGAGTGACGGACGTGGGCAACAGGCCGCTTTTCAAAAGAGCACTGTCGATCGCGGTCGCCGTGGAAAAAGTCCAGCAGTCGCCGATCTGCTCCTGGTCCTGGATCGCAGGCACCCAGGCTTGAGTGCCGTCGGCGGTCGTGACCGACCTCAGGTCGTAGGCCGCCGGGATTTGCGCGATCGTGTCCGCCGGGGTTCCCAACCAGACGGTCACGGCGGCTAGAAAAAGACAGGCTTCATACTTTTTCATACGATCCAATATTTCACGCTGCCATATGACATCCACCATGCCGACCTCAAGCGGATTACGGCGACATTTGCGACACTGTCGCCCCGCCCGTTGGAAACATGCCGCCACCTTCATCTCTCTCATGCACGGAGCGCCTCGCGGCTTCCCAAGTTGCGATGCTGTGATAGGCTTTGTCCCTTTCTCATGACCGAACTCGAACGCCTCCGCCACTCCAGCGCCCATGTGCTGGCCACGGCGATCCTCAAAATCTGGCCCGAAGCCCAATTCGCCGCCGGCCCGCCCGTCGAGCAGGGCTTCTACTACGACGTCGAGCTGCCCCATCGCATCACGCCGGAGGACTTCCCTCGCATCGAGGCGGAAATGAAAGCCGAGACCAAGGCGAACCATGTCTTCGAGCGCGTCGAGGTCTCTCGCGACGAAGCCATCGCCATGGCGAAGGAAGGCAAGCTCGCCGCTCTCGGCGCGCGCCCCGAGGCCAGCAAATTCAAGCTCGATATCGTCGAGCGCATCCCCGAGGGCGAGACGATCACGCTCTATCGCAACGGCGACTTCACCGACCTCTGCGCCGGCCCGCACGTCATGCGCACCGGCAACATCGGCGCCTTCAAGCTGACCCATGTCGCGAGCGCCTACTACAAGGGCGATGAGAACAATCCGCAGCTCCAGCGCATCTACGGCACCGCGTTCAAGAACAAGACGCAGATGGACGAATACTTCGCCATGCTCGAGGAGGCGAAGAAGCGCGACCACCGCAAACTCGGAGCCGAAATGGGCCTCTTCGCGATGGATCCGGAATTCGTCGGCCCCGGCCTCCCACTCTGGCTGCCCAAGGGCACCGTCATCGTCGAGGAGTTGGAAAAGCTCGCCAAGGAAACCGAGTTCGCCGCTGGCTACGTCCGCGTCCGCACCCCGCACCTCGCGCGGGAGAAGATGTACAAGACGAGCGGCCATCTGCCGTATTACGCGGAGTCGATGTTCCCGGCGATGGAGCTAGACGAGGCGCAGGACAGCTCTTCCATCTCCTCGAAACTGGAGATTGAATCGCTCACCGCGAAGCTTGTCGCCTACGCCGATGAGTTCTTCCTCAATTCCCAACACGAAACCCGTCCCAGCGACGATCTAGGTAAAATCGACTTTCTGCGGCTCGAGTTCGAAGCCAGGACTCTTCCGTCTGAGATCGAAGAGCTCTTCAAGGCTCGCGAGGGTTTGGTTGCTCAATCGGAGAACGCTTCAAGCGGGGATCGCTACTATCTCAAGGCGATGAATTGCCCGCATCACCACCGCATTTTCGCGGCGGAGCCGCACAGCTATCGCGACCTGCCGTTGCGCTTCGCGGAGTACGGCTGCTGTTACCGCTACGAGCAGTCGGGCGAGTTGTTCGGCCTTATGCGCGTGCGTTCGATGAACATGAACGACGCGCACATCTATTGCACCGAGGAGCAATTCGCCGACGAGTTCCGCGCCGTGAACGAGATGTATCTCAAGTACTTCAAGATCTTCGGCCTCGATAAATACCAGATGCGCTTCTCCACGCACGATCCCGAGAAGCTGGGCCAGAAGTTCGTCAACGAGCCCGCACTCTGGAAAAAGACCGAGGACATGGTGCGCAAGGTTCTCATCGAGAGCGGCATCAACTTCGTCGAAGTTCCCAACGAAGCCGCCTTCTACGGCCCCAAGATCGACGTACAGGTCTGGAACGTCATCGGCCGCGAGTTCACCATCGCCACCAACCAGGTGGACTTCGCCGTCCCCGCGAGGTTCGGCCTCACCTACAAGACCCGCGAGAACACCGACGCCACCCCGCTCTGCATCCACCGCGCTCCGCTCGGCACGCACGAGCGCTTCATCGGCTTCCTCATCGAGCACTACGCCGGCAACTTCCCGCTCTGGCTTGCGCCCGAGCAGGTCCGTATCATCACGATCGGCGATGAAGAACCACTCGTAGCCGCCGCGAAGAAGCTCCAGGCCGAACTGCGCGCCAGCGAGGTCCGCGCTGAGGTGGACATCTCGACCGACCACATCAAGGCCAAGATCTCCGACGCCGAGACGGCGAAAGTTCACACCATGCTGGTGATCGGCCACCGGGACCTCGAGGCTGGTAACGTAAGCGTGCGCCTGCACGGCAAAGGCAACGTCGGCGCCAAGCCGACCGCCGAGGCCGTGGCGGACATCCTCGGCGCGATCAAGGAACGGCGCGGCTAGTCACGAATCGCCCCCTCTCTGCTCGAAATCGGTAGAGGAGGGATTTTGATGCCACGCACTTCTACTTCAGTCGAAGTCAGCGTGGCATCCGAAATCAGGAATTGGTGCGGATGCCCCTGCTCCGTAATCCCGCGGCGAGTACGACGCACGCTCCACCGATCAGCAAAGCCGGCACGCCGGGCTCGGGGACCGGGGTGGTGGTGAAGATTGCCGCCTGATTAAAGCCGGACGAGGCATTAAGCGAAATAGATCCCGAAATCTCACCTGCATCGTTGATATCCGTAAGCAAGTATCGTGAGCCTGTCGGATACTGCCCCGGAGCAAATAAGTTGCGAAAATCGCTAAACTCGCCATCGGCGAAAAGGAAATACCCACCACTCTGGGAGGGTGACGAGTATGAGCCTATGACTTCTCCCAAGGCATTAAATCCCAGAACGGAAATCGAAGTGAAGTTCCCCGCCGTGAACGACTCCTCACCCCCAGTCGTGGAAAAGATGGTCAACTGATTTCCGGACGCTGCGGCAATTTCTCCCGCGCTGTTGAAAGCCGCGGAGCCAAAACTCCCCAGACGGTTGGTGCTGCTTCCATCATAGAGATACACGCCCTCCACGCCGGAACCATTGATTGCCTTCACCAGCACTCGGCCGGAGTTATCGAGATCCAACGCTCTCGTCTGGAGACCGGTCCCGGCATCGATTATGGTCATCGTTCCCGCGGAATACAGAAAAGCATTTCCCGGAGCATCTCCCGCGACCTGCCCACTCGCATTTATCTTTGACGGCTCGACACTAGCCCCGCCCGGCATGGTGAGGAACTGGTAAGTGCCGTTTGCGTAGATGAAACCCAGACCGCCCGACAATGTATAGCCCACCACCGCGCCGGAATCGTTGATATCACGAGGAGTCGGCACATCTGATGTGCCCGGTTTGCCCGGAATATCTCCCGGTGACGGCATAGTGGTATAAATCCCGCCGATGAGCGTAAAACCGGAGCCCGAAACACTACTTGGACTCGTTTGGGTGATGTAATCGCCTGTTATCGATCCGGAAGGCGAAATTGCTAACGCTCTGCCCAAGGCATTGAACGTTCCCGGATGATTCACCCGCTCCACGTAGTAGGTCGGCATCTGAGCATGCAAACCACTCACGGAACTCAACAGTGACACAGCCAGCCAGAGTAGTCCCCTCATCGTTCTAACCCTTTCTCAAGTGGCTGCGAAGTCAACCCCGAATAACCCTCACCTCGTATCAACCTGCTGTCTGTTATTTATGAAGCGGAGACGGAGGCGAAGCCCCCGTAGGCCACTTTCCCGGCGCTGCCCCCATACGCAGCACTAGCTTTCCGCCATTCATCAGGTCGCGATGGCGGAACCAAGCCACGATGAGGGGGCGGCCATCCCATTCCGCAGACGTGATATAAATATTCTCCGGAGAGAGATCTTTCGCCTCAATGGTGAATGTTTTCCCATTCGCCAGTTTCAGGGAGGCAAACGGAAAGAGCGGTGTGCCGAGCACATAGACATCCTGTCCGGCCACGGGAAAGAATCCGAGCGCACTGAAAACATACCAAGAGCCCATGGCGCCGGAATCATCATTGCCAGGAATGCCTCCGGGAGCGGCGTGAAACCGATCAGTTAGAATCGAATGTACGCGCTCGGCCGTCTTGTCCTCGCGACCGGCCCAGACATAGAGATACGGCGTGAGGAAGCCGGGTTCATTGGAAACGTCCCAACGACCCGGGCCATCAAAGAACGCCTCGAGCCGCCGGACGAAGGCTTCGTCGCCGCCACACTTTGCGATCAGGCCAGCGATATCCTGCGGCACATAGAAGGAATAGGTCCATGAGTTCCCTTCGTAGAAAGTGTCGCCACCCCAGGAGCAACCCTGGAGCGCAGTGAAATCACTCTTCCATGATCCGTCACGGTGGCGTGGACGGATGAATCCGGAGAAGCCGCCGTCGGAGAATTTCGAATCCCACAGATTCTGCCACTGGTCGGCTCGCTGGCGGTATTTTGCAGTGTCCGCGGTTTTTCCGAGGCCCGCCGCGAGTAGAGAGACGCCGAATTCGTTATAGGCATACTCCATCGTCTTGTTCCCCGGCCGATCCACCCCCTCGATGCTGCAATAACCCAGCTTCTTCCAGTCCTCCAGGCCGCCACGTCCCTCTCGGAGCTGATCGGGCGGAGCCACTTCGGCATCCTTCACGACCGCTGCATAGGCCTTCTCCCAATCGATGCCAGGCAAGTTTTTTACAAAGGCATCGGCGATCAAGGTATCGGCATTGCTGCCCCCCTGAGTCTGGCCATTGACGTTGCCACTGCGGGCATCGGGAAGAAATCCCTCATGCCTCTGGATGTCGATCAACGAGCGGATCATCGACACCTCGCGATCCGGCGCGATCAAGGTAAAGAGCGGATGCGACGAGCGAAAGGTGTCCCAGATCGCGTAGAAATCGTCGTAAGAGGGCTCCGAAGATTTCCAGAGAGGATTCTCACCTGTCCGATCCACGGGCATGAGCATTGCGTGATAGATCGATGTGTAAAACATCGTCCGCTGCGCGTCGGTACCGCCGGTGATCTGCACTGGTGCGAGCGCCTCAGCCCACGCTTTTACCGCTGCCGCACGGGTCTGGTCGAAGTCGAACGCGGCAATTTGCTGGAGGGCGTTCGTTCTCGCCTGCGCAATACTGACGAAGGAAATGCCGACCTTCAGCCGGATCTCCTGTCCGGCCTGGGTATGAAAATCCAGCCACGCCCCGGCTCGTGCGGGCGTGCCGCTCGCCTTCTTTTGTCCCGGCCGGAGATCGCTTCCCTCCCAGACCCCGGACGAGATGGAGGCGGTATCGCTGATCGCGTAAAAGTAAACGGTGTACGGCTTTGGCTGCTTGTTCCACCCGCCGGTGACGCTGCTCGATCCTGCGATCTCGGTCGGGGATCGTACCTCGACCGTCGACGCGACGACATCTTGATCTTCCCCCCAACTCGGGCTGTTCAGGCAATGCCCGGCATCGACCACGAGATGCGACTCCGCGCTCTTGGGAAACGTGAACCGATAAAGTGCCGCCCTCGCTGCCGTGGTGATCTCTGTCTTGATACCGTATCGACTCAGCTCCACTGCGTAATAGCCGAGGGAAACTTTCTCGTCTTTCCGCGGCGATCCGAGATCTGCCGGCGCGATCGGGCCGACCACGGGCTGCACGAGGATGTTTCCGTACTTCGCACCGCCTCCGGTCCCGCTGACATGGGTCTGGCTGAAGCCATTGATATCACCCTCCGGCCCCCAGCCTGAATTTCGATCATTTTTGCCAGTGTCAGGGCCGGGTTTCACCATTCCAAAAGGCAGTGACGGCCCGATAATCGTATTCCCGGCTCCTTCCGTGCCGATCCGAGGATCAATGGAGAGCACATTTTCGGCACGAGAGAGTTTCTGCCCGCTCACGGCGAACACGAGCGCGCAGGGCACCGTCCAGAGCATCTTTTTAAGAACTCTTCTCCCAGGACGAGGTTTGCGGGGGCTCATGCTTGCCGCAGCCTAGAAGCGCGGGGACTTCAGTGCCAGCTCTCCCTCCCTGCGAAATGTCTCCCGGCAGGCGCCCCCGCGTTGCAATAAATGCCATGCTCGCTACAGTGTCGGGCTCTTGGCCCGTTTTTGACCTGAGCTGACGTTATTTTGCTGCCGGATCACACTCGGAATCGTCGCGAAACGAACCGTCGCGGTGCCCGGATCCAATTTTCATGCAACCCTATCTCAGCGTTATCCGGCCCGACCATTGGCTGAAAAACATCTTCATCCTTTTTGGTCATGCGGCGGCGATCGTCCTGCTCGCCTTGCCCATCCATGCCTCCACCTTTGGCTGGATCGTTTTCTCGCTCGTTCCCGCCTGCCTCATGGCCTCGGTGAACTACATCATCAACGAGATCCTCGACGCCCCGTTCGACCGGGAGCATCCGGTAAAAAAATTCCGCGCCGTGCCCGCCGGCCTCGTGAGCATCCCGCTGCTTTGGGCCATCGCCGCCGTTTTCCTCATTGTGGCGTTTGGTCTTTCCGTGGCGTTCTTCAATTTTGGCTACACGATCGCCCTCGGCCTGCTGCTCCTCAGCGGCATCGTCTACAACATCCCGCCGATTCGTCTGAAAGACCGGGCCTTCCTCGATGTACTCACCGAGTCGTTCAACAACCCCATCCGCCTCTGGCTCGGCTGGTATGCGCTGGCTCCCGCACATTCCTTCCCTCCGATGTCCGTCGTCATCGCATGGTGGATGTTTGGCGCGCTGCTGATGGCCGGAAAGCGCTTCGCGGAATTCCGCTTCATCAACGATGGAGCGCGCAGCGCCCGCTACCGGAAATCTTTCGCCACCTACACCGAGAACTCGCTCGTGATCTCCATGATCACCTACACGAATTTCTTTTGTTTCTGCGCGGGCGCGGCGGTCGCGACCTATCGGCCGAATCTCGTCTTCATCTTCCCGGTTCTCGCCATCGCGCTCATCGTCTATTTCAACCAGGCCATGACCGCCGAGAGCGCACGCCTCGAGCCCGAACAGCTCATGCGCAACCCCAAGCTCATCGCCTGCACGATCGCGAGTGTCGCGGCGGCTGCTTTCCTCGCCTGGTATCCCGGCAACCTGACCGCCCCGCTGCACCTCTTCCAATTGATCCCTGGTGAGTGAGTTCGAGCCCAACGCGGGCTGCACGCCCGACGCTCAACGCCGTCTGCGCACCCGCGCGGCAACACTCCGGCCGGGGACCCGGGAAATCGTCATCGACCTCGGTGAAGGCTCGCCCGATTTTTCCAGCCGGCCCGAAATCATCGCCCGTGCCGTACCCGAGGCGACGACGCCTCTCACCGGCTATCGCCTCGCCTCGATCCGCAGTTTCAAGACCTATCTCCCCCTCTGTACGGTCCTCGCGAAAATCCATCCACTGCTCGGTCGTGCCTTCGAGCCGCACCAGTTCTTTTCTCACGTAGGAGACCGGCCCTGCGGTCAACGCGTACCAGGCTGGAGGGAGGAATACTGGCTGCGCGAAGATCTTGCTCCAGTGGACGCAAAACCAGTCACCACGTCCGGCGGCCTTCCCCTCGCCTGCGTAACCGCCGGCGGCATCGGGTTGCTTCCCGTCATCGGCGCCACGCTCGCGTCCCTGGCCACCACCGTCGCTCTCGGGCCCGTGCTGCTTTTTCATTCTCTGCCTGCCGCGACCGGAATCGTCACCCTGGTTCTACTGATCTCCACCGCACTTTGTGTCGCCCTTGAGCCGTGGGCGACCCGCTGGTTCCTCGACAAGGACGCTCGGGAATTCGTTCTCGACGAAGTTGCCGGCATGGCGATCACGCTGCTCGTGGCCCGACCGACCTCGATCCTGGCGCTTCTCGCGGCTTTCGTGGCTTTTCGATTTTTTGACGTCTTGAAGCCCGGCATTCATTGGATCGAGGAACGTGGCTGGCGCGGGACTGTGGTCTGGGATGATCTTCTCGCCGGGGTGATGGCAGGCGGCGCGCTCCTCTCGCTTGGCAAACTGGTCGCCATCTTCGGAGGTGCCCATTGAGCATGGCACCTTCCTCTCGTAGAGGTCTCGGGTTTTGGATTCCCATTGGCCTGATCGCGCTGCTGCTCGTGCTGAAGCTGCTGGCGACGTTCCGTCACGAGTTCGACTCCGACGAGGCGCAGCATCTGCACATGATCTACGGTTGGCTCGGCGGCGATATTCCTTATCGGGATCGCTTCGACAACCACACCCCCCTCCTTTATCTGCTTTTTCTGCCCTTTGCCGCCCTGGCCGGTGAGACCCCGCAGATTGTCCTGCTCGCGCGCCTCGCGGAAATTCCCGTCAGCCTCGGTATGCTGGGCTTCATCTTCCTGATCGCCCGGCGGCTGGCCGATCGGGACGTCGCGCTGTGGACCGTCGTGTTCACGCTCACCTTTGCCGACTGGTCGCTGAAGTCCGTGGAATTCCGCCCCGACGTATTGTGGGCCTGCCTATGGTTCGCCGCCGTGTGGCTGCTCGTCCGCACGCCGGATCGCATCGGCCTCGGACGCGCCTTTGCCATCGGCCTTCTCCTCGGGGCCGCGTTTTGTTCCTCGATCAAGACAACCTTCCTCGCACCCGCGCTCGCCATTGGCTGGGGCGGTGCATGGGTTTTCTCCGCCCGCATGCGCGAGGCCTGGCCGCTTCGTCGGTTGCCCGCGCAGATCGTTGCCGCCGCGGCCGGATTCGCTCTCGTTCCCGGAGCTTTGTTCGGCTGGCTGATCAGCAAGGGCACGACCCTGGCCACGTTGAAATTCTGCCTGCTCGGCGCGAACCAGGCTCCCTTCGAGCCCCCCCGGGTGATTGCCGCCCTGATCCTTGCTCCGCTCGCGCTTGCCGCCGCGTGGTGGATCGCCCGCCCCCCCACGCTCCTGGCCGCGCTCCGTGCCGCCGTCTTTCTTTCGATCACCACGTATGTGATCGCTCTTGCCGGATTCAGTCCGGAACTGCGCAAGCAAACGTTTCTGGTTGTCTGGCCTCTCGTCATCCTGCTGCTCGTCATCGGAGGCACTGCTCTGCTGAGAAAACATCGCCCCGATTTGATCCTGCCGATCTCGATCGCGGTCTTCGTCGCACTGTTTGCCCATTTCATTGCCGAAAGCACATTGTGGAACGACGGCTTGCGCCGGCACCGCGAGCTGCTTGCCGCTGCCATCAAGCTCACCCGGCCCGGCGATTACCTGCTGGATCGGAAGGGCGAGACCATCTTTCGCGAACGTCCGGTCTATATCGTTTACCAGCACGCGACGCTCCGCGGCTTCAATGAAGGCCGACTCGCCGAGCCGCCAACCTCACGCCTGACCGAGACTCACACCGCCGCGGCCCTCGTCGACGCCGGCGGCCTCCCGGACAGGATGCGAAAATACCTCAAACAGAATTTCCTGCCGGTCGGCGCCGACCTCCTGCGAGTCCCCGGATTTCTCGTCAAGACCTTCCCGGAAAATGGTCGCTTCGTGGGGAGAATCAGCGTCCCCCAGGTCGGCAACTATGTCGTTCTGACTGAGGGATCGGCCCCTCAGCCCTTCGAAGTCAAAATCGCTGGCCCGCAGAAAATCGATCTCGGTCCCAACGGCCCGCGGAAATTCCTCCTGCTTTGGAAGCCCGCTTGGGATGCGGGCTTTCCGCCCTCCCCCAAGGCCTGGGCGCTTCTCGGAAAATCGAAACCCGCCGCGAAGTAATCCGCGGCGGCATGGGCGGCTATTCCTGCTCGTGCAGGCCGATGACTGCGCCTTGCGGATCCTGCACGATGCCGATGCGGCCCACCGTAGGGATCGTCTCCGGCCCCCAGCAAAGCTTGCCGCCGAGACTGGTGCTGTGCGCGATCGCGGCATCGATATCCTCGACGATCACGTAGCTCTTCCAGTGCGTGGGCACCTCCGGCTCCGGCGATTTCAACACACCCGCGAAGGGCCGCCCTTCGTGAACGAACATCGTGTATTCCTCGCCGAAAGGCTGAGTCGTCCAGCCGAAGAGGCCGGTGTAATAAGCGATCGCCGCCTCGACATCGCTGGTCGTCAGCTCAGCCCAGCTGATTTGTCCGGGCTTCATTTCCGTGGGGCTCATTTCGTTCTCGGGAGTGCTCATGGTCCGCTTCTGTCACATCCCGGCCGCAAAGAAAAGCGACGCTTTCGTCACGCGGTTCCAAAACTCAATCCGAGTCGGCGGATGTATTGCCGATAGGCAATCGCCAGCCGATCGCTCGGCAGATGCAGTTCCTCCGCGAGGTCGAGGGGCAGGCGCTCCGGCCGCTGTGATCCAACGATCGGCAGATCTTGCGCAAAGATTTTCTCCTGAAACGCCACGATCCCTTCGTCGTCCGATGGATCACCGTAGTCGAGAAAGACGGTGAAAAACCCAAGGCTCGCCGTTTCGCTGAGCGGCGTAACCGCAAAGAGCAGCGTGAAACAACCCGCCGCCGTACGCTTGCGCAGATAGACCGTGAACGGTCCGAGAACCCCATATTCGTAGGAAACTTCCCCTGGCTGGGCGAAGCCCTCCGGATTCGGCTGAAAAAGGCGAATCTCACGAGCGAGAGGCCGGCCATCCGTCCACTCGACCTCATACGGGGAAATCTCCGCCTGGGTCGGGATACCGAGGAATCCCTCGTGCACGATCGGTAGATGCGCGACATCCAGGAAGTTTTCGATCAACCGAGGTGCGCCCGCCGGTACGGGATATGGGCCGCAGGGAATCGCACGGAAAGCCGGATCGCCCCCCTCCGTGAGCGCCGGCAGGGCTCCGGGATTCTCATCCAGTGAAACCCACACTAGCCCTGCCCATTCCTCGCAGGCGTAGGTTTGGACCCGAGCCCGCGATGGCGGCTTCAGCGAAGGATGGGCGGGCATCTGGATGCATTTGCCAGCCTCGTCATATGTCCAACCGTGATAGGCACAGCGTAACGCGCACCCCTCCGTGATATTGCCCAGCGAAAGCTTAACGCCACGGTGAACGCACAGATCCTGCCACGCGTGCAGCCCCTCAATGCCGCGCCACAGAACGATTCCTTCCCCGAGCAGATCGACCGCCGTTATCCGCCCCGGAACAATATCGCGACTCAACGCCACCGGATGCCAGGCCGTCCGCACAATCGGATCGGTGAGTGCACTCAAGACCATGAGCGTCGGATAAAGACGACTTTTCTCTTCCCGGCAAGCACGCAAAAAATGAGCGGGGGCTACCCGCCCATTTCCCGTCGGCAAATTGACTGAGCCTTATTTGGGGAGCTTCGGCGCTTTTCCGGAAAGCGTGAAAACGAAATTGAACGCCCCCGCGCTCGGAGCGACCAGCGTCATATTGAAGGTCACTTTCTGATTCTTCCTGCCCTGCGGCGTTAGCTTCGCCGTTCCGGTAAAGGTGAAGCCATTTTGGGGATTTACCGCGTTGAAACTCACGGCTTTGTCCGAGTTGACCTTGTAAGTACCAGAGCCCGGATAAAGCGTGCCCTCCCCAAGGCCGAGACCCAGGTCACTGAGTGTCGCGACGCCGTTCGCCAGATTTATCGTTCCGAAGACGGGAATCGTACTTATTCCCGGAATCGCGGCGACGCCGGAAAAGGCGATCGCTGCGGAACGTCCATTTTTCGGCACCGTGATTGTCGCGGTCATCGTGCCGGAACCGAATATCGTGGACCCGGTAACAGTCGAGGACCCGGTGTAGGTTCCTTTGAAACCCGCAAGGGTCTTCTTCGGCGAAGCAGCGGAGACGGACTGTGGGGAAGCAAGGACAACGGCGAAAGCCAGGACAGGCAGGATGCGGTGAATCATGCGCTGGACAGTTTCACCATTTGCGCAATCTGACAACCGACAATTAGATTCTGAATCACGCGGGTAATCGCCTGCGACAATCAACAGGTAATCCATTCAGAAGCGCGAGATGGGATTAACCGATTCCGGTACGTAAAAATCACATAACTTCCTGAATTTCCGCAAGTTTCGCCCTTGCGTACACCGTAAAACTCCTTACGTTCGGCGTAACCATTTTGGGATAGCCCCCAGAATGACTTCCCCCCTTACCATGCCTCGAGCCATGGACATTTTGCCGTCGCCGCTGTGGATTCGATCCGCAGCCACGATTTTCGTTTCAGGACTGTTGGCAGCCCGCGCTTTCGGCGTGGGCGCGACGGTTCCCTTCGTCTCATACGAGGCCGAGAGCGGGACTCTCGGTGGCGGCGCGGCGGTGCGCGCTCTGGCCGTTCCAGCGACGGATGCGACTTCGAGTCCGGAACTCGAGGCCTCCGGGAGAGCATTTGTGGAGCTGAACGCCACGGGAGAATCCGTGACCTGGACGAACAGCACCGGGAAGAATGTGAATGTGATGGACGTCCGTTATTCCATCCCCGACGCGCCGACCGGAGGAGGAATCGATGCAACCTTGAATCTCTATGTGGACGGAGTCTTCCGTCAGGCCATCCCGCTGAGTTCGAAACAAATCTGGCTCTACGACGAGCCGGCAGGCACCGCCGGCGCGGATTCGTGGAACGGCATGGGCCAGGATCCATCACTCGGGAATCCCCATATTTTCTACGAAGAGGCTCATTTCTGGATCACCGGGGCACCGATCGCCCCCGGCAGCACGATCATGCTGCGCAAGGACTCCGATAACACGGCGGACTTCTACTGGATCGATATCGCCGATCTGGAACTCGCCCCGGCGGCGATTACGCAACCCGCGAACTCGCTCTCCATCACCAGCTACGGAGCGGTGGCCACGCCGACCTTCAGCGGTCCCCTGCCCGCGAGTCCCGTGGATTGCACCACCGCGATCAAGAACTGTATCGCAGCCGCAAAGACGCAGAAGAAAACCGTCTGGATTCCGCCTGGCCGCTACGTGACCAAGGCCAGCATCTCGGCCACCAGCGTCACCATCGAGGGCGCGGGCGTCTGGTACAGCAAGCTCTACCGCAACCTCGATCTGCCGGTGACCAGCGGCCCCGGCTCCGTGCTCGATGTCGACTCCTGCACGCTGCGAAACTTCTTCGTCGATGCCAATGCCACCAGCCGCTACGGCGCGGACGGAGATGGCGGCGGCATCAATGTCTCCGGCAACAACTGGCTCATGGACACCCTTTGGATCCAGCACACCTCCTCCGGCGTGTGGGCGAAGGGAACCAATGGCCTGGTCCGCAACTGCCGTGTCCTGAGTGCGTGGGGTGACGGCGTGAACCTCAACAACGGCAATACGAACCACGTCGGCAACAATCTCACCGCGGACAACAACTACGTCCGCGGCGTGGGTGACGATGGAGTGACGATCAACTCCGACATCACGTCGACGCAAATGGACACCGTAGTCTTGAAGAACAACACCACGGTCGCCGTGTATTGGGCGGATGGCTTGCGGGTGGCGGGTGGGAAAAACGTCCTCGTGCAAAACAACCTCCTCGTCGACCCGGTGAAGTTCCCTGGCATCATCATTGGCACCTTCAACGGGCAGCCGCTCGAGAATGGGATCGTCGAGGGCAACACCATCATCCGAGGCGGCGGGAATGCCTACAATCAGCACAAGTCTGCCCTCGATATTGGCCCGGGCACCCCCTACATCGCGAATGTCATCGTTCGAAACAACATCATCCGCGACTCGATCCAGTACGCGGTGAAGTTCCAGAGCAGTTCGAATATCTTTTTCGAGAACAACACGGTCGACGGCGTCTGGGAGGGCTCCCTCGCCACCCGCATCGGAAAGGCGATCAACGTGATCTCCGGCTCCACTGGCTCCGCGGTGCTGAATAACAACGTTGTCCAGAATCTGCTGAGCGGGCAGACCGCCTTTACGAATAGCGCCACCAGTTCGACCTATTCCATGGGCGGCATTGGGAACACAGGGTTCTCTGCCGCAGGCGCGATCCCCTCTCCGTGGCAAAGCCAGACCATCGGAACCGCCACCCCACTGGGGGGCGCAAGTCTGGCGGGTAATGTCCTTACCGTTGCCGGTGGCGGCGCGAATATCGACGGTACGGCGGACGCGTTTCAGTTCACTCAACAACCGATCAGTGGCGACTGCACCGTCACCGCCCGCATCTCGAATCTCGAGAATATCGATGCCGGCTCGAAAAGCGGGATCATGATTCGTGACGGCCTCGTATCCTCCAGCGCGAATGCCGCGCTCGTCGCAACGCCTGACGGCAGCGTTGCGTTCCAATATCGCGCGGCCAGCGGTGGCGCGACCGCGATCTCGGCCTCCGCGGCGGTTGGCTTCCCCTGCTGGGTGCGCCTCACGCGGCAGGGTGGCGCGTTCACCGCGGCCTGCTCGACGGACGGCTCAGCCTGGACGACGCTTGGTTCGACGATCTCGATCTCCATGGCGAACAACGTTTCTGCGGGGCTGGCCATCACCAGCCACAAGGACGGTACGTTCAGTTCCTCGATGATCGACCGGCTCGCCCTGGCCAGCCTTCCGGCGTCGAACTGGCAGGCCCAGGATATCGGGTCGACTGCCTTCGCCGGAGGAAATGCGTACTCCGCCTCTGCGGGAACATTCTCGATCACCGGCTCTGGCGCGGATATCGGCGGCACCGCGGACGCCTTCCACTTCACCTATCGCGCGATCACCGGCGACGGCACGATCACCGCTCGCGTGGCGAGCCTGCAAAATACAAACAACTCGGCAAAAGCAGGCGTGATGATGCGCTCGTCACTCGATCCCGGCGGAATCCAGGCCTCGGTCTTCGTCACCCCGGCCAGCGGTATTTCCTTCCAACGTCGGACTGCGACCGGCGGAACGACGGCGAGCAGTTCGGCGACAGGTGTCGCCGCCCCCTATTGGGTTCGACTGGTGCGCAGCGGCACGACCTTCACCGCCTCGCGTTCCACCAATGGCACGACCTGGACGACGGTCGGATCGGCCCAACAGATCACCATGGGGACAACGATCTACGTGGGCCTCGCGGTGTCGAGCCGTGACAACACCCGCAATACGAACGCGGTTTTCGACAATGTCTCGTTCATCGCTGCAACGCCACCTCCGGACGGATTCTCCGCTACTCCGCTCTCGGAGACTCAGCTTCAGCTCTCGTGGGTCAATCACGCCGACAATGGAACCTCGGTCGTCCTGCAAAGATCGCCGCAGAATGCGAATACCTGGTCGACGATCGCATCGCTCGCGCCATCGACGACCTCGTTTATCGACGCCTCGCTCAACGCCTCGATCGGCTACGATTTCCGAGTCCGCTGCGACAGTCCGGACGGTTCGTCGAGCTACGCCACGCTCAGCGTCACCATGCCCGCAGGCATCGGCGACGGCATCCCGGGCGCCTGGCGGCTGCTCTATTTCGGCAACGGACTCGCGCTTACCTCGGATTCCGGCCTCCATGCCGATCCCGATGGCGACGGCTCGGACAACCAGACCGAATATCTCGCCGCCACATCCCCCATCGACTCCGCGAGCGCGCTCAAGATCGACGCCATTTCCACGAGCGGCTCGGACGTCCGGATCGCATTCCGCACGGTGACTGGAAAAAACTATCAGGTCGAAAGGTCCGGCACGCTCGGCAGCGACGCCAATTGGACGCCAGTTCAGGGACCAGTTCCGGGCACCAACGACGTTATCACCGTCACCGATCCCGGCGCACTCTCTCAGCCCAAACGGTTCTATCGCGTCCAACTCGAGTAGCAAAATCCCATGAGGCCCATCCCCCACCTCGCCCAAATCCTGGCCTTCGCCCTCGTCCTCCTGGCCGCAAAGACGTGTCCTGCCGGCGGCTGGTACGTGGGCAACACGGCCACCGGAGAATGGATCCAGCACACCAATGTGTGGCTGTCGGCGGGCAACTACCGATTCACGGCGAATGCTGGATCACCGGCGGCCGGAGCGGTGTTCCATTTGGAAATCGATGGAGTGACCATCCGGCCGGCGGTCGCCGTGCCGAATACCGGCCGCGCCGACTCCTTCGCATACGTTCATCTCGGATCGGCCGCGGTGTCGGAAGGCTATCACAATCTGCGCGTGGTTTTTGAAACCGCCGGTGTTTCGCTGGATTGGATCATGCTCCGGAAGGACTCCGACACCACGACCTCGGTCAAAGCCTCGGATGTCACTCTGGTCCGGCCATCGACCAAGGGCATGCTGATTGCGCCGATCGTCTCGTTCAACGCGCAGTCGGACGCCAACTCACGGTTCAATGCCAACGACGCCTCCTCTTTTTTCGGCGCATATCCTCAAAAGGACGCCAATGGCCAGCCCTACACGGACACCCAACTGCGGAGTTGGTATTCCGCTCCCATGTTTCAGGATTTTGACCGCCGGACGGATCGGTACTGGGACATCATGGTGGATCAGCTCATCGCCTCACGCGCACAGGTGCCTCTGATTCATTGCCGAAGCACCGCGGATTTCACCCACGACCTGCAGGATCGAGCTTACGTCCAGGGTAATGGCAGTTTCGAAGGGCGCTGGCTCAAGAAATTCGTAGAGGCGATCGGTCGGAACCCCCAGGCGGCGAGCGGCGTCCAGATCGGGATGTTTTTCGAGGACGGCCCGCTGGCCGACGACTACTTCACGCGCTTTGGGAGCTACCCCTCGTGGGGGCTGGACGCCCTCGCGGACTACGTCATGCAGTACTGGCTCAGCCCCTGGTTCGACAATGTGCCGACGGGATTGCTCTACCAGCCCTCTCCCTCGCGAGTCATCATCAACATCTGGACAGCCAGTCCCACCGACATGGTGCAGGACGGGAATCTGTCGGTCTTCATGACCAACATTCGCAGCCGGATGATCGCCAAGTATGGGCTTAATCCATTGTTCATTGTCCCTCCGAACGCCGATGCGAACGCGCAGGCGGCGGCATGGGGGGTGGCTCCCTGGTATAGTTGGGGCGGCACGCTCTATACGTCGAATGTGTCTCCGGACGGCACGCGCTGGGGATTCTCTTCCTGTGGCAGCCGGAAGCGCATCGACACGGTCTGGGCGAACGACTGGGATCCGGTCACCAATACCGGCACGGCGGCTGGATCGGATGCCGGCGATCCGGACTACCAATCCCCATTGGATGCGAACGGAAACTCCACGCTGCTGAACTTCTACGCGCAGGCGAGTGCCGCTGGCACCCGGCTGATTCAGGAGGAAGGCTTCTATAACATTCCGGAAGGCAGTCCCATTTTCGCGAGCAGCGCGTCCGGCTGGAATTTTCCGAATCAGCATCTCGCAGCGATGCGTCAGTATGCCGATCCCTCGACCGATTCGCTGATGTTCGAGTCCGAGAGCTGCGATTCTTATTCCAAAGCCAGCGTCCATGAAAACCTCGGCGGGTCGTATCGGAGGCAATGGTACTCCACCACCGGCCTGGATGTTTACCGTCCGCTTCACAATCTGGCCGCGTGGGCGAATAAGAGCACCGGGCCCGGGACCTTGACCGAGCTTTCCGCCGGCTTCTTCGATGTCTGGGCTTTGGACTCCTCCGGCAAGGTCTGGGCCCACTCCATCAGCGACGGAGCACCGAATACGTGGACTTCGGTCAGTCTGAATGGAATCTCGAAGTTCACTTCCCTGTCGGTTGGCAAGCACCATGCGTGGGCGGTCAACGGCACATCTGTGTACAGCTGCAAGCTTGGCTACAGTTCGTCGACGCAAAGTCACGGCACCTGGACCTTGCAGAGCGGTAGCATGGTTCAGGTCGCGGTCAATGCGGCGGACGTCTGGGCCCTCGACGCAGCGGGCGCGATCTACAAGAGACGTGTCAATGAGCTGGACTACCCCGGCGGAGTGTGGACCCAGGTGCCCGGACCGGTTCTGAGCAGGATCAGCACCGGAGGGAATTTCGTGTGGGGCATCAATGGGACGAACATCTACTTTAGCCAGACGACGAACGGCACGTGGCAGCAGGTTCCCAACCCCAACAATATCACGAAGATCTCGGTCGGCTCGGAAGAAGTCTGGGGCATCAACGCCGCCGGAAACGTCTTCCGGATGAGCGCGGCTGGTGTCGGCGGATGGGATCCCGTGGATGGAAATCTTACGAAAATCGCGGTGGGCGAGAACTATGCCTGGGGCCTGTCCGGAACGACTCCTTCCAGCAGGAGACTGACCGGCTTTCAGGGAAGTGCCGTAGCCACGACTCCGCCCGTGCCGTCCGCAGTGACCGCCAAACCCGGCAATGCGCAGGTGTTGTTGAGCTGGATCGCCACGCCGGGAGCGACCAGTTACAACATCAGACGTTCGACGACCAGTGGAGGCCCCTACACCACGATCGCGACTGGCGTCTATCTCGCCCCCAGCTACGCCGACACAGGCCTCGTCAATGGCACGACCTATTACTATGTGGTCTCAGCGGCGAATGGAGTCGGAGAAACGCCTGCTCCCGAGGTCAATGCCGTACCGGCAACGGCGGGGGTGCCTCCATCTCCCCCCGCCAGTCTGGCTGCCACTGGCGGGGTCCATCAGGTCAGCCTGAGCTGGCCGGCCTCGACCGACGCCACCAGCTACAGTGTCAAACGAGCGGATCAATTCAGTGGCGGCCCTTACACGACCATCGCCACGGGAGTAACCGCGACCAGCTATATCGACACCGGGCTGATGGGCGACCGGACCTACTATTACGTGGTCTCGGCCTCCAATGCCGTGGGCGAGAGCTTTACCAATTCCCCGGAAGCCAGCGCCAAGCCTTCCGACACGCCCTTGAGCCGCTCGGGATGGACCACCAGCGCCTCGATTGGTGGATCCACAGGCAATGCCATTGACGGGAATATCACCACGCGGTGGGCCACGGGCGGACCGCAAGTGGCCGGCCAATGGTTTCAGGTCAACATGGGGGCGCAACGGACGTTTTCCAAAATCACCTTGGATCAGGGGACCTCGACCAACGACTATCCTCGCGGCTACCAGGTCAATGTCTCTTCCGACGGCACCAACTGGGGAGACCCTGTCGCAACGGGCGGCGGGTCGTCGCCGGTGACTATCATCACCTTCCCGGACCGAACCGCTCGCTACATCCGGATCACGCAAACCGGCAGCGCGAGCAACTACTGGAGCATCCACGAGCTCAATGTCTACCTGGCGCTGACGGCTCCTCCCTCGGCGTTGAGTGCGACGGTCCTATCCTCGAGCCAGATCGCCCTTTCCTGGCCGGCAAGCGCGGGAGCTACGAGCTACAACGTCAAACGCGCCCTGGTGAGCGGAGGACCATACACCTCCATCGCCTCGGGGGTCACCGCAACTGGCTACACGGACTCTGGTCTGGCCGGAACGACCACCTATTACTACGTGGTCTCGTCCGTGAGCGGAGGCGGGGAAAGCACCGCCAGCAGCCAAGTGGCGGCCACCACTCTCACCTCTCCCGCCGCTCCCGGTAGCTTCACTGCCACGCCGCGTTCGGAATCCCAACTCCAGCTCGCCTGGATCAACAACGCCACCGATGCCACTTCGATCACCGTTCAGTCCTCCCCGAGGGGAGCGGGTACCTGGTCGACGCTGGCCTCGAATCTCTCGCCGACAACGACTTCGTTCATGGCGGAAGGCTTGACCGCGTCGACGGCTTACGATTTCCGCGTCCAATGCGTCAGCCCGGGCGGAACCTCTGCTTTTGCAACGCTCTCCGCCACGACGCCTGCCGGAATAAACGATGGCATTCCTGGCGCGTGGAGGCTGCTCTATTTCGGCAACGGTCTCACCCTCACCGCGGACTCCGGACTTCATGCCGATCCCGATGGTGACACCATGGACAATCTGGCCGAGTACCTCTCCGGCACTTCACCCGTCGATGCCGGTAGTGCGTTGAGGATCACCGATCTGTCTGCCAGCGGTCAGGACATCAGGATTTCCTTCCCCTCGGTTACCGGGAAAAATTACCAGGTCGAGAAATCCGATTCTCTCGAGAGCGGAGGTTCCTGGACCGTGGTCCAGGACTCGATCCCGGGAATCAACGGCACCATCACCGTCACTGACTCCGGCGCACTCGCCCAACCCAAGCGATTCTATCGCGTCCGTCTCAAATAGCGGTCCGAATACTGGCTGGCCGGCCTAGAGCGCCGTGTAGTCGATCTCGAGAAAATCAGCGACCTCTGGAATCCAGCGCGTCTGGACGAAAGCGACGTGGTCAGGGTGGTCGTTGTAGAACTGGTAGTCTTCGGAGCTCGCGAACTCCATCGACAGGCCGAACGCGAAAGAATTCTTCGGGCTGATCTGCCTCAGAGGTTCGAAATTCCGTACCGTTGGAATCTCGGCCAGCTTCGCCGCAGCGGCCAGGAAATCGCGCTCGGCCTCCGAGCCAGGCGGATGCTTGAGACGGAAGGCAACCGTGTGGCGAATCATGGCAGAGGGCGGATGTAGAGATCCTTGTAATAGGTCGTGCTCTTCGGATCGTGCCCCTGGAGAGCGATCGTCCCCTCACCCAATTTACGACCGGGCATGTTCCTCAGCATCGTGGCCGGGTCCCAGTTATCCGGCTGGGTCCAGTCGGCCGTCGTCTTGCCGTTGACCTGCAGCACCACATGCTTGCCCTCGACCTTGATCGTGTAGTCGAACCACTCGTTGTCCTTGCTCGGAGCCACATCCAGCACGTCCTTCACCGCGTAGAGTCCGCCGGTCTTCTTGTTGTCGGTATGGCTGGTATTCACCTGGGCCTCGAAGCCTTTGGCCGGCCAGTCCTTGGCCTGGTACTCGGTGTGAAAGTAGATGCCGGAGTTCGATCCGGGCGTGGTCATCACCTTGGCCTTGAACTCGAAATTCTTGAACGACGCCTTGCCATCGTCACCGACGTAGAACAGATGCGCGCGACCGTTGCCGACCTTGATCGTGCCATTCTCGACCGTGAAGCTGCCCGGCGTTTCTTCGTTCGATTTCCAACCACTCAGATCCTTGCCGTTGAACATGCTGATCCAGCCGTCCGAATCCGTGGCCCCCTGAGCAAACGTGGCGAGAAGTCCAAAGGCGGCGATGGCGAATCCAAGGGGGAGTTTCATGCAGCAGAAGCTAAACGCAGCCGGCCTCTCCGCACGATGCAAAAATCTCGCAAATTCGGCCTGAGAACCGCGCATGGGGAATGCTTCCCAAATGGAGCGTGAACACGGAAACCCTCGACACTCACAACAAGGCTCTCAAGGTCAATCTCGACCCTCGTTGGTATGGTACCTTTGCCGAGATTGGCGCCGGACAGGAGGTCGCACGGTGGTTCTTCCGCGTGGGAGCCGCCGCAGGCACGATTTCACAGAGTATTTCCGCATACGACATGAAGGTGAGCGACGCCATCTACGGCCGGAGCGAGCGCTATGTCTCCCGCGGCCGGCTTCAAGCCATGCTGGATCGGGAGCTGGAATTGAATATCGAGCGCCTCGGGAGCGTCCGTGGCGACACCACGGCATTCTTTGCCTTCGCTGATACCGTCGTCGCGCGCAGCTTCAAGGGCGGCAATGAATGCCATGGCTGGATGGGCATGAAGTTCCAGAGCCGGCCACGCGACGAACCCAGCCAGATCGTCATGCATGTGCGCATGCTCGATGCCGAGGCTTCGTTGCAGCAGGAGGCGCTGGGCATTGTCGGCGTGAACCTCTGCTACGGCGCGTTCTTCCTGCACCACCTTCCCGAGCGGTTGATCGAGTCTCTCCTCGATCAGCTCACGACCGGCCGCATCGAGATCGACATGATCGAGTTCAGCGGAATCGAGTTTCGCAACGTCGACAATCGCGTGATGGCGCTGAAGCTCGTTCAGCTCGGCCTCAGCGGGGCAGCCATGTTCAGTGCCAGCCGCGAGGTCATGCAGCCCAGTGAGATCCTCTACAAGAAAGCCGTTCTTGTGGAGCGGGGCAGCTTCCGACCACCGACGCACGTCAATGTCGACATGGTCGATTGCGCGCTCGCGAAATTCAAGGCCGACCCTGCGGTCGCGGACAAGCCGATCCTCCCGATCATGGAGATCACGATGCGCAATCTCCTCGCCGGTGGGACGGATGTCGATCTCCGCGACTTCCTTGCCCGCGCCGATCTCCTCGCCTCCTACGGCGTGACCGTGATGATTTCCGATTACTTCGAGTACTATCGCCTCGCCGCCTACCTTGCCTGGCGGACGAAGGAGCGCATCGGCATTGTGATGGGTGTGCCCAGCCTCATCGAGCTCTTCGACGAGAAATACTATCAGCAGCTGCCCGGCGGTGTCCTCGAGAGCTTCGGTCGGCTCTTCAAGAACGACCTCAAGCTCTACGTCTATCCCTATCAACCGACTCCCGACGCCCCACAGCAGACGATCGACACTGTGGAGATCGCCCCTGAGCTTCAGCCGCTCTACGGATATCTCGCTGGGCGGGGCAGTTTCGTTCACCTCGACAATTACAATCCGAAATACTCGCACATCTTCTCGCGCGACGTTCTCAAACGCATCGCAAAGGGAGATCCGGGCTGGGAGGAAATGGTGCCGTCGTCGGTGGCCGAGCTCATCCGCAAACGCGGCTTTTTCGGCTACCCGGCGTCCGGCTTCTGAGCTGGCTTCTCGATTACCGTCACCGGAGAGCGCGGAAACAAGACTCGCGCCACGATCAGCACCAGAATCAGGCCGCCGAAAAACATTGCAATGAGCCATGCGGCGCGCTGGAAAATGCCATCCATCGCACGATCGGTCCGTTCGTCGATCAGGCGCGACAGTTGCGCGACGTTCGACTCCTTTTTGCCGGCGGCATCCTCGTCGAGCAGACGATTCAGGCCATTCACGATTTCATTGAGCTTCTCCAGCGAGACGGCGGTGCCATTCAGCGCGGCGGCGTAGTCCTGCTGGGTAAACGGAAGTTTTTGCACCTTCGACGCCAGGGAATCTGCGGAGTCGACCGTGCCATGCAGGGCGGTGGTGATGCGCTCGAAGCTCTCGATCGAGCCTCGAATCTCCGGCAGCTCCTCCCGGATGAATTGCTCCCGGGCCTCGAAAATCCCATCGATTTGTTGCGGGATGGTATTCGCCAGGTCCGCCCATTTCTGGAAGTCGGGATTTACCGTGGCGATCGGGAAGCGCTCCGCGACGCGGTCTACGGTCAGGTCGGCCTGCTGCGACAACACCAGCGGCATGCGCTCGAGATAGAACATCATGCGTTCCCCATACAGGAGCGATTGGTCGACGTTCCCGAGCAATCTCCGCACGCTCGCGAGCAGGCCTTTCGCCGAGGCGGACTCGTCGAAATGTCCGAGGACCACCCCGTCGAGATTTCGCAGCCTGACGTCCATCACCTCGCGCGGCCCGGGTCCGCTTTCCTTCCAGGCGGCGATCAGGCTGCGCAGATCCGTGCGCTGCGCCGGGGTGAGTACTTGATCCACCTCCGCCCAGATCTCGGTATTCATCTCGTCATAGACCGCTCGCAGGCTCGAGGCCTTTTTCCCGAGAACATCCGGTATCCAGTAGCGTTCCACCGCCCATTTCCCGGCCGAGATGAAGACCGCCATGTCGAGGAGGTTTGCCCGCGGGTCTTTCGAGGCGGCGATCGTCATCGAGGCGGTCGCCAGCGTCACTTTCAGCCGCTGCGCCTTCACTTGCTTCGGCACGTCTTTCTCGTCGGCGATGTAGCCATCGAGCGACTGCCATACTCCGGTGACGAAGCGGTCGGAAAAATCCATCACCACCTGCTGCAATTTCCCGGCCGAGGTCGGGCGGGTCATATCTCCATCGCCCGGGTCCTCGATGGGTGCATTCACCGGCGCCGATTTCAGGGTGGCTTCCTTCGTTGGGACCGCCTTTCCGAAGCTGCTTGCTCCCATCATCAAGAGCAGCAGCGCGGTGCAGGGAATACAGAGCCACCCTCGTTCCACGTTGCGTGAAATCTCTGTCTCCGAATCTTGCCGCCCTCTGCGCATCATGCGCATCAAGGACGGTTCCGAAATCTTGTCAAGGCGCGAGCCCGCTGGCCCCTCGCCCTTTCCTTGCGCTAAGCTTGCTCCACGTGAACTCAGCCCGGACCGAACTCCTTTTCCTGATCAAAGCAAGCCGCCCGGGATTCTGGCTGACCTCCCTCTGGTTTTATCTTCTGCCCGTTGGCGGAGTTTTCGTCTTCGACTCCTGGAAGTTTTGGCTCGGGGCTCTCTACGTCACTTTTCCGCTCGGGCTGCTTATCTACGGATGGAACGACATTGTGGACTTCGAGACCGATCGGCTGAATCCACGGAAGGGCACTTTTCTTTTCGGTGCCCGGGCGGCGCGGGAGCAGCTTCGCAGGCTCCCCGTCGCGATCGCACTGGTCCAATTGCCCTTCCTTGGCCTCTTCCTGTGGCTTGAAGGCGGGCGAATCGTTTGGTGGTTCGCCGCGCTGGTCTTCGCAACTGCCATCTACAACGGCCCTCGTGGCGGGCTGAAAGGCCGCCCTCCCTTCGAGATGCTGAACCAGGTCGGCTACCTGCTCGTCTTTGTCATCGGGAGCTGGCTGAACGATGTGCCGCAGCTGCCCTGGAGCACCTTTGTCTTCGGTGCGCTGTTTGCCATGCATTCCCACCTCTTCGGGCAGATCATGGATGTCGTCCCCGATCGGGAATCCGGACGCCATACCACGGCGGTGAACATCGGCATCGTCCGCTCGAAGCTTCTGCTCGTCGTCTTTCTGGTGTTGGAAGCGGCGCTGGTCGGCTGGTTTTCCGCCGACTGGCTGATGACTTCGTTCTCCCTCGTCGCCGCGATTTGGTTCCTCGCCGACGCGACCCTGCTCTGGCGGGAGCGCCTCTACGACACCGGCCAGATGCGGGTTTTCCTGCTCGGCTGGAACGTGGTCGCCCTTGTCACGATGCCGCTCGTCTGGTGGAGCGGCACCTTGACCCGGCTCGTCGGATAGGCCGTCCCTATTTCATCGGGACAGCCGTGGACCCCAGCGTCACACCGGTGGAATTCACCGCGTCGACCGTGACGAAATAGGGCACGCCGACATTGAGCGTGCTGAGGCTGAGATCCGTCGCGCCGTAAACCTGGAAGTTCGTAAACAGCCGATCCGGACGCACTCCATAGCGGACGATATAAAACTCGGCATCTTTCGCCGGGGCCCAGGAAATCTTGGCCGCACGACCGTCCGCGGGATCGCGCGTCGCCGCGACACCGTTCACCTTCGCCGGCAGCGGGCCCGAGCCGTTTCCAAAGACACGCAGTCCGCTCACCGAGAACTTGGCACCCGCGGGTGTATGCAGATTCGTGAGTTTCACGTAGCGACCCATGACCGGCGCCGATAGCTGCGTGTAGTCGTGCGGGGCATCGCGCTGATTGTCCTTTTTATCGATGAGGGTCTTCCACGTCTTCCCGTCATCGGAGACCTCGACGAGATAACGATAGGCGTCGCCGCGCAGGCGATCGAGCGTGGTCGAGTCCTGGTCGGCAAAGCTGATCTGCACCGCCTGAATCTTCACCTCGCCGCCCAGATCGACCTGCAGCCACTCGTTCGGATCGCCCGTCTTTGCGGACCACCAGGTCTTGATCAACTCATCCACCGCATTGGTGGCCGGGAACTTCTCGAGTTCCGAGGAAGCGGTGACCGGCTTGCCAAGGGAGAGCAGCATCCAGCCCGGCGCGTTGGCGTTGAAAGGATCCGGTGCTGTCCCGGGGGTGAATTGAGGATAATCCCCGAGGTAAGTATTCGCCGCCATCTGGCCATCCACGAAAAACTTCACCGGATACATCGCCAGCCGCCGCTCGAACATGTGGCGCTGCGCAATCGTCACCGTGGCAATGTGCCAGTAGTTCCCGCGGGCGTCCTTGAAGGTGCTGCCGTGGCCAGCCCCCGGCGCAAAACCGGTGGGACGGAAGGAGACGGGATTCGACGGCTGGAACGTGAACGGGCCGAGCGGCTTGTCGCTCACGTAGACACCATCCGCATAGTTATCGAGCTCGGTGCCGGGCCCGGCATACTGCAGGTAGTAATGGCCGTTGGCCTTCGTCATCCAGGAGCCTTCGATGTAGGGCTTTGGTGGATTTTTCTCATCCTCCGCCAGGCTTTTCGCCTCGGACAGTTTGCGCTTTCCTTCCCAGCCATGCTCGAGGGGTTTGCCGAAGATGATCGTTTCCGGCCCCTTGACTGTCTTGAAGCCCTGCTTGGGATCGAGCTCTTCCCCCTTGATCGGATCCTTGTCGGAACAGCCGTAGTAGAGATAAAGGCGGCCGTCCGTATCGACGAAGAGATCCATGTCTGGCGATCCATGGGTCTCGCCGATCTTCGTCCATTTTCCCGCCGCGGGGTCGTCGGTCGTGAAGATCGATCCCTGGCTCATGCTAAAACACAGCTTGCCGTCGATGATCTCTGCCGTCGGCGCATATTCCTCGAGGGGCAAGCCTGTCGGCTCGACGAACTTCCAGTCCGAAAAATCCTTCGTGTGCCAGTAGCCGCCACTCTTCGAGGCGAACAGCCACCATTCCCCTTTGTAATAGACCATCGATGGATCCGCCGCTTCCCGTCGGCTCGGAGCCTCGAGCTGGAAGCGATAAGGGAGATCGATCGGATTGCAGAACGTCGGCAGGCGCGGAGGAGCTGCAAAAAGGGCCGTGGAGCCGGTCAAAAATACCGTGGCCGCGGCGGTCGAAATCGCGCGTCGGGCCAACCATGAGGGAAGAGAACGAGACATGGGGTCCGTTTTAAACCGTCACGGATCACGGGAAAGCCTTTATTACCCCATAAAAGGGGGATGCCAATTTGGAGGCATTATTAGGCAAAATCCCCGGTCGCCCCCGCCTTTGGGAAGCGGTATTCCCTTGTCGGGAATTTCCCCTTACAAACCTCGGCATGAAGTTCGGAATCATGGGCGCGATGCCCGAGGAGGTAGATGGGATCCACGCCATGCTCGATGATGTCGGTAGTGAGGAAATCGGCGGCCGCACCTATTGGACCGGTCGCTTTCGCGGAGTGGACGCGGTGCTCGTCTACTCGCGCTGTGGCAAAGTCTCGTCGGCGAGTGCCGCTACGATCCTCTTCGAGCGTTTCAAGGTGGACGCCATCTTCTTCATCGGAGTCGCCGGAGCGGCTCACCCCGATCTCCGGCTCGGCGACATCGTTATCGCCACGGAACTCATCCAGCACGATGTCGATGCGAGTGCGCTGCCGATGTTCCAGCGCTTCGAGATTCCCCTCCTCGGAATGACGCGTTTCGCGAGCCCGGGCAACTGGGTCGAGGTCGCCGCCCGGGAGACCGGGCGCTATCTGGCCGAGAACTTCAGCGGAGAATTCTCCAGGGAACTCCTGGAGGAGTTTGGCATTGCGCGGCCGGCGGTGCGGACCGGACTCATCGCCAGCGGCGACCAGTTCATGAGCGACCCCGCCATCGTAGCGGAGCTGCGTACCGCGCTGCCCGATCTTCTCTGCCTGGAAATGGAAGGCGCCGCGGTCGCGCAGATTTGCTACGAATTCGACCGCCCCTGCATCGTGGCGCGCGTCATCTCTGACCGCGCCGATCATTCCGCGGTGGTCGACTTCCAGAAGTTCATCCGCCGCATTTCGGCGGAGATCACTTCCAGGCTCGCCGCCCGGATCATTCCGACTCTCGCGAAGGAAGAGCTCTCAGCGGTCAGCTGAAGCTCTTCTCGTCGTCCGTGTCGAGATAGGTGAAGAGCGTCGTGGTCTTCGGATCGAGGCCCAGCGGCTCACACACCCCGACGAACCAATCCCGCTTGTCGGGCGCCTCGTAAGGGTTGGCCGCTTCCAGCTGGTCGCTCCAGGCTGCGATTTCGTCCGCAGACTTCGGCGTGCCGGTCTCATCGATGAATTGCACGATCTCTCCGTCGCTCACGCCTCCCTGGACCAAAGCGCGGAAGGCCGCGTAGTCCGTGCCTTTCCAGTCGAACAAATACCGGTCCAGCGGGCAGTTCGTGTGGTAGTCGCCGATCGTGCCGGCGAGATCAGCCGCGCACTTGTCGATGGCGCGGGCGAGGATGACATAGCCGCCGAGGCGTTCGCGAGGGCTGCGTGGAGCTTCTTTCGTCAGGTCTTTTGCACTCATGGTCCGACAGTCTCGCATCCCGCACCGGAGTTGCATGTCTAAAATTGACTCTTCGAAGCATCCGGCCGACCTCTACGTTACCGAATAGAAGACATGCCCGAGCTCGCCGAAGTCGAATATCACCGCAAACATTGGGACCAAGGCCTTGGTCGCAAGGTCCTCGGGGTCGAGCTGCACGCGACAAAGCGGATTTTTCGCGGCGCCGACACCGACGCCCTCGTCGGAGAACTCACGGGCGCGAAGCTCCTCCGCTCGGAAGCGCGGGGCAAGCAACTCATGTTCGTCTTCTCCGGTGGATCCTGGCTCGGCATTCATCTTGGCATGACCGGCAAAATGCACGCCGAGCCATCGGATTTCACTCCGGGCAAACACGACCACCTCGTGCTGCGGCAGAAGGACATTGCCCTCGTTTTCAGCGACAGCCGCCTCTTCGGCCGGGTCCGATACGACCAGGCCAAACAGCCGCCCAAATGGTGGTCGGATATCGGCCCCGCGCTGGTTTCACCCGAATTCACGGCGAAGGTTTGCCGAGAGCGCCTGGAACGACGCCCGCGTGCCCCCGTGAAGGCGGCCCTCCTCGACCAGAAGCTCTTCCCCGGCGTGGGCAACTGGATGGCCGACGAAATCCTGTGGCAGGCACGCATTCATCCCGCGACCCCGTCGGCCGCGCTCTCTGCCGCGCAGCAAAAATCCATCTGGCAAAAGACCCGCGAGATCTGCCGCACCGCTCTCCGCACGATCGGCAGGGACTGGGGCGATCCGCCGGACGACTGGCTCATCCATGTACGCTGGCGGAAGAAAGGCGACTGCCCTCGCCACGGCACGCCGCTCAAGCACGCCACGATCGCCGGCCGTACCACGGCGTGGTGCCCGCGTTGCCAGCCTCGAGCGAAGGGCTAGCGTCCCTCGCGCAGCCGCATTTCCTCGACCTGCAGCCGGTGGTGCAGCACGCCGGGGTCCTCGGTCGCCTGCAAATAGGCGTAAATACAAGCCGCCGCGAGGATCACGAACGCGACCGCCACGATCAGGATCACGAGCACGCTGCGTGCCCGCGGTCCGATCTCGATGCGCACACTCTGCTTCGTCTCGATCGGCATTGGCGCCGGTGCCGACGGCGGCGACGGCACTGCCGATATCACCGGCGGAGCGGCCGCCAGCGCCAGAACGGGAACGGTCGCAGCTTCCTTGATCGCCGGCGGCGCCGGCGGCCGCAACGGCACCATGCTCTTGGGAACCGGTGCCTCACTCGGCTCGGCCAGGGATTTCTGAATGACCCGGCGCAACGGTCGCTCGGCGGTCTCGGCCTTGCGCGTCTTTCCCGTTCCGCCACGCCCGAGCTTGCGCTCGCGTACCGGCTCTACCGGCAGGCTGTGGCGGAACAACTCGGAAATCGCATTTTCGAATTCCGGCGAACTCGCCAGCTCGTAGGGAATCGCGCTCGTGTAGTAGCGCACTTTTCCGAGCGAGCAATCGTAGAGAAAGCGGATGGCAATCGCATGCGGCCCGTGCCTCAGGATCACCGGAAAAAACACCTGGGACGATGGAGTGAGCGGATGATCGCTGGCCGCAATCTCTGGAAGCCAAAGTGTCCAGTCCTCGTCATTTTGCGCGAAGGATGCCGCCGCGCCTTCGAACGAACGCAGAAAGCGCTGGATGTCTTCGCCACTCAGCGGAGGTTTGGAGACGCTAGCCTTTGCCACCGCGGCAACGTTAACCAAGTCACCGGAAAATAGGCAGTGGGAAATCGCTGAAATTAAGACTTTTTCCTGCATCCGGTTTTCGGTCCATGCGTTTTATTGATCCGGAAGCGCCTTCTTCGCGAAGAAGATGAAGTAGTGAATGCCACTCAGCATGACCAACTTGATCGCACCTTTTTCCGCACGCACGGACAATGGTCAGTTGCGCGCGGCGCAATCATGGCCGATGGGTGGAATTGCTACCATATCATGGGTTGGTTGGTGCACCCCCGGCGGGAGCGGCTTGTATTGCCTCCGCCGGGGTCTTCTTTTAAGAGGTGCGGAATCTCGCGCCCTGTGCCACGCTGCACGCGCCTCCCGATGACCGCCGAAGAAAACTGCATCGAACGCATGACCGCCGGGGACGAGGCCGCCCTCGGCGAGCTCTACGATCGGCTCGGAGGCCTGATCTACAGCCTCGTCCTGCGGATTCTCAATAGCGACCGCGAGGCGGAGGAAGTCGTCCAGGACGTTTTTGTCGGCGCATGGCGCAATGCCCGTGGCTTCGACCCCGCGCGCGCCAGTGTCACCACCTGGCTGGCGACGATGGCCCGCAACAAGGCCATCGACCGGCTGCGCGCCAACCGCCGCCGCCTCCCCGCTCCGCCCGCGGAGCCGGAGCATGCCCTGGAAATGCGCGACCCCGCACAGAATCCCTCCGAGGCCGCCCAGCAGGAGGATCGCCGGACACGCATCGAAAATTGGATCGGCGAGCTGCCTCCCAACCAGCGCCAGGCGGTCGAGCTTGCTTTCTTCGAAGGTCTCACCCACCCCGAGATCGCCACGCGTCTCGGCGAGACCATCGGCACCGTGAAATCCCGTATCCGGCTCGGACTGGACCGGCTGCGTTCCAAATTGAAGGGAGGCGTCGAATGATCGACGAGGATCTCCAATCCCAGGCCGCGCTCTATGCGCTGGGAGCCCTTCCCAAGGACGAAGCGTCGGCTTTTCGCTCCAAACTCTCGAAGACCCCGGGTCTAAAAGAACTCGTCGCGGAATACGAGGAAGCCGCCATCGTCGTTGCGGAGGCAGCCCCCGCAGTCACGCCTCCTCCCGCTCTGCGTGGACGAATCCTCGGCACGATTTCGAAAAAATCCCACGTGACCGAATCCCGGCGCATGGTCTGGCTGCCGTGGGCGATCGCCGCGGGCTTTGCCTTCGCCACCGGCGCCTTGTGGGTGGAAAATCAACGCCTCAACGTGGAAACCTACGCCCAGCGCGGCACGTTGGGAGAGTTGAACCAGCAGCTCGCAAAGATCAACGAGGCCAGCACGGAAAAAAATCTGTTCACGCAGCAGCTCAGCTCACAGCTCGCCGCCAGCACCCGGGCGAGCGCGGAGAAGGATATTGTCGCGGAGAGCCTGCGCAAGCAGATCGAAGAGCTGACGAAGCGCAATTCCATCGCCGAGACCCAGGTCGCCACCCTTACCTCGAAGCTCGACGGCTCCTACCTGGCCTCGATTGCCTGGGACAACTCGTCGCAGGAAGGCATCCTCCATGTGCGACGGCTCCCCGCGGCCGCGAAGGACAAGAACTACCAGCTCTGGGTCATCGATCCGAAAAATGCCGCCCCGGTCAGCGCGGGGGTCTTCACCGTTCAGGCTGACGGCTCGGCGACGATCCGCTTCTCGCCGACGCAGAAGGTTTCCTCCGCGACCGCCTTTGCGGTCAGCGTCGAAAAGATGGGCGGTTCGACCGCTCCGGAGGGCCCGGTCGTGCTGAGCAACTAGTCGAGCACCTTGCGGCAGTCCGCGACGTACGCGGCCAGATCCCCGGCATGCAGCAGCCCGGTGACGATCACCACCCGCCGGGCGCCCGCCCAGTAAATCGAAGGAAGATTTTCGCGTTTGATGCCGCCGATGCAAAAGACCGGAACCGGCGATTCTCCCTGCACGGTCGCGATATCGAAGATGCCGATCGGCGTGTAATCCGGCTTGGTCGGCGTCGCGAAGAGCGGTCCGAACCCGATGTAATCAGCTCCCTCCGCCCACGCGGCCCGCGCCTGCTCGACGCTGTGAGTGGAGCGGCCGACGATTTTCCCTGCCCCCGCCGCGGCGCGCGCGGCGTCGAGCGGACCGTCGTCCTGCCCGATATGCACCCCGTCAGCACCGGTTTCGGCGACCAGATGAGGATAGTCGTTCAGGATGAAAGGCACCCCTGCCGCCAGGCAGCGCGGCGCCAGCTCCCGGCCGAGCGCGACGATCTCCGCTTCGCTCGAGTGCTTCGCGCGCAACTGGAGGACGTCGATGCGCGTAGCCAGCAATCGATCGGCCATCGCGAGGGCCTCGGCTGCTTCGACGTAGCCGAGGTCGAGGATCGCGTACAGCTTCGCGCCTTCGAGCATGTGCGGATTAAAGTTCCGACACGCCCGCGGCCATCATCTTCTCGATGAAGCCGGTCGAGTACTCACCCTTGCGGAAATCCGCGTTGCGCATGATCGCCTGCTGGAACGGGATCGTCGTCTTGATGCCGGTGATCATGTACTCGCCGAGGGCACGATTCATCCGGGCGATGCACGCCTCTCGCGAGGACGCGGTGACGATGAGTTTCGCGATCATGGAATCGTAATTCGGCGGGATCGGATAGCCGGCGTAGGCGTGGGAATCGATGCGCACGCCACGGCCTCCCGGGGCGTAGTAAAGATCGATCTCGCCGGGGCTCGGCATGAAATTGTTGAACGGATCCTCGGCGTTGATGCGGCACTCGATCGCGTGATGACGCGGCTTCGCATTGATCACGTAGTCGGAGAGATGCTCCCCGGCGGCGACCTGGATCTGCTGCTTCACGAGATCGCAACCATACACCTCCTCGGTGATCGGGTGCTCCACCTGGATGCGCGTGTTCATCTCCATGAAGTAGAACTCGCCGTGATCATCCACGAGATACTCGATCGTGCCGGCGTTGTAGTAGCCGACGCTCTTCGCGAGCTTCACGGACGCCTCGCCCATGCGCTGGCGGAGTTCCTCCGTCATCAGCGGAGACGGGCATTCCTCGACGATCTTCTGGTTGCGGCGCTGGATCGAGCAGTCGCGTTCGCCCAGGTGGACGACATTCCCGTGCTCATCGCCCATGATCTGAAACTCGATGTGGTGGGGATTGACGATGAATTTCTCGATGTACACCGCGCCGTTGCCGAAGGCCTTCTCCGCTTCCATGCGTGCGCTGTGGAAACCGGTGACCAGACTGCCGTCGTTGTGCGCGATGCGCATGCCACGACCACCGCCGCCGGCGACCGCCTTGATCATGACCGGGAAGCCGATCTTCCGTGCAATCACGAGCGCCTCTTCCTCCGTGTCGACGGTGCCATCGCTGCCGGGCGAAATTGGGACGCCGGCTTTCTTCGCCGTGTCGCGGGCCGTGTTCTTGTCGCCCATCAGGCGGATCGCGTTCGGCGAAGGCCCGATGAACTTGATGTTACAGCTCGCGCAGACTTCGGCGAAGTGGGCGTTCTCGGCCAGGAAGCCGTAGCCGGGATGGATGGCATCCACGTCCGCGATCTCCGCGGCGCTGATGATGCGATCGATCTTGAGGTAGCTCTCATTGCTCGGGGCGGGCCCGATGCAGATCGCCTCGTCGGCGAGCTGGACGTGGAGCGAGTGAATATCGGGCTCGGAATAGACCGCGACCGTCTGCACGCCGAGTTCCTTGCAGGCGCGAATGATGCGCAGCGCGATCTCGCCGCGATTGGCGATGAGGATTTTCTTGAACATCGCGCCGGTTACTTGACGCGGAAGAGAGCCTGGCCGAACTGCACGGGCTTGCCGTTCTCGGCGGCCACCTCGGCAATCACGCCGGCGACCTCGGCCTTGATCTCGTTCATCACCTTCATGGCCTCGACGATGCAGACGACGGTGTCCGGCGTCACGGTCTGGCCGACCTCGACGTAGGGAGCCGCATCCGGGGATGAGGACGCATAGAAGGTGCCGACCATCGGCGAGGTGATTTCCTTGAGATTCGATGGCGCTGCGGCCGGAGCCGATGCTGGCGCGGCGGCGGCCGCCGGAGCTGCTGCGGGTGCGGCGGCCGGAGCGGCGGAATAGGTCTGAATCACTGGGTTCGCGCCTGCCATCTCGAGGGTGATTTTGAGACCCTCCTTTTCCATTTTGAAAACGGCCAGGCCGGTTTTCTTCATGAGGTCGATGAGCGCGCGAATTTCTTTAATATCCACTTGTAGAGAGGTAGGAGACGTTAAGACCGGTGGTCAGTTGAAAGACCACGAGGGCCTTGGGTTTAAGACAGCTGCCTTTTTCGCCCGCCACGCAGCGACGGTCAAGATTTATGGCGGATGTGCGAATCCTCCGGAGGACTCTTCGGTAATCCCGATGCTTTACATCGCGCCTGCTTTTGGCATGTTGACCGGCTCTCCAATGCACATTTTGCTCTACTTCCTTCTCACGCTGCACATTTTGACGTGCCTGCTCATCGTACTCGTCGTACTCATGCAGCGCCCACGCAGCGAGGGTCTCGGTGCCGCTTTCGGCAGCGGGATGACCGATAACATTTTCGGCGCACAGACCACGCACGTCCTCGCCAAGTTCACGACCTACCTCGGCGGGGCATTTTTCGTTCTCACCCTCGCCCTCGCGATGGTCTACTCGCATATCTACAACGGCGAGTCCCAGATCAACAAACAGCTCATGAGCATGCCCGAGCCGAAGGCCGCTTCCGCCACGCCGACTCCGGTCGACAAGCCGCTGCCTGCCGCCTCCGCCGCCACGGCGACGCCCGCTCCGGTGGCTCCCGCAACGGCTTCGACTCCTGCCCAGGCTCCCGTCGCCGCTCCGGCGACTCCGGCTCCCCAGCCGGTCGCTCCGCTCGCGCCCGCTACCCCGGCTCCCACCACGCCCTAAACTTCACCAGTCGTGAAAGTCGCGAAGACGATCGCCTCGGCACGGGCCTTCGTCCGTCGCGCCAGCCGGCCGGTCGTTCTGGTGCCCACGATGGGCGCCCTGCACCATGGTCACGCCGCGCTCATTCGCCGGGCGCGCCGTCTCGCCGGCGACAAGGGGTGTGTCGTCGTCTCCATCTTCGTCAACCCCACGCAATTCGGCCCGAAGGAGGATTTTTCGAAATATCCCCGCCCGATCGCCGCGGATGAGGCGCTCTGCCGCGAGATGGGTGCGGACCTGATCTTCCGCCCCGAGGTCGGTGAAATGTACGCCACCGACGCCTCGGTCATCATCGACGAGGTGCGCCTCTCCGACGGTCTCTGTGGCGAAAGCCGTCCCGGGCACTTCCAGGGGGTCTGCACCGTCGTGGCAAAGCTCTTCCTCATCGTGCAGCCGGACGTCGCTGTCTTCGGTGAGAAAGACTGGCAGCAGCTCGCGATCATTCGCCGCATGGTCCGTGACCTCGACTTTCCGATCAAAATCGTCGGCCACCCGACCATTCGCGAGAAAGACGGCCTTGCCGTCAGCTCCCGCAACGCCTACCTCACGCCCGGGGAGCGCGCTCTCGCGCCCGGCATTTCCGCCGCCCTCCGCTCCGCCTCGAAAAAAGGCACTCCCGCCGCCATCCTTCGCGCCGCCGGGCAGGAGATCTCCCGCATCCCCGGCGCCAGGATCGACTACGTGCGCCTCGTGGACGCCTCGACCCTTGCCCCCGTGAAGCGGCTCGATCGCGAGACGACGCTGGCCGCCGCGGTCTTCCTCGGCCGCGCCCGCCTCATCGACAACCTCCAGATTCCCGCCCGCCGGAAATGAGAGAGTTCGACTTCGTCATCGTCGGCAGCGGCATCGCTGGCCTCTCCCTTGCCCTGAAAGTTGCCGAGAAAGGCACGGTCGCCATCGTCACCAAGCGCAGCCTGGTCGACTCGAATACCGTCTGGGCCCAGGGCGGAGTCGCCTGTGTGACCAGCGACGAGGATTCCTTCGAGCTTCATATCAAGGACACGCTCGATGCCGGGGCCGGACTTTGCCACGAGGACGCGGTTCGCACTGTCGTCACCGAAGGCCCCGCACGTATCCGCGAGCTGATGGAGCTCGGGCTCCATTTCGACCAGCGCGAGACTGCCGACGGCACTTGGGAGCTCGATCTCGGCAAGGAGGGCGGCCATTCGAAGCGCCGCGTCCTCCATGTCCAGGACGCCACCGGCCGCGAGATCGAACAGACGCTCGCCGCCAGCGTCCGCGCTCACTCGCGCATCACGATTCTCGAGCATCATATGGCGGTGGACTGCATCACCACCGGCAAGCTCGGCTACGCCATGCAGAATAGCTGCGTCGGCCTCTACGTGCTCGATGAGAAGACCGGCGAGGTCGAGACCATCCGTACCGACGTCACCGTCCTGGCCACCGGCGGCTGCGGGAAGGTCTACCTCTACTCGACGAACCCCGACATCGCGACCGGCGACGGCGTCGCCATGGCCTGGCGGGCCGGGGCGACGATCGCGAACATGGAGTTCGTTCAGTTCCACCCCACCTGTCTCTATCACCCCAAGGCGAAGTCCTTCCTCGTGACCGAGGCCGTGCGCGGCGAGGGCGGCCTGCTCGTGGATGGCCGGGGCCGCCGCTTCATGGAGCGGTACCATCCCCTCGCCGAGCTCGCTCCCCGCGACATCGTGGCCCGCGCCATCGACGCGGAAATGAAGAGAACCGGCAGCAAATGCGTCTATCTGGATATCAGCCACAAACCGGCTGAGTTCGTGCGCTCCCGCTTCCCGACCATTTACGAGACCTGCCTGAAGTTCGGCATCGACATCACCGCCGAGCCCATCCCGGTCGTGCCCGCCGCCCATTATCAATGCGGCGGCATCCGCACCGATCTCCATGGCGAGACCAGCCTGCGCGGGCTTTATGCCATCGGCGAAGCCGCCTGCACCGGTCTCCATGGTGCCAACCGCCTCGCCAGTAATTCCCTGCTCGAGGCGGTCGTCCTCGCCCATCGCACGGCGGAGAAGGCCTCCCGCAGCCTGCACGAACACGTTTCTCTCGACCTTCCCGAGTGGCGTCCCGGCCAGGTCCAGGACGTCGACGAACTCGTCGTGATCTACCACAACTGGGACGAGATCCGCCGCCTGATGTGGGACTACGTGGGCATCGTCCGCACCGACAAGCGCCTCCAGCGCGCCGCCACCCGGCTGCGGAACCTCCACTCCGAAATCCAGGAATTTTACTGGAATTTCAAGATCACCTCCGACCTCCTCGAACTCCGCAATCTCGTCACCGTTGCCGCCCTCATCGTGGACTGCGCCCTCAGCCGCAAAGAAAGCCGGGGCCTGCATTACACACTCGATTACCCCGATCGGGACGATCTGAAATGTGGGCACGACACGACTCTGCGACGCACCTGAGTGCCCATCAAACGGTTTGATTCCTGACCACTTTCCCCTTGCCAGAATGACCTCCCCGGCCGATATACCCCCCTCGATGCGGAACCGAACGACGCGATTCCCATTCCTGGTTTTGACGCTCGTTTGCTGCGGGATGATTTCCTCTGCCCTGGCGGAATCCGCGCTCTCTTCCGGGTCCGACTTTGCCCGCTATGCGATGAAGCTGCGCGACAACGCGCTCATCCGCATCCAGCCACCGGTCACGACCTCCCGCAGCTTCAGCTTCGGCTTCAGCAAGTACCCTTGGAAGCTCGGCATCGTCACCACTGTTTTCTGGTGCGGCGAGAGCCCTTCGCAGAACAATCCCGTGCCGAACTACAAGAGTTCCTGGGACCCCCAATGGGCTCGCAATTACGGCGGCTATGACGACCCCGACACCAACAACCGGCGCAATTTCATCCCGGCCAAATTTACACCCCGGCAAAACCCCTTCTACGTCGCCCTCCCTTACAACGATGTGACCCGCGGCACGACCAAGCCCGAATCCCGGCGTGCCATTCCCTGGTTCCGCGAGGCATTCCAAAAAGAAGGCCAGTCCGTCTGCAAGGGCCGGTGGGTCGCCATCCGCTATCGCGGTCGCATCGCCTATGCCCAATGGGAGGACTGCGGCCCCTTCCGCACCGATCACTGGCAGTATGTCTTCGGCAACGATCGCCCCCGTTGGAACCTGAACCAGGGGGCTGGCCTTGATGTCTCTCCCGGCGTCCGCGACTTCCTCGGCATGGGCGGCAAGGACGTCGCCGACTGGAAGTTCGTTGACTTCAAGGACGTGCCTCCTGGCCCTTGGGCCAAATACGGCGACAACAACACCTTCGTACTCCAGAAGCGCGGCGAGAATCTCTTCTTCGCCGATCGCAACAACGCCTACAACGCCCGCCGCTAGGCGCTGCGTTTCGGAGTCCCGGGCCATTGGCCCGGCATAAAATAGCGGCTTCATTCGCCGTCCGATGTCGTACCTGCCGGGCGTGTTTGGGCCCGTTTCCCGCGACCGGATGATCTGCTCACGGACTCCCGATATTTATTTGCATTTTCAGGGAGCCAAATCTGCCGGGAAAATCGAAAGGTAAGCAACGTACGATCACTCCAACTGGAAAGACTCCATTCCCGATGCATCGATTCCGTCTCTCGCTCGCCACTCTTTTTGCCGGCAGCCTCCTCACCTTTTCCGCCCCGGCCGCGAAGCTCGACTTCACCGACTATGCCGGCAGCTACAAGGCTACGAGTACCGTTGTTTTCGGAAATACTGTGCTGAATGGCTCGAACGTCCAGTTCGACGTCACCGTTCCTGAGAATGGCCGGAAGGCCAAGTTCAAGATCATCGGCTTCGGCGGGGCGGCCTCTTCTGGAGGGACCACCTACACCTCCATGCTGGGGAACTTCACTCTCACCTCCCAGCGGAAGATCGTGGCCGACAATGCACTCCTCGCCTTTTTTGTCCGTCTGCCCGCCACGGGCCGGCTGTCCGGTACGTCGAATCGATTGAACTTCTCGCTGGCTGGTTCTGTTTCCGGCGTGGGTACCTTTTCAGCGACCTATACCCTTCGATTCACCGGGAAAAAGATCATCATTACCGGTACCGGCACTGCACTCGGCAGCCCGCTCTCCGTCCAATACATCGCGAAGAAAAAGCATCGGTAAATCCTCTTCTGACAACCTGATGAAAGCTCTATCCGTTCTCCTGCTTGCCTTCACCTTGGGATCACTTCCCATCCATGCCGCAGGGCTGAAGTTTTCTCCTGAACTCAACGGACACTACCGCGGCACGCTCACCTATTCCTCCGGCGGGCTCGCGCCAACCGGATCCGATTTCAATGTCGTCGTCACCGTGCCAAAGAATGGACGTCAGGCGAAAATCGCCATCGATGGATTTGCCACCGTTTCCCAAGGCCCCACCACCATCAGTTACGCATTCCTGGGCAATCTGAAAATCGCCCCGAATCGCACTGTCACCGCGGACAATGCATTGCTCGCCTTCTATTTCCAGATTCCCGCCACCGGTCGGGCACTCGGGAAAAAGAAACTCTCGTACACTTTGATCAGCAACGATCCCACCGTCGGAAACGTCACCATGACCTACACGCTGAGTCTCCAGGGCAAAAAGCTGGTGATCCTCGGTTCCGGGACGGCCGGCGGGGCTCCCACAAGTGTTTCACTGATCGCCAAAAGGCGCGGCCCATAATCTTCCTCGATCAAACTTCCGGACCGATCGCAGGGCGAGCCGAACAAAACGAATGAGGTAATCGGAGCGAACCTGTCCGATTGGGGCAGGCTGGTTTGTCCGGGATCCCATCCCTCGTTGGCATCCTGAAAATGGCGAAGGCCGCTCGGTTTCCCAAGCGACCTTCGTTGCTGGCTGTAAGCCGGATTCTGTCCATCCCGTCCCCTTGCGAGGCCGGAACTGTGCGGTCATTTGTCTAAGCGACTATTACCCGAGGTTTCACCCGAGCGGCCTTGCGGCCTCTGCGAGCATCCGGACAGGCTGCCCGTTCCTCTGTTCTGTCTTGCACCGCCTGGGGTTTATCGTGCCCCCGTCATTACTGCCGGGGCGGTGGGCTCTTACCCCGCCTTTTCACCCTTACCCCACATCTTGCGACGCGGGGCGGTATATTCTCTGTGACACTTTCCGTCGCGTCCGTCTTTCGACGGGCGCTCCCGTGCGCTCTACACGGCAGGGTGCCTTATGGTGTCCGGACTTTCCTCCCGCTGTCTCGCGACAACGAGCGACCGCCCGCCAGACCACAGACCCTAGCTGAAAACTCAGAAAGGAAAACCGAGAAGATTGGTCTTTGGTCTCATAGGCCCTATACGTCCTATTGGACCTATAAGTCCTATCGGCTTCTTTTCCCCTTCGCGTCCTTTGCGTTGCTGCGTTTCGTCCCTCAGTGGAAATCATGCGATCCCGGAGTCCCGGCCACCGGCGCCCGCATGGCCTCGATTCGTTCCGCCTTCACATGGATCACGCGATCTACGTTCTGCACGACGCCGCGAATCTCCAAAAACCGCTCCTGGGTGATCGCCAGCCGCCGCGCTTCGAAAAGCGCCGGCGTCACCACCGCATTCGCCACTCCGGTTTCATCCTCCAGACTCACGAAAACAAATCCCTTCGCCGTGCCCGGCCGCTGCCGGCAGATCACCAGCCCTGCGATGCATACCCGCGTGCCATTTGCCGCCTCGCGGAGATCGGCCGCCCGCCACACCTGCGGCAGACCTTCCCGCACGAGGGCCATCGGGTGCGGTCCCGTCGTCACGCCCGCCCCGGCATAGTCCGCGTTCATCCGTTCCAGGGCGTTCATCATTTCCAACGGAGCCAGCGCCTCCTCGAAATCGCCGAACAATTCCCCTTCCCGCGCGGGCGCCTCGATCCGCCAGAGATTCTCCCGGCGATGCTCCCCCAGCCCATTGAGGGCCCCCAGCCTTGCCAGCGTCCGCGCTGCATCCTTGTTCACCCGCGCCCGCCGCTTGAAATCCTCCACCGAATCGAATGCGGCCTGATTTCGCTCCGTGACGATCCGCTCCGCCTCCGCTGCTCCCAGCCCGCGGACCATGTTCAATCCGAGGCGGATCGTTTCATCGTCCACCACCGTGCACTTCACCCCGGACTCGACCACCGACACCGGCCTCACTTTCACATCGTGCTTCTTCGCATCGTAAACCAGCGTCGAGGCTGAATAAAATCCCATCGGCTGGTTGTTGAGCAGCGACGCATAGAACTCCGGAGCCCGGTGGGCCTTCATCCATGCGCTCGCATACGCGATGTAGGCGAAGCTGAGTGCATGACTCTCGGGAAAGCCATAGACCGCGAACGAGCGCACCGACTTCTCGATCCGCACTGCGACCTCCGGCGCAACCTTCTTCTCCGCCAGCGCCGTCCGCAGCTTGTCGCAGATGCGGTTCATCTTGTCGTGCGAGCGGTGGAAGCTCAGAGCCTTCTTGAGTTCCGCGATCTCCCGCCCGGTGAATCCCGCGAGCTTGATCGCCATGGCCAGCATCTGTTCTTGAAACAGCGGCACTCCCAGCGTGCGCTCGAGCATCGGCACCAGCTCTTTCCCCAGCTCGCTCTCCGGCTCCAGGCCGAAATAGTCGATGGTCTCACGCCCCATCCGCCGTGCCAGAAAGGGATGCACCATCCCGCCCTCGATCGGTCCCGGCCGGATGATCGCGATCTGGATCGCGATATCGTAAAACTCCCGGGGCTGGAGCCGGGGCAGCGTCGCCATCTGCGCGCGGCTCTCGACCTGGAAAAGTCCGATCGTGTCCGCCTCGCCGAGCATGTCGTAGGTTTTCGTGTCTCCCTGGGGAAGCGTGTAGAAATCATAGTCGTCCTGCCGGCGCGCCTTCATGAGCGCGAAGGAATCCTGCATCACCGCCATCATCCCGAGGCCGAGCAGATCGACCTTGATGATGCCCAGATCGTCGCAATCGTCCTTGTCCCACTGCGCCACCACGCGCCCGGGCATGGACGCCCGCTCCAGCGGCATCACCGAGCTCAGCGCGCCCTGGCAAATGATCATTCCGCCCGAGTGCTGCCCGAGATGCCGCGGCAGGCCGTGGATCCGCTGCCTTAGCCGCAGCGCCGCCGCCACGCGGCCATTCTCCGGAGGCAGCCCCGCCATCCGCATCTGCTCGCGGAAGTCGAGCGTCTGCGGAAAATCCCCGTTCGCATAGAGATCCGAAAAGCGATCCAGCATCTCCGGCGGGAAATTTAGCGCCTTGCCGATCTCCCGCATCGCACTCTTCCCGCGATACGTGATCACATTTGCCGTCATCGCTGCGCCATGCTCGCCATAGCGCTTGTAGACCTCCTGGATCACGCTCTCGCGCCGATCCCCGCTCGGCAGATCGAGATCGATATCCGGCCAGGAAACCTTCGTCTGCCCCTCCACCGGAGGCGCCAGAAAGCGCTCGAAAAGCAACCGGCACTCGATCGGATCGCACGCCGTGATCCCCAGCGCATAACACACCACACTATTCGCCGCACTCCCCCGGCCCTGCACGAGGACACCGCTCTGCCGGCAATGCTCGACGATGTCCCAGACGATCAGGAAATAGCCGGAGAACCCCAGCTCTGCGATCAGCCTGAGTTCCTTATCGATCGTCTCGCGGATCTGCGGCGTGATCGTCCGGTAACGTCTCCGCAGGCCCTCGTAGCTCTGCTCCCGCAGCAGCGCGTTCATCTCCGCCGCGCCAAGATTACGATATCGAGGAAACTCATACCCGAGATTTTCGAGCGAAAACTCCAGCCGGTCGGCGATGCGGGTCGCGTTGGCGATAACCTCCGGCCGATCCGCAAAAAGCGCCGTCATTTCGTCCCTCGTGCGCAGGAAGCGCTCCGCGTTGCGGTCCAGCAGCCGGCCCGCGCGATCGAGATGCGTGTGATGCCGCGTACAGGTGAAGACATCGAGCACTTCCCGCTGCGAAGGCACCGCGTACAATACGCCCCCCGTCGCCACGGCCGGCAGCCCCAGCGCGGAGGCCAGGTCACCGAGCGCCTCGATGCGGGCTTCCTCCCCGCGTACCAGATGCCGTTGCAGCTCGACCGCCACGTTGTTGCGCCCAAAAGCCGCGACCAGTCTCTCCGCAACCGCCCTGGCCCCATTGAAATCCTCCGCTTCGACGCATCTTACGATCGCCCCTTCTTCGTCGCCGGTCAGCGCGATCAGGCCCTCCGCGAATTCCGGCAGTTCATCCCACCGCACCGCGCTTTGCTTCTTCGTGCCGCGTAGCTTCGCCCGTGTGAGCAGCCGGCAGAGGTTTTGATAACCAGGGCGGGTTGCGACCAGCACGGGCAGCACCGAGCCATCCTCCATGGTCAGTTCCGCTCCCACCCGGGCCGAGATCTCTACACCTTTTTGCTCTTTCAGGTCCGCCGCCGCCGTATGCAGGCGCGGTGCTCCATACACGCCATCCCGATCGCATAGCGTGACCCCGCCGAGATCGAGCGCAGCCGCGCTTTGCATCAATTCCTCCGGCAGTGAGGCCCCTCGCAGGAAGCTGAAGGCACTCCGCGCGTGCAGCTCAACATACTTCATACGTACCCTCCACCGTCCAGCGCCCCTCCCTGCGGTTCGCGATTCGCAGCATCGCACCATCGGCCAGCTCGATATCCCATTCCTCGACCCACCACGCGCGCATCTCCCACCACTCGCCGGAGAGCCGGTAGGGACCAGAACTCCGCGTCACAGGCCCAAAGGTGTCGACCCACGCGGGGCGCTCCTGCGCCAGCTTCACCGCGATCCTCCTCATGGAGCGATCCCGGCGCAATGGCAGTCCCTTGCGCCGCCCGATCACGGGCTCCCCCTCGGCCTCCGCGAATTCCTCCATCCGGAACGCGCCGGGACGGTGGGTATCCGCTGGCTGGGGAATACCGACCCCTCTGTCGCCAACCAGCGCTTTGAGCTGCGCGAGTGTTTCCCCGAATTTATTTGGATCGCGCAACGCGCTTTCGAAGAGGTTCAGCTGCCGCCCCGCCGCATCCGCCGCCTCGACACTCAAGCGCACGCCGACCGGCTGTTGTGTGAGCGTCAGCGCCTCGAGATGCGTGGAGAGGATGCGAAACCAGACTTCCGGCTCCGCCGTGGGCGACGGGATCGAGAACGTGCGCGCATAGTCCGGTCCGTTTTCCACCGGCAGGGTCAGCGTCAGCGATGAGGCTACGCGATATCCCGCCCTCAGCCGTGCGGAGAGCGCATCCGTGAATCGCTTCAGCAAAAATAGCAGAGGCTCCGTGGTCTCGATCGCGTAATCGAAATCGAACGCCTCCACGAACCGCTCCACCGGACGCACCAGTCTCAGCACCCGCTTCGTCCGCCCGCTCACGCGCTTGCGCAAGGCCGCCGCTTCCGGTCCAAGGCGCTCGATCAGGCCCTCCGCTGGCAACTTGAGAAACTCCCCCACGGTACGGATCCCCCAGCCCTCCAGAATCTCCTGCAAGTCCGGGGATGGCTCCAGCACCGCCATCGGCAGCGCGGCGCAAAACGGCGCTCCGTCGTAAACGACATTCACCGGCTCCGCGCGGCACGCCGCCAGCCAGGCGTGATCGGCATGAGGCGCAACGCCCACCCGGGCCTCGAAGCCCTCTGCCGCGCAATGAGCGACCATCTCCTCCGCCAGCCGCTGCCAGCAGACGCCTTTGGCCACGCCGGATAAATCCAGCGTGCAGACGCCATCCGCGGTCGCTTCCACCCGTGGCGAAAACCCCAGCGCCAGCTCGATCAGCAGCGCCTGGCAGGCCGCTTCCTGACCCGGTGCGCGGGGCACGACGCGCAGCCCGGGACACCGGGCCAGGGCCTGCGCGGGCGTAAGACCCGGCTGCACCCAGGATTCCGCCGCGGCGGCATTCACCTCGAGCAACACCCCCTTGGCAGCCTCGCTATCGACCAGCGCCGCCTCGCCGGGCACTTCCCGCCAGCGCAGCGCGGCCTGCAGGCGAAAATTCGGCAGCCACAGGGCGCCGAACATCACGCCATCCTCCGCTCGACTTCCCGCTCGAGCGTTTTTTGCCGCACGCGCAACGCCATCCCCGCAGCCAGGTCCCGCCGCTTCACCCGCATCGCCTCGAGCCCGAGTCGCGCGTCCGCTTCGATCCTCACCCTCGCTCCCTCGACCATCGGCCAGCGGCTCAGCACCACCAGGGCCACGCCCGATTCCTCGACCACGCGCTGCAACCGGTGCCAGACATTCGTCGGAACGCCGCGCAGCTGCTTCACGGGCACGCCCTGGAAATCCAGCACGACCAGCGGGAGATTGCCGTCACGGAGCAGCAGATCCGCGGCCCGCAGCGCCTTCTTCGCCTCGCGGCTGCGCACCCAGAGCAGGCGCCGCATCGCTGTCGCATCCCAATCCGACGGCTCGAATTGATCCGCCGCATCGATCAATGCCATGTGCCATCGCTCGCGGCCGGTAGTCTCCAGCAACGCGGAGAAAAAGAGCGATCCCTGGCTGGTGGAACCGGAGAATTCCGTCACCGCCCCCCGGCGAAGGCCGCCCGCCGCCACATCCAGCGCCTCGACGCCGGTGGGCACGCATCCCCCTCGCGGCGCAGGCTGGGCGGCTTCCGCCGCCAGCTTCGCGCGCAGGGCACGAAAAACCTCCAGCCGGACGACCTTGTTCTCCAGGACATGCTGGCTCTCCAGCATACGCTCGCCCTGGCTATTGGCCCGTGCGGCTTCCATCGCGAATCAGGCCTCGAAAGACTCCCGCCACCTTCACCAGCTCCGCCGGAACGACTAGATCGCGATAGCCGGGATTACTGGCCCGCAGCTTCACTTGATTCGTCTCCGGCAGCGGTAGGAAATGCTTGAGTGTCGCCTCGTGCGCCTCGCCCACCAGCACCGCCGCGATCTCTCCCGCATACGGCTCGACTTCGGGCCGCAGCAGCACCTTGTCCCCATCGAGAATGCCGTCGCCGATCATCGAGTCCCCCTTCACCCGCAGCAAAAAATCTCCCGGCCGCCACGGCAGCATGGCCTCGATCTCGACCATTTCCTGAGCCTCCGACACCGCCTCGGATAATGGGCCCGCGGGAATGGAGCCCAGCAAGGGCAGTCCGCCGAGGCCGACCGCACGCCGTCCCTCCGCAGTCAATTGCAGGACCCGTGAACGCCCCTTCGCCCCGCCGCCACCGATCGCCAGCATTCCCTTGCGCTCCAGGATGCGCAGCGTCGGGGTAAGGCTGCTCTCGGCCGCCAGCTTCAGCCGCGCCACGAGGTCCGGAACGAAAGCGGGCACCCGGCGTCCCTCGAACCAGGCCAGGGCTTCCAAAATCTGTTTCTGGCGTGGGGTCAGATCGCTCATATCGTGATATATCACGATATCCAGTCCAGACATTCCTGCCAGAGGATTTTGCATGGAGGAAATCTAACGGTCGCAGGTGGACAAAAGCGGTCCGATACCCTGATTCCTCCAAAATCTCTGTCGCGGCAGCCGTCCGGCGCATCCGCAGGGCAGGATCAGAGCAATCCCGCCACCACGCGCAGGTCTTTCACGAAATCCGCATAGCCCTGCTCACGAGCAGCCTCGTCCGGAGCACGCAGCAAGGCGGAGGGATGAATCGTCACTACCGTCTGCTCGCAGTACTCGGATTTCATCGTTTTCCCACGGTCCCGCAGCACCCGCACTTGGGAGCCCAGCAAACTCTGCGCGGCGGTCCCGCCCAATGCGACCAGCACGCGCGGGCGGATTGCTCGCAACTCCGCCTCCAGCCACGGGCGGCAGGCGGCCGCCTCCCTCGCACTCGGTTTGGCATGCAGACGCCTCTTTCCGCGAGGCTCCCATTTGAAATGCTTCACCGCATTCGTCACGTAGGCCTTGCTCCGGTCGATACCTGCGTCCTCGAGCGCACGATCGAGCAGCTGGCCCGCCGGCCCCACAAATGGCCGGCCTGCGAGATCTTCCTGATCACCCGGTTGCTCGCCCACGAAGACGATCTCCGCCCGCTTCGGCCCCTCGCCAAAAACCGTCCGGGTGGCGTGCTGATACAGCGGACAGGCCGTACAGCCCATCGCCGCCTCGCGCAGCGTGTCGAGACTGCGCGAGTCCGGCGGCGTGGCGGCCGTGAGTTCGGATTTCTTCTGGCTATGGACGACCATGGTTTCGACCCGGCTCGGAGCCTCCCGGATGAGCGTCGGAATGAGTTCGGCTTCCGGGAGATTCTTCCAATACTTCTTCGGCATCTCCGCCTGCATCGCGTGTGTCTTGACCCGCGCGGGATTGAAAATGCTCCGGTAATAAGTGCGCCAGAGATCCTCGACGTCATCCCCGGTCGGAGCCTCCGAGCGCGGAACACCCGGCGTGAAGCTGAGCGCCTCGCCATCCCAATGCGCGCAGCGATCCGGCGTCAGGATCGACCAGCGCATCGAGGCGAACCGATCACGAAAAAACGCCGCGTTCAGCTCTACGATGTGATGTGCGGGCTCGAACCACGCCACATACCAGTCTCCCCCCTCGGCCTCGACCTCCCGGAATCGCACGAAGGCCCGCATCTTGTGGACATCGTGGCGAATCGCCTTGTCCATCCGCTGCAGCAGATGCACATCCGGATCGACAACCACTTCCAGCAAATGCGGCTCGCCGTGCGTGAGCCGCCAGAGCGCGCGATAAAGCAACGCCCAGCGCTCTGGCGTGCGATGGCAGGCGACGCGGCGCGCTATCTCCACGAATGCTCGTGGGACTCGGATCGTTTCTCCCGGTGGCGCTTCCTCGCTCTCTTCGAACAGACCCAGCGCAGGCTGATCCGCAAGCCATTCCTCCCAGACAATCCCATCCGGAGAGATCCCGGCGTTCAAAACCCGCCGTGCTTCCCGCTGCCAGTCGGCAAAGGTGGGCGAAAACGTGATCTGGCGCATCCGTTTATGATCGGCTATGCGCCGGAAATCCGCCGTCTAAAATTTCGCCGGCCCGCCGGGAAACAGCTCCAGCTGCCGGTCGGTGCGCGCCAGCGCCAGCTCATTGATCGCCCGGGGGAAATGATCGGTCGCGATGATGAACGGCATCGCTTTCTTCATCGGGACGCGCAGGCGCACCAGGTCGTCGAGGCGCAGGGAATGCCAGCGGCGTATTTGAAGAATGCGGTCGACATTTCGCACGCCCAGCCCGGGTACTCGCAGCAACTTCTCCCTCGTCGCACGATTCACGTCCACCGGAAACGAGGCTGGATTTCGCAAGGCCCACGCGAGCTTGGGATCGATATCCAGCGGCAGATCGGGCTGATCTGCCGTCACGATCTCCGAGGCCTTGAACTCGTAGAACCGCATCAGCCAATCGGCCTGATAAAGCCGGTGCTCGCGCACCAGCGGCGGTGCGATGAGGGGAAGCTGCGAGGAGGCGTCGGGAATCGGACTGAAGGCGGAATAATAGACGCGCCGCAGCCGATGCTCGCGGTAGAGAGAGTCCGCTTGGGTGAGGATTTCCCGGTCGTTCGAAGGTGTAGCCCCGACAATCATCTGCGTGCTCTGGCCCGCGGGGGCAAAGACGGGAGCTTTCGCACTCTCCCGGCGCTCTGCCTTCGACTGGCTGACCCGCTTTTCGATCACGTCCATCGCACCCCGGATCCGCGTGAGATTCTTCTCCGGCGCGAGCGCATCGAGATCCCGCGCCGTTGGCAGTTCGACATTGATGCTCAGACGATCCGCCCAGCGCCCCGCGTCCTCGATGAGCTCGGGCGAGGCCTCGGGAATCGTCTTGAGATGGATATACCCGCGAAAGCCATGGTCGACGCGCAGCGTACGCGCCACCTTCACCACCTGCTCCATGGTGTAGTCGGCGTTGCGAATGATGCCCGAGCTGAGAAAGAGACCCTCGATGTAGTTCCGCCGATAGAAATCCATGGTCAGGCTCACGACCTCCTCCGGGGCGAACCTTGCCCGCCTCACCTCGCTCGACTTCCGATTGATGCAATAAAGGCAATCGTAGATGCAGAAGTTAGTGAGTAGAATTTTCAGCAGCGACACACATCGACCGTCCGGGGTGTAACTGTGGCAGATTCCCATCCCCGTCGTACTTCCGAGACCGCCGTCCCGGGAATCCCGCTTCGTCGTGCCGCTGCTGGCACACGAGGCGTCGTATTTCGCCGCGTCGGCCAGGATCGAGAGCTTGGTGGAGGTGTCCATGCGGCTTGAGGGAATTCATCGCCCGAAAATCGATCGGCGCAAGCTTGATCGCTATCCGGAGCAAATTGCGCCAAAACCGCTTGACACCACAAGATATTGAGTCAATCTCCCGAAAACACGCCCGCGCGATACAAGATGCGTTGCCCCAAGTGCGGTTCTCTCGAGGACAAAGTCATAGATTCCCGGCTCTCCAAGGAAGGTGAGTCGATTCGCCGCCGCCGCGAGTGCCTCGACTGCGAAACTCGCTTTACCACTTACGAGGAAATCGAGCGTCTCGAGCTTCGCGCCATCAAGCGCGATGGCCGCCACGAGCCCTTCGACCGGCACAAGCTGCAGAACAGTTTTATCAAGGCCTGCGAGAAACGACCGATCAGCATCGACGACATCGAGCGCAGCGTGGGAGAGGTCATCACGGAACTCGAGGCCGGCAACGAGCGCGAGATTTCCACGAAGACCATCGGCCTGAAGGTCATGGAAAAGCTCCACCTCCTCGATCCCGTCGCCTACGTCCGATATGCCTCGGTCTACCGGGAGTTTCAGGAAATTGGCGACTTTATCGAAGAAATCCAGTCGTTCGAACGCCGTGGCGTCAAGACCACGGCCCAGCCGGAGCTTTTCACCGCCTCATGATCGCACTCAAAAATGACCTGCCCGTGGTCCGTTTCGATGACGGCCACATCATGACTTTCGAAAACCAATGGCTCGCCGAGGGCCTCGCGCGCGCCGCGGCCCGGGCCGGCTACAAGAAATGGTGGCTCGCCGAACATGTCACCGAGACGGTGGCCGTCTATCTGCGCACCGATTTCGACGCCCCCACCGTGTCCCTGCTCCAGCTCCGCACGGCGGTGCAGTCCGTGCTCCAGGTCATCGGCTACGCCGACGTCGCGACTCATTTCGAGCCCATGCCGCCCCCCATCCGCCTTTCGCTCGCCTCGCTGGCGAAGGAAGCCGGCGCCGGTTACGAGCTGATGTTTTTCCGGCTGCTGCAGAATCGCCTCCGCGACATTGCCGACTCGAGCTCCGTTCGGGTGGAGCTCTTCGATCTCCAGCCCTGCGTGAAGCTTCTGCGCAGCGCGAAGAACTGGCGCAGCGATTGCACCGGGCTGCGCGCCGAGATCGTGCGGTTCATCCGTGAGGAACTCGACTACAGCCCGCGCGCGGATGAGCTGAATTTGCAGCTTTCCTGATTTTTTTCGCCGCAAAGAACCGAAGGCCGTAGAGGAAGCCAGAGGCTTTCAAACCTTTGAATTCCTTGGATCGCCTCTTCTCCAAAAAAGATCGAGGCCACATCTCCGCAGGTATTTTCAGTTCGCTGTATTCTCTTCGCGACCTTCGCGTCCTTAGCGGTTAAATTCCCGCTATGACGATCTTCGAAAAAATCATCGCCCGCGAGATCCCCGCCGACATCGTCTTCGAGGACGATCAATGTCTCGCGTTCCGTGATATCAATCCCCAGGCACCCGTTCACGTCCTGCTCGTTCCAAAGCGTGCCATTCCGCGCATTGGCGCCGCGACTTGGGATGACGCCGCGCTGCTCGGCCATCTCATGGTGAAGGCAGGCGAGCTCGCCCTCATGCTTGGCCTCTCGGAAGGCGGCTTCCGCATCGTCATCAACCACGGCGCAAACGGCGGCGAGACCGTTCCCCACCTGCATCTTCACATCCTTGGCGGCCGCGCGCTGACCTGGCCTCCCGGCTAGCCGCAGGCTTCCCGGTGAGCTAGCGTGAAGGGATGCCGCCGACTCTCACCACGATCCTGCTTCTGACTGTCTCGAATGTCTTCATGACCTTCGCATGGTACGGCCATCTCAAGCATGTGAAGACCTGGCCCCTCCTGCTCGCCATCGTCGTGAGCTGGGGTATCGCGTTCTTTGAATACATGGCCCAGGTGCCCGCGAACCGCATCGGCTCCAGCGTCCTCTCCCTCGCGCAGCTCAAGATCCTGCAGGAAGTCATCACGCTTTGCGTCTTTGTTCCCTTCGCGATGTTCTACATGCAGCAGCCTTTCCGGCTCGACTTCGTCTGGGCCGGGTTGTGCCTCGTCGGCGCGGTCTACTTCATCTTCCGGGCATGAACTCCTTCATCCGCAACGTGCTCTCGATCACTCGGGGCATCGCCTTCGACCAGCGCCAGCGGCGCAGCGCCATGTTTGCTTTGACGATCGCCGCGCTCGGCATGGTCTTCGCGGGCACCTTCCTGCTCTGGAATGCTTTCGCATCTCATCCCCTTTTCTTCGCCATCTACTGGCTCGTTTGCCTTTGGCTGGTGACTTGCGTGTTCCTGCTCGCCATCTACGATTTGCTGGTCGTCATGCGACGCGGACGCGAGGAACACTCCGCCGCGCGCCGCGAGATCTTCAAAGACATCGACTGAACCATGTTCAAAATTCGCGAAAGAATCGAAGCGGATGAGCAATCCGCGCTCGCTCCCTACGCCTGCAAGTCCGACGAATCGCTCGGCCGGATTCATCGTGAGACTCCGCACCCCTATCGCACCGCCTTTCAACGCGACCGCGCTCGCATCGTCCACAGCGCCGCCTTTCGCCGCCTCGATGGCAAGACGCAGGTTTTCCTCAACGGCACTGGCGATCACTTCCGCACCCGGCTGACCCACACCATCGAGGTCGCCTCCGTCGCCCGCACCATCGCCCGGGCTCTCGCGCTCAACGAGGACCTCACCGAGGTCATCGCCCTCGCCCACGATCTCGGCCACACGCCGTTCGGCCACAGCGGCGAGCACACCCTCGACCGCCTCATGCGCGCCCACGGAGGCTTCAATCACAATGGCCAGAGTCTGCGCATCGTTACGCTCCTGGAATCCCAGTACCCGCGCTTCTCCGGCATGAACCTCAGCTACGAGGTCACGGAAGGCCTGCGCAAGCACGACAAGACGCTCACCGCGCCTGACGGCACCACGCACCTCTCCCCCTCCCTCGAGGCCCAGGTCGCCGACTTTGCCGATTCCATTACCTACACCGCCCATGATATCGACGACGGCCTCGACTCGGGCTTGATCACCGCCGAGGCGCTCGACGAATTTCCGATCTGGTCCGAGGCCCGCATGTTTGCCGAGCGCGAGTTTCGCAAGCTCGATCCCACCGAGCGCCGGGGCTACATCATCCGTTGCATCATGAACCACGAAGTCGAGGACATCGTGATCAACAGCGCAAAGGCCATCAAATTCGCGAGGCTCAAGTCCGTCGCCGATGTCCGCAAGCAGAAGAAGCGGCTCATCCAGTTCAGCCCGGAGACCCGCAGCGGCAACGCGGCCATGAAGAAGTTTCTCTACAAGAACCTCTACTACAACCCTGCCGTCGCCGAGGCGAACCAGCGCGGTTCCGCCATGCTGGAGGCGCTTTTCAAGCGCTTCGTCGAGACTCCGTCGCTCATCGGCCGCAAGGCCAGCCGCCGGATCAAGAAAGAAGGCCTGCACCGCACGGTCGCCGACTATCTGAGCGGCTTCACCGACCGCTATTGCATCGAGCAATATCAGGCCCTTTTCGAATAGCGCTCCCGCCGCGCTTTCCCTTAATCTCCGCCTTCCATGAGCAGTCCCGAACTCGACGTCCGCTACGTCGCCAATCTCGCCCGCATCGACCTGAGCGATGCGGAGATCACCCAATTCCAGTCCCAGCTCGGCCGCGTGCTGGAGTATGTCGAGCAGCTCAATCAAGTGGACGTCTCCCAAGTCGAGCCCACCGCCCATGCCAACGACGTCACGAACGTCTTCCGCGTGGACGAAGCCAGACACGGCCTCGATAAGAAAGCCGCCCTGCAGAATGCGCCGCGCCAGGTCAATGGCCTCGTCTCCGTCACCAAGGTCATCGAGTAAGTCATGGAAATTTTCGATCTCTCCGTCGCCGAACTTCAGGCGAAACTCCGCGCGAAGGAACTCTCGCCCGTCGATGCCCTCGACGCCCTCGAATCCCGCATCGCCGCCGTCGACCCCAAGGTCGGCGCGTATCTGTCCCGCGATCTCGAAGCCGCCCGCGTCGAAGCCGCCCAGGCCGATGTGAATCTCCCGCTCGGCGGCGTCCCGATCGGCATCAAGGACGTCATCAACGTCCTCGGCCAGCCCTGCACCGCGGCGTCGAAGATCCTCGAGCCCTTCCGCTCACCCTACAACGCCACGGTCATCAACAAGCTCCGCGCCGCCGGCGCCGTGCCTTTCGGCCGCTTGAACATGGATGAGTTCGCGATGGGCTCCTCCACGGAGAATTCCGCTTTCCATCCCACGCACAATCCCTGGGACCTCTCCCGCATCCCCGGCGGCTCCAGCGGCGGCAGCGCTGCCGCCGTCGCCGCGCGCGAGGCCTTTGCCACGCTCGGCTCGGATACGGGTGGCTCCATCCGTCAGCCAGCCGCGCTCTGCGGTTGCGTCGGCCTGAAGCCCACCTACGGGCGCGTCTCCCGCTACGGACTCATTGCCTTCGCATCCTCGCTCGACCAGATCGGTCCCTTTGCCCGCACGACCCGCGACTGCGGCCTGCTGCTGAATGCTCTCTCCGGCCGTGACCCGATGGATTCCACTTCACTCGACCAGCCGGTGGATGACTACACGTCGCTCCTCGGCCGCGATCTGAAGGGCGTGAAGCTCGGCATCCCGAAGGAATACTTCGTCGACGGCATGGATACCCAGGTCCGGGCCTCCGTCGAGGCCGCGATCAAGCAATGTGAATCGCTCGGCGCGGAACTCGTCGAGATCTCGCTCCCGCACACCGAGTTTGCGGTGGGCGTCTATTACATCATCGCCACAGCCGAGGCCTCTGCGAACCTCGCCCGCTTCGACGGCGTCCGCTACGGCCACCGTGCCGACGCGCCGAAGGATCTGCTCGACCACTACAAGCGCACTCGCGAAGAGGGCTTCGGCAGCGAAGTGAAGCGCCGCATCATCCTCGGCACCTATGTACTCTCGAGCGGCTACTACGACGCCTATTACCTCCGCGCACAAAAAGTCCGCACGCTCATCCGGCAGGATTTCACCGCCGCGTTCGAGAAGTGTGACGCCCTGATTTGCCCGACCTCGCCCGACCTTGCCTTCAAGATCGGCGAGCGCACCGACGACCCGCTCCGCATGTACCTGGCCGACATCTTCACGATCGCCGCGAATCTCGCCGGCATCTGCGGCCTGAGCGTGCCCTGCGGCTTCGGCGAAAAGGACGGCGTCAAGCTCCCGATCGGCCTGCAGTTCCTCGGCAAGCCCTTCGACGAAGCCCGACTCCTTCAGATCGCCGACGCCTACGAGCAGTCGACCGACTGGCACAAGGCCGCACCGGCGTTATAGGAGCTCAATCGGAGCGCGACGATGCCGATCAAATTCTCGCGCCCCGTTGCCCAGCTCCCCGTCACGAACGTCGCGGAGACGCAAAGTTACTATCGCGACGTGCTCGGCTTCCGGATCGACTGGATCTGGGAGGATGGCTACGGCTCCGTCTCGCGCGACGAAGCCACGGTTTTTCTCTGCGCCTCCCGCGGTATCATCGTGCCGCAGACCCACATCATGCAGGTTGGCGATGTCGACGCGGTGCATGCCGAGTGGAGCGAATCGGGTGCGAAGCTTCATGGCGAGCCGGTGGACCAACCGTGGGGCATTCGCGAATTCACCCTCGAGGACAACAACGGCCATCTCTTTCGAGCTTCGCAGAACTCGCGGAAATTCGAACTCCCCGATCGTGAACCCCTGCCAGGCTTGAGCCTGGTTCATCGCCGCCCCACCCCCGCCGAGCATCAGGATCTCATCGCTGCCGTCGGGTGGACGAACTTCACCAATCCCGAGGCCGGCGCCGCCTCCTTGTCCCAATCTCTCTTCTGCGTCGTTGCTGAATTCGAAGGAACGGCCGTTGGCATGAGTCGCGTGATCGGCGACGGACAGCAGTTCTTCTACATCATGGATGTCGCCGTGCATCCCGACCACCAGGGCCGCGGCATCGGCACGGCGATGATGAATGAGATCGTCGCCTTCATCCATCGCACCGCCCCTCGAAAAGCTCTTATCGGTCTTTTCACCGGTGCGAATCGCGGCACTTTCTACGAGCGATTCGGATTCCGTGGCTCCGAGACGAGCCTTTATGGCATGTGCGCGCTGGAGCTGAAGCAGGCGTAGCTCCCGGCACGAGACTCCTGATCGAGAGAGATTTAAAAGACCCGGGCCTCGAACCGAAGCCCTGGAGACGCGGAAAACGTGAACAAGCGCTTCCGGGCAAAAATAAGAACGCCAACCCCCATGGCTAAGAACAAAAATGCCACCGTAGTCGGCTCGGGGACTGCCATCACGAAAGCGCCATTAATCGTGACATTGGCGGAATTGCGATCGGAGGGATCGTACGGCAGGCCGCCCAAGTATTGATCGTAGGTCAAATGCAGTCCACCGACGCTGGAGTCGTACCACAAATGTCCCCAAGAGATCTTAGCTATCCCGCCAGGTTGATCCGAAGGATAGGTAAGTGACGGATCAAGCGGGTCGACGAAATAGAGTTCCGCTCCTTCGTCGAAATCGATCACTCCATTGCCGTTCGCATCATTCCAATCCAATCCGCTTCCCAGAATTTCGTGTCCATCCCCATTCCGGTAGGCGACCGACAGCATGACGGGCGTGCTCGCCGCAAATGCATCGTAGAGGAAATTCCATGTCGGCATTCCATCTGCAATGAAATCTGGCTTCGAAAACTGTGCTGTCCAAAAGCCCGGTTGGAACATGCCTGAAAATTTCACGAAATCGAACCCATGGTCGTTAACCACAAATTTGGTAAGGGCATACGGAATGGTTCGAAAATATGTTCCGTTCGCCAATGTGGTGTTCATGTACCCTTGGGAGCTCAAGGTCGCATCGATTGCCGTCCAGTCTGCATAACTTGCCCCCGTAAGAGAGGTTCCGAAAACTGAGGGCGCCGAATTTTGGAGATAGATTAAAGCATTCGTCGCCGTCGTAGGCACACAAGCTTGTGGACCGATATGGTGGTAAGCGGCTGTGTCCAAACTGTACTGGTCCATCCACCCCAGACTAGGCCACTGCACGGACGCAGAATAAGTCGTTGCGGCGTGGGCTAGGTCGGCGCCAACAGCGATCACGCAAATAACTATCGGAATCATCCACCGCGGCACGAGCATACGGAAAGCTAGATAACCCATTCCCCGTGTAAAAGGAAAACAAGCACACATTCTTCGGAGTGCACACATCTTCCGGTCCCTTATCGTCGACAACTCCACGCCGGTTCTCTAACTTGGGCTGGCTTCTAGAAATTCCCGCGCACCTTGATCCCCATGAGCGATTCCTCCCGGACGGCGATTGGCTTTCCGTGCTTTCCACTCCAACAAACGGACGCCATATAACTCAGATTTTCCAATGAGCAGTCACGCTGTCCTCGTCGCCACCGCCAAAGTCCGCCCCGGTACGGATACGGAATTTTCCGCGTGGAAGACCCGGCATGACCTCGTGGTCGGCAAATTTGCCGGCTTCGTCAGCAGTGATATTATTCCACCGACCAAGCCCGGCGGAAACGAATGGACGATCATTCTGAATTTTCGCTCGCAGGAGGAGCTCACCACTTGGGAGCGCTCGGCGGAACGCGCCGAAATTCTCGCGGAGGGCCTGCCGCTTTTCGAAGGCGGAAATCTGGGAGAAGTCGCTAGGCCGACCCAGGAGTTGATCAAGCAGGACGGCAACGTCACCGAGGTCATCTTCTCGAAGGTGAAGCCGGGCATGGAAGACGCCTATCGCGAGTGGTCGGTCCGGATCCAGGCCGCACAGGCGAGATACCCCGGCTACCAGGGCATGTACCTCCAGCCACCCGAGGAAAAGGGCGGTCTGTGGACAACGATCATTCGCTTCGAGACCGCTGCCCACCTGGAAGGCTGGATGGCCGCGCCGGAGCGCAAGGAACTGCTGCGCGAGTCGAAAGCCTTCATCGAGCACGAGCAACTCACGCGGCTCGCGACCTCGTTCCCTGGGTGGGTGCCGGTGAATCCGGAAACCGGCAAAGGCCCGCCGGACTGGAAGACCGCGATGCTCGTGCTGCTCGGCCTGTTCCCGATCGTGATGCTCGAGATGAAATTTCTCAGCCCGATCTGGAGCTGGCTCAGCCTCAATTCCTCGTTCGCGACTTTCGTCGGCAACAGCATCAGCGTCGCCGCCACCAGCTTCGTCACCATGCCTCTCTTCGTGCGCTGGTTCGGCTGGTGGTTGTTCCTCAATGAAGACAGCCCGCGTGGCACGACATTCCGCGGCGTGCTTGTCCTCATCGGACTGTTCGTCATCGAGATCGCCGCGCTCTGGAAGCTGCTGCCCTGGTAATCCCAAATTTTGACTGTCTGAATCGCACCCAACACCTGAAACCAAAAACCCAATGAGCACACCAGAACCCGATCACGAGAAATTCATCCGCCGCGCCATCGCGATGTCCCGCCGAGCCTCGCTCGAATATTGCACCGGAGGAGTCTTCGGCGCCGTCATCGTCAAGGACGGCGAGATCGTCTCCGAGGGAATGAACCGCGTGGTGGCAAGCCACGACCCCACCTGGCACGCCGAGATGGAGGCCATCCGCCTCGCCTGCATTACGCTGCAAAACTTCAAGCTCACCGGCTGCACGCTCTACACCTCTGCGGAACCCTGCCCCATGTGCATGGCCACCTGCTATTGGGCCGGCATCGAGCAGGTTTACTATGCCGCAACCGTGGAGGATGCGTTCAAGTACGGCAACTTCGACGACAGCCCGATCTACAAGGAACTCGCCCTGCCGAAAGAACAACGCTCGATCAAGCTCACGCAGCTCCTGCGCGAGGAAGCGGTCGTGGTCTGGAAGGAATACCAGGCCAAGCCGGACAAGATTCAATATTGATCATCCAGACTCCCCGCCGGGCTCGTTCCCGGCGGGGAGTCCCCCTCCAAAGGATGGACATCGCCGCGCTCAAGAGTTCCTGCAAAGGCGACATCGCCGTACCGTCCGACGAGAACTTCCTCGAGCTGCTCCATGGCAACTTGTGGAACCGGCTCATTCTCGACCGCAGTCCTGAAGTCATCGTCCGCGTCCGGGACGAAGACGATGTCATCGCGACGATCCGCTTCGCCCGCGCCCACCAGCGAAAGGTTGTGGTCCGCGGCGGCGGGCACAACTGGTGCCAGCCGACGCTCCGGCACGGCGGCATCCTCATCGATCTCAGCCATCTCAACCAGGTCATCTCGATCGACGTCGAGGCGCGGAAAGCAGTCGTCCAGCCGATCATCAGCAACCGGGATGCGCAGAAGTATCTGAACTCACACGGTCTCGCTTTTCCCAGCGGTCATTGCCCACAGGTCAAGCTGAGCGGCTATCTCCTTGGGGGCGGCATGTCGTGGAACCAAGGCGTCTGGGGCCATGGCGCCGGCAGCGTGGAAGCCGTCGAGATCGTGACGGCGGAGGGCGAGCTCATCACCGCCAGCAGGGACCGGCACCAGGACTATTTCTGGGCAGCGCGTGGCTCCGGTTCGGGATTTTTCGGGGTGGCGACGCGCTATCACCTGAGGCTTTATCCATTGCCCGCCGCAATTCATGGAGCCAGCTACTATTATCCCATCGAGGACGCCGCCGAGGTGGCCGCCTGGCTGCGAAAGACCGCGCCACAGCTTGCCGCCAGCGTGGAACTCAGTCTCTTTCTCCTCACCGCGCCCGGCGATCTCCCGCCCTCGGCGAAGGGCAAAGTCTGCCTCGTCACGGCAACCTCCTTCGCGGAAACCAGGGAACAGGCGCTCGCGGAGCTGAAGCCACTCGACGATTGTCCGCTCCTGGCTAAAGCCCTGCGAGTCTCGCCCCCCACCCCCGTGGTTTTCGACGAGCTGTTCGACGCTTCCGGTGCGTTATGGCCCGAGGGCCTGCGCAATCGGGTCGAGGCGATATTCTCCGACGCCGACGGCGGCGATCTCGTGGAGGCGGTCCGTGACCATTTCGTCGCGGCACCTTCCCCACTCTCCCTCGTCCTTTTCGTCTTCTTCACGGGGCCGGATTTTCGACCTCCCGACGACGAAGCCTACTCCATGAGTTCGCGCGTCTACGGTGGTCCTTGGACGATGTGGAACACGGCCACGGAGGATGGCGCAAACTCCGAATGGCATGACACGTTGACAGCACTCCTTCGGCCTCTCGTCTCCGGCTACTATATCGGCGAGTCGGACACCGTGCGCCGGCCAACGAATGCGGTGGCCGCGTATCGTCCGGAGAATTGGGAACGGATCGCCAGCCTCCGGGCGAAATATGATCCGGACGGCGTCTTCTTCGATTACTTCGACGGTCTCGGTAATCGAGACATCTCTTTCCCCGCATAGTCTTCCAATCATGGCTCATCGCCCCCCTTTCCTTCTCATCGCGGCTATGAGCGCCATTGCTCTCACCGCTCCGGTCTTGGCCGAAGAAACCGCCACTGATCCTTCGCCTCTCCTTGACCATCCCGAGTCCGTCACCGGAAACCCGGCGGCGGAAGACGCCAAGCCCGGCACCGGCCTCGCGGGACAGCTTCTCCATCTTCCGGAAGACAAGGGACTGCGGCTCGGAGGTCTCTGGCTGGCGGACTCGAACGGATTGCTCTCGGGTGGTGCCCAGCCGGGAAAATGGAGCTTCAACAGCGTGTTCATCGTCGGGGCAAATCTCGATGCCGAAAAACTCGTCGGATGGTCCGGCGCATCCTTCGGTATCCAGTTTCTTCAATTCAACGGAGAGAATACGAATGGCCAGGCCGGCACGATCCAGGGCTACAACAGCCTTCCCGGCCCCGAGCCGCTGAATCGCTCGGAGCTCTACCAGCTCTGGTACCGTCAGACCCTCTTCGACGATCGCGTCATCTTCCGTATCGGAAAAATGGTGCCTACCTACGACTTCGACAATGTCGCCCGGCCGGTGCCCACGCATGACGAGGCGCTCGATATTCCCTCGGTCACAGGCCTTCTCTATACGCCGGTCTTCGTGAACCCGACATTACTCGGTGCGATCGGTGGCTATTACAATTCGGTCAGCGGCATCACCCTCACGCTTGCCCCGACCAAAAACATCTACCTCAGTTACGGCGTTTACGACGGCAACGTCGCTCGGGGAACTCAGACCGGCATGATGGGACCGGAGTTCAATGGCTACTATTTCCACATCTGGGAGGCCGGCGTGGACTGGCTCCTTGGTGGAAAATACCCCGGCCAATTCGGCGCTGGCCTATGGTACCAGACCGGCCTGCTGCAAGGGCCACCCGGCGTCACCGACGATGGTACGGGAGGTTTCTATCTCTTCGGCAGCCAGCGCATCTGGTCGAACGAACATACTCCCACGCCGACCGCAAAGGACGGTGGAAAATCCGGCGATGGGAAAGACAAGACCGCGCTCGCCCCGGAGCCGCCGGCGCAGAAAGCCTCGATCTCCACCTTCGTCCAGTTCGGCGTGAACAACTCCGAGACCCTCCCGGTGAATCAATACTTCGGCCTCGGTTTTACCGGCTTCGGCCTCGTGCCTCATCGCCCGGCGGACTCCCTTGGCTTCGGCATGGCCTGGTCGTGGCTGAATCCGAACCTCTTCGATCGGTCCAGCGAACTGATGTTCCAGAGCTACTATCAGGCCCACCTCATCGGCGGCACGTTTTTCTCGCCGGCGGTAAGTTACATCCCGACTCCGGGGGCCGGCTCGGACCTCGGTGGCGCATGGGCGCTCACCTTCCGGGTCACCGTTCTTTTCTGAAAGTCGAGCGCGTTCACGCAAATTAGCCTCCGGATGTTTGACAGCCTCTTTGTCGCATTGGATAACTTTGCATGCCGAATTTTCTGCCTGCCGCCGCTCTGTCGCTCCTCCTCGGCGCAACTGCCACGACATTGGCTTCCGCGATTCGCTACGATGTCACCGATCTGAACGCCGGGCCCGGAGCCACGGCTCTCGCGGTCAACGCCAGCGGGAACGTGGTTGGTTACTACATCCCCGCGGGATCGATGCCTGGAGGCAGCCATGGATTCCTCTACAAAAATGGCACGTTCACCGACATCCCCACCTTTGGCGGCCTCGCTTGCCAGGCGACCGGCATCAATGACAGCGACGTCGTCGTTGGTTGGGCGGACTATACCACCGCCGGATTCACCCAGGCGTTCACCTTCATCAATGGGACCATGAAAAATCGCGGCACGCTCGGCGGCTCCGTGAGCTACGCCATGGGCATCAATAACGCGAACCAGATCGTCGGCTCGTCGAAGACCGCTGGCGGCCTCTACCATGCCTTCGTCTTCAATTTCAACGGCACGGATGGTAGCACGATCGGCGCCGGTGACGATGCCGGAAAACTCGGCGGATCACAAAGCTACGCCAATGCCATCAGCTCAGGAGGAGTCGGAGTCGGTCAGGCCTATGTGACCGGCGACGTCAACTATCACGTCACATCCTATTATCTTGGACCACACGACCTCGGGACTCTCGGCGGCGACTATGCCGTGGCCTACGGCATCAGCGACGCCATGATCGTTGGATCTTCCTATACTGCCGGAAATGCCCTTCACGCCTTCTCGTACGATGAGTTTGGAACCTACACCGATCTCGGCACCCTGCCGTCCTACAACAGCTCCAGCGAGGCGAATGGCATCAACACCAAGCGCCAGATCGTCGGCCATAGCCAGGCTGCCAATGGCGCTCGTCATGCTTTCATTTACCAGGATGGCGCGATGCGCGACTTGAACGCCATGATCGCCCCCGGTTCGGATAAAGTCATCGCCGAGGCCAATGCCATCAATGAATCCGGCCAGATTGTCGGACGCGCCTACAACACCGCCTCGACCATCAGCTACGCTGTCCTGCTCACGCCTCGCACGATTCCGAATCCGACTGTCGTCATCTCCGGCAAACCGAAGATCAAGACCACGAAAAAGAAGCTCACCGTTCACGGATCCACCTCGGGCGACGTCACCAGCGTGACCTGGCAGATCAACGGCAAAGCCGTCCAGACTGCGGCGGGCACCGCCTCGTGGAGTCTGAATACCGGGAAACTGAAAGCCGGCAAAAATATCATCACCGCCACGGCCCACGGCTACGGTGGAAATTCCGCGCCTGCGCAAGTGATCATCATCCGCCGCTGATCCGCCCGCCCGAAGGAGAGCATCTCTTCCCCCGCACGGAGAAGGTGCCGCCGCCCTTCTCAGCTTGCAGCGCTGTTTCCAGCCCGCTCAACCTCCGCCCACTCCTCCTCGGTGAGCTTCAGTTCACCGGCGGCGGAATTTTCTTCCAGATGACCGATCGAGGACGTTCCCGGGATCGGCAACAGCACAGGCGAACGGTGCAGCAGCCAGGCCAGCGCGAGTTGGGAAATCGTGGCGTCGTGACGCTTCGCAATGGCGCCGAGTGGGCCACCGGGCTTCACCAGATCTCCAGCGCCAATCGGGAACCATGGGATGAAGCCGATGCCCTCCCGCTCGCAATAGTCCAGCGTCGCCTCCGACTTGCGTTCGCCGATGTTGTATTCGTTCTGCACGCTCACGATTGGCAGGATCGTGCGGGCATGCTCGATCTCGTCGGGTTTCACCTCGGACAGACCGACGTGCCGGATCTTCCCGGCCTCCTGTAGTCTCTTCAGCACGCCAAACTGCTCCTCAGCCGGCACCTTTGGATCGATACGGTGAAGTTGGTAGAGGTCGATGCAATCGACCCGCAGTCGCCGCAGGCTCATCTCGACGCACTGGGTCAGATACTCGGGCCTGCCAACCGGCGCCCATTCGCTCGGGCCGGAACGGGTCAAGCCTCCCTTGGTTGCGATGACCAGCCCCTCGGGATACGGGTGCAACGCTTCCGCGATGAGTAACTCGCTGACCTCCGGACCATAGGAATCCGCCGTGTCGATGAAGTCGATCCCCAGTTCGACGACCCGCCGCAACAGTGCGACTGCGGCGGCCGGATCCTTCGGCGGTCCCCAGATCCCCTCGCCAGTGATGCGCATCGCACCGAAACCGATCCGATGCACCTTGAGACCGCCAAGAGAGAACGTACCGCCGAGAGAGTTCATAGGTGGTCACGATACGCCCGGGACTGCCGCCGTCCATCGGGGACATCGCTGAAAAGTCCTCCGGGTCTTTTGCCACCAGACCATCAGGGGCTGCGGGAGGCTCGGCTCAGGTCCCACCCCAATGGCGCAGCCGACATGAACTCCCTAGGCTGGTTCCATGAAACTCCTGCTTCCCGCCAGTCTGCTCAGTGCCGCCCTCATTCTCTCCGGCTGTGTTGTCCAACCCGGCGGCCAGGATGTCGCCTACGGCGATCCCGGCTACGGCAACGGTGGTTACAACCACCACTACGACAACGGCGGCTACGACCATCATCATCAGTCCGGACATCAGACGAATGTCTACGAGACAAACGTCACGGAAAACAACGTCACCGAGAACAACGTGACCCGGCAGAATCGCTCGCACGGTGGGTCTTATTCTCAAAGCCATTCCGCCAAGGCCCCCGCCGCTCGCCCAAACCCCGGCCATCCACAAAAAGCTTCTCCACCTCATCCCCATCCGCAGCAACACCCTCAATCGACAAACAATCAGGGCAACGGGAAGAAGAAAAAACATCCCGACGCCAATTCCAACAATCAGAACTAGCCCGCACGACCGGGCTTCTCGGTTTCCATGAAAATCGCGATCGGGACCTCGGGATTCCAATATCCCGAGTGGCGCGGGAAGTTTTACCCGGAGACGCTCTCGACCGCAAAGATGCTGGGATTTTACGCGGAGCACTTCCGCACAACGGAGAGCAACTACTCGTTCCGCCGCATCCCGAGCGAGAAGACCATTGCAAATTGGAGTGCGGGCACGCCTGCTGACTTCTGCTTCAGCCTCAAGGCGCCACAGAAGATCACGCACTTCGCGAAGCTCCGGGATTGTATGGAGACCGTGGATTTCTTCTGGAAGATCGTCCGTGGCCTGGAAGCCAAACTTGGGGCCATCTTATTCCAACTTCCGCCATCCTTGAAAAAGGACGTGCCGCTCCTGGCCGCTTTCCTCGACGGGCTCCCGGCAGAAATGCGCGCGGCGTTCGAGTTCCGCCACGAATCCTGGTTCGATGACGAGGTCTTCACCACGCTCCAAACGCGGGGCGCCGCGCTTTGCGTCGCCGAGAGTTCGGATCTGAAGACTCCCCGTGTAGCCACCGCACCGTTCGGCTATCTCCGACTGCGCCGGGAGGACTACCGTCCGGCTGAGTTGTCTGAACTCGCACGCTGGGTGCGGGAGCAGAAGTGGAAAGATGCCTTCCTCTACTTCAAGCATGAAGAACTGGCCATCGGGCCGAAGTTCGCCCTCGCGATGCAAAAGCTACTCGGGTGAGCTTCGTTTCCGGTACGTTCCCGGAACTCCCTGGATCGTCTTGCGCGGCAGACAAGCCGCCGCAACCCAGCCGATGAAGACAAATTGGAGTGGGAGCCGCGCCCAAAGCGTCCATGCCGGCACGTCGTGACCATTGATCACCATGCCATGGAGCGCGGCATAAATGTTCGCCGGAAAAACCGCCACCAGCAGGGCAATCAAACCCCACGCCGCGGCCCGGCGCAGTGCCGGGATCAACACTCCGATCCCTCCTGCGATCTCCGCTACGCCACTGATCCACACCAGCTCCCGCGGCCACGGCAACATCGGCGGCATGATCCCCAGATACATCTCCGGCACCCGGAAGTGATTCACTCCCGCGGCAATGAAAAACACGGCCAGCGCGATTCTCAGAAAAAGCCTCATCGCGAGCCAGGGCTCAATTCGGTGCGGCCAAATCCGGTTTCTCCTGCAATGCCCGCTCGTATTCCGCCACCGCCTTCGGCATTTCCTCCTCCAGCCGCGCGATGCGCGTGCTGTCCGACGGGTGCGTCGAGAGGAATTGCGGCGGAGCGGAGGAATTCGCCTGCGACATCCGCTTCCAGAAGGCGATCGCCTCGCGCGGATCGTACCCCGCCCGGGCCATGTACGTCAGCCCGAGTGCGTCGGCCTCGCTCTCGTGCGAGCGACTGAAAGGCAGCGATGATCCGTAACGGGCACCCACGCCGAGCGCCCCCATGATCACGCGCTGCTGGCTGTAATCCATATCCGAGATCGAGATCGCCGCGCCCTGCAGCAACGCCTGCGTCATGTTCTCGCGCAACACCCGCTGTCCGCCATGGCGGAGCGTGGCATGCGCCATCTCATGGCCAAGCACCGCGGCGAGACCGGCGTCGGTTTTCGTCACC
>Ga0310811_10000122_pt1 | contig 118417 bp, 115 predicted proteins | sample YCmetagenome_FD_207642 | JGI IMG/M metagenome (GOLD analysis project Ga0310811, IMG submission 207642) | Soil microbial communities from experimental microcosm in Duke University, North Carolina, United States - YC | ecosystem: Engineered > Artificial ecosystem > Soil microcosm > Unclassified... | reverse complement strand
AGTTATTTATACTGTTACAGTTAGCGTACGCGCCGGGATGGCGGAATTGGCAGACGCGCTGGACTTAGGATCCAGTGCCGTAAAAGGCGTGCAGGTTCAAGTCCTGTTCCCGGCACCACCACACGCCGCGAGCGCTTCGCGCGAATCAGGCCCGTCTAGGCTCTAGTTGACCCACACAAAGGCTGCTTTCTTGGCGCCCTCGTGTTCTTTTTTGATCTGTCGCGCGACATCCCCAAGAGGTACTTCGACCGGAGCAGTCATGAATTCCCACAGCGGCCGTTCGCCTTTGGCCGACATAGTGGAGAAATGCCCGATCAGGTTTTGAGTTGAGGCCATGGGTGTTTGACCGGCGCGCTGAATGTGGCCGGTGACGGTGAAAGGAGATGTTGTGGGGGCGCTCATAACCGATCCACCGACCTGAGCCACAGCACCTGTCGCGCAAAATCCGCAAACCACTGCCAGGAAGAAAAGCTTTTTCATTGTTGATCTCCAGGTTCCAGAGCACCGCTGGATCAGTCGCCCAGTGGTTGCGGGAGAGATCTGGCCTGCCCTATCTGATGCAACCACGCTTCCAAAATAAGCCGTTGCTTTCGGCTGGTTTGGCGGGATGTTAAGGGCTGGGTCGCAAGTTTTTGCAGTATGCAAAGGGGAACTTCGACTCCAGACCATCGCCGCTACACTCGTTTCGGTTAGCATGGGAATAACTGACCCGAGCGCAGTATGCACACTCTTCCCAGCCTGGACGAAATTCGTGATTCTCAAAAGTTGATTTACGAACTGCTGCAGCCCACTCCACAAATTTCCTGGCCGCTACTGAACCAACTGCTCGGCGCACAGATTTGGGTCAAGCATGAGAATCACACCCCAATCGGCGCATTCAAGGCCCGTACGGCGGTTGTTTATGCGGCGGAACTCTTTAAGACTTCCACCGGAGTAAAGGGCCTTATCACTGCCACGCGCGGTAATCATGGACAGTCGGTCGCACTGGCGGGCAAAAGGTTCAACGTGCCGGCGACAATCGTTGTCCCCCATGGAAACAGCGGCGAGAAGAACGCTGCCATGCGAGGTCAAGGCGCCAATCTGATTGAGTTCGGGCTGGATTTTCAGGACGCGCGCGAGCATGCGCAGAAACTTGCCGCCGAGCAGGGGCTGCATTTCGTTCCACCTTTCCATCGCGACTTCCTGAAAGGCGTCGGGACCTATTGGCTGGAACTCTTCTCCGCTGTCCCTGACCTCGATGTCGCGTACGTGCCGATCGGCATGGGATCGGGCATCTGCGCCGGATGCGCCGTGCGCAATGGGATGAACCTGAAAACGAAGTTGGTGGGTGTGGTTTCTGAGGGCGCTCCGGCCAATGCCCTCTCATTTGCCGCGGGAAAGCCTGTGTCGGCGCCGGTCACGACCAGGATTGCCGATGGCATTGCTCTGCGAATTCCGGATGAAGAAGCGCTCGAGATCATGCTGCAGAACGTAGATCATGTGGTCACCGTCAGCGACGATGAGGTTCGCGACGCCATGCGGATTTACTTTACGGCCACCCACAACACTGCTGAAGGCGCGGGTGCAGCCGCACTTGCAGGCGCTTTGAAAGAAAAAGGCAATATCGCAGGAAAGCGAGCGGCCCTGATCTTGACCGGCGGAAACGTTGATCGCGAGATTTTTGCAACCGTACTCGCGGGCTGATCCCGCTTTTGGCGATTGACGGGGATGCAGTTGTGGGCTACCGTAGGCTCAACTGGGGGCGCGTATGAATGCTCTTTTGGTTGCGATTTGCCTGGCAGGCTTGAGCAGTCTCGCTTCATCTCAGGCGGCAGTCGAGGGCGCGCTCACCCATGCGCTCTCTGGAGGAGCAACCGCGGCGGCCGGAAAGACTTTTGGCCAGATTGGAAATCAGCTGGCCGGAAAAGTGGGGCAGCAGACTTCCAATGTGGTCTCTCCGCGTGGAACCGCCGTCCGGCCTGGCCTGCAGAAAGTCGCGAAGACTCCTCCTCCTGCAGTGCCGGCTGCATCTGGCACGAATACTTCTTTTCTCGTAGCTTCGATCGAAGGCGGAGAAGCGCCCGCCGCGAAATCGTGCGCGACGCAGGACAAGTCAACTCCTCAACAGAAAGCTGACTGCAACGCGAAGGCGGCGAACGAGGCCGACGCGCACCCTTCCGAAATCACGCTTCCTGCTCCGAAGTAATGCCTTATGCGGAGACGCCGTAATCACGGTGGTTCTCCTGCAGAAATCCACAATCCTTCGTGCAGAAAAGGATGGGATCATTCAGCAATGAAGGTCCTGATTGTTGTGGGCGCGCGACCGAATTTTATGAAGGCCGCCCCCATCCTGAAGGCGATACACTCGTTCAACGCATGCCGCCCCGAGTGGACTCAGGAAATCGTGGCAGTCCTGGTACACACCGGACAGCACTACGATGCTCAGATGTCGGACGCATTTTTCGCCGATCTTGACTTGCCGAACCCGGATGTCTTCTTAGGGGTGGGATCTGGCTCTCACGCCCAGCAGACAGCTGAAATTCTGAAACGTTTCGAGCCGGTGTTGCTGCAAGAGGATGCCGATGTCCTGGTTGTCGTCGGAGATGTCAACTCCACTCTAGCCTGCGCACTGGTGGCTGCAAAACTGCAATCACGAGCGGAAGGCCGCCCAGCAATTGCGCACGTGGAGGCAGGCCTGCGTTCCTCTGATCGCTCCATGCCAGAGGAGATTAATCGCATTCTCACCGACCAGATTTCCGATCTGCTGTTCGTCAGCGAAGAAAGCGGTATGAAAAATCTGCGCGCGGAGGGGATCGCGAGCGAACGCGTGTTCTTTGTGGGAAACACGATGATTGACTCGCTTCATGCCCATGAGGCAAAGGCTGATCGTTCTGGTGTCCTGCAGCGCTTCAGCCTCGAAGCAGGGAAGTATGTTCTGTTGACGCTTCACCGCGCAGCCAACGTGGATGATCGCGAGGCTTTCGTGGAGGTCCTGGAAGGCCTCGACTGTCTTGCGGCCTCGCACCGGATTTTGTTCCCCGCGCACCCCCGGACGCAGAAGCAGATTCACGAGTGCGGTCTCGAGTCTTACTTTCTCAAGGAAGGTGAAACCCGGTCTGCGGGATTTAAAGTGGTCGGGCCGCAGGGATATTTGGATTTCCTATGCCTGATGAAGAATGCGCGAATGGTGGTTACGGATTCGGGCGGGGTCCAGGAAGAAACCACAGCGCTCGGAATCCCCTGCGTGACCGTTCGCAACAACACCGAGCGGCCGACTACGATTCAGATCGGCACCAACCTGCTGGCTGGCACTCGTCGCGATTCTATCCGTGCAGCTGTCGACAGGCAGCTAAGCTTTCGAAGCAGGGGTGTAGCTCCGGAGAAGTGGGATGGCAAGGCGGCGGAGCGTATCGTTCAGATTCTTGCGGAAAAACTTGGCGCTCGCGTCTCCGTTCCCGGGTCAGCGGCAGATTTGACCATTTATCAGACACGCGATATTTAACCCTTCCCGGCAACCTTCGCGATAAACTCTTCCCATGAGCTTGCCGTTGGCGAACGATGCCGGCACGATTCTGGTGACTGGCGGGGCCGGGTTTATCGGCTCAAACTTCATTCTTCATTGGCTCGCAAATGAACGTTCCAGCGTCGTAAACCTCGACAAGCTGACCTACGCCGGTAATCCGGCAAACCTTTCTGCGGTTGCTTCCGATCGGCGATACAAGCTCTTGCAGGGTGATATCTGCGATCGCGATTTGGTTGCAGAGTTGCTGATCACCCATCGGCCGCGCGCGATTATTCATTTCGCCGCGGAAAGCCACGTGGATCGATCGATCCATGGGCCGGACGATTTCATCCGCACCAACGTAAACGGCACTTTCAGTCTGCTTGAAGAGGCGCGCGAATATTGGTCAGGCCTGGACGAGGCGGAAGCTAAGACATTTCGGTTTCTGCACGTTTCGACCGATGAAGTGTACGGCTCGCTGGGGCAGAGTGATCCAGCGTTCACTGAGAGCACGCGCTATTCGCCGAACAGCCCGTATTCGGCGTCGAAAGCGGCTTCCGACCATCTGGTGCGCGCCTATTTTCACACTTACGGCTTGCCGGTGCTCACTACGAACTGTTCAAACAATTACGGCCCATATCAATTTCCTGAGAAACTGATCCCGCTGGCGATTCTCCACGCTATTCAGGGGAAGCCGATTCCGGTTTATGGCGACGGGCAAAATGTTCGCGACTGGCTGTATGTGGCTGATCATTGCCAGGCAATCCGCACCGTGCATGCGCGGGGAAAGCCTGGCGAGACCTACAATATCGGCGGGCAAAACGAGGTCAAAAACCTGGACGTGGTGAATACAATCTGCGCCGCACTCGATGAATTGCGGCCGAATGATCCCGTAAGGCCTCACGCGGAGCTCATCACATTTGTAACTGATCGGCCCGGGCATGATCGCCGTTATGCGATGAATGCTGGAAAGATTGGGTCCGAGCTCGGCTGGAAACCGGTCGAGACATTCCAGTCGGGCATCCGCAAGACGATTCTCTGGTATCTCGAAAATGAAGGATGGATTCAGTCAGTGACCAGCGGCGCCTATCGCCAGTGGATGGCGACGCAATATTCCATGTGAAGGCACTCAGCAGTCAGCATTCAGCATTCAGCCGATGCGAATTTCGTGCACAATTATGAATTCCTTCTAGCTCATGAAAAGCCGATCTGAGCAGTCTACAAAATACAAGGGCATCATTCTGGCGGGCGGTTCGGGGACGCGTCTGTATCCAGTAACTCATGCGGTCGGCAAAAGCCTGCTTCCAATCTATGACAAGCCCATGGTTTATTACCCGCTCTCCACGCTGATGTTGGCGGGAATTCGAGAAATTCTGGTTATTTCCACGCCCGACGATTTGCCGAAATTTCAGCAGCTTCTCCTCGATGGCTCAGGCATCGGTTTAAGTTTCGAGTATGCCGCCCAACCCAAGCCGGAGGGCATCGCGCAGGCGTTTCTAATTGCCGAGAAGTTTCTGAACGGCAGCTGTTGTGCGTTAGTGCTTGGGGACAATATCTTCTACGGGCATGACCTGGCGAAGAGCGTTCAATCGGCGGCGGCGCGTACCCAGGGTGCACGCATTTTTGCCTACCCCGTCAATGATCCGGAGCGGTACGGGGTGGTTGAGTTCGATTCGCAGGGCCGCGCTCTGAGTCTCGAAGAGAAGCCCAAGACACCGAAATCCCGCTATGCAGTCACCGGACTGTACTTCTACGATGAACAGGTTGTCGGAATCGCGAAATCCCTCAAGCCTTCCGCCCGCGGGGAACTCGAGATCACCGATGTCAACCGCGAATATCTGAAGCGAGGGATGCTCGACGTGGAAGTCATGGGCCGCGGCATGGCCTGGCTCGACACCGGCACGCACGAAGCCATGCTCGAAGCATCCTTGTTCATTCAGACGCTCGAAACCCGGCAAGGACTGATGGTTGCGTGTCCCGAAGAGATAGCGTTTCGCCAAGGCTATATCACGGCCGAGCAGGTCGAGACCTCGGCTACCGCGATGAAAAGCAACCGCTACGGCGCTTATCTTTTGCAGATGCTGAAAGAGCGAGTTTTCTGACGAGTGCGCAATGAAAGTTCTGGAAACGCCCCTTCACGGGGCACTGATCCTCGAGCCCAAAGTCTTCGGCGACGAGCGCGGCTTCTTCCTTGAAAGTTACAACGAGAAGGTGTTCGCGACGCTCGGAATTCACGAGCGCTTCATCCAGGACAATCATTCGCACTCGAAACGCGGAGTGCTCCGAGGCCTTCATTACCAGATAGGGAAGCCGCAGGGCAAGCTGGTGCGTGTCGTGGAAGGAGAAGTTCTAGATGTGTTTCTCGATTTGCGCCGTGCTTCGCCTACCTTCGGCCGCTCGCATTCTGTGAAACTGTCGGGCGAGAACCGTTTGCTGGCCTGGATTCCAGGAGGGTTCGCGCATGGGTTCCAGGTACTTTCTGAAAGTGCGCACGTTCTATACAAGAGCACCGAGTTCTACGCCCCCGAGCTGGAGCGGACGATTCAATGGGACGATCCGGAGTTGAAGATTGAGTGGGACACCAGTGTTCCACCGATTCTCTCTGAAAAAGACCGCAGCGGAGGGAAGTTCAATCAGGCGGAAACCTTCGACTGAGCTGGTGAGGGCCGAACTCTTCCGAACTACAGACCGTGAGCGGCACTCGCTTTATCGTTGGGTTGGATCTTCAACCATTGCAAGAGGTATTTCCGGGCGTAACTGGGCATGTCAAGAAAGCGCACGCCTGCAGCACCTTCATCGTCTTGCCACACCAGTTCGGCGGTTGCATGGATGATTTCGGTCATGCCCGGGAGCGCGAACTCCAGGTTCAAGCTGCCTGAAACCGGCAGATCGCCAACTTCTGAGTGAATTGCGGCGCCGGAATCGCTTAGATCGGCTAACAGCATTTGTTTGTAAGCCCCGCGTGCCTGCCGGGGACTGACTCGCACCGGAATCATGGCTCGCACTCGACGGCTGCTGCGCCTTCGGTCGCGGCCCATGAGGTTGCGCACGGCACGAAGGCCTTGCCGCACGCGTTCAATTGACAACGGCTTGTAGATGATCACCTGGGTGCCAGTCTTGAACACTGCGTTCATGTTGGCGACGGGTTCGGCCAGAGCGATACGCACAGATTTGCTGCACCCCGGCAGCGTGATCATTTTTTCCAGTACGACGTGAGCTTGTTCGATTTGATCGTCTACGACGATTGCGTCATAGCGATGCTTTGTCGCATGCGTCAACGCGCTTTCGGTATCCGGAAAATGCTGAAGGTCGACCTCGAGGTCCTTAAACCCCCGCGCAACAATGCGAGCGGTGTTTTCGTCGCGAGTGAGGAGGAGACTTCGGAGCATACCGCTTCTGATCCTAGGAGCGTGAGTGCGGGGCAGCAAGTTACCGAAGTGACCGCAGGCGGATCAGGTCTTGGTCCAAAGGCCAGAACCTGCCGATGCCTCGACGGATGCGATCAGCTTCTGCACCTCCAACCCGTCCTGAAAATTGGGGTGAAACTCTTTCCCTTCTGCCAACGCTGAGAGAAAGTCGCCGAGCGTCGCGATGAAGGTATGTTCGTACCCGATCAGGTGGCCTGGCTTCCAGAAATTGCTGGAATAGGGATGGTCTGGGCCGGTCACCAGCAGGTTGCGGCTGGCTTGCAGCGGCGGTGGATCGTTGGCGTCGAAAAATTCCAGCCGGTCCATGTCTTCCAGATCGAAAGCCAAATTGCCTTTTGCCGCGTAAATCTCGAACCCAAGGCCATTGCGTCGGCCCACTCCGAAGCGGCTGGCTTCGAAGCTGCCCAGGCTTCCGTTGGCGAATCGCGCCATCACCAGCACGGCGTCATCGACCTCACGGTTGGGCGTGAACGTGTGGGTCATCGCCGACACTTCGGCGACATATCCAATCAGATAACGAGCGCAGTCCAGGAGATGCGACAGCAAGTCGCCGATCGCGCCTGAGCCTGCCTCGGATTTGCGATAGCGCCACGTTTTTCCTTTGGCCGGATCAACCCCGGATTGATTGAAGTAATATCCGCGAAAATGGAATATTTCGCCCAGCCGTCCTTCTTCAATCCAGCGTTTGGCGAGCGCGATGGCAGGCACGCGCCGATAGTTGAACCAAACCAGGTTCGGCACGCTGGCTACTGCGGTTGTCATTTGCGCTGCTTCGTCGAGCGAGACGGCCAAAGGCTTCTCGCAAAAAATGATTTTGCCGGCCCGGGCGGCTGCGACGGCGATCGGGGCGTGCATAGCATTGGGCACGGCTATATCAACCACGTCGATGTCATTTCGCTCGATGACCGATTGCCATTCCAGCGCTTTTTCAAGCCAGCCCCACCGATCGGCAAATGCTTCAAGTTTGCCCTGGTCGCGCGCGCACACCACCTTCGTAGAGACTTCGAATGGAACATCGAAGAACCGGGCTACTTGATGAAACGCGTTGGAGTGGGCGCGGGCAATAGAGCCGCTGCCGATCATTGCGACGTTCAATCTGCGTTTGGCTTCAGGCATGCTCTAGGGATTGGCACGACAGGATATCGCATTGTGCGTTGCCTTGTAGGAATGTTGGTTTGCAGAGTTTGCGCAAACTATTGCTGCTTACCCCGGTAACTTTCTGGAGGTGGCCGGGTTAGTTACTTTTCGAAGTAGAATTGCCTACTGTGAGCGATCACGATCAAGATCCGGAGAGTCACGAAGAGGTCCTGCCAAATGCGGCAGCCGATGAGTTCTTCGGCCGGATGAAACGCGACTTCCGGCGTCCCAAGCCGAGTGAAGAGGCGATCGCGTCGGCATTGCAGGCGATCCAGAAGCTGACCGGCGAATTCCCGGTTGAGCACTCCTTTAGGTCTTCTCCTCAAGCGTCGCAAGAAAAGTGCCCGAAATGCGGCGGAGAGAATTCAGCCAGCAACCGCTTCTGCGGATACTGTGGAACCTTGATGCAGCGCCCCGAGGAGCATGTGGATCCAGCAGCTAAGGACCGCGATTCATCGGGTCAGCATGTTTACCATCATCACTATCACCACCATATTTTTTCGGACTCTCCGGCGAAGGAGCAAGCTGAGAGCCTTCGCTGGAACTCTCAAGCTTCGCCAGTTGATGCGAAGCAAGCGGTTGTGCCGCCAAAGGAACAAGCTGAATCGACTGATGCCGTCCAGAAATTAATTCAAAAATGGAGCCGCAGTTTCAATGCGCGGCGTCTGGATGAGTTGATGGAGCTTTACTCGTCCGATTCGATCGTTCTGCGCCCAAACTCAGCTCCAGCCCATGGAAAAGACGCCGTGCGCAAGGTACTTGAGTCCGGGATCGAGTCAGGAGTAGGAGACGTCCAGTTGGAGTGTGCCGAGATAGGTATTGTTGGAGATTTCGCCTGTCTCACCGGCCAGAGCAAAATGCTGTTTCCAACCGCGCCAGCCAAGCGGCAGGAGGCTACAGGCAAATATTTGATTGTGGTACGCCGCGAGAGCGGCGAATGGAAGATCGTTGCCGATTCCTGGTGTATGGACGCACCCAAAGCCCCGATGACTCCGACTGGAACCCCGGCCGCACCTTCGCGCGGTCAGCGGAAGACAACTTAACGCAGCAATGTTGCTCAATCAAAGACGCGATATTGCACCTAAAACGTCATTCATCCCAGCCGATGAACCTGAGCTTCCCGGCATTCTTTGTCATCAGATCCTTGAATCGCTTCAACGCGACAACTTCTTTTAACGCGGTGTGGATGGCCTCAGTGCGGGACTTCACGCCCAGAGCCTTTGCTGCCTCATCAACCAAGTGCCTATTCAGTCGGATTGAGATCAATACTTCAGCCACGGAAATGAGGTTTAGCTGCCTTTTTTTAGTTCCACCAGCACCTGCCGGGCAATCTCTTTGAGGGTTTCAAAGACGCCCTGGCCCTGAAAAGCTACTGCTTCGATGACCGGTTCGCCTTTGCGCTGGAGCTCTTTTGCGAGGGTTTCGACGGGCAGGATGTTAGGAAGGTCGCGCTTGTTGAGTTGCAGGACGTAGGGAATCTTATTGAAATCGTAGGAGTGCTCTTTCAGGTTCGACATCAGATTGTCGAGCGCCTCAGTATTCGCGTCCATGCGCTCCTGCTGCGAGTCAGCCACGAAGACAATTCCGTCAACACCGCGAAGAATCAATTTGCGGCTGGCATCGTAAAAAACCTGGCCCGGAACTGTGTAAAGGTGAATGCGTGTCTTGAATCCGCGGACGGAGCCGAGATCCAGCGGAAGAAAGTCGAAGAAAAGGGTCCGCTCGGTCTCAGTGGCGAGCGAGATCATTTTGCCCTTTTGCTGCTCGGCGGTCTTCTGGAAAATGTGCTGCAGGTTGGTGGTCTTGCCACCAAGGCCCGCACCGTAGTACACGATTTTGCAGTTGATCTCGCGGGCCGCGAAGTTGATAAAACTCAAGACTTTCCCCAGACGGCGGACATATCCACCTCATCGAGTCCGCAAAATTTGTGGCTTGATACCCAGAATTCTTATACCACACGAACGGCTAAACAGTGGGATTACTCAGGTTACTAAAGCAGGGCATGCAAGCTTTAGGCTCTAGGCTTTACAAACCTCAGGCTTCAATTCACCGTGCCGGCGGCAGGGGGTAATACCCGTCCCTGGCGGTGACATCCACGCAGGGACGGATCGAGGAGCGTCTGCAGCTTGGCCGGTCCACCAGCACCTCAATGCTGCGATACGCACCGACCGGAGGCTCGGTGGTTATGTATCCCAACGTGTACTGGTTCCGAGCGTCCCCGATCAGCCGGGCATATGCGTCTTCAATCGCCGTTCGTGTGAGTCCGTTGACGACTTCGCCGCCGGTGGCACTGGCATACTTCGGCAGAATATCGCTGTAGCCAAAGCGCGGCAGGTGCAGTTTCTCGACCTTGTTGTAAACGGGAATGGCCGACCCGCCAACCCCTATGGCATACACCATGATGTTGTTAGAAAGCAGCACTCTCAACACGTCGCGATAGCTCGCGTCGCTGCGATACTCGCGCCCGTCGCTGAGGATGAAGATCACCTTGCGTCGAGTTCTGTCACGTTTGGCGAGATCGAGGGCTGCTTTCAATATCGCGTCATTCATGACGTGCGACTCGCGGCCCGGGGTAAACACGATCGGAGCGCCGGGATCAGCCGGCATGTTGTTGATCATTGGCCCTTGCGGTCCGATCGGCCCGCTGGTGACTGGCGGTCCGTTGTTTCTGCCGCCCGCCTCGGCGAGGGCCGTGAACGTATTGGTGAGTTTCTGATTTAAAGCTTGCCAGTTTGCCTGTTGACTCACCACATTGCTGTAGCTGTAGATGGCGAGTTCGTCGAACTGACTGAATACGCCCTCGAGGGCAGGGAACGTATGCGCCACGCGCTGCACGTCCACATCTTTCATCCCCAGATCAACAATCACCGCGGTGGAAAGCGCGAATGGATCACTGGTGAAAAAGTTCAACTTCTTTTTCTTGCCGTTTTCAAGAACATCGAAATCCTTGGCGAGGAGGCCATTGACCAGGCGGCCTGAATCGTCTTTGACCGTCACCGGTACGAGTACCTGATCAACCCTGGTTGTCAGCGTAAATAATTGCTCTCGTGCCCCCTGATTTTCCTTCGTGGCATGGCCCTCGGGAACGGTCTGGATATTAATGGGAGGCTTCTCGGTCGGGTTTGAGCTGCTTTCGGGCGGAGCTTCCTGCGCCGGAGGTTCGGTTGTTTCCGGGCTCGGCTGGGCTTGATCCTGAGGCGCAGCTTCGGGTGGCGCGGCCTCGGGCTCAGGCGCCGGTTTCGGAGGCTGCACCGCCGACGGAGCATCAGGAATATTTTGATCCTGCTTCTGGTCGGCTGGTGGAGTCTGCTGGGCGGGTCCGCTCTGGGTAGACGAAAACGAACTTAGACCTACGATAACAACCAGCGCGGCTAGAAGGCTCATAAGCGAGTTCTTTGGCATATTCGACCAGGGCCGGATCAGAACTTCTCCCAAGTTCTTCATATTGGGATGCTGAGGCGGGCGCACTCGGTGCATCTAACTGTGCAGGTTTACACTACCAGAAAATAAAGGGTGCCTACGCCTCATGCTTTCAGTGCTTCGATCAGGCCTGTTCTACGCATGTATTTTTCTCCTGAGTTGGACCGCGGTCCCGGGATCATCGGCCCAGGATGTACAGATGGTCCCGGACAAGCAGGACCGAGAATCTGCCGAGAAGGCCCAGACGCACGAAGTCGAGAACGACGAGCCGGTCACGACTTTCAAAGCCCGCTCAAACCTGGTGCAGTTGTTTTACAACGTGAAGGACAAGAAGGGCGGCTTGATCCCGAACCTGCCTAAGGAAAGCTTCGACGTTTTCGAAGATGGCAAACCCCAAATCATCAAATATTTCACCGCTGACTCGAACCTTCCTCTCACGCTCGGAATTCTGATCGACTCGAGCGCCAGTCAGGAAAATGTGTTGAACATGGAGCAGCAAGTAGGTGGCGCTTTCCTCAGCGAAATCATCCAAGAGAAAGACATGGCATTTGTGATGGACTTCAACATCGGCGTCAGCTTGTTGCAGGACTTCACCAGCAATGTTCGCAAGCTGAAAGCAGCTCTGAATAGTGTGCGGGTCAATAGCGGCGGACAGGCTCGGCTGCCTGGCATCCCAGGACAAGGTGGAGGTCCGGTGCCGACAATCGGCCAGCCGAAAGGCACTCTGCTTTATGACGCGGTATACCTGGCCTCGCACGATGAAATGGCCCAGCAGGTGGATCGCAAAGCCATGATCCTCCTGACCGACGGAGAGGACCAGGGCAGCCAATACAAAATTCGCGATGCCATAGAGGCCGCACAAAAGGCCGACACGATTGTCTACGTGCTCTTATGTGCTGACCGCGGATATTACTGGAATGCAGGTTCTCTTTACGGCGGAGACAGCGAGATGAAAAAGCTGACGGCTGAAACCGGCGGCCGCGTAATTGAAGTAGGAAACAAAACCGATAAACTTAAGGCGGCCTTCGATCAAATCTCGCAGGAACTTCGCAGCCAGTACAACATCGGATATGTTCCCACCAACCTCACCAAGAATGGTGGCTTCCGCAAAGTTGAAATCCGTTCCAAAGACGGCTACAAGATCCAGTCCCGAAACGGATACTTTGCCAAGGTGGATACTGATTGAAGCTAGCGATTCGTGATCGACACGCGAAACGTAGGCTTGGCCTTTTCAGACGGCTCCATCTCGTAACTTTGCTCGGTTCTTGTGGGATCGTAATCGCGCCACAACCAAGTCATCTCCTCGGGAAACTCGGCAGCTCCGTGGGCAGAGTTATGCGTGCCCTGGCCAAAGCTTAGGTGAAAATCGTAGTCCTTGAGCTTCAGAGCGGTGGCTAGGCGGAGATTGGCCAGCGGCCAATTGCCGTAGCGAAGGTCGAGATCGTTCGAGCCGTCCTGCAGCCAGACGCGAATGTTGCGTTTCGATTCGTGCAAAACCTTTTCCGGATAATCCTGGCCGCCATCTGCAACGCTCGGGTCTTCCTTCCACTGAATGCTTTCGAAGCTGCCGATCCAGGAAATGACGCGGCTGAACTGGTCCGGCATCTGCCATGCGGCGTTGAATGCACAAATCCCGCCGGATGACAGGCCGGTGATGGCGCGGCTGTAGGCATCTTTGCGAATGTTGTATTTTGCGGACACTTCTGCGAGCACTTCATCCCGCAAGAAGCGCACATAGCGGTCGCTGACGGTGTCGTATTCCGTGCTGCGCATGGAATCCTTCAGAGTACGCTCCCACTTGTCGGAGTACGCTTTGACGAACTTGTACGTGGCGGTGCCGGGGGAATCGCTGATGTCGCCCGGATTAATGAACACGCAAATCATGACCGGAATCTTCTTCTCGGCGATCAGATTGTCTATGACATTGAGCGACGGGCGATCGCCTTCGCGGTCCATGTAGCCCCCGCCGTCCTGAAAAACCATTAAAGCCGCGGGATTATCGGCCTTGTATTGCGCAGGAACGTAAATCCAGTACTCGCTCTTCATGCCGTCGTAGATTTTGCTGACGTGCATAATCTTCGGAAACAGCACGCCGGATGGCACTCCCGGTTTTAGGTACGATTCGGGTCCGAATGCCGCCACGTCAAGGCTTCCGCCGAAGTCACTCCCGTTAACGACGTAGTGGAAGGAATGCAGTTTGCCTACTGCTTCTATGCGCGCGATCGAATACCAAAGGTCCGAGTTTGGAACCTGTTGCGTGAGCGGGCCAGCAGAACCGTCGATAACCAGAGCCGGCTTCGATGCTGCCTTTGTGACGAAAAAGAAATCCGGGCCATGCCCCAGCCATGCGGTCCCCTCTACAAGCTTCTTCCCGTCAAATGTCGAGAGGATGGCATCGTGCAACTTAGGATCGCCAGCGCCCGCGAGAGCAATCAGTTCGGTCACGCTGGATTTTTGCGCGGCACAGAAAAGACCGGAGGGACAGACCGCTACCAAGATAGCCAGCAAACAGCGGAGAGCATATTGAGAACGCACGGCATCCTCCAGCAGAATTTTGGATCGCAACATATTAACCGGACTCGACCCAGTTGCGTTTTCTGATGAATTACCATCTGGAAGCGCCATGCAAAGCTCAAAGTTGACGGAAACACGTCTCCCGATCTGGTTACAGGAACTTAATCATCAGGTTGTTTCGTGTGTTCGATGTCCACGCCTGGTTGCTTATCGCGAGCAGGTCGCACGGGAGAAGCGGCGCGCATATCGCGATTGGGAATACTGGGGCAAACCGGTTCCCGGATTCGGAGACCCGAACGCGCGCGTCATCGTTCTAGGCCTTGCCCCCGGGACCCACGGCTCAAATCGCACAGGCCGTCCATTCACTGGAGATGCTTCCGGCAACTTTATGTACCCAGTGCTGCACGAAGTTGGCTTCGCCAGCCAGCCGCTTGCAACCAACCGCAATGATGGGCTTGTTCTTCGCGATCTGTACATCACCGCGGCCGCGCGATGCGCGCCGCCCGACAACAAGCCGCTGCCTCAGGAGTTGGTGAACTGCTCCTCATATCTCGACCGTGAATTTGAATGCTTAAAGAAGGCGCATGTGGTTGTCGCGCTTGGAAAAATCGCTTTCGATGCTTACCTCAACTACTCCAAACGGCAAAGAAAGCTGGAGCGTCGCAGCGCGTACAGCTTTCAGCATGCGGCGCAATACAAAATGCCCGACGGACGTTGGCTCCTGGCCTCCTATCATCCGTCAAATCAGAACACTCAGACGGGTAAGCTTACCCGCAAAATGTTTACGCAAATCTTTAAAGAAGCCGCACGCCTTGCCGATGAGTAAAGTGGCGGCTTCGCCGGCCGGATGGCCTCACCTCGAGGGGAAATGACAATCGCGTCCGGGGCAGGCCGCCGCGTTTCCATCAGAACCCCACCCTTATAGGCTCTGGATCCAAATGTATGCCCCAGGTTCGTGAAACCGCTGCCTGAATCTCTTCTTGCAACGCGACGATCTCCTCCGCAGTTGCGCCACCGCGATTCACCAGCGCAAGCGCGTGCTTGGATGAGATTCCTGCCCGCCCGCGGACGTAGCCTTTTTGAAAACCGGAGTGTTCCACCAGCCATGCAGCGGAAACTTTGTGGTGCTGCTCCAGTGCGGGATAGCTTGGTACTTCTAGACCTCCCGCCGTGGCAAGGCGGACAAGTTCCTGATGCTGCGATTGCGTTAGCACTGGATTTTTGAAGAATGAACCTGCACTGCGACTGTCGGGATCGCCGGGACTGATCAGCATGCCTTTGCTGGTACGGATTGTTCGCACCGCAGCCCGGACTTCTGCCAGCGATGGATTGTTTTGTCCCGCAAAGTATTTCTGCAGATCGGCGTATTGCAGGTTCGGTTTCCCGTCGGGCTGCAGTGCGTAGGTCACGCGCAAAATGATGAAACGTCCGCGTTGACTGGTATTGAAGATACTTGTGCGATAGCTGAACCCACATTCGGTCGCGGCGAGGTCTCGAACGCGATTTTCGCGGAGATCGAAGGCCTGAACTGAAGTGATCGCCTCCGATACCTCCTGGCCGTAAGCGCCTACGTTCTGCACCGGAGTTCCGCCGACGCTCCCAGGGATTCCGCTCAGGCATTCAATTCCGGCGTAATCGCGCGCGACGCAATGCTCAACGAAGCTGTCCCAATCAACGCCCGCTCCAACCGAGAACTTGCCGGGCGCAGCCTCTTCAATTCCGGGGATCGCGATCTGCAGTACCAGGCCACTCCATCCTTCATCTGAGATCAGCACGTTGCTGCCGCCGCCAAGAACAAACAGCGGAATGTCCTGCGACTGCGAGTAGGTCACCGCGGCCTCTACATCGCGAGAGGTTTCAGCTTTCGCGAAGAAGCGCGCATCGCCGCCCACGCCCAGCGTGGTCAACGGTGCGAGTGGCACGTTTTCGCGAATCCCCATCGGCGCAATCACTATAAACGCAATGCCACCCGCGAACCTCACATCGAACCTTGAGTGAGTGACTTGAGCAAAAGTTCCGGTTAAGATTTTATGAAAGCATCCCGAGTTCGTTCGAGGCTCGGAACCAGATACTCTAAAAGACAGGGAGAACGAGGGAAATGTATTCGGACCTGATGGTAACTCCGATGCGCGAGGAATTAACGCGCGTAGGAGTTGAGGAATTGAAGACCGGCCCAGAGGTGGATCACGCTTTGACGGCGAATAAGGGCACGGCCATGGTGATTGTGAATTCGATTTGTGGATGCGCCGCTGGCCGCATGCGTCCCGCCGTGCGGGCCGCACTGCAGCACAGTTCGAAACCGGACCGGGTATTTTCCGTATTTGCCGGTCAGGACGTCGAAGCCACCGAGCGCGCCAGGTCGTATTTCACCGGCTATCGCCCGTCGTCGCCGTCCCTGGCTTTATTTCGCGAAGGGAAGCTGGTCCACATGATGGAGCGGAGTGATATTGAGCATCGCGACGCGGCGGACATTGCCAACGAATTGAAGCGGGTTTTCGACCAGCACTGCTGAAATTTGATCCCAAAGGGAATGACCCCACTAACGAATGTTTACCGGAATCATCGAAGAAGTCGGTCGTGTCGAGCGAATCGAACAGCAGGGCGCAAAGCGTCGCCTGACGGTTTTCTGCGAGAAGCTTCTGGCTGAACTCCAGATTGGTGACAGCATCGCTGTGAGCGGCGTGTGTTTGACGGCGGTGAATATCGCTCCGAAATCATTCGGCGCCGATCTCGCCCAGGAAACCTGGCTGCGCACCTCGTTCTCACGCCTGAAAGCCGGTGCGCTGGTGAACCTCGAGTGTCCCATGCGGGCAAATGGCCGTTTTGATGGCCACGTGGTCCAGGGCCACGTGGATGGCACCGGCTCGGTCGTTTCTTTTGAAACGATTCCGAACGGAAATGATTATTCGTTCATCATCAATGTGCCTTCCGAGTTGACGCGGTACATCGTCGCGAAGGGCTCGCTCTCAATAGAAGGGATAAGCCTGACGGTCGCGGCGATCGATGGAACCCAGGTTCGCATCGCGATCATTCCCCACACTGCGGAAGTTACCAATCTGCGTTCTCTGCAGGCTGGAGACGCTCTCAATCTCGAAGTGGACGTTATCGCGAAATACGTCGAGAAGATGATCGCTCCCCAACAGTCTTCCTCCATCACGCTCGAGAAACTGGTGCGCGCCGGATTTTGAGGCCAGGTCAAGCTAAATCACTTCTCGAACCTTTTCGGATAAAGCCCTGAGCATGTTTGCCTTTCTTCGGCTCGCCTCGCCCCGCGCGTACGTCAGCCAGCCACAACACACTACTTGCGCTACCCCCATCGAGATGCAGACCTACAGTGATCGGCGGATTGCCGATCAGTGATGGCGGTTTGGATACTGAACTGGAGGTGAGTCATGCCTGAACGCGAAACCATGGAGCGGGCGAAAGAGGATGCACGAGAAGGAAAGTCTCCCTCCACGCAAGCAGGTGAATTTGTCAGAGAGGAGATCCACCACGTCCGCGAAGGTAAGCACGGAGCGCGCTCGCCAAAACAGGCGATCGCTATCGGGCTGTCCAAAGCGAGACGGGCGGGAGTAAAGCTGCAAGCGCCGAAAGGGCCCGCTTCCCTTAGAAGAAAAGCCCAACAGGACAACAAAGCGGGTAAGAAGAAGTCAACGGCGAAGAAGACGTCGAAGTCGCGTTCCCGCGCAGTTTCGCGCGCGCTGAAACGAGAGTCGACAAAAACTGCCAGCCGGGGAGCTTTGTCGGGACAAGCCAAACGTAGCGCAGCCTCGCGAGGCAAGCGGGCCCGCATCACTTCTGCGCGAAAGGCTGCGAATACCAGAAAAGCCGCTTAATCCAACTTTTCACAATCTGTAGAAATTTCAACATTCATAAAGGAGAGAACATGAAACTCAATTCATTGCAGGAACTTTATACCGAGCAACTGCGGGACCTGTATGACGCGGAAAACCAGATCATCAAAGCCCTGCCTGAGATGATCGACGCCGCCACGTCGCCGGACCTGAAGGAAGCTCTCAACGAGCATCTTGAAATCACCAAGACCCAGGCCACCAGGCTGGAACAGATCTTCGAGGGACTGGGGGAAAAGGCCAAAGGCGAAACCTGTAAAGGCATGAAAGGCGTAATTCAGGAAGGCAGCGATCTGGTTGACAAGATAGAAAACGATGATACCCGCGACGCGGGGATTATCACGGCCGCTCAGCGAGTCGAGCACTACGAGATGGCCGGCTATGGAACCGCTCGCACCTTCGCCAATCTGCTTGGAGAGGATAAAGCAGCGCAATTGCTGCAGCAGACCCTGGACGAGGAAAAAGAAGCGGACCAGAAGCTGACATCCCTCGCTGAGGAAATCAACACGAGCGCCGAAGACAGCGAAGGATCGGAAAAAACAGCGCCAACCGGAAAACGTTCAGCCAAGGCAACCACGCGCAAGCGTGTTGCGTGATGCTGTGACACTTGTGAATCCCAGGCCGCTCCGAAGGGAGCGGCCTTTTTCTTTTACGATAAATGGGTACCCGACCTGAGATGAGTGTCTGGGCGAAACATGACCGATCAAAAAAATGTGGTAATTGTCGGCGCCGGCTTGGCAGGTTTAGCCGCCGCCGCTAAGCTGGGTGAGGCCGGCTTCTCCGTGGTCATGCTGGAAGCGCGTGATCGCATCGGAGGCCGCGTATTTACGCAGCACGACTCGGCTGGCGCGCCCATAGAACTTGGCGCTGAATTCATCCACGGACTCGCGCCTGAGATCTGGGAGCCGCTGCAGGAGCAAGGGGCCGAGGTCGTCGAGGTGGAAGGCCAGAGTTGGTGCGTTAAGCGGGACGGTCTGGCGCCATGCAAGTTTTTCCGTCGAGTGGACAAGATCCTCGAGAAGATGGACGACTCGCTTCGCGACGAGTCTTTCTTAAGCTTCCTGAACCGCGAATTTCCCAATGCTGAGCGCGATCCTCAGCTCGAAGAAGCCAAGCAGCACGCTGTTTCCTATGTGAGCGGTTTCAATGCCGCAGATCCAACTCTGGTTGGCGTTCATTGGCTGGTGCAAGGAATGCGGGCTGAGGAGCAGCTCCAGGGCCACCGCGCATTCCGCTCGCAGAACGGTTACGACGATCTTCTCAACGCGTTCCGGAAGCGTATCGCTCGTCGCGACGGGAAGATCTTTACCAGCACCGTGGTCGAGAAGATCAGATGGAAGCCGGGGCAGGCAGAGATTTTTGCTCGGAATGAAAAAGGCGCTGTGGCCCTCACTGCCCCCCATGTGCTTATAACCCTGCCTCTCGCGATCCTGAAAGCTTCTCCGGGCGAACTTGGTTCAGTCGAGTTCATTCCAGAACTGCCGTCCGAAAAGGTCGCATGCTTCGAAAAGATTGAGACCGGGAAAGTGGTGCGGACCGTACTCAGATTTCGCGAGCGTTTTTGGGCCGAAAGGATGACTGCGACCGGCGATCCAGCCAAGTCTCTCGGCGACATGAGCTTCCTGTTCTCGCAGGATGACATCTTCCCAACCTGGTGGACCACCATGCCGAAGAAGTTGCCGATCCTGACTGGTTGGGCGCCGTTTCATTGCGCTGAGAGGCTGGCGGGGCTTGATCTCGACGGCGTGACGGCAGAGGCCCTGAAAACCCTGGAGCGATTGTTGGGAGTGGGGTTGCAAGAGCTCAGGAGTTCTCTGGAACGAGCTTACTTTCACGATTGGCAAGCCGATGCCTTCGCCCGCGGAGCCTACACCTACGGCAAAGTCGGTTCTGACGGAGCGCAGAAATCGCTCGGCGCTCCTGTTGCGAACACCCTGTTCTTCGCCGGAGAAGCCACCGACGTGACCGGCAACAACGGAACCGTGCATGGCGCCATCGCCAGCGGGCGCCGAGCCGCGGGAGAAATCATCTACGCAGTACGTACATGATCTCGGCCTTACGTTTACAGTCGCTGCCATATGGGAATGTGCGTCCCCCGCGCTGTAGTAAGGAACCAGGAGGTTGGTTTAGTGCTGCCCCGGCATAGCCATACTGCGGACACTACTTCTCGCCTCAAGCGCTTTCGCGAACCGGCAACTGCGGGAACGGTTATTCGCGCCGCCTCTGGAGTTCCACCTCGCGCAGGTTTGACTCGGGTTGCTCGTGCGGCCGCGGCGTGCAAGGCCTGCGATCTGTGGAGACATGCGACCCAGACAGTTTTTGGTGAAGGGTCGCCCAAAGCCGTTGTCATGATGGTCGGTGAGCAACCGGGAGATCAGGAAGATCGAATCGGCCGCCCATTCGTCGGGCCAGCGGGGAAAATTCTGGACCAGGCGCTGCTCGAAGCAGGTATCGAGCGATCCGAGGTTTACGTCACGAATGTGGTCAAGCACTTTAAGTGGACGCCCGCCGAGCGTGGCAAGCGGCGCATCCACAAAAAACCGCGCTATTCCGAAATTCAGGCATGCCGCCCCTGGCTCGACGCAGAACTCGAGAGAGTAAAACCTGAAGTGCTGGTCTGCCTGGGCGCGAGCGCAGCACAAGCCCTGCTGGGAAAAGATTTCCGGGTCAGCCGTCAGCGAGGGCAGCTGATTGAATCCCGTCTCGCGCCGCGGGTCATTGCGACCGTTCATCCCTCTTCCATTCTGCGCGCGCAGGATGATGAATCCCGTCACCGGCAGTTTTACGACTTCGTACAGGACCTGAGCAAAGTCGCACAATTTGTTTCGCGCGAAGCCGCTTAATCTGACTTTCACGATTGATCACTAATATTCAGATTTTTCCTCGCCTCAGGTATGCTGTCCATTACTTATCAGGCTCTGGAGAGACGAATGAAGCTAATCCGGCACGGCATCTTTGGCAGGGAAAAGCCGGGTGTTCTTCTCGCAGACGGATCGCGGCTCGACGTTTCTGGTTTCGGATCGGACTACGCCGAAAATTTCTTCGGCAACGGCGGCCTTGAGTCTTTGACGAAGTGGCTCGCGGCAAACTCCGCTTCTTGCCCGCGTATACCAGAAAGCCTCCGGCTTGGCCCGCCGATTTGCCGGCCCAGCAAAATCGTGTGTATCGGGCTAAACTTCCGCGATCACGCGCATGAGACCGGCGCAAAAATTCCCACCGAGCCGGTGATTTTCTTCAAATCTACAACCGCACTGGTCGGCCCGAACGACGACCTGATGATCCCGAAGAATGGAACGAAGGTGGATTGGGAGGTCGAGCTGGCGGTCGTCATCGGCAAACGCGCACTCAACGTGTCGAGAGATGAGGCGCTGGAGCATGTCGCAGGATACGTCTTGCACAATGACTATTCCGAACGGGCATTTCAGCTTGAGCGCGGCGGACAGTGGGTGAAAGGCAAGAGCGCAGATACCTTTGCGCCCCTCGGGCCGTTTCTCGCGACACCCGACGAAATCGCTGACGTTGGCAATTTGAAAATGTGGTTAAAGGTGAATGGCGAACCGCGCCAGAACAGCTCCACCGCGAACATGATCTTCGACGTTGCCACGCTGGTTGCTTACGTCAGCGAGTTCATGACGCTGCTGCCCGGAGACGTGATCAGTACCGGAACTCCTGCAGGCGTGGGATTGGGGATGAAGCCGCCGCAGTTCCTGAAAGCAGGGGACGCCATCCAGTTGGGTATCGAAGGGCTGGGTGAGTCTCGGCAGCGGGTTATTAACTTTTCGCAAGGAGAACATTTCTCGACCGCTGTTTGAGCAGCGACATGCGCATCGACGCCCACCAGCACTTCTGGCGCTATAGCCCTCAGGGATATGAATGGATTAACGACGCAATGTCGTCGCTGCAGCGCGACTTCCTGCCCGAAGACCTCAAGCCCGAGTTGGACCGAACAGGTTTTGAGGGCACCATTGCGGTTCAGGCGCGGCAAACGCTGGAAGAAACCCGATGGCTGTTGCAGTTGGCCGAAGCGGCGCCTTTCGTTCTCGGGGTCGTTGGCTGGACTGATCTTCGCTCTGCCGAAGTCAGAATGCAGCTTTCTGAATTCTGCGGTAATCCCAAGTTTGTGGGAGTCCGGCACATTGTTCAATCCGAGACGGACGACCGCTTTCTGCTGCAGCCGGAATTTCTGCGTGGCATTGCGCTTCTCGAAGAGTTCGATCTCACCTATGACATATTGGTTTATCCTCGACATCTTCCGGTTGCCACGGAGTTCCTAAAGCACTTCCCACGCCAACGCTTTGTGCTTGATCACCTGGCGAAGCCGTTGATCAAGAGCGGCAGTGTTGAGCCGTGGCGAACTCACATTCGCGAACTGGCACAACACCCGAACGTTGGTTGTAAGTTGTCCGGGCTGGTCACTGAGGCCGACTGGAAGAACTGGAAGTCTGCGGACATTAAGCCGTATCTGGATGTTGCATTTGAATCCTTTGGCCCGGACCGGCTCATGATCGGCTCGGACTGGCCGGTTTGCACGGTCGCGGGGTCATATGCGCGAGTGACGAACATCGTGATCGAATATCTGGATGGCTATCCCGAGTCGGTGCAGAACGCGGTTCTTGGCGGAAACGCTGCCAGGTTCTGGCGCTTGACCTCGCCAATGTTAAAGCCTCGATCTCGCTGATCACCAAGCCAGTTCGTGTTCTAAAATCCAAGGAGCGGTTTACACCGAATGCAGAAAGTCCTTCAACTCGATCAACGTGACAACGTTCTCATCGCGCTCACCGACCTGCGACAAGGTGAGGAAGTCCAGTTCAACGGAACCAAGTACTCGCTCGCCACCCCCGTGAACGCAAAACACAAGTTCGCGATCACCGATCTCGCACAGGGCGCTGAGGTGATTATGTACGGGGTCTTGGTCGGCAAAACGTATGAGCCGGTCAAACGGGGTGAAGCCCTTACCCTCCGGAACTTACGTCATGAGTCGTCGGAACATCACCAGAAGTCCTCCGCTTACGAATGGAAGGCGCCGGATATCTCGCGCTGGCGTGAGCGAAAATTCAAGGGGTATCGGCGCAGCGATGGGCAGGTCGGCACGCGCAATCACTGGATCGTTGTTCCCCTGGTCTTTTGTGAAAACCGAAATATTTTGAATTTGAAGCAGGCTTTTGAGGAAGAGCTGGGCTTTGCAGCACCGCAGGAATATCGGCAGCAGGTTGCGGAACTTGCGAAGGCGTATCGGAAAGGAAATTCTGGTGAAACAAAGTCGGCGGCTATGCCAGATAAATCCAAAACGCCACAAAAGCTTTTTCCGAATGTCGACGGCATTCGGTTCCTGCTGCACGAAGGCGGCTGCGGAGGCACGCACGAAGACTCGAACAATCTCTGCGGACTCATTGCTGGCTACATCAATCATCCGAACGTGGCCGGGGCCACGGTTCTGAGTCTAGGCTGTCAGCATGCGCAGGTGGAGATTCTGCAAGAGCAGATCAACCGCCGCAATCCGAATCTTGGGAAGCCCGTCCTTGTTTTCGAGCAGCAAAAGAGCGGCTCGGAATATTCCATGCTATCCAGTGCAATATCCGCAACCTTTGAAGGATTGGTTGAGGCCAACAAGGCGCACCGCGAACCGGCTGAGTTGAAGCATCTGTGCGTAGGACTTAAGTGCGGGGGCTCGGACGGCTTCTCCGGCCTCTCCGCGAATCCAGCCATCGGGCACACGTCGGATCTGTTAGCAGCGCTGCGGGCACGGACGATTCTTTCTGAGTTTCCCGAACTCTGCGGCGTTGAACAGGACCTCATCAATCGCTCCGTCACCGGCGAAGTCGGGAGCCGCTTCATGGAACTCATGCGTGAGTACGAAAGCCGCGCGCGGGCCGTCCGTTCCAGTTTTGCCATGAACCCCGCGCCCGGCAACATGCGCGATGGATTACTGACGGATGCTATGAAATCAGCAGGCGCAGCGAAGAAGGGCGGCACGTCTCCCGTCACTGCGGTGCTCGATTATCCCGAGTATTCACGCGAGCCCGGTTTGAATCTGCTATGCACTCCGGGCAACGACGTGGAATGTGTCACCGGGCAGGTCGGCGCAGGCGCGAACATTGTCTTGTTTACCACCGGATTGGGTACGCCGACGGGCAATCCCATCACGCCAGTCATCAAGCTCTCGACCAACAAAGCCCTTGCTCAACGGATGCCCGACATCATCGACATTGATACGGGAGCGATCATCACCGGAGAGACATCCATCGAGCAGATGGGTGAAGCCATTCTCGATCGTGTGATTCAAGCAGCCAGCGGCGAGGTCCGCACCAAAGCAGAAGAGAAGAACCAGGAGGATTTCATTCCCTGGAAGCGCGGAGTTTCACTCTGAGCCCCGATTCAGGAGAGTTCCGTCTCGACGGTAAAACCGCTGTCATCACCGGCGGTGGAAGCGGCATCGGGCGGGCAACCGCCCTGAGATTCGCGGCAGCGGGCGCCACGGTCCGCATTCTCGATCTCAACCAAAGCAACGCGACGGCGGTGGTGGCTGAAATTGCCAAATCCGACGGTCGCGCCAGTGCTCATGTTTGCGATGTTACGCAGCAGGCCGATGTACAGAAATTGCTGGATGAATTTGCTCACAGCGGCCACGTGCATATTCTCGTCAACAATGCCGGGATCTCGCACATAGGCAACGTCGAAACTACCGCCGAGGAAGATTTTGATCGAGTCCTCAGAGTGAACGTGAAGGGTTACTACAATTGCATTCGGGCCACGGTAGGACACATGAAAAGGGGTGGCGGGGGAGTCATTCTCAACATGGCTTCGGTTTCCGGTTCCTCTGGGCTGGTCGACCGGTTCGCTTATTCAACCAGCAAAGGCGCGGTGATCGCGATGACTTATTCGGTCGCGCGCGACTACATCAGCCATGGAATTCGCTGCAACTGTATTTCTCCCGCCCGGGTGCATACGCCTTTCGTGGATGACTATCTGAAGAAGAACTATCCCGGCCGCGAGCAGGAGATGTACAACAAACTTGCCGCCACCCAGCCGATCGGCCGCATGGGCGAACCGCAGGAAGTTGCGGCGCTCGCGTTATTCTTGTGTTCCGATGCGGCAACATTCATCACCGGAACGAACTACACGCTCGATGGCGGATTCATGAACCTCCACGGATAACGGGAGACATTTGGACCTTCAACTCCAGGGAAAAGTCGTTGTTGTCACCGGCGGTGGCAAGGGAATTGGCGCGGCCATCGTTCGTGCGGCGGCGGCCGAGGGAGCGGTTCCGGTCATAGTAGATCGGGATGCCGATGCGGCTCGACAACTCCACACCGAAATCAACACGGGCGAAGTCATCGTCGCAGAGCTTTCGGCTGCCGAAGGCTGCTACTCAGTGGTCGACCGCACGATCAAGAAATTCGGACGTCTCGATGCCCTGGTGAACAACGCCGGAATCAACGATAAAGTCGGCCTGGAGCACGGCAGCCCTGAACAGTACGTAGCCTCGCTCGAACGCAATCTGCTGCACTACTACAACATGGCCCATTTTGCCTTGCCGCACTTGAAGAAATCGCGCGGCGCAATCGTGAACATCGCATCGAAAACAGCCCTTACCGGTCAAGGTGGAACTTCCGGATATGCGTCTTCGAAAGGCGCAATTCTTGCGCTCACGCGCGAGTGGGCGGCCGAGTTGCTTGAGTATGGGATCCGCGTAAATGCCATCGTTCCCGCAGAAGTCATGACCCCGCTGTACCGCCAGTGGCTGGACACGTTCCCAGATCCGAAAGAAAAGCTCAGTACGATCCTCTCCAAAATTCCTCTGGAAAAACGAATGACTACCCCAGACGAGATTGCCGCCATGGCCATATTTCTTCTCTCTGGTCGCGCAGGGCACATCAATGGGCAACATATCTTTGTGGACGGCGGCTACGTCCACCTGGATCGCGCGCTAACCTGAAGACGGTCCGCGGGCCCTGCTATGCTCGTTAGCTGCAGGAGCTGCGTTGGTTCTCGTCGTCATGGGAGTAGTCGGATCGGGAAAGACGACCGTCGGGCGACTTCTCGCCGAGCGTTTGCACTGGCGTTTCGCCGACGCCGACGACTTCCATTCAGCGTCGAACGTCCAGAAAATCCGGCACGGAATTCCATTGGACGATCGGGACCGTGCTCCGTGGCTCTCAGCCCTGCACACCGCCATCGAGCAATGGAATGCAGACCATCAGGATGTAGTGCTGGCGTGTTCTGCCTTGAAAGAACGCTATCGGAAGGAACTCCGCACGAGCGCGGTCCGCTTCGTGTACCTGAAAGGTGGCCGTGAACTCATCTTGAATCGCTTGCGTTCCCGCCACGGGCACTTTGCCTCCGAATCCATTCTCGACAGCCAGTTCCGGGATCTCGAAGAGCCACGAGATGCCATCACTGTCACTGTTGACGACTCTCCTGACGAGATTGCTGACGAAATATTTGCCAAACTGAATTTGGGCGAACAGGCGTATTCTGTTCCGAATAAATGACCACACCCAGTCAAGAGACAAGCCCAATCGCTCCCTCAAGTGTTGAGGGCCTTGCCGTCCGCAAACTGCTGTGGCGCCTGCTGCCCTTCCTGTTCCTTCTTTACGTGGTCAATTACCTTGATCGGATCAACGTAGGGTTTGCCAAATTGCAGATGCAGGGCGAACTCGGCTTCAGCAATGAGGTATTCGGGACCGCGTTCGGCATCTTCTTCTTCGGCTATTCGATTTTTCAGGTACCGAGCAATCTCGCGCTTCAGCGGGTTGGAGCGCGACGCTGGATGGCAGGAATCATGGTGCTCTGGGGCATCGTTTCGTGCTGCATGATCTTCGCGCACACGCCCCGCGGTTTTTACCGTCTTAGATTCGTGCTAGGACTGGCCGAAGCAGGATTCTTTCCCGGCATCATTCTTTACATGAAGACCTGGTTTCCTGCGACCGCGCGGGCGCGCGCTGTGGCCTGGTTCATGACTGCCAACCCGCTCGCAGGAGTGATCGGCGGTCCGATTTCGGGAGCGCTCCTCAATCTTCACTTGCTGGGGGTTTCGGGATGGAAATGGATGTTTCTGCTGGAAGGCATCCCGGCAGTCCTGCTCGCCGGAGTCGTGTGGTTCACATTGCAGGACGAACCTAAAGACGCAGCCTGGCTTGATCCTGATGAGAAGCGCTGGCTCGTCGAGGCGCTTCAGCAGGAGCGCGAAATCCATGCTCATGCCACGCGTCAGAACTTGCTCGCCGCAATCGTGAAGTTAGGCGGACAGATTCTCTTGCTGACGATCGTCTACTTCGGGTTGACGACCTCCGCCTATGGTTTGATCTTGTGGCTGCCTAGTTATATTCACAGCCTTTCGACGCTGGGAAACCTGGGAATCGGCTTTGTTTCAGTCATTCCGTACATTGCAACCGCGTTCGCAATGGTTGTGGTGGGAACAAGGTCTGACCGCACGGGAAAGCATCGCCTGCATCTGGCGGCATCGGCGTTATCCGCAGCCGTGTTCGTTTTTCTCGCGGCGCAGACCAACTCAATTGTTCCAGGGATGGCGCTCGTCAGCTTGTCGCTGATGGCTACGTTCTGCATGCAAGGCCCGTTCTGGGCGACTGCAACGTCCATGATGAGTGGCACGGCAGCGGCGGCCGGGATCGCGGTCATCAACTCGCTCGGAAATCTCGGGGGTTTTTACGGGCCTTACATCGTCGGATTGAAGCAAACGTCCGGTGCCGGCTTCCGCGGTGGCATGCTGGTCATTTCAGGTTGCCTTGCCGTGGCTGGCGTTGTGTCATGCCTGGTGCGTAGCCGCAGTCAGAGGCCTTCGTAGTCTGCGCACAATCCATTACAATAAACAACTTCGCGGCCTGGCTGGCATGGCTGGGCTTACATTCTTGCGCGAACTAGGTCAAACGCTAAGTGCAATCTGAGTCAAAATCCCCCAGCGGCCGTGTTTACTGGCGCGCCGAAGGCAGTTTGCTGGAGCTGACGACCGTCCGCTCGATTGCGTTTTTCGCCGGAAACGCCCAGACCTTCACGGAGCGGAGCCTGCGGCGCGCAGCCGTGCTTCTGATGGCCCTGCTGCGGCCATTTCTCTATCTCCTAAACCGCACTTTTGCAACGCGCCTGGTGCATTCGATCCTGCGCGGAATCAGCCAGGACCGTCTCGATCTTCTTGGGGAAGAGTACTTTCAGTACAAGTTAAAGCCGCATTTGAAACCCGAAGGCGTGCGGCGGCTCAAGGACGTAACAGATTCCGGAGCCGAGGTCGTCCTGGTCAGCCAGGGTCTCGAGTGTGTGATGCGGCCGCTGGCCCAGCATCTGGGGGTGAAATGGATTATTGCGAACCGCCTCGATTTCCGGGATGGGATCGCCACTGGACGATTGCTTGAACCGATAGTCCGTCCTCGGGGAATTTTTGCGCGAATCTCATCGGCCGGACCTGACGGTTCGTGCACGGTGGAAAAGTTCGCCAAAGACGCTCGCGTTTCTGCGGACATTTTGGAAAGATCGGTTTCTCCCGCTCAAAGAACTGCTCCGGTGATCGCCCGCCCGCTGGTTCACTTCGAAGGCCAGCGGCAGGACTCACCGTTTTCCCTACGCTCCGCATTTCGCGAAAAACACATACTGCTGATCGGAGTCACAGGTTTTATCGGCAAGGTCTGGCTGGCAAACACCCTGATGGACCTTCCGGATGTTGGCTGCGTCTATCTTTTGATCCGGCGCCAAAAATCGAACCCGGCCGACCGCCGTTTCGAAAAGCTGATCGAAGAATCGCCCGTTTTTGACCCACTATACGATCGCTATGGGCAGCGCTTTTCCAAGTTCCTCAAGGATCATGTGCGAGTCATTGAAGGCGACGCCACCCTGCCTGGGTTGGGCATCGCTGCGGCTATATCAGAAGAGCTGCGCTGGAAACTCGATCTGATCGTAAACAGCTCAGGCCTGACTGACTTTAATCCGGATTTGCGCGACGCGACTGCCTCGAACATCGATGCGGTGCTCAATATTCTGCAGTTTGTACGCGACTCCGACCACGCCGGCTTGCTTCACCTTTCCACGTGCTATACCGCCGGCGCCCGTGACGGAAGAGTCAACGAAAAAGCGCGTGCAGATTACACACCGGCGCGGATTCCGGGATTTGATCCGGAAGCCGAACTGCAATCTCTGCATCGGCGGATCGATGAAACTGTGGCGCGTGCCGATGGCCCCGAGGTGACGAGTGAACTGAGTCGGCAGGCGGTGGCAAAGGAACACGCCGCCAAAGATCTCCACGGCGCCGCGCTTGAAAATCAGGTTCGCAAAAATCGCGTACGCTGGCTGCGCAATGAACTGACTGAAGCGGGAAAGAAGCGCGCAATCGAGCTGGGCTGGCCCAACACTTACACGCTCAGCAAGGGCCTTGCTGAGGGGCTGCTGACGAAGCTGGGAGCGGGATTGCCGATTGCAATCGTGCGGCCGGCAATCGTCGAGAGCTCGACCGCGCAGCCATTTCGAGGCTGGAATGAAGGAATCAATACGTCTGCGTCGCTCTCCTACCTTCTTGGAACATACTTCCGGCAGCTACCCAGCAATGAGCGCAAACGCCTCGACATTCTTCCGGTGGATGCGGTTTGCCGGGGGATGACGCTGATAGCCGCCGCGATCATGCAGCGCAGACATGATCATGTGTACCAGCTCGCGACTTCGGTTACGAATCCCTGCGATATGCGGCGCTCGATTGAGTTGACGTCACTTGCTCACCGCAAACACTACCGGGCGCAGGAAGGGATGGAATACTGGCTGCGGCTGCGTTTTGATGCGATCCCGGTCTCGAAAGAGCGTTACAACCGCATGTCGGCTCCCGCGCAGCGGGCGATCATTAAGTCCATACAGCGCGCGGCGGCGAATCTCCCATTGAAGAAAACGCCTCTGACAAGGGCCGACCGCAATCTGGAAAAGGTCGAGAAGCTTATCGAACTCTTTGAGCCATTTATCCTTCACAATGAGCACGACTTTGTGGCGGAAAACGTGGAGAAGCTGTCGCAGGCGCTGGTTCCCGAAGAACGAGAAGTTTTCGGTTACAACACCGCGGGCCTGGATTGGTGGGACTACTGGATCAACATCCATATCCCAGCCCTGCGCAAGTGGACATATCCGCTGATCGAAGGCAGGCCGCTTGAGGCGAGGCCCGCGCGCAAGCTGCACGAGCCAGAGCCAGCCGATGCTGAGACCATCAAGACTGGGACGAATGGAGCAACGTGGCGATATTCCTGACCGGCTCGACCGGATACATTGGCGCGCATGTCGCCGCGAACTTAATGCAGGACCACGGGGCGTCGCTCAACCTGCTGGTACGCGCTCGCGACCCGCACGAGGCCGAAGACCGACTGTGGCATGCGCTGCAACTGCATTTGCCTTTCAAGCATTTCTACGAATATCTGCAAACCCGGGTGCGGATATTCAGGGGGGATCTTACCAGCGAGCGCTTTGGCTTGAGCACGGATGACTACGATCGTTTAGTTCACACAACCGATTCGATTATCCATTGCGCCGCATCACTGAATCGCAAATCGGAAAAGAGCTGTTTGAACGTAAACCTGCGCGGCACGCTCGAAGTTATCAAGCTGGGGCTGCAAACCGATCACTATCACGGCCTTCGCCGTTTCAGTCATGTGAGCACGGTGGCAGTCGCTGGCAAGCGCCAGGATGAAGTAGTGACCGAAGATAACGCCATCGATTGGGACCGCTCCGATTACGATCCCTATGCGCGCACAAAGAAATTTTGCGAGCACATGATCCGCCAGCTTTTGCCGGACGTGCCAAAGACCATCTTCCGGCCCAGCATCGTTCTCGGCGACAGCCGCCGCGCTGAGACGACTCAGTTCGATATGGTGCGGGCCTTCGTGTTTCTTGCCGGCTTGCCGACGCTACCGCTTCGCGGCAGAGATCGCGTAGATATTGTGAACGTGGATTTCGTGGCTGACGCCGTCGCGACATTGCATGTGAAAGAGCAGACGCAATACGACACCTATCATCTTTCGTCGGGCAGGGATTCTCAGACTTACAAGCAACTGACGGCATCCCTTGCAGCAGCCCAAGGAAAGCGTGGGCCAGTTTATCTGCCGTTCTTGGAAGGGCCCTTCACTTCGGCGGTGAATCTTATTTCCAATCGAAAGAACGCTCTAGGCCGGGGCGCGGCGTTGATGAAAGTCTTCATGCCGTATCTCACCTTCAATACTGTCTTCGACAACACGCGCGTGACGCAGGAACTTGGCCGCAAGCCCGTGCCATTCTCGCAATACAGCTTTCCATTGCTGAAGTTCAGCCGCCAGACGAACTTCGCATACCCCTATCAACCCTGGCCGGCCAAGGTCGGAGGGTCCGCCGCATGATGGACTTCATCCTCGAGGCCTGGGTCAGCGCCAATATTGAGCGCGCCAAGGCCAGCTGGATCCTCGGCAATGGCAACCGCTGGCAGCCCGGACAAAAGCTCAAGCTGCTTTTCGCCGGATACAACGGCACGCGCAACACCGGTTCGGACGTTCGGCCCGAAGAAACTCTGCGCCAGCTTCGTCATATTCTCGGCGCGGAGAACGTCGAGTTTGCGGCGATGTCGCAGAACTTCGACCTGACCCGCGGCTATTTCGAAGGCGCGCAGCAGGTGCATCTGCCCGATGTCTTTCCGCCATTCTTATCGAGAGAAATTCCCAGGCACCACGGGGTAGTTGTCGTCGAAGGCTCGGCTTTCAAGAGCAAGTTCGCGAATGCACTTACGACTATGATTGTCGGCTCTCTGGGGATTGCGGCGGCGCAGAACAAACTGGCCGTGGGCTATGGATCGGAAGCCGGCAAGATGGACCCGGCAGTCAGGAAGTTGTGCTCGCACTACTGCAAGAACTCGCTGATCATCACACGCAATGACGAGTCACGCACGATTCTGCGCGAGTTAGGTGTCCCCACCGAGCTTGGAACCGATACGGCGTGGACATTCAAACCCTTACCGCCGGAGTTCGGCCGTAAAGTTTTAACCGACGCTGGTTGGGATGGGCAAATGCCGGTATTGATCGTCTGTCCCATCAATCCGTTCTGGTGGCCGGTTACTCCGTCGCTGGCAAAATATGTCGCCCATGCGGCCACCGGAGCATACAAGGACAGCTACTATCGCACCATTTACTTTCATAAGTCAGGTGCGGATGTGGATGCGGCCTTCGAACGATATCTCACAGCGATCGCGCGCGCTGTGGATGCATTTCGGCAGCGACACAAGATCTTCGTGGTGATGGCGGCCACCGAGGCCTTGGATACACGGGCCTGTGAGAGGATTTCCGAGAAGCTCGGCAAGGTGCCGGTATTCAGCTCCGAGCAGTACGACATGTATCAGATGGTCAGCATTCTCCGCGCGGGGCATCTCATGGCTTCCTCACGCTTTCACGGAATCGTGACCACCATGCCGTCGCTGCTGCCGTCGTGCGGCATCACCATGGATGAGCGAATCCGTAATCTGATGAAAGACCGCGGCCATGAGGACCTGCTCATGAATGTGGATGATGCTGATCTTGAGCCGAAACTGCTGACTGCACTTGAGAAAATCGCCAGCGATGGCGAACCAATCGCTGACGGAATTGGTCGTACCGTCGTCAGGAACTTAAAGCTCATGGCACGCATGGGTGTCTATTTCGAAGAGGAGTTACGTCGCCGCTATCCGGACTTCCCCACACGCAAGGGCCAGTGGAGCTGGGAAGATTACCTGCCGCCGATTGATGAAGGACTGCGCAGGCTGGTAGGCATGTACGCCTGAGATATGAGTTTCCTTGACGACATTTTTGCGAGCCTGGAAAGAACCGAGTCCCCGGTTCTCTCGGAAACATACGATGCCGACACTAGAAAAGGCGTAAGTCGGGGTATCGTGGGACGCGATCTGCTGAAACAGATCGCACAGGGCCGCGCGTTCCTTGCGTCAAAGAATCTCAAGCGCGGCGATCGGGTTGCCCTCCTTGCGTCGAACAGCGTTGATTGGGTTGCAGCAGACCTCGCTTTCATGGCCGAGGGCCTCGTGGTTGTTCCGCTCTACTCTCGTCAGGCCGCATCGGAACTTGTCGCGATGATGAAGGACTGCTTACCGTCATTGATCATCTGCGGAGATGCGGCGCTGCGTGACGGAATCGTCCAGAACTGGCCTGAGGCGCCGCCACAGTTCCTCCTCGATGATGTCTTCGCTGAGCAGTCTTCGCGGGCGGGGGTGCCCGCGCCACACGGGCCGTTCGATCCCGTCGCGATCATTTACACATCCGGGACCTCAGGTGAAGCCAAGGGTGTCGTTCTAAATGCCGGGAATCTCGCATTTATGCTCGGCAGCACCTCCGCCAGACTTGACCAGCTCATGCGCGGGGCATCAGGACAGGACAAAGTTTTCCATTATCTGCCGTTCTGCTTCGCCGGTTCATGGATCATGCTGCTGACGTGCCTTCTTCGCGGCAGCCGGCTCACCATCAACACCGATCTCACCAAGCTGGCTGAGCAAATGCGCGAAGCCGAACCGGATTATTTCTTAAACGTTCCCCAGTTGCTCGAACGAATGCGCAAAGCAGTCGACGAGCAGCTCTGGAAAGGCGGGGGCTTGCCGTTGGCGATCTACAGTCGCGCGAAGTCGGCGTTCATGCGCGCGCGAGAAGAGAAGAAAACGGCGTCCGTTTCGATCTGGCTTGCGCTGGCAAATGCGATCATCTTTCCTGCTATTCGCAAAAAGATGATCGGCGGAAATCTCAAGGCTCTGATCTGTGGCTCGGCCGCGTTGAATCTCGAAACCCAGTTGTTTTTCATGATGATTGGTGTTCCGGTGTTGCAGGTTTATGGCCTTACCGAGACCACGGCGATCTGCACGATGGACGTGCCTGGCGACTTCGAACCCGGCCGGGTCGGGCCTTCGATCCGCGGTATCGAAATGAAGCTGGGTGACAATCAGGAGATTCTGGTTCGCGGCCCAAATATTTTTTCCGGCTACTGGAATCGGCCGGCGGAAACCGAGAAGGTAATGGAAGGCGGCTGGTTCCACACCGGCGACCAAGGTGAGGTGAATGCGGCCGGGAACTGGAAGATCACAGGCCGAATCAAGAACCTCATTATTCTCGGCTCCGGGCACAACATCGCGCCGGAGAGCATCGAGGAAGAAATCGGCTCCCGCCTGCCCGGTGCGCAAGTAGTGCTTGTTGGAAATTGCCGGAGCTATCTGTCTGCTATCGTCACTGGGGCACGCTCCGAGCAGATACAGCTTGCCGTAGACCAAGTGAACTCAACTTTGCCGCACTACAAGCAGGTGCGCGCGTACCGGATCAGCGCAGAGCCGTTTACTATCGAGAATGGCCTGCTTACGGCGAACGGCAAGTTGAAGCGAGATGCGATAGCGCAGCGATTCAGGGCCGAAGTGGAAGAGATGTACGCGGTGAAGCAATCGGTCTAGTATGAGCCAATTTAGGGGCAAAGCCATTTCGTGGGAGCTGACGAACGGCGTCATCGAAGTCGCGCTGCACCGCGAACCGTGCAACGAAATCGGATCACAGTCCCTCGAAGAACTCGAGCATCTCGCATCGTCGCTTCCCGCGCTCGAACAGCAGGCCCATGCTCTTATCTTCTACAGCAGGCTCGGCTGCGGCTTCAGCGCGGGTGGTGACTTGCGCGAGCTTTACCGCGGGATGCAGGCGATGGAGAGAAAAGCCGCGCTCGCAGGATTGAGGGAGTTCCACCAGCGCATTCATCATGTGATGAACACTTTCGACGCCTCGCCACTTACAACGATTGCCGCGGTTCACGGAATCGTCTTCGGCGGCGGACTCGAACTCTCGCTAGTTTGCGACCTGATCATCGCCGACAAAACTGCGCGGTTTTGTTTTCCCGAGCTTCGGCTCGGCATCATTCCGGGCTTCGGCGGTATTCCCCGCCTCAAACGCGATCTGGGAAACGCTGTCGTCCGCGACTTGATTCTCACCGGGCGCAGCTTTAACGCCACCAAGGCCCAGCAAATCGGCCTAGTGAGCCAGGTCGTGGCCGAGGGCGAAGCGCTTCGGGTAGCCCGTGCGACAGCAGCCCAACTTGGCAAGTTCGATCGCACGACGGCCGCAGCTGCCAAGAAGTTTGCGAAGCCGATCCCGTATGATGAACTGAGGCAGGAAATTGACGTCGTCTGCGAGCTCTATGCGAGCCCCGCGGTCGAAGCGGCCCTGAAGAAGTTTGTAGAGAGCACAGATGCCCAGCCATATTTGCCCTGAGGATGTGAAGGCGTGCCGACTGAAATAAGAACCTTGAATGAAATTCTGGATCTGGCTGCAGCGCAGTTCAAGGTCCCGAGAGAAAAACTTTCACCCGACGACGACTTTTTCAAAGCCCTCAAGATCGACAGCTTGCAGGCGCTGAGCCTGCTCACGCGTCTGGAGCAGCATTTCAACGTAGAATTGCCGGATTACGAATTGCAGGGAGTGTCAGATTTCAGGACGCTGGCCGAACGGATTCAGGCCAGACTGTAGAATCACCACAGAGACACAGAGAAACAGGGGAAAGCTTACCTTCCTTCGCGTACCGCAAAGATCAATTTCATTTTGTTTTGTTTTCCCTGTGCCCCTCTGTCTCTGTGGTGAAATGGAAGGTTAATGCTTGATCTCGACCAATACTCGTGTCTGGGCGCTGCCCTTCGCGATGCGCTCGACCGCTGGCCCAACGAAACTTGCCTGATCGAAGCGGACCGTGATCGCGAACGCACGCGCCTGACTTATTCAGACTTCAAGCAGATTGCGACTCCGCTGGCTCGCGCGCTCCAGGATGCCGACTTCAACCCTGGAGACCGCTGCGCCATCATCATGACCAACCAGTCGAAGTGGCTGGCCTCCGCCTACGCGATTTTTCAGATTGGCGGCGTGCTGGTGCCGCTCGACTACAAACTGACCCCGGAAGAACATCTGCAGCTTCTAGCGCACAGCAGCGCCAAGTTCCTGATCGTCGAGTATCACTTGTGGCGGGCGATAAGCCAGAGCCCGGAATTTAAGAGTCACAAAGTGAAGATTGTCCTGGTGACGGAGGCGCCGCCAACTGCTCAGCTGAACGGGGGATATCGCTGGGAGGAGTTCCGCCGCAAAGGCGAACCTAACGTTGTTACTCGAACCCGCGACGACTCAGCGTGCATTGTGTATTCGTCCGGCACCGGCGGCCGGCCGAAGGGCTGCGTGCTCACGCACGGCAATTATCTGGAGCAGTGCCAAAGCTTGACGGCCTGGTATCCGTTCTGGCCCGGCGTGCGATATCTCAGTATTTTGCCTACGAATCATGCCATAGATTTCATGGTCGGTTTTATCGGCCCGTTCGTCTGCGGTGCGTGCGTGGTGCATCTGCGCACTCTTCGTCCGGAGTTCGTTCGCGACGCGTTCGTGCGCTACAAGATCACCTATGTGACGCTGGTTCCGATGATCGTGAAGAACCTCGAGCGCGGTGTGCGTGGCAACTTCGATGCCCTTCCGAACTGGAAGCGATTTGTGCTGGACCGCGCAACCTCGATCAACAAAGCCCTTACCGGCAAACAGCCCAACGTGAAACTCAGCCGCAAACTGCTGCCTTCGGTGCACCGCGCATTTGGCGGCGAGTTGCTGGCACTGATCACCGGCGGTGCGTTCATCGATGCAACCACTCTGCAGTTCTTTTACGACCTTGGCATTCCCATCGCCAACGGTTACGGTCTCACCGAAGCATGCACCGTGCTCACCGTCAACGACCTGAAACCGTTTCGCGCCGATACGGTGGGCAAGCCTCTGCCCGGAGTTGAACTCCGCATTCTCAATCCTGATTCTGAAGGCATCGGCGAAGTCGCTGCCAAGAGCCCGACCATCATGTCGCATTATCTCGACGATCCCGAATTGACAGCCGAAACTATCGTGGATGGCTGGTTGCTCACCGGCGACCTCGGCCGCGTCGACGGTTCCGGTCATCTGCAACTGTTTGGCCGCAAGAAAAACATGATTGTCACTGCGGGCGGCAAAAATATTTATCCCGAAGACATCGAGAATGCGTTCGACGGTCTTGCGGTCAAGGAATATTGCATTTTCGCCGCAAACTATATCTGGCCGCAAAGGGAGCTGCGGGGCGAAAAACTCATCTTGGTCCTGCGGCTCGACATAAACCAGAACTTCACCGACACCACAAGAAACGAGATCGACTTTCGAAATCAAACCCTGCCTGACTTCAAGCGTGTCTCGGGATACCTGCTTTGGGACAAGGACTTCCCACGCACCGCATCCATGAAGATCAAGCGAAGCGACCTGGCTGAAGAGATTCGTAACTCATCCCATCCCACCTCGGTGAAAGAGCTCTGAGTGGGCGACGGCTATCTTGCAATCGTCAATCCCGCAGCTGCAGGAGGCCGGACTGGCAGGCTGTTAGGTCCTGCCCTGGAAAAGCTGCGCGCGGCGGGATTGAAAGTGGAATCTCGCGAGACGACCGCGCTCGGCCATGCCACGGCAATTGCCCGTCAGGCATGGGCACAAGGCTGGCGCAGATTCATTTCGGTTGGCGGCGACGGTACCTCCTACGAGATCGTGAACGGCCTTTTTCCTCAGGCAGACTCTGCAGAAATGCCAACGCTCGGTTTTCTTCCTCTCGGCACCGGAAATTCCTTCCTGAAAGATTTCAGTGACAAGGGGTTGGAGTACGCCACGGAATCACTGATGACCGGGCGGTCGCGCAAATGCGATGTCCTGCGCCTTCGGCACCAGAGCGGCGTTCTGCACTACATCAATATTCTCAGCATCGGTTTTTCCGCCGACGTGGCCACATTGCGCCAGCGCCGTTTCAGTTCTTGGGGCGAACTTGGATATCAGACCTCCATTTTCATCTGCCTGGCCCGTTTCCGGCGCCGGCCGTTCCCGTTGAGCGTGGATGGTGAGCCCAACCTTGACCGTCGCCCCTGCCTGTTTCTGACCTTCAATAACAGCAAATTTACCGGCGGAACAATGATGATTGCCCCCACGGCAGATACTAACGACGGGCTCATTGAGTATGTTCGCTGGGGACCGATCGGGCGTGTGGGTCTCATCCGGAATCTGCCCGGACTCTACGACGGCACCCACATTCAGCATCCGCTGGCAGAGGTCCGCAAAGCCCGTCGTATCGAGTTTGAGCTGGATGCACCTGTCGACGTCATGATCGACGGCGAAGTGATCACGTTGAATTGTCAAAGTTTGGACGTTCTGCCTGGGGCCTTGAACGTCGTGGTATAAAACTGGAACCAAATGTCGAAATTCAGCGAGCAAAGAGCAACTGAGGAAACGGTTTCTGGGAGGAAGGGACCGCCATGGATCTGGATCGCAGCGATCCTGGTGGTGCTCGCAGTAGCCTGGGGCGCATATTACTTTCTCTACTACCGAAAGCCCGTCAGCACGCTCGATAGCTTCGCCCATTGCCTGAATGCGAAAGGCGCAAAAATGTATGGAGCCTGGTGGTGCCCGCATTGCGCCGACCAGAAGGAATCGTTCGGTTTCGCCTTTCAATATGTCAACTATGTCGAGTGCAGCCTCCCGAACGAACGGAAGTTGAATGACGCTTGCAAGCAGGCCGGCATTAAGAACTTCCCCACCTGGGAATTCGCTGACCGGGCCCGGGTCGAAGGCACTCAACCTCTCGACACGTTAGCCAAGAAAACCGGATGCAAGCTGCCGTGAGTGATTACGGCTCAGCGGATCGCAGCTCGGCTGCTAAGAATGTCACCCGCGCAATTGCCGCCGTTGCTGTCGCAGGCGTTGTTGTCTCGTCCGTGTCCCTGTACCACCACTTCGGCAAGACCAAGACATCGTTCTGCACATTCGGCGAGTCTTTCAACTGCGATCTGGTAAACCGCAGTTCTTACTCAACGGTGCTGGGTGTGCCTGTCGCTTTGATCGGGATTATCGGATATCTGCTGATTCTTGCCTTGGCTACCGTCTATCGCGAAAAAGCGGAAACGCCGGTCATGCTTGTGATCTCGGCCGGGGGCGGGTTGGCATTTGCCCTCTATCTCACGTACATTGAGAAATTCGTGCTGCAGGCGTGGTGCGTGCTGTGCCTTGGCTCGCTGCTGCTGATCTTCAGCGCCACGGTGCTCAGCGCGATTCTGCTCAAGCGGTCGTTGGCCCAACATGGTGACTCTCGATGACATCCTAGCCGCCCGCGCTCGCCTCGACGGCATTGTCGTGCGCACCCCGCTGATCCCACTCGAGCAGGATGGCGCCACGCTGTACCTCAAGCCCGAAAATCTCCAGCCAATAGGGGCTTTCAAACTTCGCGGTGCTTACAACAAAATCTCTTCTTTGACAGACGAGGAACGTGCTCGTGGAGTGATTACGTACTCGAGCGGGAATCACGCGCAGGGCGTCGCCTATGCGGCCCGGGCGCTCACCACGAAAGCCGTGATTGTGATGCCCAACAACGCGCCGACAATAAAGCGAGAAGCAACCTCCGCGTTGGGGGCCGAAATTGTCCTGGTCGGCCCCAGCGGAGTGGAGCGGCAATTGAAGGCAGAGGAACTCGCCGCTCAGCATGGATATGTCATAATCCCGCCCTACGACGACGAAAAGATCATTGCCGGACAAGGCACAGCGGGAGTGGAAATTGCCGAAGACTTGCCGGATGTCGACCTTGTGTTGGTCCCGGTTGGCGGTGGCGGGCTGATCAGCGGCGTGTCAACCGCCATCAAGTCGCTCAAGCCTTCTGCCAAAGTGATCGGGGTCGAGCCGGAGTTGGCTGCAGACACACGCGCAAGCTTGCGGGCAGGGCACATCGTGAAGTTTCCCGTGGAGCAGGTTCTCTCCACCTGCGCGGACGGGCTGCGCGCGCAATTTCCCGGCACCATGACTTTCCAACACATTCAGCGGTACGTAGACGATATTGTCACGGTGACGGAAGATGAAATTATGCAGGCGGTTAAAGTGCTCGCACAGAATCCCAAAACCGTTGCTGAGCCGAGTGGCGCAGTCACGACCGCGGCATGGCTGTTCCATCGCAACCACCTTCCGGCATCTAACAGTACGGTGGCGGTCATCAGCGGCGGTAACATCGATCCCGGCCTGCTCGCCCGAATTCGCTCCTGAGGTACTCATCAAATGGTAAGAGTTCTTTCAGCCTGTGCGCTGGCGGTTCTGATTTCGACCGTAGCCCGCGCCGAGGTGATCCGCGCGACCACCATTCGCGTCATGCCGCTTTATCTCTCACCGGACGCATCATCCGCCAAACTCGGAGACGTGGATCGCGGGCGGGAAGTGATCTATCTCGAAACCAGTAACGATTGGGTGCACGTCGAAGCAAACCTCACCGAAGAAAAAACCGTAACTGGCTGGGTCCAAAGCAAGGGATTGATTCAGTCGAACACGCCCGATGGAGACAAAATTCTGTTCGGCGAGGCGGTCGATGCAGAAGACCAGGCCAGCCAGCGCAATGGCCGGCGCTACGCCGCGCAGGATGCGATGCGGCTCTATGGAGAGATATTCGAACTGTTCCCCCAGTCGCCGCTCGCGGGTGAGGGTATGTATCGGTCTGCTGATATTCGTTGGCAAATTGAAAAAGCCGACGTGATGTCCCTGCCCTCGGCCAAGGAACAGGATGCGTATCTGCGCAGAGGAATGAACGAAGACTACTTCAAGAAGGTCATCAAGAAATTTCCTGGCACCAAGTGGGCATACCTGGCTGAATTTCAACGCATTGACAACAAGCTTTGTGGAGACTGGCAGGGGCAGTCAAAGTGTCCGCAGAAAGAAGCGGAGATCTATGAGAAGTATGCGAACGAATATCCGCAATCGCCGGCGGTTGCGCAGGCCCTGTTTCAGGCGGCGTACCGCTGGGCAGCGCTGATCGAGATTTACAAAAGCGAGGAAGAGCTGAAGAAATCTGAGGACGCGAAGAACCGGGCTATCGCCGATGCTGAGAAGGCCATCGCCCAGGCCAGCGCTGGCCAAAGCGATTGGGGACCCCGGTCGAGACGGCTGCTTCATATGGTGCAGCAGGGAATACCAGCGTACGGGAACAGCAATTGACTGATATATACCTTTTGATATAGACTTTTCCCAATGGCTCAGACCGCTAAACTCTTTCGCAACGGCCGCAGTCAAGCGGTTCGATTGCCAAAGGAGTTCCGCTTTCCCGGAGACAGCGTTCGTATAAAGAAGACCCGCGACGGAGTTCTTCTACAAGCGATTAACTTCGACACCAAGGCATGGTTTGAGGAACTGGATCGCTTCAACCAGGAGGAGACGTTTATGCCTGAAGGGCGCGAGCAGTCGACGGTTCGCGACCGGAAGCCCTTCAAATGAATTTTCTGCTGGATACGAACGCGTGTATCGCTCTCATCAACCGCACCTCAGAACATGCTCGCGCCCGATTTGACCGTGCCCTCGCCTCAAAGCACCAGATCTTTGTGTCGTCGATAACGACGTTCGAGTTGTGGTACGGAGTTTTTAGAAGCTCGCGCATCCGATTCAATTCAGATCGATTGGAGGCTTTTTTGCGCGCTCCTGTAACCATTGTGCCGTTCGATGAAGAGGATTCACGAAGCGCTGGGATCATTGAGGCAGAACTCAGGATGAGAGGAAGACGGATTGGTAATTACGACATGCTTCTGGCAGGGCAGGCGCTAGAGAAACATTTCACGTTTGTTACCTCAGACATATCCGATTTCTGCCATGTTAAAGGCCTTAACTGCCAGGATTGGGCGCGTGCCTGACTTTACAGCCGGGGCATTCGCAATGAACGTCATGCCGGCAGGTGTACAATAACCCGTTTTGCCTATGTCGCGAGTGGTCCAGTTCGAATTACGGCTTGCCGAGCGCATGTCTCGCCTCGGAACCGAAACTGCATTTGAAGTCCTGAACCGGGCGCGGGAACTGGAGCGCAAGGGTAAAGACATCATCCACCTCGAAATCGGCGAGCCCGATTTCGAAACCCCTCGAAACATCATCAACGCTGCTGCGACTGCGCTGAACTCCGGCTGGACCCACTACGGCCCATCTGCGGGCTATCCCGAGCTTCGCTCGGCGATCGCGGAAGAGGTCAGCCGCTCGCGCGGAGTGCACGTCACCGCGGACGAAGTTGTGGTTGTTCCCGGCGGGAAACCGATCATCTTTTTTACAATCCTGTCGCTCATCGATGAGGGAGATGAGGTTATTTACCCCAATCCCGGTTTTCCGATTTACGAATCGATGGTCAATTACATCGGTGGCCGTGCCGTGCCAATCCAACTAAGAGAAGAAAAGGACTTCGGTTTTGACGTGGAGGAACTGGCGGCGCTGATCAGTAACCGCACGAAGCTCATCATTGTGAATTCTCCCCAGAACCCTACCGGTGGCGTGCTGACCAAGCGCGATATTCAGCAAATTGCCGAGGCCGTCGGCGACCGCAACATCTTTGTGCTGTCTGACGAGATTTACAGCCGGCTGATTTTTGAAGGCGAGCACCACTCCATCATTGCGGAACCTGGATTTAAGGAACGTACCATTCTGCTGGATGGCTTCTCCAAGTCGTACGCGATGACGGGATGGCGGATGGGTTACGGCATCATGCGTCCCGATCTCGCGTGGCAGGTGGCACGATTGATGACCAACTCGAATTCGTGTACCGCGAGCTTTACCCAGATGGCGGGAGTCGAGGCCTTGCGCGGCGATCAGAGTTCCGTTGACCATATGCGCGAGGAGTTCCAGAAACGTCGCGACATGTTCGTGCCTGCGTTGAACCGCATCAAAGGTTTCTCCTGCCGCACGCCGCACGGTGCGTTCTACGTATTTCCGAACATTACCGGCACCGGATGGAAATCAAAGCCGCTCGCCGACGCTCTTCTCGAAGAGGCCGGTGTGGCCTGCCTTTCGGGCACTTCGTTCGGCGAATTCGGGGAAGGTTATCTGCGCTTCAGCATCGCTAATTCCATGGAAAACCTGCAGCATGCGCTGGAGCGAATTGAGCGATGGATAGCTGAGAAAGGCATTTAACGGCTGAGTTCGCCGAATTCGGAATTTCTCCGCGCACTCTGCGATCTCTGCGGTTTAAGAATTTGACTTTATGGCCAAGAACAAGAGCAAGTCTCCGAAAGTCACGCGCCCGAACATTCCCGGCTATGGCGTTCCAAAATCGAAGAAGGGCTTGCTGCCGTGGAAGTGGGCGGAAGACCGGCTAAAGAAAAGCCGGCAATTCTGGATTGCAACCACTCGCCCCGACGGACGTCCCCACGTGATGGTCATCTGGGCATTATGGTTCGACGGCGCGCTCTATTTTGCGACCGGCAGCGCATCGAGAAAGGCCAAAAACCTTGCCGCGAATCCCCATTGCACGATCTGCACCGAGAACGCGGCCCAGGCCGTCATCATCGAAGGCATCACTCAAACTGAAAAGGACGTTGCAAGAATTCGCGAGTTCCTCAAGGTCTATGAGAAGAAGTACAAGTTCGATATGTCGGGCATGGCGGATGACATGACGGATATGAAAGAGCCGGTCTTCTTCCTGCGTCCAAAAGTTGCCTTTGGCATGATCGAGAAGACTTTTACCAAGAGTGCCACGCGCTGGATTTTCGACTGAACGCCATGGCAGCCAATTTCAGAGTGTTTGCAACTTCCGACATTGGTCCCGCGCTTGAGCGTCTGCGCGAGCGCGGTTATCAGCTTGAGGTCTATCCCGACCCGAAGGCGCCGCCCAAGAACCTGATACTGGAAAAAGTGCGATCTGGAATCGATGGCCTGATCACAACCTTGCGCGACCAGATTGATGCTGAGGTATTCGAGGCAGGTAAGGGAAAGTTAAAAGTTGTTGCTCAGCTCGCGGTCGGCTTCGACAATATTAATCGCGCCGACGCCAACCGATACAAAGTTCCATTCACCAATACCGCCGACGTTCTCACGGAAGCGACCGCCGAGTTTGCATTCTTCATGCTGGGATCGTTAGCGCGCAGGCTCTGGACTGCCGAGCATCTCACCCGCGATAAGCAATGGGGATTCTGGCACCCTTTCCTGCCCTTTCTCGGGGACGAAGTTACCGGGAAGACCATCGCGATTATCGGTACCGGCCGCATAGGACTCGCGATGATTAAGAAGTGCGCCGGCTTCGACATGAACATTTTTTGCTACGACCCGGCGTATCAAAATCACGAATACGTAAAGGCGATTCAGGAGGAGATGGATCTCCGCCACGCCCGCGGCATTCAGAAGGAAAAGACCTGGATCAAGTACGTTGCTTTTGAAGAAGCCCTCAGCCAGGCAGATTTCGTGAGCGTGCATGTGCCGCTGATTCGCGAAGGCGAGAGTGCCACCCCGACGTTCCATCTATTCAACGAGCGGACGCTGCGTATGATGAAGCCGTCGGCGTTCCTGCTGAACACATCGCGCGGGCCGGTCATAGATGAAGCAGCCTTGTCGAAAGCCTTGAAGGAAAACTGGATTGCCGGTGCTGCGCTCGATGTGTATGAAAAAGAGCCACTGCCTGCTGATTCACCATTGCGCGATCCAGCCATCGAAGACCGCTGCAGGTTGTTCCCCCATTTCGCGAGCGCGGGCAAAATAACCAGGCTTTCTCCCGATCCAGACAAAGGCATGGCTGGACGCTGTGTGCAGGGCCTGATTGATGTTCTGGAGAAGAACTACGGCGGGGATGTTAAGAAGATGCCGTATGTGGTGAACAAAGAGGCATTTTCGTAGAGACGTAGCTTGCTACGTCTTTCGCGGACTGCAAGGGATCCTCAGCCTGCAAAAGACGGTTGCAAGCAATCTCTACTCCGGCACGCTTTGCTCTTCGCTGTGGGCGCGGAGGATTCGGTCAACCGAGTAGGGCGCGCGCCGCGTGGGTTCGTGATAATGGCGCACCTGGAGTTCTCCCAACAGCCCAATCGCCAGCAGATTTAATCCCGCGAGAAGAAGCACGGCGGCAAAAATCATCAATGGCCCGTGCTGCGCCATGATCGAGCTGTGGCGAACGAACTTTTCCAGGAACAGCCAGCTCGTAATTCCGATCCCACCAAAGATTCCCAGCATTCCCACAGTACCGAAGAAATGTAGTGGCCGGCCAAGATACTTCAGCAGAAAACGGATCGTAATCAGATCAAAGAACACACGGAACGTTCGTGAAATACCGTAGTGCGAAACGCCGCGCTCGCGGTTCACATTGCGGATTGGCACTTCGACGATCGAAGCGCCATGCCAGGAAGCCAGCGCAGGGATAAACCGGTGAAGCTCGCCATAAAGCGGCACCTGCTCCAGAATTTCGCGGCGATAGGCTTTGAAGGTCGTTCCGAAGTCGTGAATATCCACGCCGCTCAGCTTCGCCATCAGCCAATTAGCACAACGTGACGGAAAGCGGCGCAGCCAGAAATTATCGATGCGCACCTTGCGCCAGCCGCTGACGATGTCATATCCCTCTGAGATTTTCTCAAGAAAGATCGGAATGTCCGCGGGGTCGTGCTGCAGGTCGCCATCCATGGCGATGATGTACTCGCCGCGGGCATGATCAAAGCCGGCTGCAAGGCCTGCGGTCTGGCCAAAATTCCGGCGCAATCGAATGACCGTGACCCGGCTGTCCACTCCGGCGATTTGCCGCAACAGGTGAAACGTCTCGTCTGAAGAGCCGTCATCGACGAACACGATCTCAAAGCTCTCGCCATTAATTTCCATCACCGCCTTCAGGCGATCGTACAGATCGGTGACGTTTTCCTGCTCATTGTGCAGGGGAATGACAATCGAATACTTGGGCATGAAGTTTTAATTATACGATTTGAGGAACTTGCGTGCAGTACGAAGCTTTCTGCGCTGCGGAGGGAATCAGAACCTAAAACGGCAGTAGCCGGTTTCCGTTTTATGATGAGATCGTCGGACGGGGCTTACTAACGAACAGAGGTGACGATGACCCTATTCATCATGTTCTTCGGCTTTATGGCTGCGGTTTCGGCCATGACCTATATCGAAGTCCGGCGCATCCGCAAAAAAGTGGATTCGAAGTAGGCACACCTGCCATCAGGAACGCCGGTGGATTGATGAGCCAATTCACCAGCGTTTGCAATGGCAATGCCAGGAGCTTATCCCGGTCCTTCCGGATACGGCGGCATATCCGGTGGCCGAGGCGGAAGCGTCTTGGGATTTTCCTTCATCAGCTTCAACACTTCCTGGATCGCGCGTTCGAGTTGCGGGTCCTTGCCCTTTACAACCTGCTCGGGCCGGTTCTCGACCACGATGTCCGGTTGCACGCCTTTGTTTTCGACAACCCACTTGCTGTTCAGGTCGTAGCGCGCAAACTCCGGCCGTGTGATGTAGCCGCCGTCAAGCAGCTGCATGTTCCCGCGAATACCGCGCACTCCTCCCCAGGTACGTTCACCGATGAGTGGGCCGAGTTTGTACTGCTTGAAGAAGTAGCTGAAGATGTCGCCGTCCGATGCGGCGTAATGATTGGTAAGGCAGACCATCGAGCCATGGAAGACGTTCGGCGGCACAGTGTTGCTCTTGAAGTTGCGAGCTGAGTCCATTCCTGAGAGGATTCGCCGCAGCCGCTCGAAGATCAACTGATCAACAAATCCGCCGCCGTTGTAGCGAACGTCGATGATCATTCCTTCCTTGCGAAGCTGAGGGAAATACTGCTTCACGAATTGGTCGAGGCCGGGCGCGCCCATGTCGGGGATATAGACATAGCCGACCTTTCCTCCGGTGGCTTCCTCCACTTTCTTACGATTGGTGGTGATCATGTTGAGCTCGCGCAGGCCGCCTTCGTCGTTGATCGGCTTTACCTGCAGATTTCGCGAGCCTTCTTCAGATGGTTTGGAGTTGACGGTGATCGTAACCGTGTCGGTTGCCGTGTTCACGAACAGCTCATAAGGGCTCTGAGGCGCGCGCAAGGGCCGTCCATTCACGGCGATCAGATAGTCTCCTTCCTTGACGTTGACGCCCGGTTCGGTCAATGGAGAGCGCAGATCAGCATCCCAGTTTTCACCGCGATAGATCTTTTTGAAGCGATACATCCCGCTGGCGGCGTCCAGTTCGTAATCCACGCCCAGCAGGCCGACATTTACCGGATGCAAGTCGGGATAATCTCCACCGCCAACGTAAGTATGGGAGTTGGAAAGGTCGCCGATCATCTCGCCGAGAATGTACGTCAGCGAATAGCGGTCAGAGACGTATGGCAGAAGCGGCGCGTACTTATCGTGCTCTTTCTGCCAGTCTACCCCGTTCATTGAGGATGAGTAGAAGTAGTCGCGTTCCTGCCGCCAGACTTCGTTGTAAGCGTTCTTCCACTCCTGCGGAGGATCGACTTCGGCTTTCATGCCACCAAGGCTGAGCGCGCCATCGCCAACTTTCTTGGGCTCACCGGCCGGCTTCGCGTCAATGATCCCGTAGGTGCGGGCGGCGCCACCTTCGCTCTGGTAAATGAGTTTCGATCCATCAAACGAAAGAGCAAAGCTCTGCACGTTGTTGATCAACGTCTTTTCCTTGCGTTCTTTCAGATCGAAGGCGCGTACCGCCGACTCCTCGCCCGGCAATGGACCTGAGAGGCCTTGCACCGGCGCGGTGGAGTAGTAAACGAAGCCCTTTCCAGCCGCAAGCGTGCGAATCACAGCCGGCTCCATAGGCAGCGCGAGCACACGATCCTCAATGCCGTCCAGATCGAGCTTTACCTCGACCGGTTTTTCTTTGCCCTTCTTGTCCTTGTCCTTGTCTTTGTCCTCGTCGCCGGACGCGTTCTTGTCTTCCTCTTTTTTCGCTTTAGCTTTTGATTTCGGTTCTGCAGCCGCGTCCTCCTCGAGATCGAACTTGCCGGGCTCGCTCTTTTTAATTTCGGTCTCGTCGCTCTGCGGCTTGAAGGGCGAGGGCTCGTCTTTGTTCAGGGTTACAACGTAAACCCGCGTGGTCTTTGGATTGGCAAATTCGAAGTCCACATTTCCCAGGACCTCGTTGAAGTCACGATCCGAAAGGTAGTACAGATATTTCCCATCCGGATCGAACTGGGCGGCATAGCTATTGGTCATACTTGACGTGATCGCCGCAGTCTTGCCGTCGGGAATTGAATACAGATATACGACCGAATATCCGTTCTCGAGATTTTTGTCATACGCCAGCCATTTGTTGTCCGGTGACCAGGCATAGTTCGTAATCTCGCCGAACTCGGCGTGGTCAACCTTGACCGGTTTCTTGTCGGTAACGTCCTCCCACCACAGGTTCAGGTCTTTGTCCGCCCATGCAATTTTCTTGCTGTCGTACGACCAGACCGGAGGAAACTTGAATCCCTTATAGCCGCTGGTAATCTGCTGTTCTTTGCCAACGCCGTCCTGCGGCATCAGGTAGATCTCGTCCTCGCCCGTGCGGTCGGAAACGTAGGCGATTGAGCGTCCGTCGGGAGACCACGCCACTTTGCGCTCGCGAATGCCGGGCGTGCGGGTCACACTGCGAATGCTGCCTTCCTTAGCGGGGACCGTATATACATCTCCGCGGGCGGCGATCACGGCCCGCTTTCCATCAGGAGCGATGTCGAAATCTGTGACCAGTTTGCTGACGTTGTCCCAGCGCTTCATCGCCAGGGTGCGATCGCCGGGCAGCAGAATGCTCAGCTTCTTCGGCTCAGACTGAAAATCGTAAGTATAGAGGTAACCGGCGTTCTCGAACACAATCGCGTCCGGCCCAAGGCTCGGCCACATAACGTCCCAATCGTTAAAATGTGTGACCTGCTCGACCTGCTTCGAACTGACGTCGTAGCTATAGAGATTGCAGTGATGATCGTTGCCGCCGCGGTCCGAGGAGAAGTAGATCTTGTTCCCGTGCCACATCGGAAACGTATCGGTGTAGTCCGTGTGCGGCAGATCTTCGCTGGTGTTGTTCTTCAGATCGTAGATCGTGATCGATTGCGCGAGCCCCCCGGTGTAGCGTTTCCACGTGCGGAAATTGCGGAAGATCATGTTGTAAGCGACGCGATTGCCGTCCGGTGAGTAGGAAATCAATCCGCCTTCGGTCATCGGCAAAGGTTCAGGCAGTCCGCCGTCGATGCTTACCGTGAATTCACGTTTGGTCCAGCCATTCGATGCGTCGCGGCGGGAAAGGAACACGATCCGCTTGCTGTCGGGTGTCCAGTTGACCACTTCGTTGTGGATGCCCATGCGATCGCTCAAGGGCTGGGCAGCGCCCTGGAAAAACGTAAGCTGCTTCGGCTGTCCACCCGTGGAAGGCATTACATAGACATTGAAGTTGCCGTCATACTGCCCGGTGAACGCGATCCACCGGCCGTCGGGCGAGAATTTGGGAAACAGCTCGCGCCCGGGATGAGAGGTGATTCGGCTTGCAGCCCCGCCCGACGTTGAGGCCAGCCACAGGTCTCCGCCGTAGTAGAAGACGACCTTGTCCTGGTAGATGTCAGGAAATCGCATCAGCCGCCCTTCCTGCAGCTCCTGCGAAAGGGCCAGCGACGAGCAGACGGACAGAATCAGGGCAAGCCACCACTTGGGATGGATCATGAACACTCCTTTTTGTGCGTCACGAAAGAATAAAACGATGGGACCACCATTATGGTGAGTCAGGCAAACCTGTGATTTTATCAGCTTCTGTTGGCTTTTTACCCCTCAGCGCGATAAGCGTGTCAAATTCTTGTCTTCAGAGACACGCGTCTGTCAGCTTGGACGACGCTAAAACGAAAACGTAAGCAGCTACTCCGCGGCCCTATAATTCAGGACATCGAGAGGAACCGGATGAAGACGGAAGATGGTGCTGGACCGCAGGTGATTTCGCGTCGCGAACTGTTTCACAAGGCAGCATTCGGGGCATTGGGTGTTTCACTCGTTCCCGCCCTCTCTGCTGGTCGCGCACTCGCGTCGGCGGTCGCCGAAGCTGCCCCTATCAGGCCTTTCGAATTGGATGAAGCCGCAATTTCTGATCTGCAGTCGCGAATGAAATCCGGCGAACTGACCGCTCGCAACCTCACAGAAGCTTATCTTCGTCGAATCCAAGAAGTGGACAAAAGCGGACCCGAACTAAGAAGCGTAATCGAGCTCAATCCCGATGCGATTTCAATCGCAGACTCACTGGATGCGGAGCGCAGGCAAAAAGGCGCGCGCGGCGCGATGCACGGAATCCCCTTGCTGATCAAAGACAACATCGACACTGCCGACGGCATGCAGACCACCGCTGGTTCTCTGGCATTGGTGGGCTCGAAGCCGGCACAGGACGCTGGCGTCGCAAAGAAGTTGCGCGCGGCCGGCGCGGTAATTCTTGGCAAGACCAACCTCAGCGAATGGGCGAACATACGCTCAAGCCATTCGACCAGCGGTTGGAGCGGCCGGGGCGGCCTAACGAAAAATCCGTACGCGTTAGACCGCAATCCGTGCGGATCAAGCTCGGGATCGGGCGCCGCCGTCTCGGCGAACCTGTGTGTAGTCGCAGTGGGAACTGAAACCGATGGGTCCATTGTTTGCCCATCGTCAGCAAACGGAATTGTCGGTATCAAGCCGACGCTGGGCCTGATCAGTCGCGCCGGAATCGTTCCCATCGCGCACAGCCAGGACACAGCCGGTCCAATGGCGCGTACGGTGCGGGATGCTGCAATACTTCTGTCAGCGCTCGCTGGACCTGATTCGCGTGACAATGCGACTGCTGATGCTGGGACCAAGATGCAGAAGGACTACACGCAGTTTCTCGACCCCAACGGACTTCACGGCGCCCGCATCGGTGTTGCCCGAAAGTATTTCGGATTCAGCGACGCGGTGGATGCGCTCATGAATTCTCTAATCGACCAGATGAAGTCTGCCGGGGCGGTGATCGTCGATCCTGCTGATCTCGAGTCGCACGGCAAGTTCGATGAAACCGAGTTGCTGGTACTGCTCTATGAGTTGAAGGCTGATCTGAACGCATACCTCGCGACGCGTTCGGGCGGGCAAATGCGTTCACTGGCTGACGTAATTGCCTTCAATGAGAAAAACAAGCAGGCGGAAATGCCGTACTTCGGGCAAGACCTGTTCCTCAAAGCTCAGGATAAAGGCGCTCTGACTGACAAAGAATACGTCGCCGCGCTCGCCGCCAATCGCAAGCTTTCGCGGGAGCAAGGCATCGACGGCGTCATGGATAAGTTTCATCTGGATGCGCTGGTCGCCCCAACCGGAGCGCCTGCCTGGGTCACAGATCTGCCGAACGGAGATCATGCGGGCGGTGGCAGTTCGAATGCGGCAGCGGTGGCCGGATACCCGAACATCAATGTGCCCGCGGGATTTGTGTTCGGGCTGCCAGTGGGGATTTCGTTCTTCGGGCGCGCGTGGAGCGAACCAACCCTACTGAAGATCGGCTACGGATTTGAGCAGTTGGTGAAAGCGAGGAAGGCGCCGGAGTTCCTGCCAACGATCGACTTCAGATCTCCAGAATCACGGGCATGATCAACGGGCGCTTTTGCGTTTGCTTCGAGATGAAGCGCTTGAGGTCCGCGCGAATCTTCTCTTTGATCACGCCATAGTCGGCGCGCTCCTCGCCACTCGACTCGCCCAGGGTCTGAACAACAATCTGACGCACCTCTTCCATGAACCCATTTTCGCCGCCGGAAAACCCTCGGGTCACAATCTCGGGAGAAATTTCGACTCGTCCGGTCAGCTTGTTAATGGCAATAATCGGCAAGACGAACCCATCTTCGCTCAAATGTCGACGGTCTTTGATCACGAGGTCTTCGACTACATCGGTCCGCGAGCCTGAATCAATGCAGATGCGTCCAACGTTTACTCGCCCGGTCTTTCGTGCGCCGAGTTCGTCGAACTCCAGCACGTCGCCGCTCTCAATCAGCATCACGCTCCCCACCGAACCATGCATAGACCCGGCAAGCTCTGCATGCAGTTTCAATTGCCTGTATTCGCCGTGAATCGGAATGAAATACTTCGGTTTCACCAGGTTGATGATCAGCTTCAACTCTTCCTGGCTGGCGTGCCCGCTGACGTGTATCGGTGGCGAGGAACCATCCTCATAGATGACGTGTGCTTCGCGGCGGAAGAGGTGATCAATCATCCTGTAAATTGCCTTCTCGTTCCCCGGAATAATTCGCGACGAAAGCACGACGGTATCGCCTTTTTCGATCTTCGCGTGCTTGTGATTGTCCACGGCCGCTCGTGACAACGCCGACATGGGCTCGCCTTGTGTGCCGCTGATCATCACGCAGACTTTTTCCGGGGCGAAATTCTTGACTTCTCCAGGATGGATCAACAAACCGTCAGGGATTTCCAGATAGCCAAGGTCTTCGGCAATCTCCGAGGAACTGTTCATCGAGCGGCCGATGAATGCCACCTTGCGTCCGTGCTCAAACGCCAGCTCAACCGCCAGCTTGATGCGGTGGATAGAAGACGAAAAACACGAGATGAAGAGCCGGCGTTCGGTGCGCGCGAAAACTTCATCGAATTTGCGTCGCACGGCGCGTTCGCTGGGCGTATAGCCCCGGCGTTCGACGTTGGTTGAATCCTGCAGCAGGGCGAGCACGCCTTCTTTTCCGTACTCGGCGAAGGCATGAAGATCAAAAAGGCGATTGTCGGTCGGCGTGGGATCAACTTTGAAGTCGCCGGTGTGAATGACCACTCCCAGCGGCGTGTGGATTGCCAGCGAAACGCAATCCACCAGGCTGTGCGTTACCTGGATCGGATGAACGGTGAACGGCCCGACTTTAAAGCGCTCACCCGGCCGAATCTCGCGCAGATCGGCTTCGTCGAGGAGCCCGTGCTCGTCGAGCTTATCTTCAACGTATGCCAGGGTGAATTCCGTACCCCACACCGGAACTTTCAGCTCAGTAAGGATCCATGGCAGCGCGCCGATATGGTCTTCGTGCCCGTGGGTCAGCACGATGGCGCGCACGCGATGCCGGTTCTCGATGAGATAAGAAATGTCGGGAACGACGATGTCTACGCCCAGGAGTTCGGCTTCGGGGAACATCATCCCGGCATCGATGACGATGATGTCATCGCCCCAGCGTACGGCCATGCAGTTCATGCCGAATTCGCCGAGTCCGCCGAGAGGAACGATATGAAGCTTGCCGGAAGGCATGAAGGAAGCTTGATCGTAGCATACAGCGGCGAGCATCGAGCCATGAGCGGTGGGCGAGCGCGGCTGATTTCGTAAGGCGATAAGCCTGCTCAGTGCTCGTTGCTCGCTGCTCGCAGCTTCAGGCGTTAGAATTGAACTGTGCCGGACGCCAACAAATCCTGGCTGCGTCGTCGAGTTGAAAAAGCCATTCAGAAAGCCCTGACGCGCGCCTACGAGACCGTCAAGGTGGATCCTGAGAGATTTCTTCTCGAGCTACGAGCGGCGCACGGGCTGCCGGTAGCAAGTTTCCAGGGGATGTACTCTGTCGAACCGCCGGTACTGGATACGGTCGCCGAAAAGGTCATTCACGGCTCTATGAAGATGGCGGCTGCGGAGGGCGCAGGCTTTGGATTGGGCGGGATATTTACTATCGTTCCAGATTTCAGCATTCTTGCCGCGATCACGCTGAGGACAATTCAAAAACTGAGCCTCGTCTACGGCTTCGAATTCAATACAGACGAAGAAATGGCCGAGCTCTGGATCGCGGCTGCCAGTGCCGCTGGAGTTGATTTGGGCCGTGAATTTTTAGAGAAGAACTTGGTGAACCATCTGATCCCGCGCATCATTCAGCGCATTGCTGCAAAAGCCAGCACCGAGTTTGTGGAGAAGTGGGCGGGGAGACTGGTGCCGGTTGTGAGCTCCCTGATCGGAGCAACCCTCAACTACTACTTTGTTCGCGGCTGGGGAGAACGAGCGCATGCGCACTTTCGCCAGAAGCACCTGGCCTTGCGGAGACGGATGTTGGAAGAGCAGAGAATCGAAGCTGCTCAGTAAATCTTTTGGAAACCACAAAGGACACGAAGGACCACAAAGGTTTAACTCGTGTCTAACCTTCGTGATACTTCGTGCCCTTAGTGGTTGATTGCACTGGAGTTGGACTACAGCCAACCCTTGGTCCGCGCGATTCTCGCCGCTTCCACCCGATTTGCCGCGCCCAGCTTGCTGATCGCCTCCGAAAGATAATTCCGCACCGTACCTTCCGAGAGGTTCAGTTTCCCGGCGATGTCGTAGCTGGCCATACCCTCTCCCGCGAGGCGAAGGACCTGACGCTCGCGGTCAGTCAGTGGATCGGGTTCGACCCATGCCTCAGCAGCAAGCTCAGGATCGATCACTCGTAGCCCACTCTGGACCCGGCGAACCGCTTCCGCCAGCTTTTCGGCAGCCATGTCTTTCAGGAGGTACCCCGATGCGCCGGTGTCGAGCGCCCGTCGAAGGTATCCGGCACGGGCGAAGGTCGTAAGGATCATCACTCGCGTCGGCAGGCGTCGTCGCTTGATCTCTGCAGCAACATCAAGTCCGCTCATCTCCGGCATTTCAATATCGGTGAGAAAAATATCTGGCTTATGGCTCAACACCGCGCTGAGCGCTTCCGCCCCGTTGCGTGCGCGAGCCACGACCGAGATGTCGCCTTCGATTTCTAGCAGCGCCGCCAGTGCGCCTAGGACCATGCCCTGATCTTCAGCGATGATCACGCGGATCGTCTTGCGGGCGGTTTTGGCAGGCGGGTTCAATTGCTACCGTTTGTGCAAGGGGCGAGGGGAAACTCAAAATGCAGCTTGGTTCCAGATGTCGTCTCGCGCCGAAGGCTGCCGCCCAGGGCCTCGACTCGTTCGCGCATGCCGCGCAGTCCGTTGCCTTCAGCGTGACTGCCGCCACGGCCATCATCGTGCACCTCAAGCACGCAGTTGCCATTGTTCCGGGCAACCCGCAAAACGCACTGCCGAGCATGCGCGTGGCGCACGACATTGGTTACAGCCTCTCGCATGATGAGCGCTGCGACGCTCTCCTGTGCCGGGGACATGGGCATCTCGACTATTTCAGTTTTTGCAATAACGCCGGCGCTCTCTAAAGCCAGTGCGGCGCGCTGCATTTCGTCAGTGAGTTTGTAGGTACTGAATCCGCGGACCGTGCTGCGAATCTCCGCGATCGCTTCTCGCGAGACTTTCTCGATATCGGTAATTTCCATTCGCGCTTTTTCCAGGTCTTTATCGAGCAGTTTCGACGCAAGTGTGGATTTAACACTGATCAGGGTGAGCGTGTGTCCCAGAACGTCGTGCAGATCGCGGGCAATGCGTTCGCGCTCCGCGACTTTAGCGAGATGCTCGATCTCCTCATGCGCCATCCGGAGCTTTACGTTGGCCCGATTCTTCTCGGCGAAGAAAGTATTCGACAGGCCCACACCAACGGAAACGATCATTGAGGTGGCCCAAAAACCTGCCGGGGCGTGAAAGAAGACCGCATCGATGCCAAGAGCGGCGAGCAATGCAGCAATGCCCAGGACTGCCCATCGTGGCTTTGGCGCAGCCCAGGGTATGAACGAAGCGGTGTAAATGATAAAAACCGAAGAGCCTGGGTTGGTATGGCCGAGCCCTATTCCCATCGCCGCCATGCAGGCCAGCAGAACGTAGTTCCATGGAGGGCCTGTCCAGAAGATTCTGAAATACAGCACCAGGAAGACTGCGGTCGCCGTCCCGGTGATAATCCAATCTTTTGCCGTGGCGTGATTCAGGAAGAGAGGAAGTATGAAAAAAGCCAGAAAAACCAGCCAGACGTATGGCGCCCAGCCATGATCGCGATTTGTTGGCACCAGCCCCATGTTTGTACCTATATCTTATCGCTCGCGCGAAGCGGGACGCCCCGCCATCCACGAACCAAAACCCACCGCAGCTGAAACCGGCACGACTAATGCCAGCAAGTCCAACCTGCCGAATATGCCGAGCAGTGCCAGCGAGGCAAACACCAGATACCAAGTTGTCCAGCTTGCGGTCATTGAAGCCTCCATCAGCCGTTAAGCTTCTGGTCGCGCTGGTGCCCGACCCATGCCAGCCCCAGGCAAATCAGCGTGAATCCGATCAGCGATTCCCAGTGCAGAAGCTGCGAGCGGCCCATACTGGCGCCGACCTGCGCGAACGCAAGCTGCGACAAATGGTAGGGCGGGAGAAACAACGCGATTTTTTGTATGAAATGCGGCAGGAACATGATCGGCATCCACAATCCTGAGCAGAACGACATCGGCAGGTAAAAGAGATTGATCACCGCGGGCGCCGAGGTGGGAGTTGCGAAGTAGCCTATGGCAAGTCCCATCGAATAGAAGGGAACAGTTCCGCAGATCAACGTCAGCACCAATTTCATGGCTGCAATCGGAGCAATGTGGACGCCGCCGAAGGCGACTCCTAGAACCAGCAGCATGAGGACGTCAATCGTGCTGAAGATCATGCTCATGACCAATTTGGCGAGGAAATACGCGTAGGTCGGCATGGGACTGGCTTTCTTCACCACCAGCCATCCCATCCCACGATCGCCGGCGAGTCCGGCCGCCGTTCCGAACAGCGACGCTCCCATCACGCCGAAGGTGCCGTAAGCGGGAATCAGGTAGGCGGCTGCGGTGACGCTGCCGATCGACTGCCTTCCCATCACCAGCCCGAACAGCACGTAAAACATCAGAGGCACAATCACCGTTGAGACGAAGTAAATAGGAAACCGGAGCGCTTTCAGGAACTCGTACTTCGACTCCTTGAAACAGATTCTGATCGGGTTGGGCGCCATGATTGCCGCCGGGCTGATGACTGCAGAGCCGCTTGCCATAAAGTCTCCTATGAGTCGTTTCGGGTTAGCGCCAGGAATGCCTCTTCGAGGCCGGCGCTGGTCACTTCCAGGTTTGAAATCCTGAGATCGAGGCTGAAAAGAGCGCGAAGAACGCCTTCTGCATCAGTCGTCTGAATGATCAGTGCGTCCCTGTCGCTTTGCACTTCCACAACGCCCGGAATGGCCCGAATCAATGAGTGGCTGACTTGGGTGACACAGCGAATCCTCTTGCCCCCTGTGCGGGCTTTGATTTCCGCGGGCGTGCCCTCCGCAATGATGGATCCTTTGTTGATGACGGCAACGCGGTCCGCAAGCGCATCCGCCTCCTCGAGATAGTGCGTTGTCAACACCACGGTTTTGCCGCGCCCGAGCATTGCTCGAATTTCCTGCCACAGCAGGTGACGCGCTTCCACATCGAGCCCAACCGTCGGTTCGTCGAGGAACAGAAGGTCGGGATCTCCGCAGATTGCCAGCGCGAACAGAACCCGCTGCTTCTGTCCGCCGGAGAGGTCGCCGAACTTGCGATTGGCGATGTCTTCAATTCCTGCAATAGCCAGGGCTTCAGCCATGCGCAGCGGCCGGGGATAGTACGAAGAAAAAAGATCGAGATGCTCTCGCACCCGCAAAGTCTCGGGAACGCGGCCAACCTGCAGCATGGCTCCGACGCGCATGTGGGTGGCAGTGTCAGAAGGATTGCCGCCGAAGACAGAAACTTTCCCCGCAGCCGGTCGCAATAGTCCGAGGAGCAGCTTGATCGCCGTGGTCTTGCCCGCGCCATTCGGCCCAAGCAGGGCTGTGAGTTGGCCTGCGCGCACGCTGAAGGTGAAATCTGTAAGCGCGTGGACCGCGCCAAAGCTCTTACTGACGCTCTCAAACTGCGCAACTTGCTCATGGGCGCGTTCGTTTCTGATCGGAAAGATTTGAGCTGTTACCATACGCCACCTGGCGTGAGTTTTCTCACGGTATTGACATCATCCCGCGGAGCCGAAAGCGGCAACAGTGCCGATCATCATCGTCGCCGGCTGACAAATGTCACGCGGCGGTTGGTGTCCCAAGTCGCGTATAATTCGAGCTTTTCGGAGCTTGCGCGTTTAATGAAAATTCGCCCGGGGATCGAGATCGCCGCGCTCACTGATGTGGGCTGCCAGCGCGAGAACAATGAGGACAGCTACGGCTATTGGGAGTCCGATGACGACGCCGTTTTCGCGCGCCTGGGCCGGCTGGCAATAGTTGCCGACGGGATGGGCGGTCACGAGGGCGGACAGGTTGCGAGCCATATTGCCGTTGATGCCATTCAGGAGAGCTACGCAAATGCTACGGCCGCTGATCCCCAGCAAGCGTTAAGAGCCGCGCTGGGCGATGCCCACCGCCGCATTCAGCAACGAGCTCGCGAAGACGCTAACCTGCAGGGAATGGGCACGACGTCCACTGCCTTCGCAATTGTTGGCCGCCAGCTTCACTACGCACATGTTGGTGACAGCCGCTTGTATCTTCTGCGAAATGGCACGCTGAAAGTGTTGTCACGCGATCATTCTTTGGTCGCACGCCTGGTTGAGACTGGCTTGATCCGAGAAGAAGAGGCCGAAAATCATCCGCAGAAACATGTTCTGACTGCCGCGCTTGGCGTGGCTGCCGACATCGAACCCGATGCTCCCGCGCAGCCGATAGCACTGGAGAATTCGGACATCGTAGTCATTTGTACCGACGGCCTGTGGGGCCAGCTCACGGAAAGGGAACTGCGGGAAATCCTCGTTTCCCAGAAACCCGCGCAGGCGTGCCAATCTCTGGTAAGTCTGGCCAAAGAGCACGGTGGCCCCGACAACCTCACACTCCAAATCGCCCGCGTTGTAGCTGCGTAAATCCCTGCAATTTCTTTTCGGCGTTTGCAAACTTATGCAGTTGTGCCGAATCTAAGTGGTGTGCCTGAAAGTCCAATTCCCAAATAAATCAATAGGTTAACGAAAGGGATCTCTTGGCCTTATACGTGCATGTCGTCTATGTCTATTTAATAGATAGACATTGTGGTACAGTGAACTCATGAAAATCTCCCAAAAAGGACTGTATGCGCTTCAGGCAATGATGATGCTGGCCCGTCATCACAACCAGGGCGCGATACGGATCCGCGATATCGCTTATGAAGAGGTGCTTCCGGAAAAATTTCTTGAGCTCATTCTGCTGGAACTCAAGAACGCACGGCTGGTTGAGAGCGTCCGCGGCGCCAAGGGTGGATATCAACTTCGCCGCTCTCCCGCAGACATCCATTTGAGCGAAATCATTCGCCTGATCGATGGGCCATTGGCTCCATTTGGAGATGCAGAGCAACTACGCAGTCTGATCGATCGCGATGCTGAACATCGGGCGTTATATCAGGTCTTCCTCGATGTTCGCGATGCAGCCGCGAAAATCCTGGACAGCACTTCACTTGCAAATATCGCCAATCCCTCTTCGTCGGGCCGAGGGAAGGGCCGCAAGAAAAAAACTGAAGCGGAGATCCTGCCGATGGTAGTGCACGGCAATACGAAAGGTGAACGATGAGCAAGAAGTTGTCCTTGGTTCTCGCAATTTTACTTTTGTTGTCAGCGGGCTTGGCCCAGGCTGGCACCGTTACCCTTCTGAATGTTTCATACGATCCCACTCGTGAGCTTTATCAGGACTACAACTCCGCATTCGCTAAGTACTGGAAGGCCAAGACCGGCAACGATGTGCAGGTCCAGCAGTCCCACGGTGGTTCGAGTAAGCAGGCGCGGGCTGTAATTGACGGCCTTGGGGCTGACGTTGTGACCCTGGCTTTGGCCTACGACATCGACGCCATTGCGCAAAATGCCAAGCTGCTTCCGGCGAACTGGCAGTCGCGCTTGCCGAACAACAGTTCACCTTACACATCCACAATCATTTTCCTGGTGCGCAAAGGCAATCCTAAGGGCATCAAGGATTGGGACGACCTTGCCAAGCCGGGCGTTTCCGTGATCACGCCCAACCCCAAGACCTCCGGCGGCGCGCGCTGGAACTACCTGGGGGCCTGGGGGTTCGCGCTGAAGAAATCAGGCGGCGACGAGTCCAAAGCCAAAGACTTCATTTCGAGGTTGTACAAGAACGTACCGGTACTGGATTCCGGGGCCCGCGGAGCAACCACCACCTTCGTCGAGCGCGGCATCGGTGACGTTCTGATCGCCTGGGAAAACGAAGTTCTTCTCGGAGCAAAAGACCTGGGCAAGGACAAATTCGAAATCGTCGTGCCATCCATGAGCATTCTCTGTGAACCGACCGTAAGCGTGGTTGACAAGGTCGTGGACAAGAAAGGAACGCGCGCGGTTGCCGAGGAGTATCTGAAATACCTCTACAGCCCGGAAGGGCAGGAGATCGCCGCCAAGCGCTATTACCGTCCGCGGTCGGAAGCGATAGCTAAGAAATATGCCAGTCAATTTCCCAACGTAAAGCTGTTCACGCTGGCGGAAATCGTCGGCGACTGGCAGAAAACACAGAAAATTCATTTCGCCGACGGAGGCGTTTTCGACCAGGTGTACCAGCCCAATCAGTAAAGTTCGCATCGTAAGTGAGCCGAAGAAAAAATGGCGATCAGACTTAAACAAAAAAGCGTGCTACCGGGATTCGGGCTTTCGCTCGGGTTCACGGTCCTCTACTTGAGCCTGATCGTTCTCATTCCGCTTTCGGCCACCTTTCTGAAAGCGTCGTCGCTGACCTGGCCGCGGTTCTGGCACATCGTTACGGCTCCGCGTGCAATCGCTTCGTACGAACTCAGCTTCGGGGCTTCGGCGATTGCGGCGGCCCTCAATCTCTTCTTCGGTTTGATCGTCGCGTGGGTGCTCGTCCGCTATAAGTTTCCCGGCAAGCGTCTGTTCGATTCCATGGTGGATCTGCCTTTTGCTTTGCCGACCGCCGTTGCCGGCATCGCGCTCACGGCGATCTACTCGAGCAATGGCTGGATCGGGCAATACCTGCAGCCGCTCGGCATCAAGGCCGCTTATTCGCGACTTGGAGTCATCATCGCTCTGACCTTCACCGGTCTCCCCTTCGTTGTTCGCACCGTGCAGCCGGTGCTTGAAGACCTTGATAAAGAAATGGAAGAAGCAGCAGCCAGTCTGGGAGCGGGCCGCTGGCAAACCATCACACGCGTAATTCTGCCCGCGATCATGCCGGCGGCCTTGACCGGCGTAACCATGGCGTTTGCGCGTGCGGTTGGTGAGTACGGCTCGGTCGTGTTCATCTCCGGCAACATGCCGATGAAGACCGAGATCACGCCGCTGTTGATCATCACAAAACTTGAGCAATATGACTACGCAGGAGCCACGGCCATTGCAGTGGTGATGCTGGTCGTGTCGTTCACCATGCTGCTGACGATCAACCTGATGCAGGCATGGAGCGGGCGCCGTATGCGGAGCTCGGAGGGAAGCGAACTCGCGTTAAGCGAGGCTTAAGCGCACAGGCAGGCCGCCTGTGCCACAAAAAATCTATGGCGACAGCACTGGCATTGAAAAATCTTTGGGCCGCTCCTGACAAGGCCGCGCAGGCGACAACGGAACGCTCCTGGGTGCGCTGGTCTCTCATAACGGTTGCGGTTCTTTTTCTGGGAACGTTTCTGTTCCTGCCGCTGGCGGTCGTATTTGTTTCGGCGTTTGCGAAGGGCGTATCTGTTTATTTCGCCGCCCTGCGTGAGCCCGACACGCTCGCCGCAATTCGGCTTACGCTGCTTGCGGCCGGCGTTGCCGTCCCCATGAATATGGTTTTCGGCATCGCCGCAGCCTGGGCGATCGGCCGGTTTGAATTTTTTGGCAAGAGTTTCCTGATCACTCTGATTGACCTGCCATTCTCGGTTTCGCCCGTGGTCTCCGGCCTTATCTACGTTTTGATTTTCGGACTGCAAGGACTGCTGGGCCCATGGCTGGCCGCGCACGACCTCAAGATCATTTTTGCAGTGCCGGGAATTGTACTCGCGACCACGTTTGTCACGTTTCCATTTGTCGCACGCGAACTGATTCCTTTAGTGCAAGCGCAAGGAAACGAGGAAGAAGAGGCGGCCCTCACGCTCGGCGCCAGCGGATGGCAGACGTTTTTCCGGGTCACGCTTCCGAACATCAAGTGGGGTCTCCTTTATGGCGTGATTCTCTGCAATGCTCGCGCGATGGGCGAATTTGGCGCGGTATCGGTGGTCTCCGGGCACATTCGCGGACTTACCAACACCGTGCCGCTGCAGATCGAAATCCTCTACAACGAATATCAGTTCGCGCCCGCCTTCGCGGTTGCTTCGCTGCTTGCATTGCTGGCGCTGGTGACCCTGGTCGTGAAGAGCGCTGTTGAATGGAAGGCCCATAAGCACGTCGAACAGATGGAAGCCGCAGTTGTCAGCATCGCAGCACCCGTAATGACTCCCCTGCCTGGAGTGAAAGCCGCATGAGCATAGAAGCCATTAACATCAGCAAGCAATTCGGCAAGTTCGCCGCACTCGATAACGTCAGCCTTGAAATTCCCAGCGGAGAACTGGTTGCCCTCCTCGGGCCTTCCGGTTCGGGCAAAACCACGCTGTTGCGCGTCATTGCCGGCCTTGAATTTGCAGATTCCGGCACTGTCCGCTTCGATGGCCGCGACATCAGCGATCGCACCGCCCGCGAACGCCGCGTCGGCTTCGTGTTTCAGCACTATGCGCTGTTCCGTCACATGACTGTGTTCGAGAACATCGCTTTTGGCCTCAAGGTCCGCCCACGCGACACCCGGCCCTCGAAGAAGCAGATCCACGACAAGGTGCACGAGTTGTTGAAACTGATTCAGCTCGAGACACTGGCGCAGCGCTATCCATCGCAGCTTTCTGGTGGGCAGCGGCAACGCGTGGCTTTGGCGCGCGCCCTCGCCGTGGAACCCAAAGTCCTGTTGCTCGACGAGCCTTTCGGCGCGCTCGATGCCAAGGTTCGTCTTGAGCTGCGCCGATGGCTGCGGCAGCTTCACGACGAGATCCACATCACCAGCGTGTTTGTCACCCACGATCAGGAAGAGGCGCTCGAAGTCGCCGACCGGGTGGTGGTGATGAATCACGGCCGTATCGAGCAGATCGGCTCGCCGGAACAGGTCTACAATCACCCGGCGACTCCCTTCGTTTACAACTTTCTCGGAAACGTAAACCTCTTTCATGGCCGTCTTGAAGGCGACAAGGCCTACATCAATGAGTGGGAGACTGGTCATGTGGTTTACGTTCGCCCGCATCTGCTCGAAATCGATCGCCAGCCGAATGGTGGCAGCCACTTCCGGGCGCGAATCAAGCACATCAATGCCGCGGGCCCGCTGGTCAAGGTAGAAGCGACGGCCGAGTGGGGCGATCCAGTCCACATCGAGATGTCCCAGGAAAAGTTTAGCGACCTTCAATTGTTGAAGGATGAGTCGGTGTTCGTAGTCCCGAAGGATGTAAAAGTTTTTCAAAGCGGCGAGGTCTCTCGACAGACGTAGCTGTCGTTGCATCTCTGCCTCAGCCTTAGCGCACCGCACCCAGGAGCGGACGATAAGGTTCATAACATTTTGGGTGACCGCGACGTCGTCGGCAGAGGTGTGCGTGTTCGATGAAATACTACTAATACAATAAACATACTTGAGTTAATAAACATCGGGTCCGAAATTTAAGGAGAGAAATGAACAAAACAATAGCAGCAGGTCTAGTGTTCGCAATCTTGGCGGTGATGACGGCGGCGGCGCAGGATGCGGCGCCTGCGGACACTACGTCGGAGCGTCAGGAAATCGAGGAATTGAAGCAACGAATTGAAGAATTGGACCAGAAACTTCGTGTGGCCGAGCGAAAGCAGGAGATCAAGCAGGAAGAAGCCGCTGCCAAGGCCAAAAGTGATCCCGACCTGGGAAAGAAGCTGCAGGCGTTTGAGACGAGCCTGAAGAAGGTGGGACCTTTCAACTTCAGCGGCGACCTCCGGCTTCGCGATGAACCGTTTTTCGGTGGCCCGGCTGATGAGTCACAGGTACGTAACCGTTTTCGGTTTCGCCTGCGATTCAACGCCAACGCCAAGCTCAACGACGACATCAGCGGAGGATTCTCGCTGGCGTCTGGTGACATCAATGATCCAATTTCGACCAACCAGACCGCCAACCAGTTCTTCACCCGCAAGACCGTTGGAATCGACAAGGCGTTCCTCACCTACAACCCGCACTACTTCAAACCGCTGACGCTAACGGGCGGCAAGTTCGCCTACCCCTGGTACAACACTGAATTGACTTGGGACAAAGATCTCAATCCTGAAGGCGTGGCCCAGACGCTGGCCTTCGATGTGAAGACTCCCATTCTCAAGCGGTTCGCGCTGGTTGGCTTTGAGTTGCCCTTCAGCGAAGTAGCCGGTACGTCGCTCGACAACAAGAGCATCGTGCAAAGTGTGGTTTACGGAGGTCAGGTACAAACCGGATGGCAGCTTGGGCCATGGCTGAAGCTCAGCGCGTACAGCGGCTATTACAACTACCACAACGCCGATCCGATTGCGCTGGCGATACAGAAGGCCAATCTAAAAAATCCCACCACCCCGGCCACGGGTGCGTTGCCCCTGAACGCAACCGGCTTTCAAAACTCAGTCCTGATCACTACACAGACCGGCATTGTGACGGTTGGGGGTCAGCCGATATCAACCGGAGTGAAGACGATCACCGATACCCAGTTTGCCTCGAAGTTCGGCTTGTTCGACTCGATCGCCCGCTTCGACATTACGACGCCGGCAAAGCGTTGGCCGATCGCACTGATTGGCGACTACGTTCAGAATACCGAGGCATGCGCCAATCTCAGCAATCTGCGCGCGGCTCCGGCGAACACCAGCACGGCAACTTTCTCGCAAACGCTCAGCGCGACCTGCGACCCCAGTCAACGGCACGCATACTGGGCCGAGGCTCGAGTTGGCAGGGCCCAGGACAAAGGCGACCTGCAGTTCGCTTACACCAGGATGTTCATCGAGCGAGAGGCCTTACTCACCGCTTTCAACGCCAGCGACATAAGGCAGGGAAGCAATGTGAGCCAGCATCGGGTTGAGGTCTTCTATCAGGCCCTCAACAACGTGCAACTCGCGTTCACCGGCTTCCTTGGCCGTCCGCTGAACTTCGGCAACACCACACCGCCGGAGGACATCTTACAGCGATATCAGTTTGATGTGATTTATAAATTCTGATTCTTCGCCGCAGCGCCGCACGAGACCCATCTTCTCGCTCCAGGAGGGATGGGTTCGTGCGTTGCCGTATCCGGTCCAAAAGCCCTGTTTAACAATGTCATCGGCCGACTTCGGATTGTTAAAATTTATGCGTTGCCGTTGACAAAATCGTCACTGTCATTAAAATTTCGCAAATGCGCGACGAACCGCTTTCTATCGAAGACTTAGGGCTGCAAAATAGCGCACGCGTACTCCGCCTTTCCGGCCCGCTGACCATTGCTACCCTCTATCAGTTTCAGGACATGGTGCGCAGTGACAGTACCAACAGTCTGGTGCTCGACTTCACGCAGGTGCCCTACGTTGACTCGGCAGGCGTAGGTGCACTGGTAGGGGCTTACGTGCGGCACCAGAAAGCCGGACATTCAGTGACGCTCGCGGGCGTGAATGAGCGCGTGCGCAACACCCTGAAGGTCACACAGGTAGACTCATTCTTCAAATACACAGACAGCGTGCCCCAGGTGGCGTGATTGCACTTAGTAAGGTGTTTGGTTTGTGGGCTCGCGGTAAACCCGCTCGTAATCATCTGAGGTCGTCCGGTAGCAGCGAAGCTTTGCCTGGCGATGGTCTAGATCTGCGACCGGGGTTTGCGCAGCATACCGCCATTCAACACTGGTTCGATCTGAGCGCCGCTGCTCCAGTGCTGTCCTCATCTCCCAAAGGCTTTCATCGCAGGTGGTATCCCGTATCGCATTGACTCGATGCACCAGAGAGTAATTCAGGCCATAGCTCGAAAGCGGCGTCTGATACGGCAAAAAGTCATACACAAGCTTGATGAAGCGGGATTCTTCCTTCGCCAATTCCTGCTCGGCGATGAATACCTCGTCATTGGCAAAGAATGAAGTGCGAGGATATGCAATCGCCAGCGCAATCAACCGGACCTCGATCTGCTGTTTTCTCACCGTATTCAAGTGCAACTGGCCATCAGCCACACTTGTGCCTGTCAGCAGGGTGAATAGCAGTCCTGCCGCAGTCACGCGAGCAATGGGTTGGACCTTCATGGCCTGGGAGTCTCGTGCTTCGATGCCGTCGGCCTGGAGTAGGTCGGCTGCATCCGCCGGGCATCCGGCTGGACTCCGGCATTATATTCATGTGTACGGCGAAAAAGGGTGAACGGATTGTAAAAAGTCTTATCGGAAGAGTAGAGGAGTGATTCGGCGATTCAAAACTTGATCGGAGCAGCCAAATTTCCGTGATTCAATCACCTGAGGATTCAATGATTTGATCTGCTATAATCTTCATTCGCCTGTACTTTCCGGGCAATCGAGGATGAGCATGCTGCTCTCCCACGGGCGAGTCCTGAGGCGAGAAATCAGCGCAATTTAAGCTCAGCGAACGCGAGGTATACCTATGTCCGGCCATTCCAAATGGGCCACAATCAAGCACAAAAAGGGCGCGCTCGATGCTAAGCGCGGCAAGATTTTCACCCGCCTGATCAAGGAAATCAGCATTGCGGCGAAAAATGGCGGCGGTGATCCCGATTCCAACCCGCGCCTGCGCACAGCGATTTTGGCCGCCAAGAGCGAAAATATGCCGGCGGACAACATCAAACGTGCGATCCAGCGCGGCACCGGCGAGTTGCCGGGAGCAGTGTACGAGGAATTTCAGCTCGAAGGCTACGGCCCGGGCGGCGTCGCGGTTCTGCTCGACATCAACACCGACAACCGCAACCGCACCGTCAGCGAAATCCGCCATGTATTTGGCAAGAACGGCGGCAATATGGCTTCCGCCGGCGCCGTCGCTTACATGTTTCATAAGAAGGGCGACATTGTCGTTCCGAAGAGCGCCGCAAATGAAGATGCTCTGATGGGTATCGTGCTCGAAGCCGGAGCGGACGACTTGCGCGACGACGGCGAGAACTGGGAAGTTTTGACTGATCCATCAGTTTTCGAATCTGTGGTCGAAGCCGTGAAGAAGGCTGGAATCGAGCCCTCCTCAGCCTCAGTTGCGATGCTTCCCCAGAACTACATCAAGCTCGAAGGTTCGCAGGCGACTACAATGATCCGCCTGGTGGAAGCTCTCGAGGAACACGATGACGTACAGAACGTGCACTCGAACTTTGATATCGACCAGAAGCTGCTTGAGGAAGTCGCGAGTTAGAACCGGGCGACGATTTTAAAAAAGCTCCCGCTTTCTGGGAACTTTTTTATTTTTCTGCGCCTGCTCATGTTCGCAATGGAATGTCAAGCGGGTACTTTCGTTAAATCTCGCGGAATTTTCAACACGATTGTGGATAACATTGTGGAAAACGAGTCCTGAATAGGCCTAAGTCATTGCATGAGCGCTGGTTCTACAGGTTGCACATTGTTAAGTGCTGCTTTGTTACTTTGTTCCGAAATGAAAAAATCTGCGGGGAAAATTCGCGCTGATCAACTACTCGTCGAGCGCGGCCTTGTGCCTTCACGTCAGCGCGCGCAAGCCTTGCTCATCGCCGGCAAGGTTCTGGTGGATGGGCAAAAAATTCTGAAGTCCGGAACGCCCGTCGAACTTGCCGCCGAGATTCGCTTGCTGGGTGAAGATTTGAGATACGTCAGCCGCGGAGGCCTCAAGCTCGAGCGGTCCCTCGAGCACTGGAACGTCGATGTACGCGGCAAAACCTGCATGGACATCGGCGCTTCGACTGGAGGTTTTACCGATTGCCTGCTGCAACACGGTGCCGCTCACGTGATTGCCGTCGATACCGGGCACGGACAGATCGCGATGCAACTGCGCCAGGATCCGCGGGTACGGCTGCTGGAGAAAACCAACGCGCGATATCTCACCCACGGGCAGCTCAGCGAAGATGTCGATTTGATCGCGATGGATGTATCGTTTATTTCTGCGACATTGGTTTTGCCCGCGGTCGTGGCGGCCGCATTTCCGGACGAGAGAAATCGTGCCGGCCGCGAGATCATCGTCTTGGTGAAACCGCAGTTCGAAGCGGGCCGAGAAAAGGTAGGGAAGGGAGGCATAGTCACCGACTCTGAGGCGCAACAAGCAGCCGTGGAACGAGTGCGGGCTGCGGTTTTGGACCTGCGTGCCGCGAGCACCGACGTGATTGAATCACCATTGCAGGGTGCGGAAGGAAATCGAGAGTTTCTGCTCTATGCAAAGTTCTGAAGAAGTCAGAATGCAGAAGTCAGAATTCAGAATTAGAGTCCAGAATCTGCAATCTAGAATGCATTCTGCGATAGCGGTCTTACTTCTGCCTTCTGATTTCCGACTTCTAACTTCTGACTTCTGACTTCTGTACAATTCCATCTTCAACATGGCGAATCCAGCATCAGCTAAGAAAGCTGTCGGCATCGTTTCCAAACCAGGGAAGCCGGAAGTGCCAGAGATCATGCCCGAACTCATGACATGGCTTCAAAATCATTCGTACAGCTTCATGGTCGATCCCGAGACTGCTCCCCATGCCACTGGCGCCGAAGTTGTGTCACGGCTGGAGATGGGTTCGCGAAGCCTGAGCTTCATCATAGTTCTGGGCGGTGACGGCACTCTGCTGTCTGCGGCGAGGGCCGCTGCCAAGGCGGGAATCCCAATTGTCGGAGTCAATCTGGGCGCGCTCGGATTTTTGACAGAGGTTTCGCTCGACGAACTCTACTCCACGCTCCAGAGCATCGATCAGGGATCGTGCGGACTGGACATTCGCTCCATGGTGCATTGCGAGGTCTCCCGCGCTGGTTCGGTCATTGCCAGTTTCGACGCCCTCAATGACGTAGTGGTAGGCAAGGGCACGATCGCCCGCCTGAACCATTGCGACGTGTTCATCGACGGCGTATTCGTGTCACGCTACCAGGCTGACAGCCTGATCGTTTCAACGCCTACCGGTTCGACCGCCTATTCGCTTGCCGCCGGCGGACCAATCCTCATGCCGAATGTCGATACCTTCGTCGTCACTCCCGTGTCAGCGCACTCGTTAACTCACCGGCCGCTGGTGGTGCGGGATTCATCGCGGATTGAAATCGTGGTGATGACCGGCGACGAGGAAGCTTATCTCAGCATTGACGGGCAGGCGGGCATGCCGATGCTTGATGGAGATCGGGTTTTTTGCCGCAAATCCGAAAACCAGGTGAAGCTCCTGCACACCAAAGGCACGTTCTTCGACGTGCTGCGCACGAAATTGAAGTGGGGACAGCGTTAGTGAGCGCAGGTCTTTCGCTTTCAGGATTTGCAGAAAGACAATTTCAGGGAAGCGAGGTCTGCCTCAATTACGCAGAGGGACCTGCTAACGGTCCAACTTTGTTGTTGCTGCACGGGCTGTCGCGCGACTGGCGCTCGTTCTCAGTCCTGTTGCCGGAGCTGTCGCGACGGTTCCGTTTATTCGCCGTAGATCTGCGAGGCCATGGCAGATCGAGCCGAGTGCCAGGTGGCTACCGGATGTCGCAGTTCGCGGCCGACATCTCTGAGTTCGTGCAGAGTGAATTCCCCGCCGGCGTCTCCATCTTTGGACATTCTCTGGGCGCCATGACCGGACTCATGACAGCCGCAAAGCCGGGCTGCAAAGTAAACGCGCTCATCGTCGGCGACTCCATGATTACGCCCGAGACTCTGCGGCGAAGTTTATATTTTCCGTTGTTTCGGCAACTTCGAGAACTGATGATGCGGTTCCAATCACAATCGGCGCTGGCTGCCGCTATCGGCAGGATCGTAATTCCCGTTCCAGGGCTGGAAGAACCGGTTCGTATCGAGGAGTTGCCGGGGAACGCTCCGGACGTCCTCATGGAGTGGGCGCGCTGTGCTTTGCTCGCCGATCCAGATGCCCTGGCCATGACCATCGATGGAACCGCGTTCGAAGATTGGGAGCCGGGGAAGATTTTGCCTCAGATCATTTGCCCGACGCTATTGCTTCAGGCCAACCCCGAACTGGACGGAATGCTCTCTGACGAAGACGTAAAGCTTGCGCTCGACCTGCTCCCCAACGGGCGGCACGTCAAATTTCCTCTGCTCGGTCACGCACTGTTCATGCACCAGACCAAGCCAGTACTGGATGCAGTGATGCAATTCCTTCTGCCGATATCGGAAACGCGCACCTCTGTGTGACTCTGTGTACTCTGTGGTTCGCGTTCTCCGCCAGCGAGGTAACCTTCAACCACCGAGGGCACAGAGGTACACAGAGGGAATCAAAGCTCGGGTCTCACCAGGTCGCGGAAGGTTTCGCGGCGGCGAATCAGCTTTACTGACTTGCCACTGACCAGCACCTCAGCCGCGCGTGGGCGAGTGTTGTAGTTGGACGCCAGCGCCATCCCGTAGGCTCCAGTGTCGAGGATCGCCAGTAAATCGCCTTGGTCAACCTGCGGTAGTTCGCGCCCGCGCGCAAAGAAGTCACCGGATTCACAGATTGGGCCGACGATGTCCACGGTTTCAGCCTGCGCGTCGCCGACTGCCACCGGCACGATCTGATGTTCGGCCTGATAAAGCGATGGCCGAATCATATCGTTCATCGCCGAGTCGACAATGACGAATTTCTTTCCGCCGTTCGTCTTCCTGTAAAGCACGCGGGTGAGCAGCACGCCCGCCGGGCCCACGATGGACCTTCCGGGTTCGATCAGCAGCTTGAGCTTCAGTCCGCGTAACGGTGCGCAAAGCGCGCGCGCGTACTTGTCTATGGACGCTTCGTCGGAAATGCCTTCGTAGTTGATGCCCAGCCCTCCGCCGGCATCGACGTACTTGATTTCGTGACCATCCTTCCGAAGTTGGACGACCAGCTCCGACACCCGTTCCATTGCAATCGAGAACGGCGCGACATCGGTGATCTGCGATCCTATGTGTACACTCACTCCCGCCACCTGCAGGTGCTTGCACGCGGCTGCCCGGCGATAAAGCCCTCGCGCATCGCCGATGGGCACGCCGAATTTGTGCTTCTGCAGACCTGTTGAAATATAGGGATGCGTGTTGGCCGGAACATCGGGATTGACGCGAATCGCAACCTTGGCTTTGTGCTTTAGCCGTGCGGCACAAGTACCCAGCGCTTCGAGTTCTGCGGCGCTCTCGACGTTGAACAGCAAAATGTTCGCCTTCAACGCCGCCTCGATTTCAGGAACGGTCTTTCCCACGCCCGAAAACACAACCTTGCGACCAGCTTTGCGGCTGGCGTGCAGCACTCGCTGCAGTTCACCGCCAGAGACCACATCGAAGCCGCAACCGAGTTTTGCCAGATATCGCAGAATGCTGAGGTTCGAATTCGCTTTTACCGAGTAGCTGATTTCGTGATCGACGCCGCGAAAGGCGCTCCGGAAGCCTGCCACCCGCTCACCAATTGCCGTTGCGGAATAGACATAGAGCGGCGTACCGAAGCGCGAGGCAAGTTGCGACAAGGCAACTTGATCACAAAACAATTGAGGTGGGCGGCTGGAGCGATACACGAATCCTGGGGGGCGCTGCGGCGGAGTGCTCACTTGCGCTTGGACGTACTCCCTTTCACCCGGATCGCAACCACAGTTTCATCGTCGAAGGCTTCAACCCCGGCAGAGTGCTCAGCAGCGGCCTTGAAGACGGTTTTCACGATCGACTCAGCGGAATTGTCCGCGCAACCGGAAATGATCTTTTCCAATCGGGTTCTGCCGAACAGTTCGCCCGCCCGGTTGGTAGCGTCCAGAATTCCATCGCTGAAGAATACAAACAGATCGTCAGGCTCTGCCTGAAAGGTGAACTCGTCATACTCGGCGTCATCGAAAAGCCCGAGCGGGAGGCCTGTCGCTTCGATCAATTGCGTTTTACCCTGGTGACAGTAAATCGGCCGAGGCAGGCCTGAATTCGCAACGTGGAGAGTGCGGCTGGCGTCATCCCAGACGGCATAGATCAATGAACAGAACTGTCCGTCGATGCGGCGCTCTGCCAGAGAATAGTTGACCGCCGCCAGCATCTCCGAAGGGCTCGGCTCCATTGGCGCGTGAGACCGCAAAATCCCGCTGACCAGAGCGGCATAAATCGCCGCCGGAGCGCCTTTGCCGCTGATATCGCCGATCACGAATGCCATCCGGGACTGCGAATAAGGAATGAAATCGTACAGATCGCCGCCGATCGCGCGCGCCGGAGAAAATTTGGCTGCCACTTCCAGGTTCGGCAGCTTCGGTTGCGACTGCGGCAAAAGCCGGAACTGGAGCTCACGGGCCATCGAGAGGTCGCGCTCAAGGCGCCGCTCCTGGCGCGCAATCTCTTCGTACAAGCGCGCATTTTCAACCGCAATCGCAATCTGTGCTGCCAGCGTGGTGATGGTGCGCTGATGGTCTTCGGTGAAAAATCCGCGCTTGGTATGCTCGAGATCTAGTACGCCGATAGCCTTATCCTTGTAGATCAACGGAACCGCCAGCTCGGAGCGCGTCTCGGGATTGGTCTCGATATAGCGAGGATCTTTCCTGACGTCACGTACCAGAATCGCCTGCTTCTGCTGAGCTGCATATCCGACTATGCCTTCGCCAAGCGCAATATCGTGTTTCAGATGTATGTTTTCCTGAAAACGAAGTGAAAAACGATGCTGCAGCTTCTCGCCCGCCGCATCCAGCAGCAAGATGCTGAACATTTGAAAATCGATGAGCCGGCTTAAAAGCTCGCCTACTCTCTTGAGAAGTTCATCCAGATTCAGAATCGATGTCAGTTCGCGGGCAATCTCGTTCAGCAACAAAAGAGTTTTTGCCTGCCGCGTGATGCGGGTATAAAGTCGAGCATTTTCAATCCCGACCGCCATTCGCGAGGCGATCAGGGTTAGGAGCCGTTTGTGCTCTTCGGTGAAGTGGTTCGGCTGCGGCGATTCAATATCAATGACTCCGATGAGCCGATTCTTGATGATCAAAGGGACCGCGATCTCGGATCGCACGTTGGGTACAGCCGAGATATATGTAGGGTCGTTCAGAACGTCATTCACCAGAATGGCTTCAGCCCTCTGCGCCGCCAGGCCGGTTACGCCTTCTCCGACCTTGATTCGCATCCGTTCGGCAACCTCGCGCGAGTGCCCGACGCTGAAACGGAAATACAATTCCTGCGTCTTTTCGTTTAACAAAAGGATGCCAAATATCTCAAAATCAATGACTTTACGCACCAGTTCCGCGACCCGGCGAAGCGTCGTGTCGAGGTCCAGCGTGGTGTTCACCACATCAGCGACTTCGAGCAACAATGGCTCGATGCGCGATTGCAATTCAGTTTGAACGGCTGCCATTTCCACCACTTCAATGATATCAGTCAGCCTTGAGGAAACCGGGTAACCGCCATTGGTCATGCGTCGCCCGCCATTGGCTTCTTTCCTTCATCTTTCGCTCCGATCTCTAAACCGGCGTAATCCCGCAAATCCGAGTCGGTTCGTGCCCAACGGCCAGCGACCAATGACAAACGACGATTCGCCTCACCCTTCTACACCTGCCAGCACGCATATATCTGGCAAATTGCGATACTTTTCTGCGTAATCGAGCCCATATCCGACCACAAACTCATCGGGAATGGTGAAGCCGACGTAGTCTGCCTCAATTGCCAGCTTGCGGCGTGAGGGCTTGTCGAGCAGCGCGGCCACGCGAAAGCTCTTTGGCTGATGGCCGAGCAGAAGCCGTTTGAGGAAAGTGAGAGTGAGCCCTGTATCGAGAATGTCTTCGACCAGAATGACGTTCGTGCCGCGAAGCGACTGGTCCACGTCCTTGGTGAGACGGACTTCGCCACTTGAGTCCCACACCAACCGATTTTCCGGCCGGGGCGCCCGAGCGCCGTAACTCGAGACACCGATGAATTCGAATGTTGCGTTCAACTGGACCGTGCGGATCAGATCGCTCAGGAAGATCGCCGCCCCCTTGAGCACGCCCACAAAAACCACCGGCTCTCCTGCGGAATCGCGATTGATCTCGCGTCCCAGTTCCGTGACGCGCGCCGCGATCTGATCCCGCGTGATCAGCACTCTCAGCTGTTCCATGGAAGGAACATCTTACGCTCGTCCTTGGTTTTCCCGGCGATCCCGATTTGAAGGTGGCTCAGCGCGTTCAATACAATCATGGACTCGAATTGTTCAGGAGTGCGCTCTCATATGAATCTGAACGGAATCAAACTTACATGGCTGGGACATGCGACTTTTCGTATTCAAACGCCGAGGGGGACTACCATCATTGTCGATCCCTGGATCATGGGGAACCCAAGCTGCCCGGAAAGTGAAAAGGACGTGAAGAAAGTCGACCTCATGCTCGTGACCCACGGGCATGGCGATCACATCGGCGACGCCGTGGAGATCGCGAAGAAGCACAACCCGAAGGTGGTCGGCATTCCAGAATTGTGTGGTTGGTTAGGAAGGAAAGGCGTTAAGCAGTTGGCCGAGATGAATAAGGGAGGCACCCAACAACTGGGCGATATCAAAGTCACCATGGTGCATGCCGACCACTCCTGCGGCATTCTCGATGGCGACACGCTGGTTTATGGCGGAGAAGCAGTCGGATACGTGATCGAATTCGAGAACGGCGTCAGGATCTACCACGCCGGCGATACCAATGTTTTTGGAGACATGGCGATCATTCGCGATCTCTATGCGCCCAAAATCGCCATGCTGCCGATCGGCGATCATTACACCATGAGCCCGCGCGAGGCGGCCTATGCCTGCAATCTGCTCAAGCCGGAAACGGTGATTCCCATGCACTTTGCGACATTCCCGGTGTTGACCGGCCGGCCGGACACGCTGTCGAAACTGGTGAAAGGCGTGCAAGTGCTGGAGATGAAGCCCGGTCAAACAATTTCGTGAGTAAAGACGTTGCTTGCAACGTCTCAGGGGCGTGGCAAAGAAGCCGGAAGCGATTTGCTCGATTCGACAGCCTGCAAAAGACCTAGCAAGCTACGTCTCTACAAAGGATCTTATGCCCAAAGAACCTGCCAAACCCCGCTGGATGATGCACGGCATCACTTCCGAACCCGTCGAGACTTACCTTTACTCTTTGTTGCCACCACGAGATGAAGTCTTGTTAGAGATTGAAGCGGCAGCCGATAAGCGTGACATTCCGATAGTCGGACCTGCAGTTGCTCGGATTCTGTATCAACTGGCACTGGTTAGTGGCGCGAAGAACATTTTCGAGATGGGTTCGGCGATCGGCTATTCGACGATCTGGTGGGCACGGGCTGTGGGCGCGGATGGTCGCGTCATCTACACCGACGGAGACCGCAGGAACGCTGACGAGGCACGTGGCTACTTCGAACGGGCAGGTGTTGCCGATCGTATCTTGGTCAAGACAGGCGATGCTCTGGAATTGCTCTCGGAAGAAAAACAACAATTCGACATCATCTTCTGCGATGTGGACAAGGAAGATTATCCGCGAGCGCTACGAGTTGCTCTTCCTAAATTGCGTCAAGGGGGCCTGTTTGTTGCCGACAATGTCCTTTGGAGCGGAAAAGTAGCGGAGAAAAATGCTGCCGAAGATACGACGAAAGCAATCCAGGAACTCAACCGAAGTCTCTACGGCTCCAAAGAATTGTTTACAACCATCCTGCCAATTCGAGATGGCCTGGCAGTCGCCGTAAAGGCCTAGCTTGTTGGCGTCGGGCATTTGTACTTTGGCGCGTATCTAGATCAGGCGCAGTTCCGGGAAATCCCGTTCGTAGCGGTTTCGATCGAGGGTAAACAGGCAGTCTGCGGCCAACAGTGCGTGCGCGCCAACGATGAAATCGACAACCAACCGTTTGGGAGGTCCGCCTCCAGATCTGCGCCGGCGCTCAGCATAACGCGTGAATCGAACTGCTGCCTCCTGCCACATCTCCTCCCGTATTCCGAAGTCGGAAATAATGCGGGTTTCGTCCAGGAAGCGCTGGATCAAGTCGGGAGTTACTCCGGGACATGCGTGCAACTCGCAATAAACAGGAGCACAGATGAGCAGGTTGCCGTGCCGCTTTGCGTCTTCAAGTCCTTTCCTACAATGCGCTCTTGATGGTTCGCCCGTCCACAGCGCCGAAATCACGTTAGAGTCAATTGCCGTCTTCAGCGCAGATCCTCCCGGTTAGTCCTCATCCCGCAGGTCTCGCTGCCACTTGACGGAGTCGAAGCCTGGCTTGACCTTTTTCGCCAGAATTCCATCAAACTTGGCAAACGGGCTTTCGGTTTCCGCAGCCCGGACGATGATGGTTTCGCCGCCTAGTTCGCGAAACTCGACTCGATCCCCTCTTTTCAATCCGAGCTTTCGACGGACTTCTACGGGAACCGTAACTTGGCCTTTGCTCGTGATCCGGCTCTGAAATGCCATAGTATTACCTGTATTTGTGAGGTAATACCATCCTAGCATGTTGGTCAACCGATTGGGCCCTGTCGGGGCCTAGATGGATTTCACCGGAATCGCGGCGACATCTTCAATCAGCCCCACTTCTTTTTGCAGAAAGGGCTCCGCGTACGTGACCCCCGCCATCATCCCGTAAAACCTTGCCATGGATTCAATACGCGCTCGCATCTCGGCGCGAGCAGGAAAAATGTCTTTGCCGGCTTCCTGATCGCTGAACTGAGACTTGTAAGCCATCAGGGATTCGAAGCGTGTTTCGAACTGCTCCGTGATCTCAACCACAAAGGTGGGTCGAACATCGTAATAGAGAGTCGCATAGATGATTTTGAACGGACGGTGTGGTGTGAGCGTCTCACCCGCATGAGTTCCGCCGTGTTGTTTTTCGCCGGCCACAACGCTCGCCACTGCCGACGCAACCTGGCTGAACGCAGAATGCTCGGAGCTAAGCGCTCGCTGCACGTCCAGCTTCGCAAGCCCCGCTAAGAAGCAGGCCTCGTAGCCCAGCTTCGACGCCGTGTAGTGGTCCGGATGACGTCCCTCCCAATAGGGAAGAATCACCACCCGCGGCCGGGTCCGCCGAATAACTTGTGCAACTTTGAGCCGATTTTCCCAGGTGTTTTCGACGCGTCCGTCAGGAATATCAAGCGCCTCGCGCCAGGAGACCTGCAGGATCTTTGCTGCTTCCAGGGCTTCTCGTTCGCGATCCGCAGCGCTCCCACGCGTGCCCATCTCGCCGCGGGTCAAATCCAAAATGCCCGTGCGATGGCCGAGTTCCGCCATCTTGAGAAGGGTTCCGCCGCAGGTCTGTTCAACATCGTCGCGATGCGCGGCGATCGCGAGGATATCGAGGGAGGAAGAGGGCATTATCGTGTCCGCTCGTATCCAGGGCCACGCAAAGCGCGTCCGGGACGCTCGTCTGTGATTTTGCTGTCCAGTACAACTGGCTTGCCATTTACCAGAACGTCCTTCACGCCGACGGAATAATGAAGTGGCTCGTTGTAGGTGGCCTCGTCCTGCACTTTCTCCGGATCGAAGATCGTAATGTCCGCGAACATTCCCGGACGCAAGATGCCGCGATCGGTGATTCCCACGCGGCTTGCTGCCTGCGAAGTCATCTTACGGACCGCCTCTTCCAAACTCATGGTGTGCTCTTTGCGCACGTATTCCGCCAGAACTCGCGTGAACGTCCCGAATGACCTTGGGTGCACTTTGCTGGTGCTTAAGGGGCCGTCTTCCGCATGCTCTTCCGAATCAGAGCCATAAATGACCAGGGGATTCGAAACTGCCAAGCGGACGTCCGATTCCTGCATGATTGAGATCACAACTGCGCTATCGCCGCGATCTGCGATGGCAACGTCCATCGCAGCATCCTTGGGGTCCTTGCCCATCGCCCGACCGATCTCATCCAGATTCATGCCTTCGTATTTCTTCAACTCGGGATTCAACACCTCAGCCAGCAGAATTCCTTTTCCGCCTCCCGATCCCAGCCATTGGTTTTCCCAGACCGTGGTGCGCTCGTCCATGTCCCTTTTTGCTCGCGCCCGTTGCGCCGGGTCCTTCAAGCGCTCGATCATTTTGTCCGTGCCGCCTTCGAGGACCCAGGTTGGGAAGCACGCGTCCAGACTGTTGGATGCGCGGTCATACGGGTAAACGCTGGCTGCAACATCGATGCCGCGCGCGCGGGCTTCTTCAATGTGCTTCAGCACCTCCGGAATTTTTCCGAAGTTCTCCGGATATGAGACTTTCAAGTGCCAGATCGTCGCCGAAATGTTCGCGCGTTGGGAGATTGCGGAGACCTCATCCAAGGACGACAAAATGTCGTCTGACTCCGAGCGCTGATGCGTGAAGTAAACGCCGCCATAACTTCGCGCCACCTTGGCCAGCTCAACCAATTCGTCCGTAGAAGCAAATCGGTCTGGAACATATTGCAGCGCGGAGCTTACGCCGAACGCGCCTTGGCGCATGCTGTGCGCCAGCAATTGCCTCATCTGCTCGAGCTCTGCAGCGGTTGCCGGGCGGTTGTCCTTGCCCATGACGTAGGTGCGAAGGCCGCCAGCGCCGATGAATGTCCCGAGGTTAATTGCAGACTTGCTTCGCTCGAAGTGCCGGAAGTATTCGTCTAGCGATCGCCAGTCGAGGGTGACGCCGTACTTCTTGGCTCTGTCTTTCAAGTCTTCGATCAGTCGATCGTTCACGGGCGCTATGGAAGTTCCTTCGCCGGTGATTTCACTTGTGACGCCCTGAGTAATCTTGCTGGCGGCGCGGCCGTCGATGAGAAGGTTGAACTCTGACTGGCCCTGAACGTCAATGAACCCTGGCGATGCGACCAAGCCGTTTGCATCGATGCGCCGGGAAGCGGTAGCGCCATGCAGATTACCCATCGCAGCAATTCGGTCGCCGCGAATCCCGATATCGCCGACGTACCAGGGCGCTCCTGTGCCGTCGACGATATGGGCGTTCACGATGAGAACGTCGTAGTTGGCCTTTTGCGACTGGCTCAAGTTCGAAACTGTGAACGTGAAAACCGCAACGAGAATAAGCTTTTTCATGATGGACATAGTGTGCTCAGAATTCGGGATGATACACGAATTTTGTGCTTGCTATACTCACCACAATGTTACAAGTCACTTTAGAAGAAGGCCGGAAGCTGGCCGACGCCGCACTCGAACGTCTTCTTCCGCAGGCCGGTGAGCGCCCGGCTTCAATTCATTCAGCAATGCGGCACAGTGTGTTCGCCGGAGGCAAGCGCATCCGGCCGATTCTTTGCATGGAGGCAGGCAGGCTGGTCAGTGGTGCGCTCCCATCCGGAATCGCAGATCTCGGCGCCGCACTCGAAATGCTGCATACCTATTCTTTGATTCACGACGACCTTCCGGCGCTCGACAACGACGACCTTCGGCGAGGGCGGCCCACGTGCCACAAAGTTTTCGGTGAGGCGATTGCAATCCTCGCTGGAGATGCTCTCCAAACTCAGGCCTACGAGACGCTCGCGCAACTGCAATGCCCAGCGGAAGCGCGTGTGGGCATAGTCGCAGAGATCGCAAAAGGAACCGGCACCATAAATGGGATGATCGGCGGCCAGGTCGTCGATCTCGAAGCCGAGCACATTAAGCCGGATGCCGAAACCCTGCAATATATTCATCGTTCAAAAACTGCGGCGCTGATCACAGCCAGTCTGGTTTCTGGGGCCATCTATGGAGGCGCGAACCAGGCGCGTGCCGGGGCGTTGCGAGAGTTCGGTCAGGCCATTGGCCTGGCGTTTCAAATCGTGGACGACATTCTTGACGTGACCCAAACTTCCCAGCAATTGGGTAAGACGGCAGGCAAAGACCTTGCATCTGAGAAGGCGACGTATCCGGCCCTATTTGGACTGGAGGAGTCGCGACGGAAGGCGGCAGCGCTCCTTGATTCGGCAAATCAATCGCTTGAGAGCTTTGGCGAGCCCGCTAACGTTCTCAAGAGCCTGGGCCGATTCCTGATAGAGAGGGAGAATTAGAGTGGAACTGCCCGGCCTCCGCCGGAACACAGAATTCAACGGCCGACGACCAACCACCGACGATGAATCTTCTAGTGAATTCCTTAACTAAAACGTTATACTTGCACGTAACGAGTTCCTCAGAAGCGCACTGCAGCATCACATCTCTGAAACGAAACCAGCGGTGAAAGAAGGCGAATGAAAAAAGCAAGCTCTCCGCGAGTGGCCTATTTTTCAATGGAAATTGCTCTGGAGCCGGATATTCCGACTTACAGCGGCGGTCTGGGAATTCTTGCCGGGGATACGCTCCGTTCCGCCGCGGACCTGGGCACACCGGTTGTAGCGGTTACCCTTGCCTACCGCAAGGGATACTTTCGCCAGATTCTTGACCCCGCCGGAAACCAGTTCGAGCAGCCGCAGGAGTGGAATCCCGAACAGCAGTTCGCTGAAGTCGGTCCGCGGGTATCGGTTGAGATCGAAGGGCGACAGGTTATGGTCCGCGCCTGGAAGTACACCATCACCGGCATCAGCGGCGAAGTCGTCCCTGTTCTTCTGCTTGACACGGATCTGCCTGAAAATTCCGAACAGGATCGCGGGCTTACCGACTCCCTGTACGGCGGCGACCAGCGCTATCGACTGGCTCAGGAGATTGTTCTTGGCCTTGGTGGATTCCAGTTATTGCAGCGCGTTTATCCAGGCCAGCTGGAGATTTACCACATGAACGAGGGCCACTCCGCCCTCCTGTCTTTAGGATTGCTGGAGCGGCGGCTTGAACAAAGCTTTGCAGGCCGGCTCAAGCAGCTCGATATCGATGGCGTCCGCACCATGTGCATCTTCACGACTCATACCCCGGTTCCTGCGGGACACGATCAGTTTCCCCGCAGCCTGGTGGGCCAGGTGTTAGGGCGCGAACAGGTTTCCTTGCTCGACGAAGCCGAAGCCTGGGAAGGCGAGTCGCTGAACATGACGTTTCTTGCGCTTCGCTTTTCCGGCTATGTCAACGGCGTGGCGATGCGGCACGGGGAAGTCTCGCGCGGCATGTTTCCCGCCTACGACATCAGCGCCATCACCAATGGCGTTCATGCCTTTACCTGGACTTCGCCCGCCTTCAGCGAACTCTTCGATTCCTACATCCCCGGCTGGCGCGGCGACAACAACTATCTTCGATACGCGATCAGCATCCCCCTGCCTGCTATCCGCGAGGCGCACGCGGATGCAAAAACCGAACTATTCGCGGAAATCAGCCGGTCGTTTGGTGTTCAACTTGATCCCAAGGTAATGACGATCGGCTTTGCCCGCCGCGCCAGCACCTATAAACGTGCCGACCTGCTGTTCTCGAACCCGGAACGTTTGCGCCAAATCGCCAAGGCCGTCGGTCCCATCCAGCTGGTTTATGGCGGCAAAGCCCACCCCCACGATGAAGGCGGAAAAAATCTGATTCGCAGGGTGGTCGGAGGCGCGAGTCAGTTGGCAGATGCAATCCGTACCGTCTATGTCGAAAACTACGACATGCGCTGGGGGAAGCTGATCACCTCGGGTGTCGATCTCTGGCTGAACAACCCGCTGCGCCCCCAGGAGGCCTCCGGCACCAGCGGTATGAAAGCCGCTTTGAACGGGGTCCCAAGCTTCAGCGTAGTCGACGGATGGTGGGCGGAAGGGCATATTGAAGGTGTTACCGGGTGGGCCATCGGCAGCAGCGAGGTGGCCGAAGATCCGTCCGTCGAAATTGCCGCGCTGTACGATAAGCTGGAGCGCGAGATTGTGCCGATGTTTTACGGCCGTCCGAACCGATACACAGAGATCATGCGTTTCGCCATCGCACTCAACGGGTCGTTCTTCAACACCCAGCGCATGGTGCTGCAATATCTCTCGAATGCTTACAAAATGCAGAGGGAAGTGACGGCCCCGCTGGCGAGAGTGTAAAAAGCGGCTATCCGCTCTTGGCTTCGGCCGACGGGAGTTACGGAAATCATGACCACCGTACCGATGCGTGATCCAGAATTGACTTAAGATAAGAGAAGCGTTTTAGAGCCGACAGCCGCTGTTACGGCGATGGAGTTCGCCATAACCGTCCGTTTGCGCGGACTGATAACTCCTACAACTACGGTTGAGGAGAACTCCATCTTGCGCAATCTACCCGTCAACGAATTTCTTACTATCTCCATAGGTGCCATCCTGGGCGCGAACGCGCGCTGGCTCATCAGCCGCTTTCTGGCGCGAGTGCTAGGCCCAATATTTCCATATGGAACACTGTTCATCAACGTGAGCGGCAGCTTTGTCGTTGGCTTCTTTGTGATCTGGGCCAGCGAGCGCGTGCTGCTCGATCCACGCTGGCGTCTGCTCGTCGTGGTCGGATTCTGTGGCGCGTTCACTACGTTTTCCAGCTTCGCTTTCGAAACCATGGCTTATTTCGAGCAGGGGCAATGGGCGCTGACGGCGATCAACTTTGTCTCGAACAATTTGCTTTGCCTTTTGGCTGCGCTGGGCGGAATGGCATTGGCTCGGGCAATATAAAGCTTTGACCATGTCGATCATCCAAACCGGGCGCCTCGATCTGCAGCCGGCCACCGCATCGGATATCGCTGAGCTCGTCCCTTTGATCGGGGCACGAGAGGTCGCTGAAACAACGCTCCGCATCCCCCACCCCTATGAGGAAAAGCACGCGCGTGAGTTTCTCGCTAGTCCAGCGAAGGAAAATGAACTGCGATTGATCATCCGCTTGCGAAGCGATGGTCGCCTTTGCGGCGGGATCGGATTGCACCCAGATAACGACCACAAACGCGCGGAGTTGGGATATTGGATCGGTGTGCCCTTTTGGGGAAGCGGCTATGCAACCGACGCCGCCCGCGCAGTTGTTGGTTACGGATTCCAGAACTTCGATCTCAACCGAATTTTCGCAGCGCACTTCGCTGGAAATGACGCATCCGGCAATGTGCTCCGCAAAATCGGAATGTGTTATGAAGGCTGCATGCGGCAAGCGGTCATAAAGCGCGACAGGTTCATTGACCTGGAACGCTATGCAATACTGCGCGGCGACTATTTCGAGGCCCGGAAGTAGAATGCTAAGGAATGGCAGTCCAGGTCACCATCTATCTGAATGAGTCTGACAAGTGGCAGGGACGGCCGTTGCACATGGCCATCCTGAACTACCTTCACGATGAAAACGTCTTTGCGGCCTGTACTGTGCACGCGGTTGCCGGCTTTCTCGGTCGTCAGCGCGTCAAGACCAGTCATCTGGTTGACGCCGGCGGCAGGCCTCCGATTGTGATCTTTTTCGTCGATAGCGAAGAGCACGTGAACCGTGTGCTGCCGCGACTAAAGGACATGGCCACGAACCGGCTTATCGTCCGCGAAAATGTAGTGATCGAGCAGGGAAGCTTGGATTAAGCAGCCGAGGTGGCTGGGACCGCGTCGCGTCTGGATACCTGGACCGGCACTATTGCGGTGACCGTGGTGCCGTGCCCATTTGACGAGATTTCCAGGCGTCCTCCAAGCTGTCGCATACGCTCATTCATCCCTCTTAAACCAATTCCGGTGGGTGGCAGTTCACCGGAATCTTCAAGAACTTCTCCTCGTATACCCTTGCCTGCATCTTCGATTTCGAGCAATGCGCTGTCAGCCTCCATCCGCAGCCGAACATCGGCCACGAGACTCTCGGAATGGCGATGAACGTTGCCAAGCGCTTCCTGCAGTATCCTGAACAACCCCAGTTCGGTCTCCCGCGGCAGGCGATCAAAATCCGCCGCGCACTCAAAGCTGGTTTTGATCCCACTGCGTTCACCAAACCCATCCAGATACCACGGTATTGCCGACTTCAGGCCAAGTTCCTCAAGCATGGGAGGATAGAGCAAATAGGAAATAGTACGGACTTCGCGAATGCAATCGTCAGCAAGGCGCGAGCCTCGGCTCACCATCTCGTTGGTTTGCGCGTCGCTTTTGATTGAGTCCAAGCCCAGCTTCAATGCTGTCAGCAGTTGGCCCAGGCTGTCGTGCAGGTCGCGTCCAATGCGCTTGCGCTCCTCATCCTGGGTTCGAAGCAAGTGGAGCGACAACGATCGCAGTGATCGCTCCGAATCGGCCAGGCGGCGCTCCGTGGTCCTCCGCTCCAGAACCTCCTTTCGGAGTTCCTGATTTAAGCGATCGACCGCCCGCTGCGCCTGCATCCTGTCGGTGATATCGCGGGTGACTTTGCCGAACCCGACCAGCCGGCCATGTTCATCCCGGATGGCTGTAATGATGACATTGGCCCAGAACTGGGATCCGTCTTTGCGGACCCGCCAACCCTCGTCTTCGAATCTGCCCTCGCTCGCAGCGACTCTGAGCTCCATTTCAGGCTTGCCCGAGCGTACGTCTTCCTCCGGATAAAAGGTGGAGAAGTTCTTGCCGATGATTTCCGATGCTTCGTACCCCTTGATGCGTCTGGCGCCTCGGTTCCAGCTGACCACATCCCCAGTGGGATCCAACATGAAAATAGCGTAGTCCTGCACCGCGCCGACGAAGAGCCGGAACCGATCTTCGATTTCCTGCCAGTTACGTCCCAACTGTTTGAGCCCTTCTCGGGCAAGGTCGGGTTGTTCAGGCGGATTCATGCAGCACTCTCAAGAAAAAACAAAAATCCTTCAAATCGTTGACACTATGGAGGAAAACTATCAGATCAGGAAGTCCACTATATATAGGGCGAATACTGTAGCTTCGTCACTTAGGTTGAAATCCGCTACGAATGATACCTTCAGGAGTCTTTATGAAGTTCGAATCGCTGCTGTTGTCGCTGTTTCTGACGCTGGTTACAGTGAACCCTCGGATGTTCGCGCAAGAGCGTTCAATCGACACCGCCGGCTCAAAATTGACCGTCAGGGCATTCAAATCAGGGTTGTTTTCAGGATTCGCTGACAACCACGAGATCCAGGCGCCTATCGCTAACGGCACTATCGATGACGCCGCCGGACGAGTGAAATTCACAGTTGAATCCGGGCAGATGAAAGTTCTCGACCCCCAAATGAAGCCCGCTCGCCGGCAAGAGGTGCAGGATCGAATGTTGGGTCCGGAGGTCCTCGATTCGACCCGATTTCCGGAGATCACGTTCGAATCGAGCAGCCTGGAACGATCGCGAGACTCCTACGTCGTCCATGGAAAGCTCTTGCTCCATGGCGTCACCAAACCGGTTGATGTTAACGTTCGCAGCGAGAATGGGGCCTACAAGGGCGCATGCACCTTGAAGCAACACGAGTTCGGGATCGAACCGATCAGCATTGCCGGGGGCACGGTAAAGGTGAAGGACGAACTCAGAATCGAGTTCGACATTCGCGTCGCGCACTAACAGAGAATTAGGCGGAAAGCACCAGCCAACCGGGCAAACCCTCGCGCCAACGCAGCGAAGTCGGCCCGCTACGCAGCCACATGGGCGCGCGCAACTGGTTTTATCACTACCGCAGACAAAATTCCGCGCATATCCGAAGTCGGGCAGCAGTCATCTGCGCCAACGTTCAGCGATTGCGTCCACATCTCCTCATCGGCGACGCGGTGATTGCAAACGATGCGGGTTTGACCGAACTCCTGCTTGAGTAGCTCCACATCCCCCAGGCTTGCGGTCTCGAGATCAACAATGATCGCGAAGGGCTGGTGCTTGGCGGCTGCGTGGCGCAACTCCTCGACCGATTCCGCAACGTGCACGCCGTGAAATGTATTGGTGAGCGAGCTGGCAAGCGTCTGTGCGACATGGGGGTCGCTCTGGAGCAGGAGAACATATGTCTGCTGCATGGGATCCTCGGGTTCCTGCCGCTACCCTGACGGCTGCTGGGCTCTGGCAGTGACCGCTGCCAAGAGCGGGGAACGATTGCCGCAACGCACCGTTCTTTAAATTACGTCAACTGGGCGCTACGCATTAGCGCTCGAACGGTTCGGCCTGAAGTTTGCCATTCTGTTTCAGAAGGACTTCGACTTTACCCTCGGCCTCCTCGAGTTCCTTTCGGCACGAAGTAGAAAGCTGCATACCCTCTTCGAACAGGGTCAGTGACTTTTCCAGAGGCACCTCACCCTGCTCCAGCTCCTGGACGATCTTTTCCAGTCGCTGGATACACTCCTCAAATTTTGGCAAAAGGGGAAAACTCCTTAGTCGCAGTTTACACCCAACCACCCTAGCCGATATCCGGTAAAAAATGTATGGAAACGTTTTAGAAAGCTAAGGTGAGCGCATGTGCCAACCCAGTAACGAAGCTCTGGAGGTGTCCCTGCTTGGACGGCTGTATCATGAACGTGGTTTTCAGGAGGGCTATTGGCCGTCTTGGTGGTTGGGGGCGCAGGATATATCGGCAGCCATGCGGCGCATACGCTTCGCCGCCGCGGTTACGACGTAATTGTCTACGACAATCTCTCCACCGGGCACAAAGAGCTGGCGGACGGGTTCGAACTCATCGTCGGCGACATCGCCGATTCCGCCAAACTTGCAAAGGTGCTCAGCCGTTGCGACGCCGTCTTGCACTTCGCCGCTCACGCTTATGTTGGCGAGTCGGTGGAAAATCCCAAAAAGTATTATCACAACAATGTAACCGCAGCGCTGGTTCTATTGAACGCGGTCATGGAGTCTCGCGTTCGTAAATTCATTTTTTCGTCCACCGCGGCCACCTACGGAACTCCCCCGAAAAGTCCGATCACCGAGGACAGTCCCCGCCAGCCGGTCAATCCATATGGCGCGACCAAACTGGCATTTGAGAACGCCCTTGAAGCCTACAGCCGTGCTTACGGGTTGAAGTTCGTCGCATTTCGCTACTTCAACGCGGCCGGTGCCGATGAAAGCGGCCAGATCGGCGAGATTCACGAGCCCGAAACGCATTTAATTCCCATTGTTCTTCACGCAATTCTCGGCAAACGCGCTGCCCTGGAAATTTTCGGCGACGATTATCCGACCGCCGATGGCACATGCATTCGCGATTACATTCACGTCAACGATCTCGCCGAAGCGCACGTGCTGGGCCTTGAATTTCTGAACAAGGGCCAATCGACGGCCATGAACCTTGGAACCGGGCACGGGTATTCCGTCCACGAGGTGGTCTCAGCGGCCGAACGAATTACCGGTCACAAAGTTCCCACGCATATCGGGCCACGCCGTCCCGGCGATCCAGCCGAGCTGGTCGCAGATCCTTCGCTGGCGCAGAAGCTCCTGAGTTGGAAGGCGAAGCGCTCGCTGAATGAAATTATTGCCAGCGCCTGGAATTGGGCACAGAAGCGGCCCTCCTAGTGTTCACCTGCCAGATGCTCGCACATGCGTCAAAGCCGCACACTTCAAATGACATCACGGCAACAAAAACATTCGCGTCGGAACCGGCATCGTGTGTCATCTACCGCCGGCCCGCCACCTCATCACACTTGGCGCAGAAGTTTGAGAACCACTTTTCAAGAACTCCCTTCACAACTTCGCTGGCATGCTTGCCGTCCGGACAGAGTTCTGCGCCGGTCAGTTCGATCCACGTGCTGATTCTGGTGCCTCCGCCTGCATACTGATCGAACAGCACCCACTGTTCCATGGTGTAGCCGTAAACATGATTGATCCATGCCACACAGCGCGGGGGAGAGCATATGGTGATGACGCGGTCCATCCTGGCACGCACCGGACGAACAATGTCAAATTGCATTCTGCTGCCCGGCGCCCATGGTGACCCCTTCCACTCAATCGGCGAGCCGTAAAGGTCGCTAAGTTCAGGCCAACGGCGCCAGTCGGAAAATAACTTCCACGCCAGGTCGCACGGCGCTTTGGTGAACACTGCGTGTTCGATTCGTGCTATCTCAGACCTCATGCTCCGTGTACGCACGTCGGGGGTAAGGTCCCGGTCGGGCCTCAGTGAAAAACTCATAAACCTCCGCAACACCTTTCTTCTTAAAATTCGGACGGGAAACCGGTGCTGCGGGAATTCCCAAGCACCATCCAGCATGGGGAACCTAAAGTAAACAACCTTAACTACCCGTGGACTTCCAGAGGGTCTCCTCTGGAAAATCCACAGGGGAGGGCTTACAATTATTACGTTAACAGTGTTACGTTAACGATGTCAACATAATTTTAACGATTTATTAACACGTTTCACTAAACTACTTTAGGATCGCCCATGCCCCGACATTCTGACCCTGCGGTGGAAGGCCGGATTCTCGACGCGGCCCGCAAGCTATGGCATAAAAATGGTGAGAAGTCCTTAAATATGAGGGCAGTAGCCAAGTTGGCCGGAACCAACACTCCGGCCGTTTATCGCCGCTACCGCAACCGCGAAGAAATCCTGCGCGCGCTGGTCGAATCCTACCAGCAGGAGGTTGCGAAACAGGTTCAGCCGTGCGGTTCGCTTCAGGAGATGGCGCAAAAATACGCGGAATACGCGCTCAAGCATCCCCAGGAGCACCAGCTCATGATGTCCGGTATGCTCGCCCGCGCAACCAGGCTGCGGCCAAATTTCGAATTCGCATTGAGCCGGACTGCCGAATGGCTGGGTGGGAGTGCCAAAGACCATCGCCGGCTCCTGCTTGCGATCGTGGCCCTGATCGACGGAGTCGTCCTTCTGAAGAACACTGGATGGGTCAGGGAAGAAGATGTGCCGGCTCTCAGCGAGGGTTTCGCCAAAGCGGTGGACGTGCTCGTGAAAAACGAGTCGCAGTTCAGGACTGCATGACTCTCCGAACCGGGAGATCCTACCGCATCGACTCTTCCACTTCGGTGAGCCAGTCCGGCCGCTTCAACACTTCGCGAGGCTTCGGACCGTCGGCTGCCCCTACGATTCCGTCGCGCTCCATCAAGTCGATCAAGTGAGCAGCGCGGCCGTAGCCGATTCTGAGACGTCTTTGTAGAAGGGAAGTCGACGCCTTTCCGAACTCGATCACCAGGCGCACGGCATCGTTGAACAGCGGATCGTTGTCGTCGCCATCAACTTCGCCACCCTCTCCGCCGGCGGAACTCTCACGCTCCTCTTTGGGAACTTCCAGGAACTTCTGCTCATACTCCGCCGCCCCTTGCGCTTTCCAGAATTCGACCACGGCCGCAATTTCTTTCTCGGTCACGAACGGCGCATGTAAGCGGTGCACCCGAGCTGACCCCGACGGCAAATACAACATGTCGCCGCGCCCCAGGAGCGCCTCGGCGCCATTAGCGTCGAGGATGGTGCGCGAATCAACTTTGGTGGCGACGCGGAATGAAATCCGGGCAGGGAAGTTGGCCTTGATCAATCCCGTAATCACATCCACCGAAGGCCGTTGCGTGGCAAGCACCAGATGAATTCCCACCGCGCGCGCCATCTGCGCCAGCCGCGTGATCGATTCTTCCACGTTGCCTGCGTCGAGCATCATCAGATCGGCGAGTTCGTCGATGATGATGACGATGTAGGGAATCGGTCGCTCTTCACTGTCTTCCGTGAACAAGCTCGGCGTGTCGGCGTCATCAAACAGCTTGTTGTACTGATCGATATTTCTGACGCCTTTTTCAGCCAGCAGCTTGAGGCGTCGTTCCATCTCGCGAACTGCGTTGCGCAAAGCATTGGCTGCCAGTTTTGGCTCAGTGATGATCGGGGTATAGAGATGGGGCACGCCTTCGTAATTTCCCAGCTCAAGCCGCTTCGGATCGACGAGCACAAGCCGCACCTGGTCGGGTGTGGCTTTGTACAAAATGGACATGATCATGGCGTTGATTGCGACGCTCTTGCCGGTTCCCGTCGATCCGGCGATTAACAAGTGAGGCATGCCGGCCAGATCGGCAGTTGCAATGCGGCCGTTGATGTCTTTACCCAGCCCCAGCGTCAGTTTGGACTTTGTGCCAATGAACTCGGACGACTCAATGTTCTCTCGCAGCCAGATGATCTCCCGCTCGCGGTTCGGCACCTGAATTCCGACAGTGCTCTTGCCCGCCATGCGCTCAATCAGAATGCTTTCGGCTTTCATGGCGAGGCACAGATCGTCGGTGAGATTCGTGAGCCGGCTGTACTTAATGCCAGCTTCGGGCTTGAACTCGAAGGTCGTGACCACCGGGCCTGGATTGATCTGCGTGACCTGCCCGTGCACGTCGAACTCGGCGTACTTTTCAGTGAGCACCTGAGCCAGCAGCTTGAGTTCATCGGCATCGATTGCCTGTTGCTCATGCGCGCGGTGCAGCAAACTGCTCGGCGGAAGCTTGTAGCTGCCTGCCAGTCGCGGCATCGTGGTTTTGGGCTTTGCTCCGCTGTCCGCCCGATTCGTGACCTCGATCTCCGCTTCGGGCTCCGATGACACCGCTTCTTGTGGGGCGCGGACACCCCTGTCCGAACTGGCGTGAGCCGGAACTGGCTTCGGCTCCTGTTCCTCCGCAAACCTCTCGATCCCCGTTTTTCTGCGCTCGGGCTCATGCGACGGCGGTACTGCTGCTCTTACCGGGACCATCTGCGCCTGAATTGTCGGCTTCTGCGCCCGCCGCTTCTCAAGCTCCTTTTGCATCTTCTTGCGCAACCGCGCTTCCTGCCAATCGCGATAGCGGTCGCGAAGGGCCACTACAAAGGAGAACCGGGTTGCGCCCCAAACCTTTGCCTGAGAGAAGGAAAATGCGGTGCAGAAATAGAGTGCGACGGCCAGCATGGTTGTAGAAACGATCCACGCGCCGGCTACGTTGAAGTAGTGAATCAGCAGGTCGCCAACCACGCGGCCCACTAAACCCTCGAGCGGTACGGCCCCCAACCAGCGCAGTCGCCCCGGCAAGAGCGCCAGCAGAGCCGGTACAAACATCATCAGCCAGATTCCGCCGAGTAGCTTCGCGGTCGGAGATACAACCTTGAGCGATCGGAACCAGCGAATCCCCAGGCCAATGGCAAACACCGGTACCAAGAATGCCGCGATGCCAAAAAATTGCAAAATCACGTCGGCGCCTAAGGCTCCGACAACGCCGATCCAGTTTCGCGTCACGTGCGAACCGGTCAGCACCGAGGCGCTATTCAGCGAAGGATCGAGCGGCGAGTAAGAGGCCAGCGCCAGGAAGACAAGGAGGGCGAAGACGCACAGCACAAACCCGAGCAGTTCGTTCAACCGCCGGTTGTTGGTCGGATTAAAAACTCGAGCGACGAACTTCATAATGGCATGGACGTGTGGCGCGGACACTCTTGTGCACGAACGCCTCTCCTGACACCACACCCCTAAGCCAGAGCCAGACAATTATTACAAGAGGAATTCGCGCCTGCAATGACGAGTTTGGAACTCTGTTGATTTACGCAGCCCAGCTTCAGGCATCTGACCCTCTGCTAGACTGCGTCCATGAAATTTCCCTGGATCCGACTTCCTTTCGCCATGGTGTTTCTGACGGCGAGCGTCTTCGCCCAGGACGTGATCCATTTGTCCTCTGGTGAGCCCGTGCCGTATCCCGAAAAGCAGTACTTCTCGAAGAACTGGAACACTGAGGCGATCGCAAACGTCACCCAACCCAGCTTGCTGCTCTACAAGCCGGCCCCGGGTACTAGCAATGGAACCGCAGTCATTGTCGTTCCAGGCGGCGGCTTCATGGCGCTCTCGATCCACAGTGAGGGCATCGATCTGGCGCAATGGCTGACCGCGAGAGGCGTAACCGCCTTCGTACTCAAATATCATTTGAAGCAGACCGGAGGCGACGCGCCCCAGGAATTCGCGGATTCTTTTAAAGACGAAGACCAGTGGGTTAAGCAGCTTGTTGCAGACGTGATTCCGAAAGCGATTGACGATGGCCTGGCGGCAGTTGCCTATGTGCGTAAGCACGCGCCAGAGTGGGGCGTTGCGCCCGACCGCGTTGGGATCATCGGTTTTTCCGCGGGCGGCATGGTGACCGCGGGCGTTGCTCTGCGATACACCCGCGAAAGCCGCCCTGCGTTTGTGGCGCCGATCTACCCCGCGATTGCCACGCTCAAGGATTTTCCGGTTCCTGCCGACGCCCCGCCAATGTTTATCGTCGCAGCCAGTGATGACGGACTCGGCTTCGCACCCGATAGCGTCTTTCTTTACAACGAATGGACTGCAGCCCACAAATCTGCGGAACTGCACATGTACGCAAAGGGCAATCACGGTTTCGGAATGCGCAAGCAGAACCTGCCTTCGGACGGCTGGGTCGACCGCTTTGGCCAATGGATGCAGTCGCAAGGCTGGATGAAGAAATGATCGTGTGGCGCGGGCGCCCTCGCCCGCGAAAGTTCATGGCCGTAACGTCAGCATGGCCACGCCATGACTCTCGACCTGCGCCGAGAATTTCCCGCTGAACTTCCCCAAATCCTTATGCGTCCACAAATCCCGCACAGCGGCGCTCAGATGGGGGGGATATCCCATCTGCTCCCAGGTAACCGTGATCTCATGTGACGAGGCGCCGCGGTTCAGCAGGATCACCGCCCGGTCGCCACTCTGCAGTTGTTTCCCCCACACCTCGAAGTCACCATCTTTCCAAACGCGGCGGCCTTGCCGGCCCATCGCATCTTGATTGATCGCGATCACTTCTTTGTTGGTGAGAATGTCGCGAATTTCCGGCGTCATGCTGCGCAGGTCATTGCCCGCCATAAGCGGCGCAGCCATCAACGCCCAAAGGCTGAAATGCGAACGGTATTCCGTGTTCGTCATGCCGCCGTTGCCAACTTCGAGCATGTCGGGATCATTCCAGTGTCCGGGGCCGGCGTAAGAGTACAAATCCGCATTTAAATCCACGATGTCGAGCATTCCATTACTGCAGCACTGGCCCGGGTTCCATTCTTTTCTGCCTGCCCACCGATCTTGAATGTCGTCGGTCGTTCGCCACAAATTTCCGCCAGCAGATTTGCCCCACAACCAGGGTTGGTTCTTGCCCCATTCACAAATGCTGAGCACGATCGGACGGCCGCTGGCATCGAGCGCCTGACGAATGTTGGCGTACGAAGATTGCGCGTTCTGCCCCGGCAGCGTGTTGCACCAGTCATACTTCAGATAATCGACGCCCCATGACGCATAAGTACGCGCATCCTGATACTCGTGGCCGAGCCCGGCCGGGCGCTTTTGACAAGTAAGCGCCCCGGCGTCAGAGTAAATCCCAAACTTCAGCCCGAGTGAGTGGACATAGTCGGCAACGGCTTTCATCCCATTCGGAAATCTTTGCGCATCGGCCACAATGCTGCCGTCTGCATTGCGAGAGACCTGCCAGCAGTCGTCAATCACGATGTACTGATAACCGGCATCCTTCATGCCCGACTTCACCATTGCGTCCGCCATTCCACGGACCAGTTCGTCGCTGACATTGCAGGCGAATTTGTTCCAGGTATTCCAGCCCATAGGCGGCGTCAGCGCGAGTCCTTTAGAGACGGATGTGTCTTGTGCGAATGCAATCGAGGTGAGAAGAAAAATTGGAAGCCATTGTTTGCTCATAGGTAGGCACACATTTGTATCAGAAACGCGAGTCGGATTAAACGTATTTCAATGTAGCGAGGTTGCTTGCAACGTCTCAGCATGCAATTGACAATCCTTGCTTATACTTCTACTTTGTTTCGACGATTCATCGGAGGAGATCGATGCGCTGGTCTGCGATCCTGATTATGTCCGTGCTGTGCTCTCTTGCGAGTGCCCAAAACTCGACTGGAATTTTCGACGGTCACTCTGACGTCGGCACCGTGGTTCACGCCGGTTCGGCAGCATTCGACACCGCTAAGAACACCTACACGCTCACAGGCAGCGGCGAGAACATGTGGTCCACGCAGGACGCGTTTCAGTTCGCCTGGAAGAAGGTTTCAGGAGATGTGGAACTGACGGCGGATATCCAATTTCCAAATATTGCCGGCAACGCGCACAAAAAGGCGGCCGTGATCTTCCGCAAGTCGCTTGAACCCGGAGCCATTTACGCCGACATCGCCCTGCACGGGAACGGGTTGCTGGCCCTGCAATATCGTGAAGAGAACGATGGAGTCACCGGAGAAGTCATATCCAGGCTTTCGCCCTCCGATGCGAACGCGCCGCCGGAAAAGGTCCTGCCGCCGATGCGGCTGCGGCTTACGCGTCACGGAAGCTACGTGTACATGTCGGTCGGGGCGGCGAATGAGCCTCCGCATTACGACGGAGAATCAATTCGTATTCCGTTGGAAGGCGATTTCTATGCGGGGATCGCAGTCTGCGCTCACGACAAAGACGCAACTGAGCAGGCGACGTTCTCTAACGTGAATCTGCAAACCGTGAAGGCCTCAACCGGTACGCCTGTCCTTTACAGTACGCTCGAGACCGTGCCCATCTCATCGGGATTTCGCCAGGCTGTTTATGGCGCGCAGGGCCGCTTTGAAGCGCCCAACTGGTCGCGCGACGGCTCGTATTTTTTATTCAACCGCAACGGCCATTTGGAAAAGCTCCCGGTCAACGGAGGCACACCCGAAGTTCTCAACACCGGTTCTGAAGTTCACGTGAACAATGACCACGGCATTTCGCCGGATGCGACTCAGCTTGCCATCAGCGACAATACCGCCGAAACGAAGTCCATAGACGGCAAGCCTGCGCACGACTCGCTGGTTTATGTTCTTCCTATCGCTGGCGGCGAGCCGCGCCGCCTCACCCAAAACGCGCCTTCGTATTGGCACGGCTGGTCAGCAGACGGCAAGACTCTTGCCTTCGTGGGTCAACGCAACGGCGAGTTCGATATCTACACAATTCCAGTAAATGGCGGCGCCGAAACTCGCCTCACCACAGCGAAGGGCCTCGACGATGGCCCAGAGTACTCACCCGACGGCCAATATATCTATTTCAATTCCGAGCGCACCGGACATATGCAGATCTGGCGCATGAAGGCCGACGGCAGCGAGCAGGAGCAGGTCTTCTCCGACGATTACAACAACTGGTTTCCACACATTTCGCCGGATGGAAAGTCGATGGTGATTCTCACCTATGAGCGGGACGTGACCGGACATCCCGAAAACAAAGATGTGATGTTGCGTGTGATGTCTCTCGCGGACAAGAAAATCACCGTGCTTGCGAAATTGTTCGGAGGGCAGGGAACTATTAACGTTCCCTCCTGGTCGCCGGACAGCAAGTCAGTGGCCTTCGTGAGCTATGCCATGATTCCGCCTGAGAATGCCACAACCGGCCATTGAAATGGGGACAGCCGCCCTAGTCGCTCTGACGCAGCGTGAGAAACACACGAGCTATCTTCCTAATCTCTGATCAAAAAACTTCGCCATCAGTTCCAAACACTCCTGTGTCTCCGGAAACTGAAAATGATACCAGAACGCATGCGGCATGGCCTCGAAAACGACAAGCTGCGCGTCAACTCCGGCTTTCAGCAATGCACGATGAAAAGTTGAAGTATCGCTCAACAGCGCATCGCGTGTTCCGGTCACCAGCAGGCTAGCAGGAAATCCGTGCAGGTCAGCGAACAATGGCGAAAGCACCGGATCGCGCAGATCTGTTTTCCTGGCGTATTCATTGTCCTGACGTCGGTTTGGTTCGGATGGTGTAATTTCTCCGGAGAATCCGTTGAGCGTAAACAGCTGCCTGGAATCTCCAGTTCGGCTGAAATCGGCAAGCATCGTAAACAGACCGAGCGCTCCGGGCAGCGGCAGTCCGAGTTGCTTCAACCTGACGGTCACTTCCGCGGTCAAGATTCCGCCCGCCGAAGTTCCAAAAATTCCGATGTGATCCGGCTGATAAGTCTTAAGTAATTCTTTATAGACCCCGACCACATCATCCACCGCCGCCGGGAAAGGGTTTTCCGGCGCGAGTCGGTAATAAACCGAAACCACTTTGATCTTGGCCAGATTGCATATCGGGATTCCTTCAATCAGCGAACCGGAATCGGAATTGAATCCGCCGCCGTGCAGATTGATCAAGACGCGCTTCAGATTCTGGGCAGGCGTGATCAGCGGCGTGATGATGTCGGTGTGCACGCCGGCGATCTCTTTCGGCTCAACATTCACCGGAAACAGCCGCTTGGCTTCTGTAGACTGTGATTTCTGCCATTTCTCGGTCCGCGCCCGCCGCTCCGCGAGATTGGAAGACGTTGGCGTCTCGGCCTCGATCTCCTTCAGCCACTTCTGTGCCTCGGGGCTCACGGTCGTCGGCATGGGCACTAATCGCGTTATGTGAGCGGTCCCATCTGCGTCGAAGCTGGACGTATCGGCATTTGCGTTTTGAGCATGTAACCATGCCGCCGCGAAGACCACAGCCACAAGAAGGGTCAACTTGATCCTGTACATTTGTCTGGGATTCCTTTCTAAGGAGCAACAAACAAGAAAGCATGATAACTGTGAATATTGATCCACCGCGCCTATCCGGGCCGGAACCTCATCCGGTTCCCAACCCCAAACCACTGGAACTCATCGGAGTAGGGGACAGGAGGACGAACCATGCCCAAAACCACTAAGAAGGTCAACGCGGCCTTCATGAAACCCATGCAGCCATCAGAACAGCTTGCCAAAATCGTCGGTTCCGAGCCGCTTCCGCGCAGTGAGGTTACAAAGAAAGTCTGGGAGCACATCAAGAAGAACAACCTTCAGAACCCTGAAAATAAGCGTGAGATCGTTGCAGATGACAAGTTGCAGCCGATTTTCGGCGGCAAAAAACTGGATATGTTCCAGATGACGAAGGCGATCAACAGACATCTGAAGGCGGAGGCGTAACGCCCGCTGGCAGCCGCTAGCTCAAACTGTACTTTCCTCGTTCGAGGATCTGTGCGGCGATCTGCTGGCCCAAGGCAATCGTGTTGTAGGGCTCGCGCTTAGCCAAGCGCCTGAGTATGGCCATTTGCGCACGCAACATATCGCCTTCCGCCACGTCGCTGATGATCGTGCGCGCCGACGATTCAACTCGTTCGAACGCGCGGGAGAGATAAAAGCGGGTCATCGCAATGGCTGTTTCTGCCGCACTCTCGGGTCCCGATTGCACGCTTTTCATTGTTCTCAGTAGTGCAGATTCCATGGCATAGGTTTCGATCACGATGTCCGCAATCGCGCCCATGATCTCCTGCTGCTGCTCGATCTGCTGCATGTATTTTTGAGTCGCCGCACCAGCGGCGAATAACCCGAGTTTCTTCGCAGAAGCAACCAGTTTCTGTTCATCCGCAAGCGGCCCTTCGATCTCTTCGTCAGTCGCTGGCCCAGCGAGAACGTCATCCATGAGTTGCTTGATCGCCGGCATCAACGCGAGTTGCCCGCTCATGGCCCGCTTCAGCAGAAACCCGGTTATGATCAGGCGGTTAATTTCGTTTGTGCCTTCGAAGATGCGATTGATACGCGCATCGCGGTAAGCGCGCTCGGCTGGATATTCTTCAACGAAGCCATATCCGCCATAGATTTGGACCGTCTCATCGACCACATAGTCGACCATCTCCGATGCCCACACTTTGATGATTGAGCATTCAACCGCATATTCTTCGATCGCTTTCAGTGTCTGCTTCCCGGCATCGGATGCGGACTTGTCCACCGCGGCGAGGGCTGCATCCATCATTCCGACGGTGCGAAAAACGAGAGACTCACCCACGTAGGTCAGCGCTGCCATATTCGCCAGCTTCTCGCGAACCAGTCCGAAATCGGCGATGACCTTTCCGAATGCTTTTCGCTGCTTGGCATAAGCGATCGCGTTGCCGAGAGAGCCGCGCGCGCCGCCGACGCACATCGCTCCCAGCTTGAAACGTCCAATGTTCAGGATGTTGAACGCGATCAAATGTCCCTTGCCGATTTCGCCCAGCAAATTTTCCGCAGGAACCTGGCAATCATTCAGAATGATCGGGCACGTGGAAGAGCCGCGAATGCCCATCTTGTGTTCTTCGGCTCCCACTGAAAATCCTGGGAATGAACGCTCAACCAGAAAGGCGGTAAACTTTTCGCCATCTATCTTGGCGAAGACCGTGAACAGATCGGCGAATCCTGCATTCGTGATCCACATCTTTTCGCCGTTGAGAACGTAGTGCTTCCCGTCCGGCGAAAGCGTCGCCCGCGCGCGGCAGTTCAGCGCATCCGATCCTGAGGTCGCCTCGGAAAGGGCATAAGCCCCAACCATCTCGCCCGAAGCCAGCCGCGGCAAATATTTGGTCTTCTGTTGCTCAGTTCCGAAGTAGACGATCGGCAGAGTTCCGATCCCGGTGTGTCCGCCCCACGTCGTTGCAAACCCCGCGTACTTCGCGATGCGGTCGGCAATCACGGCTGCGGTGACCTTGTCCATTTCCAGGCCGCCGAAAGCTTCCGGAATCTCGACCCCACTCAGGCCAAGCTCCCCCGCTTTTCGAAGCAATTCGCGCACGACCGCGAAATCCTTGTGCTCCATCTTCTCAACGTTAGGCTGGATTTCGTTTTGGGCGAACTCTTCAGCGGTCTGAGTAATCAGGCGGTGCTGGTCGTTGAAATCCTCTGGAGTGAAGACCTGTTCTGGTTTGCGAGTTTCAAGCAGAAAACTTCCGCCGGCAATTTTTTCGCCAGGCAATGCAGTGGCTGTGCCCATTGGACCTTCTCGAAACTAAAATAAGAAAAACTGCGAGCCGTGGCTAGAAGTTTAACGGCACCGAGATCAGATTGCCAACGTTCGCCGACGGAGCGATTATCTTGAAATGAAGCTGTAAGCCAGTCCGATGATGGAGATCAGGACCATGCTGTAAAACACCACATCCAGCCATTTGCTCTTAGGATTTGCGTGAGTCGTTTGTGATTCCACTGTAAATTTCCTGTGCGTGCTGGTTGGAGGACAGTGGACGAATGGCGAAAGCTGTCAGTAATGCTAAGCCGGGAAGCTGTGGATTTCAATACCACATTAGTAACCAGGATGGTCACCGATGGCGAGAACTGGGCTTAGCCACCCAATGGAGGTCAGTTCGTGACGAGCGGTGAAAGCCAGAATCTGGCGCGCCCGGAGAGATTCGAACTCCCGACCTACAGCTCCGGAGGCTGCCGCTCTATCCAGCTGAGCTACGGGCGCGCATCCCAAGTTTACATCGCGACTCAGGCTTTGCGCTCACTCGGAGCGCCTCTACTGGACTAACTGTACCTTCAATGGCCAATAAAACAAGAACCCCGCCCTGGGGCGGGGTTTGATGGCAATCTCATTTGCTTACTGAGGTTTCTGCGACCCACTTGAAGGAGCGCTTTGCTGGGACGATCCGCCTTGCTGCTGCCGTGCCTTCTGCAGTTCAGCCAGCTTCTGCAGCTGCTCGGGAGTCAGAACGGCCCGAATTTTGGGCGACGCGGTCTCGCGAATCTGGTTCGCCTTCGCGACCTTCTGTTCCGTGCTCAGGCTCGAGTCGTTGCGCACTGCTTCCATCTGCTGATTTTCGTCAGAGATGATTGGACGCAGCTTGGTCTTCTGTTCTTCGGTAAGACCAAGGGGATTGTCGTCAGCACCCTGACTGCTCTGCGAAGCCGAGCCTGACTGTCCAGATTGCGATGGCGCAGACTGCGCAGGCGCAGATTGTGACGGTGAAGCCTGTGGAGGTTGCTCCTGCTGAGGCGATTGCGAGGGAGCAGCCGCTGGCTGTTGATCGGGCGCCGTTTGCGGCGAAGTGCTCTGCGATGGCGCGGCCGCGGGCTGCTGATCGGGTGACGATTGTGAAGGCGTGCTTTGTGACGGCGGAGCTGCCTGCGGCGATGCTCCTCCGGTTCCAGAGGTTTGCGCGTAAGACGCGGACACCGCAGCCACGAACATCAGCAGTGCCAAAAATCCGGTTCTTATAGATAAAATTCGCATGTCGCTCCTTCTAGACGGTGGCCGGAGTTTACGAGTGCAGCGACTCCACCGCACAGGCAAGCTGAGATGAGCCGCAAACCGATGAGGTTGCCGCTTACTAGACCATCTATTTTGAAGAAATTTAACCGGCGCTGTTCCAGCTATTTCATTACGCTAGTAGGTACTTCGTGCGGAGCGTTTTTCACGCTTTTGTTGATACATCAGGGAATCGGCTTTTGCTAACAAGTCCTCGATCCCGGCCTCCGGGGCGGAATGGCCCGCCACAATTCCCACGCTGAATGACAAAACAAAGTCTCTGCCCGCGGCATGATTGTGGGCCGCAAGTTTCTGCAAAATTCGACCGCGGATTCGTTGATCATCTCCTTCGGCGATGAAAATTGCGAATTCGTCGCCACCGAGCCGGGCCGTCACATCCGACTCGCGGAAGGATTCCCGTAAGACGTTGGCTGTGTCCACAAGCGCTTGATTGCCGGTGTGATGGCCGAAAGAGTCGTTGATCTGTTTGAGTCCGTCGAGGTCCACGAAGGCGACGGCGAAAGATTCGTTGTTGCGCCGCGCCAATTTCACACGATGATGAGCAAGCGCCAGGAATCCTTTGCGATTGTATAGACCGGTCAGATCATCCAGCAGAGAAAGATTTTCGAGCTGTGCGTTAGCCAGGGCCAGCTCTCTTGCTTTCTGCGCCAGATCCTGCTCCGCCGCTTTTCGCGCGGCAATGTCCCGTTCGAGTTGTTCTTTTGCGCGCTGCAACTCGGCGGTTCGCCTCGAGACCAGTTCCTCGAGATGTAGTCCGTGCTGTTGCAGCTCCAGCTCAACCCGTTTTCGGTCCGTGATGTCTCGGGAAATTCCCATCGTCCCGATGATCGTTCCTTTGTCATCGGTCAGCGGGAGCTTCGTGGTCAACACCCAGGTTTCTCGGCCGTCGCGCCAGATTTCCCTTTCTTCTTTCTCAATCACCGGCTCGCCGGTACGAATGATCGTCTGTTCATCTTCAAACGCCTGTTGAGCATGTTCAGAGCCGAATACATCGAAATCGGTCTTGCCCACGGCCTCAGAAGGGTCGTTCATGCCGAAGCGCAGGGCTAGGGCGCGGCTGATGCGCACAAATCGGCTGTCCCGGTCTTTAAAATAGACGCCGTCCGGAACATGTTCCAGGAACGCATGCAACAGGTCTTCTTGTGTCCCCGGAATCAGGCGGACCGGCCCCTGCGACCCCTTCGCCATAACGCTATTCTAAGTCGCACCTTTCAGTTTTCATCCTCTTGCGACCGGCGTGGGTAATCCGATCACGGTACCGTTGCGCCCGAAAGCTGCCACAATCTAAGAATCGCGCACTTTGATAACACTCGCGATGTTACCTGCGTTCACGCCTTCAAATCCCCCGGTAGCTTCCAAACGCTTGCAACCGCCAATGCCACGGCGATCCCCAGGGAGACTTCAACGAAACGATGCACCGCCACAATCCATGGCGGACGGCCGTGAGTGATAAGCAATACGATCGTGAATCCTATAGCAACAAACCGGTACGCGTTGCCCAGTCGAAGCAGCGCTGAAAGAATTCCACAGACGAAAATTCCCGCGCCGTAGATTATCCAGTTATTGGGCAAGAATGTAGCGATGGCAGCGCCAAGCGTCACCCCCACGGCTGTGCCAACAAATCTCTGCCAGGCGAGCGCAAACCGGTCAATGGGAGAGAGAATAATGACGATGGTCGAAATCGGCGCCCAATAAAATTCTGGCAGTCGCAAAAGGGTCCGGGCCAATAATAAAGAGAAAAGGGTTGCAACCGCGGCGCGCGCGGAATTATTGACCGAATTGCGGCTCAATTCGAATCGGCTTGCAAACGTCGCCATGAGCGATGGCAATTGTACCGAACACTCAGTTCGTTGAACTGATCCGTTGCACCAATGCGCTCGACAGAGCCCGTTGCACTTCCAGGAGGAGAAACTATGAAAGTAGGATGTATCGGCCTTGGCAACATGGGATCGCCAATGGCAGCAAACCTGATTAGAGCCGGGCACGAAGTGCTTGTTTACAACCGCACGCCCGCTAAAGCGCAGCCGCTGGTTAGCCTTGGGGCTCGCTACGCTACAAGCGTAGCCGACGCCTGCCGCGGCGAGGTAGTTCTCACGATGCTATCTGACGACCCTGCGCTTGAGTCTGTCGCTTTCAACGACGGCGGCATCACGCGCGCGCTTGCTCGCGGTGCGATTCATGTTTCGGCAAGTACGATCAGCGTTGCGCTTTCTGACCGGCTTGCTCAGGAACACGCGGAACGCGGTCACATGTTCGTGGCCGCACCCGTTTTCGGGCGTCCCGAGGCGGCGGCAGCCGCAAAGCTCTTCGTCGTCGCCGCCGGTGAGAATGCCGCGGTAGAGACCTGCATGCCTCTGTTCGAAGCCATAGGCCAGCGTACGTTTCGCTTCGGAGAGAAGCCTTCCTCCGCCAATCTGGTGAAGATCAGCGGAAATTTTCTGATTGCCTGTGTGCTCGAGTCCCTGGGAGAGGTGCTGGCATTGGCGGGTAAAGGCGGGTTGGATCAACAACAATTTCTCGATTTCATGACTTCGACTTTGTTCACGGCCCCGGTTTACAAAACGTACGGCGGGCTGATTATCCAGAAAAAGTTTCAGCCGGCTGGGTTCGTCGCGCCGCTGGGATTGAAAGATACGCGATTGACTCTAAGCGCCGGCGAAATGTTCCGGGTTCCCTTGCCGCTCGCAAGCTTGTTGCGGGATCGCTTCCTGACACTTCTGGCGCGTGGCGGCGAATCACTGGACTGGTCGGCGATTGGACAACTGGCAGCAGAAGATTCAGGCCAGGGAGTTCAGCCGTTGATTTGACGCGACCGAAGCCAATCTAACCTGCCTGTTGCGGACTACGCGCCATACCAGGCCGCCAGAAACTGCTTAGCAGCGTTTCCACCGCGATGCGCGGCAAATCTCGAGACACGCGGTCGCGAAGATTCGAGTACTCCTGTGTCCCTGCAAATAGGTCCCGCATCAATTCGCGGAAACGCGGGCTGCGTCCGGTGAGTTCAATCATGCGTTCAATGACATTTCCCGCCAGCCACTTTCCCGAGTAAAAGCGGTCGCTGATACGGGCCGCGCGCTCGAGTTCGGGCAGAAAGTCGTCAGCAACGAATTCTGAATATTTCTCCGGCGCGTTCTGCAGCAAAGCCTTCGCCAGCAGTTCCGCGGAGCGCAGAGAATAGTAGATCCCCTCTCCTGTAATTGGATCCACAAATCCAGCCGCATCGCCGATCAGCGCCCAGTCGTTTCCGGTGTATGGACTTTGCAGGGCCTTCACAGTGAGCGCGGGAATGATGTGCGCATATAACTTCGCCCCATTCAGGTTCAGCCCGAACTCAGGCAGGGAGTTCTCAAGCACTTGACGCAGCTTCGCGGTGTTCGCACCCTGCATGCAACCGCATATTCCGACTGAAAAATGATCAGGGCGCGGGAATACCCAAATGTATCCGTGCAGTTCTTTTAAGAATTTGATTTGCACTGTGCGGTGCGTGCCCGGAACGTAGTAGCCCACTGCGACCATGAAGTTTTCCGGTCCAAACGGCCGCGAAAACTGCTCGTGAAATGAGTTGCGCGCGCCCGTGGCCATGACAACGAAGTCAGCGCTGGTGTTCCCGAAGCTTGTTTGAATCGTCCAGCCCTTTCCCGATCGCTCAATCCGCAATACACGCGCATGCTGTACTTCTGCCCCCGCCTGACCGGCACGATCGAGCAGCAGTCCGTTGAGGACTTTGCGCGCAAAGATGGCGATCTGGCGATCGAGCTGAAATGCGACCTTGCGTCCGGAAGGAGCGATTAGCTCGCAGTGGCTGATCCAGTTGCGCTCCGCCTGGGCTTCTCGCAGGAACGGCCAGCGTGTAATAGCTTTGTCGGTGAGTCCGCCGCCGCACGGCTTTTCCCACGCGAGTTTTTCATCGAAGAGAACGACGCTGCGTCCGGCGCGCGCGAGTTCCGCCGCGGCAAATGCACCTGCAGGACCGCCACCGATGACGGCAATTCTCTGAGCAAAGGACATTCCGGCGAGCACCTTGAACGCGTTTCAGTCTGTGAATGCTAGCAAGAGCTGGGCTGGGGACACAAATAGCGTGTCCGTGCAGGCGCCCAATGCAGGGTGAGCTACTGCTGCATCTGCATCATTTGCTGGTAGACCGCAATTCCGGCAATCGTCAGAATCAGCACTGCCGACGCGGTTCCCAGCACTTTGACAAACGGGCCAAGCTTGTTCACCTTGGCCATGATCTCCACCTGCTCCTTTGCCATGTGGGCTTCGGAGTCTCCCAGGAAAAGCTGGTCATCTTCTTGCATGGTCAGGGTTCCACGGTAGATCAGGAGAGCGATCAGGGCTGCTGTGAGCACGCCCCATACGATGAGAAGCTCGAATAGAGTAGACATTGTCCACCTCGTTACAGGCGAGCGTTCTGACGTCCGTCGGGCCTTTGGACGGCCCAGGGCGGGTGTGTACGTAAATTATAGCTCTGGCGAGAAAGAGTGGAAGCAGGATTTTTAGGCCGTCAACGGTCGTTTGTTCCTTGTTCGCCAGTCCAAAACTGCCGGCTCAACTTAGTCCTTTAGATTGTGGGGGAACGAGGTCCCGCCCATCCTGAGAACTGGGAAAAACGAAAGGCCTACTGAATAAAAATGTGGCTCGCTGCCGCGATCACTCCAATCAATCCCGACGCCATGCCCATCCACCAGAAGAACTTCCTTCCCGAGAGCAGCGTGATCGAGGTAATCACGAGGGCGATTTCAAGAAATACTTCACCGAGATCAAAGCGGTCGGCTCTCCGTTGCGCTTTCGTGGCATCCGCCTCCAGTTCGCGGGCCTTCGATTGAATCTCTTCCTTCTGTTTGTCGTACGCGGCCGCCTCTTTCTTTGTCGATTCCAGCCAACTCGCAGTCCTCGTTGCATCCGATGAAGGTAAGAAGCCCGCCATTCCGATCAGTTTCTCGTCGGTGTGAAGTCGGGTGTCCTTGCCCTGGTAATAGGCCCATTGATCGTTCGCCAAAGTTTGCTTTACGACTTCTTCGGTGTGCATGCGGTGGCCGAGCAAAGTGACGATTGCCACCAATACGGCAAGGATCGCCATGGTTAATGAAACCGGCGCCATCTCGGGATTGTGCGCACCATGCTCGGCGCGTTCGTGTAGTTCCTGTAGTTCGTCGCTCATGAATCCTCTTCTCGACAAGGATAGATAGTGTGGAATAAGTGGCTAATGTTAGTGACTAGCTGCTAGTTGGCTACTGCTGATGACTGACAACGAGTCACTAGCCACTAGCCACTGATTCACTCTCCCATTACTTTCACAATCACCCGCTTCTCGCGCTGCCCATCGAACTCGGCGTAGAAGATCCGCTGCCAGGTTCCGAAGTCGAGCCGCCCAGCGGTGATGGGAACGATGACTTCATGGTGAATTAGCAAGGCCTTCAGGTGCGAATCGCCGTTGTCTTCGCCAGTTTCATGATGCTTGTAGCCCTGTTGGAAAGGCGCGAGTTGTTCCAGCCACCGGTCAATGTCCTCAATCAGGCCGGATTCGTTGTCGTTCACATATACACCGGCCGTAATGTGCATGGCCGAGACCAGCACCATCCCTTCCTTCACGCCGCTCTTCTTCACGATAGCCTCAACCTGCGGGGTGATGTGAATGTACTCGCGGTGCTTGCGGGTGTGAAACTTCAGGTATTCGGTGTGGGTCTTCATACCTCTGTGGCGTTCCTCTGTGTTACTCCGTGCCCTCGGTGGCTTGTTTTTTCTCTGGCCGGAGCAACGGAAACAAAATCACATCACGGATGGACTGCGAGTTCGTCAGCAGCATCGCCAAACGATCGATTCCAACGCCCACGCCCCCAGCGGGGGGCATTCCGTAAGAAAGCGCACGAATGTAATCTTCGTCCATCTGATGCGCTTCCTCATCGCCTCGTGCCCGCTCGCGCAATTGTCCCTCAAATCGGCGACGCTGATCTTCGGGATCGTTCAGCTCGCTGAAGCCGTTTGAGATTTCCATCTGCCCGATGAAAATTTCCCAGCGCTCCGTCCAGTCCGGATCATCGGGTTTTTGTTTTGACAACGGTGAGACCGCAGTAGGGAACTCGTAGATGATGGTTGGCTGGGTCAGGTGCTCTTCTGCGACGGCCTCAAACAAATTCGCAATCGTCTTTCCCGCAGGCTCATTCGGATCGTAGGGCATATGCGAATGCGCAGTATTGAAGCGGGCGACAAGAGCCTTCAGTGACTCAGGCGATGCAAAATCCGAAAGCTGCGGTTTTGCCCCCGCACTCTCAGGCCAGTATTCAATGATTGCCTCGCGCATGGTCAGTCGCCGCCAATTTCCCGCGGACCAGTCGATCTCCTGCTCTCCCCACGGTGATTTCGTCCCGCCGGTTACGTCTTTCGCCGCCTGAATAATCAATTCCTGGGTAAGGTCCATCACGCCGCGGTAATCCGTGTACGCCTGATAAAACTCCAGCATAGTGAACTCAGGGTTGTGCCGCGTCGAGATTCCTTCGTTGCGGAAATTGCGATTGATCTCGTACACGCGATCGAATCCGCCAACCGTCAGGCGCTTGAGGTAAAGCTCTGGCGCAATGCGTAAATAGAGATCGATGTCCAGGGTGTTGTGGTGGGTGACGAACGGCTTGGCCACCGCGCCGCCGGCGATTGACTGCATCATCGGTGTTTCCACTTCCACGAAGCCGTGCTCGCCGAGAAATCGCCGCATCGACTGCACCAGCTTCGCGCGCTTCAGGAATACGTCCCGGACCTCGGGATTCATCACGAGGTCCACATATCGCTGCCGGTAGCGAAGTTCGACATCCGTCAGCCCATGCCATTTTTCGGGAAGGGGAAGCAGGTCCTTCGACAGGAACGTGATTTCTTCCACATGCACCGACAATTCACCGGTTCTGGTCCTGAAAAGATAACCACTTACTCCGATGTGATCACCGAGATCCAGCAGTTTGTAAAGCTCGAACCCTTTTTCGCCGACCGCATCCTTCTTGACATAAATCTGCAGTCGCTGTCCATCCTGCTGCAGATGAGCGAACCCTGCCTTGCCCATGAGGCGGATGGCCATGATTCGCCCGGCAACCCGCACGTTTATGCGGTCGGCCTCAAGCTGCTCTCCGGTTCGCCCGGAATACTCGGCAAGAATTTGCGGAATGACATGCGTAAAGTCGTACTTTGTCGGATACGAGCGCTGGCCAAGCGCCTCGATCTGCTTCAGCTTGTCCAACCGCAGTTGGTATATGTTCTCGTCGAGTGCCAAGGAGCGCCTTGTAGAGACGTAGCATGCTACGTCTTGTTGGAGTGCCGATCATGCCGGCGGGAGACGCAGCAAGCTACGTCTCTACAGAAATGCAATTTGCGATTATAAAGAAAATTGAATCACTGAATCATCGGAGCATCAATGGCTTGGGGGAACCGGCGCTCGGAGATTCTCATTAGCAGCCGATGACCGAGACTTCATCGACTATTTGCTCGGTTTGCGAAATTACCTCGGACATCGAAGTCCCAGGGCCAGAGCGAAATTAGTGGCGTCTATCAAGAGCATCAAACCGGCCAGCGCTAACGCTCCGCTTCAGCTAACTTTTCCCAGAGTGGGACATATCTAAAGCATCGATCGCCCACAGAAATAACTCGCGTCAACTTCATCATCCAGCATGTGTCTGACATGCCGCTTAAACTTCTGTGATAACTGGAACAGCTCTGCCCGCTCGCGACTTGTGGAAATTCTTGTCAAGCCCCTCCGACCACCCAATCTCCCCTAACCCACTGATCCCGCTGACAAAATAAAATTTTCAACCATGTCACAATTTCCCTCCAAATCTGCCATACTATAACTAAGAGATAAATGAAAAGGCGCGGCTATCGCCGCGCCTTTTCGCATTTGGCCTCCATCTGGAGAGCAAGGGGTGCCCCACTTCTCGCCGATTTTGCGAGAAGCGGGCTTTTCGACTCCATCACCGAACCAATCCGCGAAATCCCGCAGCAAAGAAGTCCCGAGTACCCAAACATGAAACCTAAATCCAACACCAAGCGCGCCGGAGAGCGCAGCGAAGCCGCCTTCCTCCACAAAGCCAGCCAGCTCGGCTTCGGCGTCGCCAAGCCCTGGGGAGACTCCGAGCGCTACGACTTCATCCTCGACAACGGCCGCCGCCTTCTCCGCGTGCAGATCAAGGCCACCGACTGTCTCCGCGCCCACGCCTACGAAACCCGTGCCACCTACACCGTCGGCAAAGGACGCGCCGTGTACACCGCCCGCGACATCGACTTCCTGGTAGCCCACGTCGTCCCGCTCGACACGTGGTACGTCCTCCCCGTCGAAGCCTGCATGCCCGCCCCCATGCTCCGCTTCTATCCCCACCGCCAAGCCAAACGCATGCGTCTCGAAAAATACAAAGAAGCCTGGCACCTGATGAAGCCTGCTCGGACAAGAATGTCCGAGCCACACAGTCCGTGGTAAATAGGCATTGTGATTGAAACCAGGCAGCGCCCGTGTGGGTCGGACATTCCTGTCCGACCAAAGGCCGGAGATATTTACGTTTCTAAATGTTCATTCGTATCGCGCGCGCGCAGTCCCCCGCGTTTCTGCACTACAATGCCCCGCATGGAATTCAAAACCATCCTCAGCAAATTCATCTACCGCATTGAGGCGAAGCCCGGCGGCGGATTCATTGCCACCTGCAAAGATCCCACTGCTCCCCCCATTGAGGGCGCTACGCGTGAGGAAGTCCAGCAGAAGATTCAGGAGAACATCGCGGCGAATCTTGCCACGCAGTTCCCGGCGCTGAAGTCGGCGCTCGAGGCTAAAGGCGTCACGCTGCACTACCACGTCGAGGCGAAACCCGGCGGCGGATTCATCGTCCACCACGACGATGCTGCGCATGATTCCGCAGATCACTCCACCCACGGCGGCATCGAAAGCTTCATCGAATCGAAAATATTCTCCGCCTTCATGGACCGCCTGCCGCCGGAACTGCTTCAGCAGTTCGGCGACAAACTGAACGCAGAAGGCGCAGACATTGAAGTCAAACGTACATTCAGGTCTTCCTCCACCGAAAGTGGGGTGCCCCACTTCTCCCCGGTTTTGGGAGAAGTGGGAACATCCCCCAGCGATCTCCAGACCGCCCAGGCCACCACCCAGTCGCCCATCATCCGCTACGACAGCGACTCGCCGGTGAAGTACGAGAAGAGTTCCTTCGGAATATTCCTGCGCCTGCTGATCGCCGCAGCTGCCCTGGCCGCAATCGCGTACATCCTGTTCCTGCGCCGCTAGCGAGCAATGATTGACAATTCCTCGGATCCATTGAAACGTGGGGTGCCCCACATCTCGCCGACTTTGCGAGATGTGGGAGGCAGAGTCCCCAGCTCAATGCGACGAGTAGAATCAAGCTAAACCCCTAATCCCTTCAATAACTTAGCTCCGTCCGCTGCCGATTATCCCCGCTTAATGCCGATTTTCACCCGCTCATTGTCAAAGGGGTGTAACGGGCCAGGAGGGTCAATAAGATAGAGTCACCGGAAAAGCGTCCTTGGCCGTTGGTCTTTGGTCTCTGGCAAGAGCCTTATTAGCTTGGATTTTGCCAACGACCGACGACCAACGACCAACGGCGATTCCAATCCCAAAGCGGAAAGGCACTGCACGCATGCATAAGCCAATTAAATACGTTGAGAAGGCAGTCACCTTAAGCGCCAAAGCCACGTGGTTTCTGTTCGAGCGGTTCAACCGCATCAAGCCGAACCCGGCCCCGACGCCCAAGTGGTCCGACAAGCCTCTGCTCAAGTCGTATCAGAAGTCGAAGCCGCCGCTCGGATGGCCGCGCGCGACCGACTCGCTGTGCCCGAAGTGCGTGCCTGAAATCCGTCAGCAGATTCTCGACGGCCAACTGCCCCACGAAGTTCTGCTCAACGAAAAAGTCGGCGAGATCAAAGCCACCATCATTGAGGTGGACGGCAAGATCATGATGGTCAAAGAGTGCCCGAAGCATGGCCGCTTCGAAGACGTCATGTCGATCGATACGGATTTTTCGCAGCACCTCGAAGAAGTTTTCCCCGGTCGCGACATCCGCGCCCACAACGACGAAAAGCTGCACAACCACGGCTCTTCAACCGTGAAGTACGGCCGCGGATCGGTGTTGACCATCGACCTCACCAACCGGTGCAACATGATGTGCGATCCCTGCTTCATGGATGCCAACCAGGTCGGCTTTGTGCACGAACTGACGTGGGAAGAAATCAAGCAGATGCTCGACAACGCCATCACCATCAAGCCGCGGCGTCAGATGAGCGTGCAGTTCTCCGGCGGCGAGCCGACGCTGTCTCCTTATTTTCTGGATGCGGTCCGCTATGCGAGAAAAGTTGGATACAATTCAGTCCAGGCCGCGACCAACGGAATCGAATTCGCGAAGAGCTTTGAATTTGCGCAACAGGCCGCCGAAGCGGGGTTGCGTTATGCCTACCTGCAGTTCGACGGAATCGGCAACGCCGCGAATGCACACCGCAAAGTCGGCAATCTGTTCGACGTAAAACTGAAGGCCATCGACAACCTTCACGCCGCGGGAGTCGAAATCGTTCCCGTCGTGACCATTGTCAACGGCATCAATAACGAGCAGGTAGGCCGCATCATCCAGTTCGCTCTGGATAATCCGAAGAAAATCGGCTTCCTGTCGTTCCAGCCGGTGAGCTTCACCGGCCGCGACGAAGCCATCACCGACGACCGCCGCAAAGCCCAACGATACACACTCTCCCACCTCGCCCACGACGTGAAAAGCCAAACCGGCTTAGGCGAACCCAAACGCGACTGGTTCCCGATTTCCTTCATGAGCACCTTCTCCGACTGGGCCGATCTCATGCACGTCAACGACCTGAAAAACGACTGGGGCCAACTAAGTTGCGGTTGTCACCCGAATTGTGGGACTGGCATGGCTGTGATGATTGACAAAGAGACGAAGGAAGCCGTGCCGGTTACGGCGTTTCTGCATGGGGACCAACTCGCGAAGGATATTGCTAAGGTGAATGACGCTTCGCGGGGAAAGTTCCTGACTGGGTTCGGAATGGCGTTGTGCCTGATGAAGAATTACGATCCGTTCAAGTCGCCGACGCACTTCAAGATGACGGACCTGCTTTCGAAGTTTGATAAGAACTACAACGTGACTGGCCGTAACTATGGGAAAGTCGGGCCGGACCGCACGATTGACGATGTCATGAAGCGGCGACAGGACCGCTGGAACTTCCTGTTCATCGCCGGGATGTGGTTCCAGGACCTGTTCAACTACGACTTCCGGCGCACCGAGCAGTGCATTATTCCGTATGCCACGCAAGAGGGCGAGATTTCCTTCTGCGCGTACAACACGGGCGTGGGCTGGCGGAACATCATCGAGAAGATGCACATGACGGCCACGCTCACCAAGTGGTACGAAGAGCATGGGCGGCATGAGATCTTTGCCGGCGGCCGGAATGTTGCCATGGAAGTCAAGGAGCACTCGCTGTATCTGCGCGATGGCATCGTGACCCAGGAAGAGCAGCACGATCTGGATAAGCTGGGCATCGCGAAGAACGCGCGCGAGGAGAAGATTCGGGCGCGTGATGCAAAGCAGAAGGCCCGTGGCGCCGAGAAAAACGACGAAGCTTACAACGCTCGCATGGCGTCGCTGTACCGCGAAGTCGTTCTTAAAGAAAAGCCCGTTCAGTCCGAAGGCGGATTCATTCCACTGGGGGCGCTGGCGAAAACCTCTACCACAGAGGGCACAGAGGCTCACAGCGGGACCGAGCAGATGGCGGAGCCTGTGGCTGGGGACTAGTTGTTGGTTGTTGGTTGTCGGCAAGATCAGGCCGCCGCGAGGCGGCCTTTATTTTTTGGCGTAGTCATCGAGGCGGCGCTCAACCGAACTGTTTTTCCACCGCCCGTTTGCGGTAATTGAAGATGCCTTCGACGTCATGGCGTACTTTCAGCGCGTGGGCTAGTTTGCCGAATACTCCGAACGGCAAGCGGTACTGGATTTCATCCAGAATACGTGTGCCGTTGCCTTCTGCGATGAATCGGTGCTGGTGTCTCCACAGCTGGTACGGGCCTTTCAGTTGCACATCGACGAAGCCATGGGGCGGGTCCCATTCGACGATCTCGGTCGTCCAGCGAATGGGAAAGATGCGCCAGCGGAGCGAGTAGCGGATTAGCGTGCCCTTGCGAACAGGTTGGGGATCGACGCTGAGAATGTGAAAGTGAAGCCACGGCGGAGTGAGTTCCTGGAGATTTTCGGCGCGAGAGAAGAAGTCAAAGACTTCATTCAACGGCCGCGCGACCAACTGCTCTGCGCGGAAAACGTAAGGTTGAGTCTTCAAGGATCAACACTAGCATTACGAGGGGATGCTGGGCCAGCCGCCCCTGGCGCAGGCCATCGAAATCCCCGCCCCTTGAAAACCGCAAAGGACGGGGCACGCTCTTTTGTGTTGATACACATCGTGAAAGACTGGATCAGCCGCCCCCAAAACCTCTACCACAGAGGGCACAGAGCTACACAGAGGAAAAGGCACAGAGGAAAATCCACAGAGGAAAAGGCTGAGCTGGCCCGGGAGGTTCGTGTTGGCTTCGTTTTCCAAACGTCATTGCGTGGCATCGATGGCTGGCGTAACATGTGTGGGCAAATCCGCTCTTCGCGCCTGATTCAACCAACACCCGCGCCACGGCGATGGATGAGATCGGGGACAATGCCTAACGCAGTTTCGACGCTTACGTCCGGGGACCAGGTAGGGGACTACCAGATTCTTGCGCTTGTCGGCTCAGGAGGAATGGGCGTGGTGTATCGCGCGCTCGACCTGAAGCTGCAGCGCACGGTGGCGTTGAAATTTCTTCCTGAAGAACTGGTCAGCACCCCCGCCGATAAAGAACGGTTTCTGCGCGAAGCCCGCACTGCATCGTCCCTCGATCACCCCAACATCGGCGTAATTCACGGAATTGAAGAGGCCGCCGACGGCCGCACTTTCATCGTGATGGCCTACTACGACGGCGAGACTCTTGCCCGCAAACTGATGCGCGGGCCGTTGCCGACAGAGCAGGCGGTTGATTTCGCGATGCAGATGGCGCGTGGGTTGGCGGAGGCGCATTCCCGCGCCATCGTTCATCGGGACATCAAGCCTGCGAACGTAATGCTCACCCAGCAGAGCGTGGCGAAGATTGTGGACTTTGGCCTGGCGCGGATGAGTTCGAGTTCGCTGACCACGCAATCGCTGAGCACGTCGGGAACGATCGGCTATATGTCGCCTGAACAGACGATGGGCAAGCCCGTGGACCAGCGAACTGACATTTGGGCGCTGGGGATCGTGGTGGCAGAAATGTGCACCGGCCGTAATCCGTTCGCACGGGATTCGGCGCCGGCGACAATTCTGGCAATTTTGAACGAGCCGCCGCAATTGCCGGAGGAATTGCCGATCGAATTGCGGGGAATCATTTATCGCGCGCTGTCGAAGGACGCGGCCACGCGCTATGCAACCTGCTCCGACATGCTGGCCGATCTCGAAAACTTCGCGGGTCACCTGGCGCCAGGTGGAATAACGACGCGTAGCGCACGCAGTTCCCGAATGTCAGTGAGCCTGAAAGAGAGATTGGAACGGGCGTCTGTGCACACGATGCCGCTGGGCAACCACGGGCGGAAAATGGGGCTTCGGTGGATTGCTGTGCTGGCGGCAATTGCTGTTCTTGCGGGGTTGTTGATGTTGGTCCCGAGCGTACGGGATCGTCTGTTTGGCGCGCCTGAGGAGCACGTCGCGGTGCTTCCGTTTGAGAATGTCGGAAACGATCCCGCGAATGAGGCTGTCTCGGAAGGACTGATGGACAGCATGAGCAGCAAGCTCACGAACCTTGAGACCGGCAAGCAATCGTTGTGGGTGGTTCCGGCAAGCGAGGTGCGGCGGCGAAAAATCGCCGATCCAGGCGCGGCCCAACGTGAACTTGGAGCGACGGTGGTGGTGCAGGGAAGCCTGCAGAAGGTTGCGCAGGAGATCCACCTGACGGTGAACCTGATTGACACAAAGACGTTGCGCCAGGTGGGATCGGTCAGCGTTGAAGACCAGGCGGGAGACTTTTCCGCGATTGAAGACCAGGCGGTGGCGCGGCTGGCGAAGCTGATGCACATCGATGTCACGCCGGAAATGCTGAAGGCAGCTGCGGGCAATGTGAGGCCGGCGGCGTATGAGTCCTACCTCAAAGCGCTGGGGTTCATGCAGCGAAGCGACAAGCCTGAAAATCTGAATCTTGCCGTCGATGCGCTGAATTCTGCGATCAGCTCCGATCCGGGTTTCGCATTGGGGTACGCAGAGTTGGGCGAAGCCTACCGGATGAAGCACACGCTGGACAAGAACCAAAAATGGGAGGACGAGGCTTTAGCGAATTGCCGGAAAGCGGCACAGTTGGATGAGAGGCTCCCAGTCGTGTATGTGACCCTGGGGCGCATTCATGATTCAGACGGCAAATTTGAACTGGCGCTGCAGGAATTTCAGAGGGCGTTGTCACTCGATCCGCGCAATGCAGACGCGCTGATTGGAATTGCTCATGCTTACGACAACGCCGGCCGGCTGGCGGATGCAGAGGCTGCGTATAAAAAGGCGGTTGCGTTTCGACCAGATTACTGGGACGGTTACAACAACCTGGGTGTGTTCTACGACCGGCACAACCGCTATGTCGAAGCGATAGCCCAACTGAAGCGTGCGGTTGAGCTGACTCCCGATAACTCGCGTGCCTATCTGAACCTCGCGGCTGTATATATCGACACAGGCGACACGAAATATTTTCCCGAGGCAGAGCAGGCGCTGAAGAGATCGATTGAGCTGAGCCCCACATATCCTGCCTACGCAAACCTCGGATACCTGTACACGCAGCAAGATAAAAATGCAGAAGCGGCGGCAGCGCTGGAGAAGGCGCTCGAGATCAATGATCAGGATTTCCTGGTTTGGGGAAACCTCATGCTGGCCTACCAGGGACTGGGCAATACCCAGAAGGAAGCGATTGCACGGGACAGGGAACTCGCTTTGCTCGAGAAATCCGCCGCTGAAAATCCCCGCGATGGTGAAGTGCAATCGTACCTGGCACTCATCTACGCCCAGAAAAAAATGCGCGAGCAGTCACTCGCGCGCATACAAACGGCGCTGGCGATCGCGCCGGACGATTCTGTTGTTTTGGAAAATGTCGGTGAAGCTTACGAGGACCTTGGGGACAGGGAACACGCATTGCAGTACATCGAGTTAGCTGTGCAGAAGGGATATGGTTTATCGGGACTCAAGAGCAACAGGTCACTGAATGGGCTGCTGGCAGATCCAAGATTCAGACCCAAGGGGAAATAAAAATCGCTTCAAAAGGAGTGTTTGCTTATGGCAGTTGCAAGAGTACTTGATCCTCAACCACAGCAAGTTAACATCAACTCGAACTTCGACGCTCACCCGGCCGGCGTTCAAATTACCGACTCGCAGCCGGTCAAGTTCAATAACAATTCGGGTTCGACGATTTCGATCACCTTCGCGAACACGGCAATCACCAATCAGCGTGTATTCAATGACATCACGAACCTCGCCAGTGGGCAAAGCACGACGGAGCCGCCGTTGGTCACGGGGGTTACGGTGAACTACGAGGTTTGGTGGCAGCTTCAGAACTATGGGCCATTTGCGATTGAGGTGGGGACGGGACCGCTGGAAATCTCCGTTACCAATGGGTTGCCGACGCCAAACCGGAGTGCGGTTCCGCCGAACGGGGAAATTCAATTCAGCGCAACGGACAAGGCCTGCACTGTCAATTGGTCGCCTAACAACCCTACGAATCCCGCGATAACCACGGTTCAGGTTGGGCCAGCAAATAACCCGCCCTCGACGATACGAGGAAGTCTCGGCCAGGCGTTCAGTTACTCGCTCAACACAGATGCAGCTGCACATAAGGTGCACAAGGTCCAGGGTGGCGGTGGCGGAACGATCAAGGTGACATAGATTCAGATGGGCTGTTTCTTGCGCTAACCACTTCATTGCCCCATTCTTCGAACAGCCAAGGATGGGGCAACGGACCTTACGAGAACTTTCCAGCCCGGCAAGATCCCGGCAATCTCCCTTCACAATTTAAGTATCCTCGATAACAAGATGGCGGACGCCAAGGTGGAAGTGTGGCAATCGATGCGGCAGTGGTGGAAGCGCGAGCGGGAGACGAAGAGCGTCGCACGCGCGGGGTGGGACTTGGCATGCGTTGTGTGCGAGTTTTTGCGAGAGTCCACACCGGAGCGAAAGCGCCGCCGCTATGGGGACGCGGAATATGACTGGGAACGGCGCGTCAATACGACCGGTGGCGGACTTGGAGCGCGCAGCCGATTTCTGGGAATGCTGCATTCCGAATATCAGCCGATTGAGCCGGAGATTTTTCGCGAGATTTTCGGACAGCTGGAAATTGAGTATGAGCGGTTCACGTTTGTGGATATCGGATCGGGCAAAGGGCGGGCGCTGCTGTTGGCGGCAGAGTATCGGTTTCGCAGGATTCTCGGGATTGAGTTGCTGCGCGAGTTGCACCAGATTGCTGCAGGGAACGTTGCGCACGATGGACGGATCGAGGTGGTCTACGGAGATGCCGCGGAGTTTAGTTTTCCGCGTGAGCCGCTGGTGGTTTATTTTTTCAATCCGCTGCCGGAGCCTGGATTGCGGGAAGTGGTGAGGCACCTGGAGGTGTCGGTGCGCGAGTTTCCGAGGCCGGTGTATGTGATCTACATCAATCCGGTGTACGAGGGGACGGCGTTTAGGGCTTCTGCGTTTGAGAAGATTGGGGGGACGCATCAGTATTCGGTATTTCGGGGCGTGCAGGTGGCGCTCTCTTTGTGAGCGCGTTCCTCAAAACACTTGCTGAATCGGCACGGCTGAAGCCGTGCCCTGATACGACCCTTGCGCGGACACGAGTGTCCGGGTCACGCGGGGCTGTCAGACTTCTGAGCTGCGGAGAAGGATCAAAGTTGCGTCGTCGGTTTGGCCGCGGCCGGCGCTAAACTCGCGGATCTGCTTCATCAGGAGCGAAGCGCTGCAGTCGTGGCTGGCAACGAATTCGGCGAGGCGGCAGGTGCCGAATTCCTGGTTGTCAGGGTTGAGGGCTTCGGAAATTCCGTCGGTGTAGAAGAGAAGACGGAAGTCGTGACAGAGCGTGACCTCGTGCTCGGCGAATTCGCTGGGAAGCAGGCCCAGGGGCATGCCGGAGTCGGTGTGCAGCGGACGAACGTCGCCGCCATGGCAGAGCAAAGGCCAGGGATGTCCGGCGCTGGCGAAAGTGAGTTTACGGCGGGCGGGATCGAGGATGGCGTAGATCATGGTGACGTAGCGGCCGGTGGCGACGTCATCGAGAAGCATTTGGTTCACGCGTGACAGCACCTCACCGGGACCGCTGGCCAGTGGCGCGAGGGAACGCACCATGCCGCGCACGGCGGACATCATGAGCGCTGCAGGCATGCCTTTGCCTGAGACATCGGCGAGAACCAGCGCCCAGCGGCCGTTTGAGAGCGGAATGTAGTCGTACCAGTCGCCGCCGACAGCGCCCACGGGGAGCCACTCGGCTTCGATTTCAAAATTGGCCACCTTCGGCGACTGCCGTGGAATCAGCGTTTGCTGAATGACGCGCGCTTCCTCTTGCTCTTTGTGAAGAAGCTTCACTTGCTGGCGTTCGCTGCGGATGCGCTGCGCGTTGTCCACGGCGACGGCGATGTGGCCGGCGAGCGCCTTCAGCATTTCAAACTGCGCAGGTGGAAAGGCGTCGACGTCGTGATGCGATGCGCCAAAGACGCCGATCACGCGCTCGCCGGCGATCAGTGGAATCACAACCTCAGAGCGCGTGTGCGGTTCGCAAGCGCGGTAGTGGAGCTCCTGGGCGACATCGGGTGCGTAGTGGGCGCGTCCGGTGAGAACGACCTGACCCGAAAGGCCGTCGGTGATGGGCGAGCGCTCGCCCTTCTTCGACACGGTACAGCCGTGGACCGCGGCGAGGTGAAACTGATCGTTCTCGATAAGGAGGATGCTGGATTCGACGCAGCCAAAATCGACAGCCACGCGATGCACGATGAATTCGAGCAATTCGTCCAGTTCGAGAATGTTGGTGATTTGCTGGGCGGCTTTCTGGAACGAGACGAGAGCGTCAACGCGGCGCTGCTGAAAGAGGGCCGAGGACGGGCTGGTAAGAAACGGAGTCGATGCAGCTGACACAGATCCTCTCCTGGGGCTAATGGATTGGATTGTAGAAGAAGGTTCGCGGTTGCGGAAAATGTGGGGGGAAACATGACTCACTCGGGCTAGGTATTGATCGTCAGGTTGGCCAGCAAATTCCGATGTCTCGCAAAAGCGGCGAGACATGGAGCGCCCCACTTTATGGTTTTATTCCTACCGTCAGGGCGACCCAGGGGACGAAAGCTGCTCCTCCGTTCAGCGTGGCGACAGTGTCAGTGGCGGCGATTGAAATCAGGCTATCTTCGACGAGGAGGGAAGTGGTCGGGGAGTTGTGTGCAGCGAAGGCGCTTCCTGCACTGAGCGAAGTGGGCTGGGTGGCAAACACGACGACGTAGGCCACATCCCCCGCTTGCGCCAGACTCAAAACCAAACCTTGAATTGGTTCGACGCCAGGGGTTCCGGTACCTGGCGACGCTTTGGTACTGAAGCCGTACAGGGCTGCGGAGGTCAGGTCGGCGCCGGTGTATTCCGAGACGCACAGGCTGCAAGGGCCGCTTGCGCCGCCGGCGGCCGTGGCGGTGATGGTGACGTTGCCTCCGGGAATATTGGGAAGGAAGAAAATCCGCGATTGGCGGAACCAGGGGCCGCTGCCGACAAGCGCGAAGGCGTTGCCGAGGTTGTCGGACACGCTGACGCTTCCCGCTGCTGGGCCGCCATATGAGACGGCAGCAATCAGCAGATTGCCTGCGCCCGTATTGCTGAGTGCGACGGAGATGGGTGGGTTGGTTGCCTGCGATGCGGGCTGCATCTGCACAAAGCTAATGGCTGCATTCGGGGTTGCATTCACAGAGTTTGAGGCGCCGCTTTGACCATCCGAACTCAGAGCATAGACGTAGTAGGTGTAAGTGGTACCGTTGGCGAGTCCGGTGTCCACGAAGGTTAGTGCTGTGCTTGCGGTGTCCTGATCGAACAACGCGCCGCCACCCGTGCTTCGCACTACGTGATAGTCGGTGGCATCGTTGCCGTCAAGATCTTTGTATTTGTCCCAACTGAGCGTGACCTGTGAATTGCCGGGAATCGCCTGGAGATTGGTCACCGGGCCCTGTACCGCAGCGATACCGAGTACAACGTCACAGCCAACGAAACCAAGCAATGCAACTATCGCGGCAAGGAACAACGGCGTCAGGAGCAGGAAAAGATCAAACCCCAAGCTGGTCATGCTGGCCGCCTCGTTTGAAAGATTTCATAACTCAGCCTCGTTGAACCATCCATTGCGCGAATCGGCACGTTGAAAGCTCAAGCCTTGATACCAACACCGAGCGCTACCCACGGA